>Ga0209227_1002098_pt1 | contig 14669 bp, 14 predicted proteins | sample YNPBryantNP2012_FD_185815 | JGI IMG/M metagenome (GOLD analysis project Ga0209227, IMG submission 185815) | Anoxygenic and chlorotrophic microbial mat microbial communities from Yellowstone National Park, USA - YNP Bryant NP 2012 (SPAdes)... ...
CGTCTCATCCGCGCGTCAGACGACGGTACACCGTGCGGTGCGGTTGATCGGCTGCCTTGCCAAGGCGGCGACGGCGGTTCTCCTCATATTCGCTGTACGTGCCGGGAAACCAGACAACGCTCGACTCATTCTCGAATGCCAGGATATGGGTCGCAACCCGATCAAGGAACCAGCGATCATGGGAAATGATCAGCGCGCATCCGGCGAAATTGATGAGGGCGTCTTCGAGTGCACGCAGGGTGTGGACGTCGAGATCGTTGGTTGGCTCATCGAGTAATAGCACATTCGCGCCTGAACGAAGCACTTTCGCCAGGTGCACCCGGTTGCGTTCGCCGCCGGAAAGGGTTCCCACCTTCTTCTGCTGATCGGCGCCGGTGAAGTTGAAACGCGCCACATACGAACGCGAGTTGACCTGGCGGTTGCCAAGCATGATCACCTCATCGCCGCCGGAAATCTCTTCCCACACGGTGCGATCTGGACTCAGCGAGTCGCGACTCTGATCGACATACCCTGACTTCACCGACGGACCAACGATCAGGGCGCCGCTGTCAGGTTGCTCCTGCCCGGTGATCATACGAAACAGGGTGGTTTTGCCAGCGCCATTCGGACCGATGATGCCGACGATCGCGCCAGGCGGCACATCGAACGTCAGGTCGTCGTAGAGAAGTTTGTCACCATACGCCTTCGTCACATGCTCAGCGCGAATGACGAGGTCGCCAAGACGCGGACCGGGAGGGATATAGATTTCCAGGTCGCGCTCGGCGCGCTCGGCGCTCTGACTGAGGAGTTGTTCATAGGCGGCAATGCGCGCTTTGCTCTTTGCCTGACGTGCACGCGGCGCTGCATTGATCCACTCCAGTTCGCGCGCCAGCGTTTTCTGCCGGAGACTCTCGGCTTTCTCAGCTGCCGCGACCTGCTGTTGCTTCTGAACCAGCCACGATGAGTAGTTGCCGCGCCACGGGATGCCCATGCCGCGGTCCAGTTCCAGGATCCATTCAGCCACATTGTTGAGAAACCGGCGATCATGGGTGACACAGATCACGGTGCCGGGGTATGCCTGCAGGTGACGTTCGAGCCAGGCGACCGATTCGGCGTCGAGATGGTTGGTCGGCTCGTCGAGGAGCAGGATATCCGGTTTCTGGAGCAACAAGCGGCAGAGCGCCACCCGCCGACGCTCCCCGCCCGACAGCACAGCAACCGGCGTATCGCCCGGCGGGCAGCGCAGGGCATCCATCGCCAGTTCCAGCCGACTGTCGAGATCCCAGGCGTCGAGATGATCCAGTTGTTCCTGCAACGCCGCCTGCTCGGCGATCAGCGCGTCCATATCGGCGTCTGGATCGCCGAACCGTTCATTCACCTCGTCGTAGCGCCGCAAGAGGTCAACGATCGGTTGCACCCCCTGCTCGACCGTTTGCCGGACGGTCAGTGAGTCGTCGAGGCGCGGTTCCTGTTCCAGAAAACCGACGGTGTACCCCGGTGCGATGACCGTTTCACCGAAGAAATCGCGGTCAATCCCCGCCATAATGCGCAACAGGGTCGATTTGCCAGCGCCATTGAGACCGATGACGCCGATTTTGGCGCCGTAGAAGTACGAAAGCGAAATATCCTTCAGCACCTGTCGGTTTGGCGGTACGATCTTCCCGACCCGAATCATGGAATAGATAATTTTTGTGTCGGTCACAGGACGACCTCTACTTTACATAAGATAAAATTACAGGAGCGATATGTGGGTGCAGGGTTGGCGTGGAATGGTTGGTGCAATAGTGTAACACAGGTTAAGGGGATGTGGGGAGTTATCGAAGCCCCTATCCCCGACTCAACGCCGCCAGCACCCCTGCGCGCCCGACCATCCCGACCAACCGCCCGTCAGTATCGATGATCGGGATCCGCTTGATCTTATGCGCCATCATCAGGCGCACAGCATCGGCAATCGGCGCAGCGGTCGGCAGCGTCACCACGGGAGAGGTCATCACATCGGCGGCGGTGCGTCCCTCAGCAGCGACTTCAAGCCCGGGCGGGCGGGCGCCACCGCCAAACCACGCCGCCAGGGCGCGCAACGCGCCAGGACGCACCCGCTTTGCAGCGCGCCGTATAACATCGCCATCGGTGATAATGCCGACGACCCGTCGCTCGCCATCAACGACGATCACGCGTCGCTTGTCGGTTTCCAGCAGGCGGTCGAGCGTCTCTGCAAGCGGAGTGTCGGGTTGGACGGTTGGAACATCGGTGATCATGATCTCACCGACCGTTTTCGGAGCGCCGTCTGGCTGCCTGATAGGGATGGCAGGGCGTTGCCGCAACCCTTCGGCAACGGTGGCGAGGAGATCGGAACGGCTGACCATGCCGATCAGACGTTGTTGCGCATCAACGACCGGAATACGTTTCAAGCCGCGATCCGCCATTACTGCCGCCGCCTCCGCCAGCGGCGTGGTCTCCGGTAACGTGACCGGGTCGGGGGTCATCAGATCGGCGGCGGTGTGCGGGTGCGCCGCGAGGGTTTCGATTGTCGCTGCGCGTTCCGCCAGCGACAGTTCGCGCTGCAATGCCAGCGGCAATTCCGTGGCGCCGCGGGTGAGCAGGTCGCCGTCGGTAATAATGCCGATCACGCGGTTCTCCGCATCGACAACCGGCGCCGAGCGCAGCGCGCGGTCGATCAGCAGCGCAACAATCCCGGCAACCGGCGTATCGGGACGCACACTGACCACCTGACGGGTCATCACATCGGCGACGGTGAGGTGCGCCGGGAACGGACCGATCGCGCGCGAGGTGTATTTGATCACCTCAACCGGCGTCGTTGTGATCAACCCTTCACGCACCATCTCCAGGATGTCGGGCATGACCCGTGCAATCCGGTCGGCTCGATCCACGAATGTTACCACGATCGGCAGGTCGCTGCTCAGTTCAACGAGCGATGCGGTATGGATGAAACTATGTGCGCCATACCCGGCGATGCCGCGCAACACAGTGCCGCCGGCAATCCCGTTGCGCTTGAGAAGTTCAAGCAGTGCAAGCGAGAGCGGACGCCCATGCCACTGATCGCTCTCCCCCAGAAAAATCCAGACTTGTTGTGCATTGCCGCTCAGATCCACGTCGATCCTCCTTGCCTACGGCAGTACCCGCGCGACACCCGCGCCCAGAAAAACGCCTGCAATCCCTAACCCGAAACTGCTGAGCACATACAGGCCGGCTGCCATCCAGCTGCCGCTCGTCACCAGCGTATAGGTCTCGAAACTCAGGCTGGAAAACGTGGTGAAGCCGCCAAGCAAGCCGGTGACGATCAGCAGTCGCGCCGTATCGCTCAGGCTCAGGCGTGTTGTTGCCAGAACCAGCACAAACCCGATGGCGAAACTTCCAATGACGTTGACGATCAGTGTACCATACGGAAACGATGCACCCCAGCGCTGCGCCGCCCAAACCGACAGACTGTAGCGCAAGTTGGCGCCGATCGCCGCTCCCACTGCGATAGCGATGGCGTTCATCACGGCGCTCTTCTCCACAATGCGTCTCCCTGCCACATTCACACGCGCTTCTCCCGTTCAAACAAAAACCTCTACGGAAGACCTGATGGTCGTTTTCCGTAGAGGCTATCAGCCGATGCACGGCATTCTGCGAGCCTCATCGCATGACTTTGTATCATTATACCGCTGAGTTTCAGCGGCGTCAAGCATCAGTGTGCAGCAATGGAAGCCGACGGATCCGCAGCCGCTGCTCCTGAACGGTTACCACGGCGCCATGCGCCAGATCCGATTGACATTGTGTCAGTACCGCCTGTAATAGACTGACAATCGCTGCTGCCCGCAAGCCTTCGATTCGAATGCGAATAACCGACGGCGCAGTGGCTCCCGAGAGAGCAAGAAGTTGGTGGAAGTCGGCATCAAGGGTGACGACAACACGCTGCTCATCCTGAGCAATCTGCAAGATGGTTGCATCTCCGGCTGTGGCATATCCGATTTCACCGACGTGAATAGCATCAACACCAGCGGTGCGGAGCAGTTCTGCTGCTGTGCGCGGCAGACCCTGGTCAAGCAGCAGTTTCATACGTTACCGGCAACTCGACGATCCGATCATCAAGACAGGCGGCAGCGTAGAGCAGGGCTTGTCGAATATCTTCGTCTTCAAGTTCAGGATATTCCCGGCGCAGGTCATCACGGTCAGGGTAAAGCGCCAGCAATTCAATAACACGGCGCACTGTCAGTCGCAAATCGCGAATCGATGGTTGACCATTCATACGCGCCGGATTAATTGTTATACGGTCTAATTTCATCACACCTCCCCTCTCGCTTCACAGGATGATGCTTTCCCATACTTCATAGCGACCGCCGTACCTCCGCTTCATGTGCTCTTTCCGGGTCAATTGTACAATCCCGCTGCTCGACCGTCAATGAGAGCATCGCTTCGCACTGGCAACAGGTCGCTTCCGAATTGCAAAATCGTTGCGAAAAGGTTATGCATCTGTAATCGATAACCGGTAATCTTTCGAGAAATACGCGCTACACTATGAGAAGCAAGGCGTGGTCTGCCTTTAAGCATCTGAGTAAACATAGCAAGGTGGCTTTCCATGTCACTCACGACGACCAATCACGAGACGGAAGCCGAACTGGTGCGTCTGCGTCAGCGCGTCGCGGCGCTGGAAGAACGTCTGGCGCAGTATGAGGCGTCCCCCGATCTGCCGGTATCGAGCGTTGATATCCATCACGTCCTCGATGCGTTGACGGTGCCGGTTTTTTACAAAGACGCCGAAGGACGCTATGTGTGGTGCAATGCGGCGTTCGCGGCTTTTCTGGGACGCGACCGCTCTACGATCATTGGCAGAACCGCCTACGATGTGGCGCCGCCACACCTGGCGGAGGTCTACCATCAGGCTGATCTGAACCTTATGCGCCGTCGGGCGACGCAGGTCTATGAAGCGGAAGTTGTCACCGCCAGCGGTGAGAGCCGTTTCGTTCAGTTTTCTAAAGCGCCGATCTACGATGCCACCGGCACTGTCGTCGGTCTGATCGGCGCCATTCAGGATATTACCGAACGCAAGCGGGCGGAGCAGGAAACGGCGCGTCTGATGGAGATCCTGGAGAATACTCCCGATGTTATCGGCATGGCTGACGCCCAGGGACGGGTGGTGTATATGAATAAAGCCGGGCGCCGCCTGCGCGGTCTGGCGTCCGATACAGACCTCGATGGCATGCGGATTGCCGATTTCCATCCTGCATGGGCGGCGAAGATCGTCTATGAGGAAGCCATTCCCACTGCCGATCGCAACGGGTATTGGAGCGGCGATGTTGCCATGCTCAATGCGCGCGGCGAGGAAATTCCGGTGTCACAGGTGATGCTGGCGCACCATGATGCCGACGGGAACCTGGTCTACGTCACCGGCATCATGCGCGATATTTCTGAGCGGAAGCGGATCGAACGCGCGCTACGCGAGCATGAGATTCAGGAACAGGTGATCGAGGCGCAACGGGCAGCGCTGCGTGAATTGTCCACCCCGCTCCTGCCGATCTCGTCCGACATTGTCGTGATGCCAATCATTGGCGCCGTTGATAGCGCCCGCGCCCAGCAGATCATGGAAACGCTGCTCCAGGGCATCGGCGAATATCGGGCATCACTGGCCATCCTCGATATTACCGGCGTCCGGGTGATGGATACACAGGTCGCTGGCGCGCTGCTCCACGCGGCGCACGCGGCGCGGCTGCTCGGCGCTCAGGTGGTGCTGAGCGGCATTCGCCCCGAAATTGCGCAAACGCTGGTGCATATCGGTATCGATATGCATGATATTGTGACCCGTAGCACCCTGCAACAGGCGATTGCCTTCGCCCTCGAACGATCACGCGGGTAGAGTACGCCAGATAATCAAGGGTGGGTGAAGGCGCAGCCTTTGCTCACCCGCTGGCGATAGCGCTGCCGGCGAACGCCGTTCACCCGATTTCTCCGCCGCTCCCGCGCTCCATGTCCTGCGCATGACTGCGCTCATCTGTATATCAGCCGCCTGTCACTTGACAGCGCCATTCTATTGATATATCATAAAAATGAAATATTCAAACCTTCAGCACCACAGGACTTCTATGTGAATGATCCGGTTCGCCGCTTCAAAGCGGAATTCTTCAAAGCGTTGGGGCATCCTGTGCGGCTCGCCATCCTCGATCATCTCCGGAACGGCGAGCGCAGCGTGAATGAACTCCAGGCGCTCCTGGGATGCGATCAATCGACCGTCTCGCAGCAACTTTCGGTGCTGCGCAACCGTGGCATTGTGGAGAGTCGAAAAGAAGGCACGACCGTCTTCTATCGCGTGGCTGATCCTGCGATCTTTCGCCTGCTCGATGTTGCGCGTGAGATCTTCAACAATCAATTGATCACGACACAGGAGGTGCTCCAGCAACTCACTGAGGTTCGTTCGATATAACCCGTGACAAATCAACGCCGAAGCTCCAATGGCGGGGCGCGGGGGAAGCACGTGTGTGTGGGGTGAACGTCGCATCGGCGACCAGGGCGTCCTTTCGGCCCGAACCCGTCAGCGTACTTCGCAGGCGTACTGAAAGGCTCGTTTCCGCGTATGCGGAAAGGGCCTTTTGTTGTTTCCATCGAATCGTGCGGAATCTGTGTCTGGTTTGTCGTTTGAGGAGGAATGAAAGGTATGATGGCAATGCTGGAACGGTTCTCACTGTTCCAAATACTGCGGCGAGAATTCGCAACCTACGATCTGGCGCATGCGCAACGCGATCTGCTGGCGGGTCTGACGGTTGCTGCGGTCGGGCTGCCGCTGGCGCTGGCGTTCGGCGTGGCATCCGGCGCCGATGCGGCGGCTGGTCTGGTGACCGCTATTCTGGCGGGGTTGATTATTGGCGGTTTGGGAGGAGCAGGTTTTCAGATCAGCGGTCCGACCGGCGCTATGTCGGCGGTGTTGATTGTGCTCGCGTCGCGGTATGGGTTGAGCGGCGTGTGGGTTGCAACGGTGATGGCGGGGATCTTCCTGATCGCGCTGGGGGCATTCCGGCTCGGTCGGTATGTGTCGTTCATTCCGTCGCCGGTCATTACTGGCTTTACGTCCGGCATCGCCCTGATTATCGCCATTGGTCAACTTGACAACGTGCTTGGGGTGACAACGCCCAAAGCGGAGAATGCGCTGGAGAAACTCTGGCATTACATAACCAATCCGGTCATGCCGGACTGGCGCGCCCTGATGCTGGCGGGCATTGTGATCGCAACAATGATCCTCCTGCCACGGGTGACGACCCATATCCCCGGTTCACTGGTCGGCATCATGATCGCCTCGCCGGTTGCGTTCTTTGCTGGCTGGGACGTGGCGGTCATCGGCGATATTCCACGCACGATTTTGCTGGAGAATCGCCTGACGTTGACCAGTATCCCCTGGGATCATCTGACCGATCTGTTGCCCGCAGCGGTCTCGATTGCGGCGCTGGGAGCGATTGAAAGTCTGCTCTGCGGCGCGGTCGGGGCGACGATGTCGGGCAAGGAGTTCGATAGCAATCAGGAGTTAATCGGACAGGGGATTGGGAATCTGATCATCCCGTTCTTTGGCGGCGTTCCGGCGACCGCCGCGATTGCGCGCACCAGCGTTGCGATCAAGAGTGGCGCCGCCACCCGTCTGACCAGTATTATCCATTCGCTGGCGCTCTTGCTGAGTGCGCTGGCGCTGGCGCCCCTGATCAGTCACGTTCCGCTTGCGGCGCTTGGCGGCGTGTTGCTCGTCACAGCATGGCGGATGAATGAGTGGGAGTCGATCCATTTCTTCGTCCATACCCGCTTGAAGGGGGCGATTGCCGGGATGATCGTGACGATGATCGCAACAGCAGCGCTCGATCTGACCCAGGCCATCCTGATCGGCGTCGCTATCTCGGCGGTGCTGTACATTCGCCAGTCCGCTATCAGCACGTCGGTCGCCAGCGGTCCGGTAAAGCCGGAAAAAATCCGGGCGCAGGGCTTTGATCTTCCGGCAGCATGCCCCGCGATTCACGTCTACTATCTGACCGGTCCGGTCTTTTTTGGCAGCGTCACCACCGTGCTCGAGTCGTTCGAGACTGCCAGCGACTACCATACCCTGATTATCAGTATGCGTGGCGTGCCGGTGGTCGATGCGATGGGTATTCAGGCGTTGCGTCAGATTGTCGAGGAGCACCACCATCGTGGCGGTCATGTGTATTTCAGCGGTCTGCAACCCGCTGTGCGCGATATGTTTGACCGCACGGGTCTCACCAAACTGGTGGGTGAGCATCGTATTTTCTGGGATGCTGCGCAGGCGATTATGGTCAGCCATCAGAGTCACGAACTGGATGGGTGCGCCCGATGCGATTCGCGCAGTGATGTGTGTGAGGTGCTGCGCGTGGCGCGTCGCCAGCGTCTCGAAGGTGCGACGCAGAACCCTGCGCAGGACGACGAGTTGGCGATCGGTGCGTCATCGACGCCATCAACCCGCGTCGGCGTGTCTTCGACAACATCGACCCAGGGGTAAGATCAGATCAGAACGATGTCGCGCTCCGTCCTGGCGTTCGGTGAGATACCGCAGGGCGGGGCGCGTTCTGCTCGCGTTTCCGGCGATTTCGTGTATACTGCGAACGAATATGCCGCCGATCACCGGAGACCAGCCTCTATGACTGCTTTTCAGCGCTCACCATGGACGCGCATGTTTGCGATGGCGCCACTCCTGATAGGTATTGCTGTCGTGGCGTTCGAGTTCATCGCACCGGTTGATGCCCGTGCCCAGACGGCTTCAAGCAATCCGTCCTCCCTGACGGTTGCCGGAACACTGGGCGATCCGCCGCAGGAGCGGGTGCTGTTCATCAGTGCATCGACCCCGGTTTCAGGCGTCGAGGTGCTGGTTTCCGATTTTGTGCGCACCGATAATGCCGCAACCCTCACCGGTCTGCTGAGCGTTGCACCGCCGCCGCAACAGGTCGAAGCCGGGAAGCCGTTGACGCTGACGGTGACGATTTCGTTTGCCCAGGCGCGCAGCGGGGCATACAGCGGTACGATCTGGGTAAACTACGATGCTGGCGGAATCCCGGCGTCGCTGCAAATCCCGGTGACGGTAACAATCAAAGATCCGCCGTGGACTCCGTTCCTGACCCTGATTGCGGGTGTGGCGGTCGCTGCGTTGATTTCGACCTACCTGGGAGGCGGGCGGCAGCGTGACGATCTGGCGGTACGGATCGAGCGTCTGGCGGCGCGGGTCATGGCGACGTCCGGGTTGCCCGATTCGGTGCGTCGCGCGCTGCGCCAGGAATTGAACCTGGCAGAAGCATGGCTGCGCGCCGGCAAACTCGACGATGCGATTCAGGCGTATGATCGGGCGGAACAGTTGCTGACCCGCTGGCTCGGCTGGCTGGAGCCGTGGCGTCTGCTGCAGAATCAACTTGATCAGGCGCGCACGCTGCTGCAACCCGATGCGCAGGGCAAACCTGCCTATGCGGTCGCAATCCAGCGTCGGCTGCACGAGATCGAGGAGTCAGCGCCTGCAACGACCGATCTGAACAGTATTCAGGAGAGCCTGAACAGCGTTATTACGCAGATCAACGACTTTCTGCAACTCGATACGCGCTGCAAGAACCTGCAAACGATCCTGGACGCGACCGCGCTGACTCCGGAGGAGAAGAGACCCTACAAGGCGCAGATCGATCAACTGGTGCGTCGTATCGAAACCCTGCTGCCGGAAGCTACGGATAACCGCCCCAACTACACTGAGATTGATCAGGCGCTCTCCGATCTCAATCAGCGCCTGAAAGCGCACCTGCCCAAAGGTGCGCCTGAGTCGGCGCTTCTCGGCGGGCAGGCGGGTCAGGCGGCAATGGCAGCGGCGGTGTTCGAAGCGATCGCGCCGCAGTTCCCGCGTCTGACGTTCACAATGCCGCATCCGGAACAGATGGCGCACCGTGAATCTGCTGCCGGATGGTTGGAACGTCTGCCCTGGGCGCGCATCCGCCTCTACGGTTTCCGCCTGGCGCAGTTCCTCATCCTGATTACGCTCTGGGGATGGACCGGATATAACGAGTTGTACATCCAGAACCCCACCTTTGGCAGCGATTGGATGTCGAACTACTTCACCCTGCTTGCCTGGGGTTTCACGTCGGAGGCGGCGCGCGCCACGTTTACCTCGCTTGCCGGGCGCGTGGGGATAGCCGTGGAACAGGGATGATCAACCGGCATCGCCTTCCATCCCTGCCATCGCCAGTAATCGCCGCCAGTGCGCTTCGGTCACCGGCACAACCGACAGACGCGACTGACGCACGAGCGCAAAGTCGGCGAACGCCGGGTCGGCTTTGATCGCCGTCAGGGAAACCGGGCGCGGCAGCGGCGCCAGCGGGCGAATATCAACCACCACCATGCGCGGGTCGTTGTGCTGCGGATCGGGGTAGGGCGCACTGATCACCTCCGCCCGCCCGACGGCGCATCGCTCGTCGCCGGTATGATAGATCAGCGCCTCGTCTCCCGGTTGCATCTCCCGCAGGTATTTGAGCGCCACATTGTTGGTCACACCGTCCCATACCGTGCGCCCGTCGCGTTCCAGATCGCTCCAGGCGTAGCAGTCCGGTTCGGTCTTCAGCAACCAGAAACGTTTGCTCATACGTGCTCCAGAATAATGTCGGTCATCCCCAATCGCAGGCGCGTGCCGACCGGAATGGTGCGCTCTGCGTGACGAATGTGTTCGATTGGTCCGTCCGGCGGCGTGACCCAGACGCCATTTTTGCTCGTGTCGCGGATCATCACGCTTGCTGGATCAGCATGACACACAATGTGCAGATGATCACTCGACACCAGTTCATCGTTGGAGAGCGTGATGCGTCGTTCGATCCCCTGCGCCGATTGTCGTCGCCCCACGACCGTTTCGCCTTCGTACAGCGGCGCCGTCACCGGCGCACGACCGGGCGCCGTGATGCGGAGTTGGAACCGTGGCGGCGCAAGTTCGAACAGCAACCGTCCATCGTCGTACCACAACCGACAGCCGAACAGATCAGCGAGGATCGTGTGGATGATCTCAGTTGACATAACCAAGCCACTATGCGCCAGCGCCGCAACGCCCGGCAGTTCTTCGAAACTGCACACCTTCAGATGATCACGGTGATCATCGACATCGAGTGAGATGCGCGAATCGGCGGGTATCGCCGGCACGCCGACAATTGCGCCGATCACGCGCCTGAACGGACGTGGATCGGCAGGATCAAGACCGAGGCGCGTTGCGGCAGCGTTGAGGCTCATCTGCACCGCGTCACGCTGCACACGGATGCGGTGCAGCGGGTGGGACCCATCCGCTTCCAGGATCGGCTGTCCGCTGGCGCGATCCCGCCAGACCCCCCCCGGCGGCGCGTCGATTGGACCGGCAAAAGTACGCAATGCGCCAACGATCACCGCTGTCGTCCGCATCGTGATCAGGTCGATCATTGCCAGGGGCGGCTCTGTTCCGACCGTCACGTTGAATGCAACGACGCATACCCCTTCTGTCGGTGAACGGCGGATGACATTCGCCAGCATCAGCGCCCGTTCACGGAGAAGAATCCGCTCACTCGTCGTGTCCGGCGTTTGTCCGACATAGATTCGCGGCTGCATGGGTTCCCCGTTCGACCGCCGTGTCAGAGATGCCGTCCCACATCTACGATTGTATCATATGCGCCGGTGCAATGGCGTGTGGCGGCGTCGTGGCGCAAGGCGAGAAAAGCGGATCTGTTCCTGGTATAATCATGGTAGAAGAGAAGCCACGGTATCGACAACCAACAACGTTATGGATTTTGTTTCGTTCGTTCCTGAAACCATGGCGCCGCGCGACGCCTATCGCCTGCTGGTCAGCAGTGTCGTGCCGCGTCCCATCGGTTGGGCCTCAACGATTGGCGCCGATGGTTCAGTCAATCTGGCGCCTTTTTCGTTCTTCAATGCCGTTGGCGGTCCCATGCCGTTCGTGATGATCTCCGTCAGTCGCCGTGCCGGTGCGATCAAGGACACGCTGCGCAACGCCAGCGAAACCGGCGAAATGGTGCTGAACATTGTTGATGAGCACCTGGCGCCGCAGATGAATATCACATCGGGCGACTGGCCCTACGGCGATAATGAATTCGAGCGCGCCGGTCTCGCGGCAGCGCCGTCGGTCGATGTGCGTCCGCCGCGCGTCGCCGCAGCGCCGGTGGCGATGGAGGTCAAGGTCACGCAGATTGTGCCGGTCGAGGGCAGCAGTTACACGATGATCATCGGGCGGGTGGTGCGTTTCCATATTCGCCGTGACCTGCTGCGCCCGGATGGGACGGTCGATCCGCTGCGGTTGCGACCGGTGGCGCGGTTGAGCGGCGATGAGTATGCCCGTCTTGGCGAGGTCTTTACTCTGGAACGACCAGGCGTCTGACGCAGTGCGCTATAAACCTGGTATAATGGCGGTTGGAATGCCCGGCGCCGCATCGGGTTCTCCCACGCCCAGGAAAAATGTATGAGCCACGTGATCGCACTGGCAATGCAGAAGGGTGGGGTCGGTAAAACCACCACTGCGTTGAGTCTGGGAACAGCGCTTGCTGCGCGCGGGAGGCGCGTGTTGCTGATCGACATCGATCCCCAGGCGAACCTGACGCAGGGATTCGGGGTCGATCCGTCGCAACTTGAGTACAGCGTCTACGAAGTGCTGCTCAACCCGGAGCGGGGCAGCGCATTCGCAACAATCCGCGTCGATGAGGGGGTCGATCTCATTCCTTCGTCGTTGCTGCTGGCGGGCGCAGAACTTGAACTGGCAGGACGGGTCGGGCGGGAACTGCTGCTACGCAAGGCGCTGCGCACCGCGCACGAGACCTACGATTACATTCTGATCGACCCGCCGCCTTCACTCGGATTGTTCTCGCTGAATGCGCTTGCGGCTGCACACCGCGTTCTGGTGCCGTTGCAACTTCACGCCTATGCGCTCAAGGCGATGCCGCAACTCGAGCAAACCATCGACCTGGTGCGCGAGATCAACCCCGACCTTGCCATCGGCGGCATTCTCTGCACCCTTGCCGATCGCCGCACCGGTTTGAGTCACGAGATCGAGCGCCAGGTGCGCGAACGGTATGGGCCACTTGTGTTTCAAACCGTTATTCCGATGAATATCAAACTTGCCGAAGCGCCAACTGCGGGCATGCCGATCCACCGCTATGCGCCCGGCAGCGCCGGCGCGCAGGCATACCGCGCACTGGCGGACGAACTTGAGTCGCGATTGACCCACTGAGGTGACCATGAGCGCCGAATCTCCTTCAGACAACCCGACTCCCATCCGGCGCGGCAAGGGGCTGCGCCTCTCGGTCACATCGTCACACGACGATGCGCCGACCTCCGAATCAGGAGACCCAACACTGCGGCGTGGTCAGGGGCTGCGCCTCTCGATCCACGACCAGGCATCTGCACCGCAACCCGCAACGCTCTTGCGCGAATTGCTTGGCGCACCCCAGGTCGTTGAACTGTCACACGGTCCGCTGGCATACCGCGCCGCCGGGCACGGTCCGCCGCTGGTCCTGTTGCACGGTTGGGCGGCATCGTCACGCTACTGGCTCACCACGCTCGCTGACCTGTCGTCGGATTTTCGGGTCTACGCGCCGGATCTGCCGGGGTTCGGCGACTCGCCTGCGCTTCCCGAACCTGCGACGGTCGCACGGCAGGCGCAGGTCGTGACCGAGTTCGCCGATGCGCTTGGGCTGACGACGTTCGACATTAACGGTCACTCGTATGGCGCAGCAGTGGCAGCGTCGCTGGCAGCCGCCCAACCGCTCCGAGTGAAACGGTTGGTGATGACGTCCCTGGGGGCAATAGGAAACGAGATCGAGCGCCTGATCTTCGCGCTGGCGCGCGCGCCGCTCGATCTGTCGCTCCGCGTAGGGTACCCGTGGCTCAACCTGATCGCACCGTGGGTCGAACTCTGGCGACCGTTTGCAACGGCGCTGCTCTGCATTCCGCCGCTGCCGCAGTTGATGGCAGCCAGGTTTATCGCAAACGGTCTGCGCGAAAAGTGGATGCTCCAGGAGGGGATCGTTGATCTGATGAAGATGGACCTGCGGGCGCATCTGATGGCGGTCGCCAGTGTCGGCGACCCGCAGGTGTTCGATGCGCTGCGGAGCGCACCGCAACCGGCGCTGCTGATCGGCGGCGTCGGCGACCAGATCATGCCGCCGGATTCGCTTCAGGCAGCGGCGCAGATCATGCGCCAGGCGCGTCTGGCGCTGATCGATCAGTGCGGGCATATTCCCATGATCGAACAACCGGAAGCGTACCACGCAGCGCTGCGATCATTCCTGCTCGAATGATCACCAGGGGCGCGCCGGTTGACATAATACAACGCAAAAACAATCGCGGCAGGTGCGCAGTGCCAGGATGAATGACAGGTAATCTCAGCACCAGGTTGAGTCTCTTGCAAAGAGGTCGCGTCACATGGAGATTGAGCAATCCGCTATACCGCACGAGCCGTCGGGCTAATGAAGATTGAGAAATAAATCCGGTATGCGCCTCTTGCCGTCGGGCTCAAGCCTTCGGCTATCAGGGCGAAGCCCGCCTGCGCGGGCTAGACCGGAGTAATTGTTTAGAGACCATACGCCCTCGGCGCTAGCCGTCGGGCTAATGAAGATTGAGAAATAAATCCGGTATGCGCCTCTTGCCGTCGGGCTCAAGCCCTCGGCTATCAGGGCGAAGCCCGCCTGCGCGGGCTAGACCGGAGTAATTGTTCA
>Ga0209227_1002101_pt1 | contig 14662 bp, 12 predicted proteins | sample YNPBryantNP2012_FD_185815 | JGI IMG/M metagenome (GOLD analysis project Ga0209227, IMG submission 185815) | Anoxygenic and chlorotrophic microbial mat microbial communities from Yellowstone National Park, USA - YNP Bryant NP 2012 (SPAdes)... ...
GCCCATCGGCTGCGCGGTGCCATGCACATGCTCCCGCTGATCCCCAGCCCGTCGCCGACGCTGTAGCCGCCCTTATGCCACTCGCCGTACCCGCCGATCCCCGGCACAGGTTCGATGAGCCGGGTGATGTCGCCCGTCGGGAGGTGACATTTGAAGATCGCGCTGCCGTCCTCGCGGGCCGACGCGAAGATGAGAAATTCGCCATCGGCCGAGAACCCGATGTTCGTGTGATAGTTCGGGGATTGGTTGTACAGTCCGCGCGTGGTGATGCGGCGCACGGGGCGCAACGTCCACGGATCGCGATACAGTTCCGACTCGTTCCAGGTTTCGCCTTTGCGGGCCATGGTTTCACCTCATGCCGGCTCGATCCTGAGCCGGATCGTGCCTTCGCGCACCGGCCGGTTGAACGCGAAGATCAGGCAGTTCACGTCGGCCGGGCCCAGCGCCAGATCCACATCCTTTTCTACCTCGACCCGCGGGGTCACCGCGGCCGGATCGAACGAGACGCGCAGGTTGCCCTTCGTCCCGCGGATGAGGGCCGCGGACGGGCCGATCTCGACCGGCGCGAAGGTGGTGATCACGCTCTCGCATTGGCCCGGCCGCGAGGCAAAGCCGACCACATCCACCACCTCAACCCAGCCGGCCGGCGGCTCTCGGTGAAGGGTGATCGTGCGTCGCAAGGTGGCCAGGTCGGCTTCGGCCGGATACGCCCCTTTCAGCTCGAGGGTCATGCTATCGGCCCGGTCGTCGGCTCGATGCTCGAGCAGGACGGCGCCGTGTTGTTCGCCGGGCAACTGCTCGCAGCCGTTCGGCCGCGGAACCGAATGGCCGCGCGACGAGTTGACGAAGAACGTGTAGCGCTCCGGGCCGAAGTAGGCGCGGGTATAGCGGCCGCGGCCGACATCGGGGATCAGGGTCTCGCCGTAGACGTGCACGACGAAGTTGCCGACATCGTTCTGGTTGTGCATCTCGCCGTTGTGGCCGCCCTTTGCCGCCAGCACCAGCGCGTTCGGATCGGCCGGGTCGTAGCGCGCCAGCATCCACATCATGCCCGAGAACCAGTCGTGGCGGGCCGGCACGAACTCGCCGGCCGGTTCGGGATCGGGCCGCCAGCACAGGTTGCGGATGGCCCAATGGAGCTCGTCTTGCCGGCGATGGCCCGGCTGGACGCGGGCGAACTTCATCAGGTCGGGCAGGTCGAGCCGGCGCGCCAGATAGGCCAGGTGCGCGGGGATGAAGGTCACGTTGCGGTCGCAGTCGGAGAAGTTGACCGACACGCCCGGTCCGAGCAGCGTGCGCAGCGGGAACTGGGCGGCCTTGCGGATGATCGGCTCGTCCATGAAGCGGATGCGGCCGCCGGTGCGCCACTCGACCTGTTCGGCGAAGATGCAGTAGTTGCCGAAGCCGTAGGTCCAGTAGCCCGGCCCTTCGCTCGATCCGCCGTCCGCGTCGAAGGTGGCCAGGAAATCGTCCAGCGAGCGGGCCGCGCGCGCGATCATCTCGGCCAGGCGGGCGGGGTCGGGCTCCAGATAGATCGCCGCGCCGACCACGCCGGCATTGCACACGGCCGTCCAGTTGTTGACGCGGCGCAGGTGGGTGTTGTACATCCACCACCAATCGTGCCGCGTCAGGTAGGGCGTGAAGCAGCGGCGATCTATCTCCCAGCGGATGCGCCTGCCGACCAGCGGGTCGAGCGCCGATCCCAGCAGCAGGTCCAGCTCGGCCAGATCAATGGCGGTGCCGGCCACCCCCAGATCAATGTGCGGCCGCGCCATGTCGGTCAGCGCGATCTGGTGGGCCGGCAGGGACCAGGAGGACTCCTCCAGGATGGCCCAGACCACATCGAGCAGCGGATCGAGGAAACGGCCCCGGCCTTCCAGGCATTCGGCCAGGGCCAGGTGCGTCATCATCGCGCGGCGGGCGCTGCGCGGCTCCTGGAAGCCCTCGCGGTGGCCCGTGCGCTGGAATTCGAGCCACAGGGTGGCGGGCAGGCTGGGGATCGGCGTGCGGGCGGCCTCCTCGCCCCGGGCGATGATCGCCGTGGCCTTCTCCTCGCCGATCGCCCGACGAATGGCGGCCCAGCCGTCCCGATCGGACGCGGGCGGGAAGGGCGGCCGGGGATCGGTCGCGCGCAACGCGGCTTCGATGTCAATGGCATTGTAGCGGCTAAGCATCGTGGATTCCTTCTTTAATATAAGTGATCGGATATATCAGGCGCGGCCGCCCAGGCCCACGCGCACGAACAACCACGGCCAGAGCGCGATGGCCCAGAACATGGCCAGGCCATAACGCACGACGCGCAACACCAGCCCGAGCACCAGGGGCTCTTGTGGGAAAAGAATGCGCAGGCCGAACCAGATCGCAAACAGGCCGAGGATGCCGATCAGATAGCGGAGGCCGCGCTGCAGTCGTGGGCCGGCCACGCTGAATTTGACATAATGCAACTCGACGACCAGGCCAATCCACAGCCCAAGCGCCAGTCCGGCCACGGTTGCCGCGTCTTCCAGCGCGTTGTTCCACGCCTCGACGTACAGCGCGCCGAACGTGGAGCCGCTGCCGAAGGGGATCGTCAGCAACACCCACACGACGGCCAACATGATGCCGGCGCCGATCAGCGCCAGCAGCACATGGGCGGCGAGCGAAAGCCGCTTGAGTCGAGGCAATAGCATGGGCTTGAGCGCGCCGTACAGCGCCAGCAGCCCCAGGCCCACGGCCATGCCCCACAGCACATCGCCGGGGAAATGCACGCCCAGATAGACGCGCGAGAGCGCCACCAGCGCGATCAGCAGCGCCAACAGCGCGCCCCATAGCCGTCCCCAGCGCCGCTTGGCGGCAAATCGGGCGACCTGGCCGAACAGGGCGGCGCTGTTCTGCGCGTGGCCGCTGGGCGTGGAGAAACTGCTCGCGTCGCCTAGTCTCAGCGCCGGCGTCTCCCAGAAGGGCCGGGCGTGCTTGAGGAACGATTTCAGGCCGGTATTGGTGAAGCTGGTCAGCACCAGCAGGATGCCCAGGTCGGCGCCCAGCTCTTTGTGGAGGCACCAATAGACCAGCGGCAGGATAACGAGGTAGAACTGTTCGTCGCCCAGGAAAGTGAAGACCCGCATGGGCCATGTCAGCCAGCCGCCCAGCCCCTGCACGGCCTGTACGCCGGCCAATCCCCACAGCCGTTCGCCGGCGTACAGGGTGACGGCCAGCGCGGCCAGCAGCGCGGCCACGGCGATGATCTCGGAATGCGAAGCCTTTCTCATGGCGTTTTCGGCCTTCCTGTCCTGGGTTTCGAGATCAACCTTACGGCAACCGCACAGCTATCGGCCGGTGGCTCCTCGCAACGTCAGCTCCTCCGCGAAATGACAGGCCACGAAATGGTCCTCCCCCAGGTCGCGCAGCACCGGCTCTTCCAGGCTGCAGCGCTCCCGGGCATACCGGCAGCGCGGATGGAAATAGCATCCTTTCGGCGGGTTGGCCGGATCGGCCACCTCGCCCTCCAGGATGATCCGCTTGCCGCGGCCGCGCAGCTTGGGATTGGGCTTCGGCACGGCCGACATCAACGCCTCGGTATAGGGATGCCGCGGCTGCGCGTAGAGCGCCTCGGTCCTGGCCAGCTCCACGAGCTTGCCCACGTACATGACGGCCACCCGGTCGCACAGGTATTCCACCACGTTCAGGTCGTGCGCGACGAAGAGATAGGTGAGGCCGAACTCCTCCTGCAAGTCCTGGAGGAGGTTGAGGATCTGGGCGCGCACCGATACATCCAGGGCCGAGACCGCTTCGTCGGCCACCACCAGCCGCGGATTCAACGCCAGCGAGCGTGCGATGCCGATGCGCTGCCGCTCGCCGCCGCTGAACGCGTGCGGATAGCGATGCATGTATTCCGGCCGCAGGCCCACCCGGCGCAGGAGATAGGCCACCCGCTCTTCGATCTCCTTGGGCGACATCGTGGTGTTCAGCTTCAGCGGATCGCCCACGATGTCGCGCAGGGTCATGCGCGGATTGAGGGAAGAATAGGGATCCTGAAAGATCATGCGGATCTCGCGCCAGTACGGCTTCATCTCCGCTTCGCTCAGCCGGGCCAGGTCCACGATCGCGCCGTCGCTGCGGCGATAGAGGATCTCGCCGGCCGTGGGCGTATAGGCGCGCAGGATACAGCGGCCGGTCGTCGTCTTGCCGCAGCCGCTTTCGCCCACCAGCCCCAACGTCTCTCCCTTGCGGACGAAGAAATTCACGTCATCCACCGCGCGCACCACCCCCACCTGGCGACGCAGAAAGCCTTTGCGGATGGGGAAATGCATTCGCAACCGGCGCACCTCCAGCAAGACGCTCTCATCCTGTCTGATCAGATCTATCGTCATGCCGCACCTTCCTGGCCGCCATAGAGCACGCAGCGCACTTCGTGGCCTTCGCCGACGCTCACCCGGCCGGGCAACACCTTGTTGCAGAGGCCGGCGATCCGTTCCGTACAACGCGTATGGAACGGACACCCCGGCGGCCGATTGTACGGATCGGGCACCATGCCCCGGATCGAATCGAGGCGCTGGCGCACCCCGCTGCCCGCCTGCGGGATCGAGCGGAGCAATGCCCGGGTATAGGGATGCCTGGGCTCGCTGAAGATCGTCTCCACGTCGCCGCTCTCCACCACCAGGCCCAGGTACATCACCACCACCCGATCGGCGATCTCTGCGACGACCCCCAGGTCGTGCGTGATGAACATGATGGCCATGCCGAGCTCGCCCTGGAGGCCCAACATCAGGTCGAGGATCTGCGCCTGCGTCGTCACGTCCAGGGCCGTTGTCGGCTCGTCGGCGATGAGCAGGCTGGGATGGCACGAGAGCGCCATGGCGATCATGGCGCGCTGGCGCATGCCGCCGCTGAGCTGGAACGGATAGGCATCTATGCGCAGCTCGGGCTTGGGGATGCCGACCAGCCGCAACACCTCGAGCGTCTGTTGTCGCGCCTGTTCTTTGGTCACCCGGTTGTGCAGGACGATCGCCTGGCTGATCTGATGGCCGATCGTGTGCACCGGGCTGAGCGAGGTCATCGGCTCCTGGAAGATCATCGAGATCTCTTTGCCGCGAATCGCGCGGATCTGCTTGCTGTTCGGCGCCAGTTTGGCCAGGTCAATGATCTCTTCGACCTGGCCGCCGCCGTTGCCGGAGGCCAGGCGATGGAGCAGGATCTCCCCCGCCACGATGCGCCCCGGCGGGTCTATCAGTTGCATGATCGAACGCGCGGTGATGCTCTTGCCGCAGCCGCTCTCCCCGACCACACACAACGTCTCCCGGCGACGAATATGGAAATCCACCCCGTCCACGGCCTTCACGACGCCCTGATCCAGAAAGAAGTGGGTCTTGAGGCCCTTGACTTCAAGAAGCAAATCGTTTGCTGTCATGTTGCAAGCCTTTTGTGCAAGCGATCATCCCGGCCGGCTCATCGGCCATACGGGTCGGCTGCGTCGCGCAGGCCATCGCCCAGGAAGTTCAACGAGAGGACGGCGATCACCACTGCCAGGCCCGGCAGGAGCAGCCACGGCGCGGTGGAAACCGCCCGGATGTTCTGGGCCTCCTGGAGCAGCACGCCCCAACTGACCACCGGCGGTCGCAAGCCCAGGCCCAGGAAGCTGAGCGCGGTCTCGCTCAGGATCATGCCGGGGATCGCCAGGGTGATCGAGGCGATGATATGGCTGAGGAACGAAGGCACCATGTGCCGCATGATCAGATACATCTGCGGCGCGCCGTCCAGCCGGGCCGCCAGCACGAAGTCCTCCTCGCGCAGCGCCAGGAAGCGGCCGCGCACCACGCGCGCCAGCCCCGTCCACCCGATGAAGGAGAGGATCACCGTGATGCCGAAGTAGACATAAAGAGGAGGCCAGTTGACCGGCAACGCCGCGGCCAGGCTCATCCAGAGCGGGATCGTGGGCAAGGAGCGCAGGAACTCGATGATGCGCTGGATGATGTTATCTATGGCGCCGCCGTAATAGCCGGAGATGCCGCCCAGGATGATCCCCAGCACCAGACTGATCGCGACGCCGAGCAGGCCGATGGACATCGAAATGCGCGCGCCGGCCACCACCCGGCTGAGCAGATCGCGGCCCAGGGCATCGGCGCCCAGGATGTAGAGCGGATCTTCGGGATTGACCGGGCCGATCAGGTGGCGGTCGGCCGGGATGAGGCCGAAGATCTTGTACTCGAAGCCCTTGGCAAAGAAGCGGAACGGGATCTTCTGCTCTGGATCTACCACAAACGTCCGGCGCAACGAGAAGGAGTCAATGGCCACCTTGTAGCCGTTCACGTAGGGCGCGATGCGGGGGGTTCCGCTCGAGGTATCTATGATGTGCACCGTTTGCGGCGGCGCGTAGGTGTAGCGCGCGGCGTACTGGTCGGGCGGGAAGACCTCGAAGAACTCGGCAAACAGGGCCACCAGGTAGATCCCCAGCACGACCACGCCGGAGATCATGGCCAGCTTATGGCGTCGGAACTTCCACCAGATCAGCTTCCATTGGGAAGCCACCATGACCTGGGATTCCCGTTCCTCGAATTCGGCTTCGACCGGCTCGCCGGATGTCTGCGCGGGCACAGGAAGTTCGGGTTGGCTCATCTTGCCCCTCATTGATAACGAATGCGCGGATCAATCCAGGCCAGCAGGATGTCGGACAACAAAGTGCCGATGACCGTGAGGGTGCTCAACAGGAGCACAAAGCTGCCGGCCAGGTACATGTCCTGGTTCAGCAAGGCCTGGAGCTGCATGGGGCCGGTGGTGGGCAGGCTGAGGACGACCGAGATGATCGTGGCGCCGGAGACCAGGCCCGGCAAGACCCAGCCGACGGAGCTGATCCAGGGGTTGAGCGCCACGCGCACGGGATATTGGATCAGCGCCTGAAACTCCGACAGGCCCTTGGCTTTGGCCGTGATGTAATACGGCTTGTGCAGCTCATCCAGCAGATTGGCGCGCATCACGCGGATCAGGCCGGCCGTGCCTTCCAGGGCCACGATCAGGGTGGGGATCCAGAGGTGTTTCAGCAGGTCTATGACCTTGGCCATGCTCCACGGCGCGTCGGTGAATTCGGGCGAGAAAAGCCCTCCGACGCTCTGGTTGAAGTACTTGAAGGCAATGTACATCAACACCAGCGCGATCAGAAAGCCGGGTACGGCCAGGCCGATGAAGCCCAGGAAGGTGAAGATATAGTCGCCGATCGAATATTGGCGCACCGCCGAATAGATGCCGATCGGGAACGCGATCAGCCAGCTGATCAGCAGCGAGAAGAGCGAAAGCACCACGGTCAGCGCCAGGCGGTCGCCGATCACCTCGGTCACCGGCTGGCCGCGCTGAAACGACTTGCCGAAATCGCCCTGGGTGATGATCTTCCAGATCCACTTGCCGTATTGGACGTAGATCGGCTCGCCGAAGCCGTATTCCTGCTTGATCGCGTCGACCATGGTCTGATCCACGCTCTCGCCCATGGCGGCCAGGTTGGAGATGTAGGTGGTGAAGAAATCGCCCGGCGGCAACTGGATGATAATGAAGGTGACGATCGAAATCGCAAAAAGCGTCGGAATCATCATCAGGATACGACGCATGATGAACTGAAGCATGGAAGCCTCCGCAAAAGCCGTTACCCCGCGTTGCCCTCCACTCCGGCCCGCCCCCCGATTCCGGGGGGCGGGGGATACGAAGGAGGGGCTTTCCGGCCGGCGAAGACGGCCGAAAAGCCCCTGCCATCGCCTTACTTCTCGAAGAAGTACTGCTCCGGGTTGCTCGGCCCGGGGTTCGGATAGAGCCACGCGCCGGGCATCGTCTTGGGCACGTTCTTGAAGTTGTTCTTGACGATGCCGTAGCCGTTGGTGGGCAGGGCGATGCCGATGCAGTAAAACTGCTCCTGCGCGATCTGCAAGATCTGCTTCATCAGCTCTTCCTGCTTCTTGGCGTCGCCGGTCGCCTGGATCTGGTCGTAGAGCGCCATCTGCTTCTTGGGCGCCTCGGGCGGCTCTTCCCCGCGCGGGTCCTTGCGCCACCAGTATTGCCACAGGATGCCGTACTGCGACTCGGTGCTGTAGGGGAAGTACCAGCGCGGCTCCAGGATCACGTCCAGGCCGCCGTCGCCGCCCCACACCAGGGCATCGAACTCGTTGGCGTCCTTGTGGGTATACAGGAGCGCCCGATCCTCCACCTTGGGGATCATGTCCACGCCGACCGCCTTCCAGTACTTCTGGATCATCGGCCCGGCATCCGACCATTCCTTGCTGGTGTTGGAGATCTCCATCGTGAAGGAGAGCGGCTTGCCGTCGGGCATCAGGCGCATGCCGTTGGCGTCCTTCTTGGGCAACACCTTGTCCAGGTATTCGTTGGCCTTTTTGACGTCGTACTCGGTGTACTGCTTGGCCAGCTTCTCGTTGTAGAACGGCGAGGTCGGCCGCGGCGCGCACTGATACGGCTCGCCCTGGCCCACCCAGATCACGTCGATCAGCTCCTTGCGGTTGATGGCGTAGGAGAGGCCGATGCGGAAGTTGATGTCCTGGAAGATGGCGCGCAGTTGCTTGTCCTTGTGGGTCAGGTTGAGGCTGAGCACCATGACGTTCATGCTGGAGGGGATCGTCTCGAAGAAGCTGTAGTCTCCCTTCTTCATGTTGTCCACGAAGACCGGCTTGTTGGCGTTGGTGGCGATGTGGCGGTCCATCATGTCTATCTCGCCGGCGGCCGCCTTCAGCGCCAACACGTTCAGGTCTTCCGTGTACTCATAGTAGATGCCATCCAGATAGGGCAACTGATTGCCCTCCGGATCCACCTTCCAGTAGTAGGGGTTGCGCTGTGCCTTCACCGGGTCCTTGGTCGCCGATGGGGTCAGCAACACATGGGCCGAGATCACGGGCAGGTTGACGTTCTGCCAGCGGGCGTTGATCGGGGTGCCGGGAACGCCGGAGCACTTGGTCTGGAACAGCTTCACCCAGTTGTCGGCTTTGTTTTCCTTGATCAGGGCTTCCAGCTTGGCCGGATCGGCATACTTCTTGTGGAATTGCTTGCAGTATTCGGCCTGGAACTGCACCGGCCCCTGGCCGTTGGGCGTGGCATTGCGCACGATGACCATGCCGTTGGGCGCCGAGAACTTGAACTTGACGGTCGTCTCGTCCACCTTCTCGGCCGTGCCGTATTTGCCGCCCGCCGCAAACCAGCCGCCCACAGCCGGCGTCAGCTCCTTGTCGTTGACCACGTCGTTGGCCCAGAAGACGATGTCGTCGGCGGTGAACGGCTTGCCGTCCGACCACTTCATGCCCTTGCGCAGCTTGAAGGTGTACTCGGTGGCATCCGGGTTGGCCGTCCACGATTCGGCCACGTTGGGGATGACGGTGGTCCAGTTTAGATCCCACCGCACCAGGAAATCGTAGCCGATGGTGCGGAGGAGCCAGGCATCATCCTGGCCGCCCTTGAGGGCCGTGCGCCACGTGCCGCCGTACTTGCCGATCTTTTCGTGCGGCTTGAGCACCAGCGGTTGGGCCGGCAGGCGCTGATCCACCGGCGGCAGCTTGCCGGCCTTGACCAGCTCGGCCAGCATCGGCGCCTCTTTGTACTTGGACGGCGGCGCGGCCGGTGGCTTGGTCGGCTCCGGGGCTTTCGTTGCGGCGGGTGCAGCGGTGGGCGCCGGGGCCTTGGTCGGCTCCGGGGCTTTGGTCGGCTCCGGCGCGGTTGTCGGTGCGGCCTTCGGCGCCGGGGTCGGCTGGGCGCCGCAAGCCGCCAGGGCCGCCGTGGCGGCGACCCCGCTGCCCAATACGAGGAACTCTCGACGCGTAAGCTTGCGCATGCTCACCTTGCCTCCTTGATAAGGTATGTGGAACTGGAAACTTGAAGCTGGAGACTGGAACTGGATTTCGCGGAATGCACCTCCTGGCTCATAGACCCAAAGGTAATCCGATCGGCCGTTGATAGGGCGATCGGGCCGATACTGACCTGAGCGATGTGGACGGAAACGACTGCGGAAAAGGGCCGAAATGCCAGCAGCAGAAAAACCCGGGATTGTACGATCCCTATTATATCGCTTGCCGCGTTTTTGTCAAACCGTCCGAACGATGCGGAAAACCCTCATCATCTTTCGTGTAAGATACACCGCCCTTTCAGAAACGAACAGACGGCGCACGGAGCAGGCGCGCCTGCTATCGCCGGCACTCCCGAACCGTCTCGTAGAGCGCCAGCAGGTTCTCGACCGGCACGCGCGCCTGCACGTTGTGGATCGTATTGAAGACGAAGCCGCCGCCCGGCGCAAAGGTGGCGATGCGCGCCCGAACGTCGCGGCGCACATCGTCGGCCGTGCCGAACGGCAACACGCGTTGCGTGTCCACCCCACCGCCCCAAAACACGATCTGTTGGCCGAAGCGCGCCTTGAGCACGGCCGGGTCCATGCCGGCCGCCGAGGTCTGCACCGGATTCAGGATGTCGAACCCGGCCTCGATGAAATCCGGGATGAGGGAGATGACCGAGCCGCACGAGTGGATGAAGGTCTTCCAGGTCGTGTGCCGGTGGATCCAATCGTTGACCGCCTTGTGGAACGGCATGTAGAGGTCGCGATAGGTCTTGCGCGAGATGAACGCGCCGTGCTGCTGGCCGAAATCGGTGCCGGTGACGAAGACCGCGGCCACCCGCTCGCCGACCACCTCATGGATGCGCGCCAGGTTCGCCAGGCCGATCTCGCACTGGCGCTCGAACACCTTCCAGACGTAGTCGCGGCGGGTGATGGTGCTCATGTACCACTCGGCCACGTCGCGGATGCCCTTCGGATGCTTCAACCAGGGCGCGGGCACGAGCGCGATGTCGCCGAAGGCCGTGCCGCCGAAGTTGGCCAGGATCGCCTTGTCGGTCTGCGTGTAGAGCCGTTCGGCTTCCGCGGCAAAATACGCCAGCTCGTCGTCCGCGATCGGGCCGAACTCCTCCAGGTTGTCGGCCGGGTCGAGCCGGTCGTCGTCAATCGGCTCCTGGCGGATGATGGTGTCGAAGTAGTAGCCGCCGGCGGGCATGCGGCCGCTGGGGGGCGCGGAGCGATCCCCTTCGGGGTACATCAGGATGCTGCCGTCCTCTTCCGGCTCGGTGTTGAAGCCCGCGGGCACGAGCACGGGCGTGCCGTCGAAGAGGGTCCATGGCTTCCATCCCTCATTGCGAAAGCCGAACAGCGTCTTGCGGCCGCTCAGGCCGACCACATCCACGCCCAGCGCGTCCTGCAAGTCCGGCGCGATCTCGCCGAGCATCTGATACGGCTCGACCACCTTCACCGGCGTGCCGGGCGGGTCGAGCTTGAGCGCCTGGCGCAGCAGATAGACCGACGACACGTGCATGCCGGTGACCGCGCTGGCGCCCAGGTCGAGCGGCGGGTAATCCGGCTCCTGATGGTTCAAGGCAAGCGCAACACGTTCACGTGAATTCATCGTTGGACTCTCCTTGCGGCAGGGACTGGCTCGGTCAGCGACCGGCCAGAGCAGGAATCTGCCCCGGCCGGGGCCGGGCTTTGCTCGCGGCCCCAGCCGGTCATTGCCCCGGTGGCGGGAAATCCTGGCCGGCGTCGTCCAGCACCAACACCCAATCCGGGCCATCCACCGGCGGGTCGAAGGTCTGTTCGCCGCGGGCCGGCCGCACGCCGATCTCGGTCGCGCCGGCCGTGCGTGGATTGAACCACCACGCCCGCACCTCGGCGCCGGCGATCGCGTCCAGCGAGAGGTGCATTTACGCACGCGCGGCCTTGATCCAGCCGATCACCTGCGCCACTTTGTCGGCGATGAGGTCGAAGTTGCGCTCCTTGAGAGCTTGTGCGGTGATCAGCTTGGAGCCCATGCCCAGGGCCGCCGCGCCGGCCTTGATCCATGCGCGCACATTCTCCTCGGTGGCATCTACGCCGCCGGTGGGCAACAGCCGCGTCCACGGGCAGGGCGCCAGCAGCGCGCTGATGAACTCGGGGCCGCCCACGTTGCCCGGAAAGACCTTGCAGATCTCCACGCCCCATTCCTCGGCCGTGGCGATCTCGGTGGGGGTCATGCAGCCGGGCAGGTAGGGGATCTTGCGTCGGTTGCAGAGCCGGGCGATCTCGATGTTGAGGCTGGGGCTGACGATGAAGTTGGCGCCGCTGGCGATGAAGAGGGCGGCCGTCGGCGCATCGGGCACCGAGCCGACCCCCAGGATCACGTCGCTTTTGGCGAAGCGGCGCACCAGCTCGGTGAAGACCGGATAGGCCAGCTCCCCGCGGTTGGTGAACTCCACCAGCCGGGCGCCGCCCCGTGCGCAGGCCGCGACCACTTCGGCCGCGATATCCGCCTCGCCGTGATAGAAGAGCGGCAACAGGCCGATGTCGAGCAGGGAATTGAGGACTTCGAGTCGCGAGAAACGTGCCATGAGGCTCCTCCTGGAGTGAGATCGAACGACCAGCCTGAAAAACGGCTTGCCGGACGTGCCGGGCACCTGTGAAGATGCCTGGCACGTGAAGCTGCGCCTGTTTTCATCTGACACAAGCTCATTCTATCACAAGAGGCGCTGGCCGGCCAAAGTCGCGGAAAACAAAAGCGGGCCAGCCGCTATCGGCTGGCCCGCTTGCAATGATGCCTGGTCGTGCACCCTCTTTTGTGCCTCGTCACTCGGCTTGCACATGACGGCTCACTCAGGCCAGGCGACCCCGTGGCACCCGAGGGTGACTACTTAGGGCTGCTACCTTCCGGTCCTGACCCGGTTCGCAGGCCCCCGCCGCACAGGACCCAGCCATCAACGTTCGCCGGCACGGCAGTCCCGCTGACCGCCGACCCGAGAGAGGGAATTCCACCCCGCTATAGCGGATTGCGGGTACAGGGCACCGCTAGCTCCCCGTCTAGCACGACCGGTTACATAGTAACCGAGAACGATGGATTTGTCAAAGTGGGGACAGGCACGCGGCCGTCCCCACGGGCCTGTTACCAATCGTTGCGGCCGCGGCCCCGGCCGCGATCGCGCGAGCGACCGCCGCCGCTGCTGTAACCGCCGCTCGAACGGCCGCTGTTGTAGCCGCCTTCGGACGCCTTCTGGCTCCGGTAGCAATCGGAGCAATAAACGGGCTTATCTCCGCGCGGCTGGAAGGGCACTTCGGTCGGCTTGCCGCACTGGGCGCACACGGCCGGGTACATCTGCCGTTGTTCCCCGTAACCGCCGGAACTCCTGTAGCTGGTACCTTCCTCGCGTGCGGCCTTGCGGGCAGCGCGGCAGGACGGGCAGCGAGTCGGCGCGTTCGTGAAACCTTTCTGCGCGTAGAAGTCCTGCTCACCAGAGGTGAACGTGAACTCTTTCCCGCAGTCAACGCACTTGAGGGTCTTGTCTTGAGCCATTGTTTGGACAACTCCTGAATGGGTGAAATAGATATTGATCGAGACGTTCCGGTTACGGGGTTACGGTTGGGGCAAGGACCAGAAAGAACAGAGCGTTGCTACCACCCAGTGTTGCCGAACAGCGGAAATCTTTAATCCATACTCTACCACGAGTTCGTAAAAAGTGCAAAATCAGCACATGCGCGTTGCAAAGCCAGAAGTTCTATGGCGATTGGGCCTTTGCAGTCGGCGAAGCGGCCGCAAAGGCCCGGTTCACCGCGGGATCAAACCTTGCTCGACGCCTCGGCCGCGAAGCGCGAGAACGCACGCGCCAGCTCGCTGAACTCCATCGGGAAGATGAACTTCGTGGCCGGCCCGGCGCCCAGCGCCTTCAATGTCTCCAGGTATTGCAGATTCATGGTCTTGCTGTCCACCTTCTGGGCGGCGTCGAAGATCTTCTCCAGGGCCAGCGCGTAGCCCTCGGCGTTGAGGATGGCCGCCTGCCGCGCGCCTTCCGCGTTGAGGATGGCCGCCTGCCGCGCGCCCTCGGCGTTCAGGATCGCGGCCTGCTTGGCGCCCTCGGCCACCTTGATCGAAGCCTCCCGCTTGCCGTCGGCCTCGGTGACCATGGCGCGACGTTCGCGCTCGGCCGCCATCTGGCGGTTCATCGCCTGCTGGATCTCCTTCGGCGGCACGATCTCGCGGATCTCGACGCTGGTGATCTTGACGCCCCAGCGCTCGGTCACCTCGTCCAGCTTCGTCCGCAGGATCTGGTTGATCTGCTCCCGCTTGGCCAACACGTCGTCCAGCGGGATGTCGCCGATCACCGCGCGCAGGGTCGTGGTCGCGATGCCCTGCGATGCCCCGGCGAAATCGCGCACCTTCAGCACGCTCAAGCCCGGATCCACTACCTTCCAGTAGATCAGGAAGTCAATGTCAATCGGCGCGTTGTCCTGGGTGATGCAGGTCTGGCTGGGGATCTCCAGGAAGTCTTCGCGCAGGTTGGCCCACACCGGCTGATCTATGATCGGCCACAGCCAGACCAGGCCCGGGCCGCGTTCGCCGATATAGCGGCCCAGCCGGAATACCACCAGGCGCTGATAATCCCTGACGACCCGCAGAGGACGGAAGATCAAGAGCAGGAACAGGAAGACCAGCACCAGGACGACAAGCAACGTCAAGGTCGCCAAAATCGTAGCCATGCGTAGCTCCTTTCAAGAAAACGTTGGCTCAAACAGATGTGTCGGTTGTATCGGCCCCAGCGGCCGAACGGACATACAACACCAATCCCTTGACATCCACCACCCGGACGGCCGCGCCATCCGGGATCGGTGCATCGAGGGCCAGCGCGCTCCATGTCTCGCCCGCCA
>Ga0209227_1002109_pt1 | contig 14623 bp, 14 predicted proteins | sample YNPBryantNP2012_FD_185815 | JGI IMG/M metagenome (GOLD analysis project Ga0209227, IMG submission 185815) | Anoxygenic and chlorotrophic microbial mat microbial communities from Yellowstone National Park, USA - YNP Bryant NP 2012 (SPAdes)... ...
AGATACGCGGTTCGTATGGCTTCACGATTGGGTAATTGCATCGGTGTCATAGAACACAATTATCCTGGATGTTTGTATAATTCACGATAGTAATTTGTTAGAATTCTGTCAGGCTGAATAGTTACCAGGGCTCCTTGGTCAGAGAAAAATCAGAGCATGTCTGCCATGCTCTGATTGAAGAAAGTCTATCTGGCAGCGGCAGCCCGTTCTGCCATCTGCGCCCGCAAAGACTTCACGTCAGCATCAATCGTAAACAACGCTCCCAAATAGAGCACAAAGCACAACACCCAGGCCGAAATGCAAACCGTAAGAATTGCAAACTGCAAACTGGCAAACGGCCCGACAATTTTGGCAAAGTAGAGGGAGAGCGCACCTGCCAGGGTAGGCGCCAGGGCCGCCCCACTGTTTTCAACAAAGTATTCGACGGCCTGCGTCGTTGCACGGACTTCAGGAGGTGCGATGTCAAACACAGTGGCGATGACATTCGGCGCAGAGAAGGGCATCACGAGGGCGGTCAAGCACATCAGCACGAAGAAAAGCGTCGGTTGAGAAACAGGGGTATTGAGAGCAAAGAACAGGAAAATTGCGCCCAAAATCACGCCTGCGCTGGAAACAAGGATGCGCCCTTTTGTGGTACGCTTGAACATCCAATCGCCCAGGGCTCCTCCCACAAAATAACCGGCTGCCAGAATGAGCACAATCGGCGCCATCGTGAAGAGCACGGCCTGATTATCGTAACCGCGCTCCCGCATCAGGTAGCCGAAGAAGAAAAAGGTAATCACGTTCCAGGGAAAGACGCCCGCAAATCCCTGCAGGAAGACAAACCACATGGTGCGCTTCTTTAAAACCTGTTTGACTTCTTGCCAGTTGAAGCGGAACTGAGCAATCTCCTGAGCATCTTCAAATTCTGGCTCAGCCTTCCCACGCGGCATTTCTTTGATGCCGAAGAAAATCACCAGCGCCATCACAATCCCCAAAGAACCGGTGATCACGAAAATCGAGCGCCAGCCTTCCAACCCAAACAGCCTGCCATCCAGCCCAGGGGCAACCATCAAGGCCAGGATCATGCCCAAAAGATACCCCAACGGTTGCGTCAGTTGGAGAATCCCATAGACCTTGCCACGGAGTTTCGGGCCAAAATAATCAGCAATCAGGCTGTACAGCCCCGGGTAGGACGAGTCATCAATGCCGGTGGAAGAGCGGGTAACCAGAAATGCAGGATATGTTTTGACAATCGAACTCAGCCAGGTCGTAGCCCCCCAGATGAAAGAAGCAAGCGCCAGTAACTTGGAGCGTGCATATCGGTCGTATAAATATCCCCAGACGGGATAGAGCAAGGTGGCCACAATCAATGCACCCGAATTAATCAACCCCCACTGAAAATCATTCAATCCAAAAGTCTTGCTCACCGGCAATTGCAACGAACCAATGAGCAATTTATCAGTTTGATGGAGAAGCATGAAGAGAGCGAACACAATGACGACAAAAACGGGGTAAAACGAGCGGCGTTTTTTCATAAGAGTTCACCTGTTGAAAGAGTAGGATGGAGAGAGTTTACATGAAAATCGCATTAACGTCAACGAGATGGACGAGGCGAGGGCATTTCTGCAAGACAGGCTATAAATGAGTCTCCTGCAAAAAGGTGAAAATCGAACCACAAAGACACGGAGACACGAGTAAGTAAATGACACGAGTAAGTAAATGAAAGGAAACTTTGTGACTCCGTGTCTTCGTGGTGAAACTTCAGGTTTTTTGCAGTGGAGTCATAAATCTTTTTCCCCAAGCACAGAATCGCCGCCCTCTCAATCTACTTCCCAAAAAATTTGCAGCAGAGGCAAGATTCTCACCTGTGGCTCTCCTATCTTTTGAATTTCTGCTCTTTACAGAGCAACAAGCGGGAGTGGAAAGTAGAAATTTTAATATACAAAAACAGGTATCATAGTGCGGCTTAATGACTATCTTCTGAAAGGGAAGTTTCAAAGACCTGCCCATGTCTTATCGCAACTTTCAAGTCCTGGTTTTATACAACGAAGACCCCCTCCTCAAATACGGTGATCCGAACGAGGTTCTGGCTGTTCAATCTACGACCAACACCGCAGAGCATATTACCGCCGCCTTGCGGGAACTCGGATACAACGTGCAACAGGTGGCTGTTCATGGGTCCTACGAAGAATTAACCCAAACCCTTTCCCGTTTCTCGCCCGAAGATACATTTATTTTCAATAACTGCGATGGTTTCGGTGGAATCAACCGGGCAGCAGCCGATGTCATTGAAGTTATCGAAAGAATGGGGTTCGCCCACACCGGTTGCAGTGTTGCTGCAGCGCGTCTTTGCATTGACAAACCGGGGGCAAAAGCCGCCTTGCTTGCCAACGGTCTCCACACCCCCCGCTATCAGGTATTCACCCAGGCCGAGCAAGATTTTCACCTGAAGTTTCCTGTGATTGTAAAACCTTCGCTGGAAGATGGCAGCATTGGCATTCGCCTGGACTCGGTCGTTACCAGTCATAAACAACTTCGCGAGTCCATCGAGCGCGTCCTGACCCTCTACCGGCAGCCAGCCCTGGTGGAGGAGTTCATCCCTGGCCGTGAATTGGCCGTCGCATTGATCGGAAATCGGCAACTGGAAATTCTTCCCATCACCGAAGAAGACTACAGTCAAATTGCCAACCCTCTCGAACGGCTCTTGACATACGAAGCCAAATGGGATCCGGCCTCCCATTACTACCACACCATTCAGGCGCGGGTCCCGGCGAATCTGACCCCCGCGGAGGAGAGTGTGATCAAACAAGCCGCCGCGAACGCCTTTCAGACGATCGGCTTACGCGACTTCGGCCGCGTGGACATCCGGTTTGAAAATGGCATTCCTTACATCCTGGAACTCAACGAACTCCCCGACCTGGCCCCCGACGCTGGTTTCTGGAACTCAGCCCGTGCTGCAGGGATGACTTACCCCCAAATGATTGATAAAATTATCTCCAATGCCCTGCAGCGAGAAGGATGGATCAAATGATTACTTTTCCCACACCCAACGATGGAAATCAGATACACGACATTGCTGCTCATATTTCCATTTTCAGCCCAGAAGAAGTCCAATGCGTAGACGAACTCTGGCAGGAGTACCAGACCTACGGTCCCGAACGCTCCGGTTACTACTGACTGGTAGCCCGAGACGAGGACGGACGCGTGCTCGGCTTTACCTGTTACGGTCCGCGCGCGTTGACAGACGGCACTTTTGACCTCTACTGGCTTGCCGTAGATACATCCCTGCATCACAACGGCATAGGCCACAGCCTGTTGGCCGCCACAGAGGAAGAAATTCGCAAACTCGGCGGGCGGCTTGTCTTCGTTGAGACCTCTGGCCTGCCTTCTTATGAATCCACGCGGAATTTCTACCTCCGCACAGGTTACACCTGGGTCGCGACCGTCAAAGATTTTTATCGCGATGGCGATGACCTCGTGATTTTTACCAAACATCTATAAGACTTGTTACCAGCGATTTTCGCCGCACTCAGGGCAAAAAAAACGAGCAATGGCCAGTAAACCCGGCCGTTGCTCGTTTTGTTGATTTGTCCTGGCATGTTCAAACTTTTGTGCCACAGTGTGGGCAATAGGTCCAATCTGCCTGAAGCGGCTTTTGGCAAGAGGCGCAAACGCGAGACGCTCCAGCCGGTCGTTTAAGAGAACGCACCAACCAGTAAATTGCCAGGCCGATCAAGACCAACCACCCTAGGCGAAAGAGGGGCAGAAAGAACATTCCGAACGAGCAAAAGGGAAAGTCCCAATGTCCACCAGGGAAGCGCATGTGTCCTCCCATGCCCACCCATGTATCGCCGTACACGGCTCGATACAGGAACGGCGTGCCTACTTTGACAATGTCATCTTTTCGTATAGTTGTCATTGCGAGGAGCGTTTTTTGCGACGAAGCAATCTCCTTGCAAGCCAGGAGACTGCTTCGCTTTGCTCGCAGTGACAAAATGCGTAGAGTTTATAGAACAAGAGTTTAACTTGACATTGTCAAACTACGATGGCAGCCAGCACAAGAACGACCACCACAACGCCAAGGATCCATTTCCAAACAGGTTTCATATTATCCTCCTTACGTGATTTGCCCCCAGTGTACTGCAGCCTTGTAAAGGTTCAATGTAACTATTCAGCCATCCACTCGAAACAGGGGTGTCACTGCGAACGAGCGCTTTTTGCGAGTGAAGCAGTCTCCCAAAGCATGGTTTTTCCTGTTCAAGACGAGATTGCTTCGGGCAGAGAACGCCCTCGCAATGACAGCCTGAATAGTTACGGTTCAATAAAGAAAATCCGAAGACCTTGTAAAAATGGCAAACAAATGCCAGCGTTGTTATCTGGAGACCAATTCCTTGACCTCTTCTACATAGGCCAGCGATTGGTGACGGAAATACGTGTTGTAGAGCACCGCGTAATGACCGCCCTGGCGCAACAAACTATCGTGATTCCCTTCCTCAATAATTTTCCCTTTTTCCAGAACAATGATTCGATCTGCGGCTTTCACGGTTGAGAGACGATGGGCAATCAGAATACTGGTGGCTTCTGAGAGAATCAGGTTCAACGCCTGCTGAATCTGCCACTCGGTGAACGGATCAATGCTTGCTGTCGCTTCGTCCAGGATAAAAATAGCCGGTTTCTGGACCAGCACCCGCATCAGTGCCACCAGTTGTCGCTGGCCCATCGAAAGCATGCCTCCGCGCTCACCGACCTTTGTATCGAGGCCGTCGGGTAACGTCTCCAGCCATTCCCCATCGCCAATGCGTTTTGCCAGCGAAAGGATTTCGCCATCGGTGACTTCTGGTCGGGCGTAGCGGATGTTCTCGGCCACCGTGCCCGAAAAGAGAAAAGGCACCTGCGAAACAATTCCTAACTGCCTGCGATAAGAGCGCAAATCAAAGGTGCAAATATCGCGGCCATCAACCAGAATGCGCCCTTCCTGAAATTCGTAGAAACGGGCAATCAGCCTGGCAATGGAAGTCTTACCAGAGCCGGTATGCCCCACAAAGGCGATATTTTCGCCCGCCCGGATAGTCAGATTGAAATCAGTCAGGACAGGCTCATTGCGTGCATAGCGAAAAGAGACATGCTCAAAACGTATCTCTCCCCGCAACGATGACACAGGTTCACAGGCCGTCTGAACTACAGCCGGTTCGGCATCTATCAATGCAAAAACGCGTTCTGCAGCTGAAAGTCCACTCTGAATCTGCGTCCAGAACGAAGAGAGATTCATCACCGGCCACAGGAAGCGGTCGAGGCTGAGCAAGAACAGGTACCAGGCCCCAGCCGAAATCAACGCCCGCGCGGCACTCAAGCCCCCCGCGTACACCAGGATCGCCGTGAAAATGCCGGTGGTGGCATTCAAAACAGGAAAAACCAGGGAAAGGACAAAGCCGCGCTGAATGTTGAAGCGATACGATTTCTGGTTGGCGGTATTGAACTCTTTGAAGATTGTCATCTCCTGGCGGAAATTTTTGGCAATAGCAATCCCTGAGACGGTTTCCTTAATCGTCGCATTGACGTCTGCCATCGCCTGCATGCCCTTTTTGGTTGTCACCCGCGCCAGTTGACGAAAACCAACGGCAATCCCAAATACCACTGGCAGGAAAGCAAACAGCACCAGTGCCAGCCGCCATTCAGTCCGTACGAGCACCACGCCCAGGATCAAAGCCTGAATAAACTGGGCAGAGACATCGGTCACAATCATCACCAGATTGCTGAGGTCATTGGTATCCGAGTTAATGCGCGAGACAATGCGGCCCGATGAAAACTGATCGTAAAAGGACAAATCGTGTTCGGCTGCTGCCCGAAAGGCGCGCGTCCGCAAATCGAGGACGACATCACCCAACACGCGCACCGACAGACTGCGCCTGGCCCAGTTCAACCCCCAATCGGCGACCCCTACCAGCGTAACGATCCCGGGAATGGCAAGCAAAACCAGCCAGGGATTGGGATGAGTCAGGAAGTCAATCGCCTGCCCGGCAACAATGGGAGTCACCGCTCCGACCAGTGACATGAGAATCGTGATCAGGGAAATGTAGCCAATGCGGCGCCCATAGGGGCGAAACAACGCGCCTATCCGTTTCACCAGTTCCGTATCTTTATACTGACGGTCGTATTTTTCGTAATCCAGGCCTTCAAAGAATCCCATAACTCTCCTCTCTACTCTCGAAATATACGCGCATAGGCGGGCGAGGTGCGCATCAACTCCTCGTGACGACCCATGGCCACCACCCGTCCCTTACGCAGGACAATAATCAAATCGGCCCAGCGAATCTGCGAAAGGCGATGCGTGATCAGGAAGGTGGTGCGTCCTTTGGCCGCGGCAGCGATGGCGCGCTGAATCCGATCTTCTGTGGCGCTGTCAATCGCACTGGTGGAATCATCGAGAATGAGAATGCGCGGGTCAGTCAAGAACGCGCGCGCCAGGGCCAGGCGTTGACGCTGACCGCCAGAGAGAGTCACGCCGCGTTCGCCGACAACGGTGTCGTATTTTTTCTCAAACGCGTTAATGAATTCGTCGGCCTGCGCTGCACGAGCGGCAGCCTCAATTTCTTCGGGAGTTGCATCTGGTTTGCCAAAGGCAATGTTTTCTGCAATGCTGCGAGAAAAGAGAAAAATATCCTGCTCGATGATCGAAATCTGCTTGCGGAGAGCAGCCAGGTTCCAGTCGCGGACGTCCACACCATCCACCAATACCTGCCCACAGGTAACATCATAAGTCCGATTGATGAGTTTAATGAGCGACGTCTTACCCGCGCCGGTTTGCCCAACAATGGCCACCGTTTGCCCCGGAGATACTTTGAAGGAAACATGCTCCAGGGTTGGCTCGCCCTCCTGGTAATGGAAACAGACATCGCGAAATTCGACTTCTCCCCGCATTGTCCCCGCATAGCCAGCCTCGTTTTGATCGAGGTTATTCTCGCGATTCATCAACTCCAGAATACGGCGCGCCCCCGCCACTCCCAGAGAGATTTGCGAGTAAGCCCAAATCGAGGTCCAGGTCGGGAAATCCAGCATTAAGAGCAGGCCCATGTAGGCGACCACGTCCCCCGCGCTCAACATTCCATTGCGATAGAGCAAAATAGAGTGAAACAGGCCCACTCCCAGGGCAACCGCCATCATCAACAACGGCACAAACCGCGCCTCCAGATCTCCCTGCCGGACATTGGCTGCACGGACACGGCGGGCATTGGCCTCAAAGCGCTTGATTTCTGTCTCTTCCTGCGCGGCTCCTTTCATCACCTCAATGCCGTCCAACGCCTCCGAGAGATGGGTGTTCATGGTCCCAAATGCCGCGCGGATTTCATCCGTAATCGGCTGCATTTTCTTGAGATAATGCCGCAAAGCGAAGTAATAGAGCACGGTATAAAGCAAAGGCGTCAGGACCAGCGACCAGTGATAGCGCGGAGCAAGAGCCAGCGGCATGACCAGAAAAAGGAGAGAGCCAACAACAAGGTTCACGCCAGGGCTAAAGAGAAAGTTGACTTCACGGACATCATTGGTGGCACGCGCCATCGTATCCCCCACCGGCTGAAGGCTGTGAAACGTCATGCTCTTGCCTAGCAGCGAAACGTATAACTCATCCCGCACATCGCGCTCGACTCTTTGGGCAATGACCTCCGCCCCAAAATTACGGCCAAACTGGAGCACAGAGCGTAAAACCTGCGAGCCGCCCAACAACAGCGCAATGGACAGCAAGCGGGAGCCAATGTCGGCAGCGCCGCTTTGCACCAGGTCAAAGGCCCGTCCGGTCAGGATAGGCACATAGGCAGCCAGGAGGGCATTTCCATACGCCCCTACCACCATGATAATGAGCAACCACCAATGGCGCAAACCGTGACTGAGCACCCACAATACCGGACTACGGCGGTTGGAGGAACGACGGACAAGTTTAAATTCAGCAGGGGAAGAGGTTGCAGACATAAGCACAGATTTTTTTGAGGCAGTGACAAAAAGAGTTTCAGGCGTTCAAACGAGCAAGCATCTGTTCGTGCAAAACAGGGTTAGCCGCCAACACCGAGACGGGAGCAGATAAAAGGTCCGGGTTGCCGTCCACCTTCGTCACCCGCGCCCCGGCTTCAAGACAAATCAGCGCGCCCGCGGCCAAATCCCAGGGTTTGAGCGAGAGTTCCCAGTAGCCATCAAAGCGGCCTGCGGCGACATAACACAGGTCAAGAGCGGCTGACCCCAAACGACGCACCCCCTGGCTGATCCGGGAAAATTTCACAAAAAAGTCAAAATTGTTATGCGAGGTGTGCCAGGCATCATACGGGAAGCCCGTCACCAGCAAACTGCGTGCCAGCGAATCGGTCGTTGAGACCTGAAGCCGGTGACCGTTGAGCCAGGCCCCTTTCCCCGCCTCGGCACTGAACAGTTCCTGCCGCATGGGGTCGTAAACAGCCGCGAGAAACAGTTGACCGCGCAAGGCATACGCCAGCGAGACGCAAAAAATCGGCACGCCATGGGCGTAATTGACCGTCCCGTCGAGCGGGTCCACGTACCACTGGTGCTCGCCGCCGTCTGAGCCGCCGCTCTCTTCGGCCATCACGACATGCTGGGGAAAACGTCGTCGGATTTCTTCCAGCAAAAACTGCTCCGAGAGGTGGTCAATCTCGGTCACAAGGTCTATTTCCCCCTTGTAATCCACCCGCACGTTTCGCCCATAACCATCCGACAAAATTTGACCGGCCCGCAGCGCCAGTTGCTCCAGGTCGGTCCGGGTAGGGGTCACACTCATCAGAATTACGCTTTTCCCTTCAGTTCATCCAAAATTCGATACGTTTCCTGCAATTCCGCCTTGATGGTTTCGGCATCCTTTTTAGCCTGTTCCAGCATCTTTTTGAAAGAGGGCTTTTGTTCCTTGGGCAGGGTTGGAATCACCCGCTCCAGGCGCTCGATTTGGGAATTTTTGTGACGCAATTTCTGCTCGAGGCGCTCGCGATACCCCTGATAGAACAATTCCTCTTGCAAGGGAGTCGACTCCACATTGGGGCCTTGCGCCAGCACTTCGGCGACCGTCAACAGGAACTCTTCGGTATCAATCGGTTTTTCGATAAAGCGTACTGCTCCCAGTTTCAAAGCAAAATCGCGGTCGTCCGGGGAGACGTAGGTGGCAGAAAGGAAAATAATCGGGATGGAACGTGTTTCGGGATTGGAGCGCAGGCGATAGACCAGAGCATAGCCATCCAGGCGGGGCATGAGGATGTCGGTAATCACCAGCGCCGGCCGCTCACGCTGAATCGCCTCCAGCGCTTCCAGTCCATCAGCAGCGCTATTGACGCGATAACCCTTGAAGCGCAAAGTCACTTCAAGCAGTTCAAGCACATTAGGGATATCTTCCACGAGTAAAATCGGGCCAGTTTGCATGGCATTATTTTACTCCGATTGACTCGAAATGAGCAGGCTGGGATATAATCTGCTCGATGAACAACAAATTCTCCCTTCCCTTTCGCCCTTTTCTGGTCGCCTCGCTCGTCCTGACACTGCTCGGCCTGGGAGCGTTCTCTCTGGCCATCTTTGCTTTCAAACCCACCGTTTGGGCGCGCTGGATTTTCTTCTTTGGTAGCACGATGGCGCTGAGCGGCCTGGCTCTGCCGGTTGCCTGGTTCCTCAACTTGCGCTTCCCTTCCGACCCGCCCGCCGGCGTGAATGTCATCGTCAGACAGGCCTCCTGGGCGGGGCTGTTTCTTGGCCTGGTGGCCTGGTTACAGCAGGAACGTCTGGCCTCGTTGGGCGTCGTTGCCGCGCTGGGGTTGGGATTGCTGACCATTGAGTACCTCATCCGCTTACGAGAACGGTCGCTCTGGCAACCGCCGCAAATCGCCGACGAGACCGGAGACCATGAGCAGCCTTCGTAACCTTCCCTCGGTAGAACAACTCCTGCAAAGCGACACTGCAGCCGAATGGATTGCCCTGTATGGCCGTCCTCTCACCTTGAGCGCCATTCGGGCCGCGCTGGACCAGGTGCGTTCGCAGATATTGAGCGGGAGCAATTCGATCGTCCCCGACGGGGAGACTCTCCTCGCTCAGGCGGCCTCTCTGCTGCAGGAGTGGCTCACCCCCTCGTTGCTCCCCGTCATCAACGCCACCGGCGTGATTCTGCATACAAACCTGGGACGCGCCCCGCTTTCACAGGCAGCCATTGCCGCGATGGAAGCCGTCTCGCGCGGCTACTCGACCCTCGAATTTGACCTGCATACCGGCAAACGCGGCTCGCGCCTGATCCACGCCGAAGCGCTGTTACAACGCCTGACCGGTGCGGAGGCGGCGGTGGTGGTCAACAACAACGCCGCGGCCGTGTTGCTGGTTCTCTCGGCGCTGGCCTCCCGCCGCCGCGCCGTCATCGCCCGCAGCCAGTTAGTCGAAATTGGCGGCGGCTTTCGCGTGCCCGAAGTGATGAAACAATCGCGGGCCACGCTCATCGAAATTGGCACCACCAACAAAGTCCACCTTGCGGATTACGAAGAGGCCCTGGCAAAGGGCGCAGCGGTGGTCGTTCACGTCCACCGCTCGAATTTCAAGATGATCGGCTTCACCGAAGAACCCACCCTGCAAGAAATTGTCCAAACAGCACACCGCTTCAGCGTGCCGGTCATCGCTGACCTGGGATCGGGGGTGCTGCTGGATACAGCACGCTACGGCCTGGGGCACGAGCCAACCGTCCAGGAAGTCCTGGCCACCGGCGCAGACCTTGTCTGTTTTTCGGGCGATAAATTGCTCGGCGGACCACAAGCCGGAATCGTGATCGGTCAGAAAAACCTGATCGAGAAAATCAAGAAACATCCGCTGGCGCGCGCCATGCGCGCCGATAAGACCCGCCTGGCAGGATTGGCCGCGACGTTGATCCACTACCTGAAGGACGAAGCCGAGAGCGCCATCCCTGTCTGGCAAATGATCGCCGCCCCCGCCAGTCAGTTGAAAGCGCGCGCCGCACGATGGGCCGCTGTGCTGCAAACGGGCGAGGTCATCCCCGGCAAATCAACGGTGGGCGGTGGCAGCCTCCCCGAAGAAACGCTGGAGACGTGGTTGCTGGCGCTGGAGGTCCGCTCTCCGAACCGGTTTATGGACACTTTGCGCCACAGCCAGCCCCCCATTATCGCCCGCGCTGACGAGGGGCGGGTCGTGCTGGACCCGCGCACGGTGCTGCCGGATCAAGAAGAAGCGCTGCTGGCTGCTTTGCAACGCGCCTTGCGTTAGCATGTCGAATCTGTGCCCCTGCAGACGGTAGCGGTTCCTGTGGGGCCTTTCTCGGCAAACAAGGAGCGCCGATCTGCGTACCCGCCTGCCTATCCTGTCCTGACAAGCCGCGGTCGCATACATGACTCTGCTGCAAAAAGGTCTTGAACCACAAAGGACATGCAGTACACAAAGGATTTCTGAAAGAATTGAAAATGTTGAATTTCAGCGCACAATTGTGCTCCTTTGTGCCTTTGTGGTAAACAAGGTTTGCAGTGGACTCAAAATAAAAATCTGCAGTAACTATTCAGCCATCCACTCGAAACAGGGGTGTCACTGCGAACGAGCGCTTTTTGCGAGTGAAGCAGTCTCCCAAAGCATGGTTTTTCCTGTTCAAGACGAGATTGCTTCGGGCAGAGAACGCCCTCGCAATGACAGCCTGAATAGTTACAATCTGCATCTGTTTCGCTGTTTACACACAAAGCCAGGAGTGATTTTATGAAATCTGACCTAGACTCTCTCATGCAAGCCAAAGGCCTCGATGCCATCCTCGTGGTCGGCAACGCCACCCACAACCCGCCGATGTATTACCTGACCGGCGGCGGTCACGTCAGCGCGGCAACGCTCATCAAGAAGCGCGGCGAAGGAGCGGTGCTTTTCTGCAACGACATGGAGCGCGAGGAAGCCGCAAAATCTGGCCTGAAAGTCGTCCCGCTCGGCACTTACCCCTGGCAGGAAATGTTCAAAGAAGCCGGGGGAGATGTGGCGCGCATGGCAGCCATGCGTCTAAAGCGGATGCTGGCCGATTGCGGCATCACCGCCGGGCGGGTGGGGATTTATGGGCACACTGACATCTCGTCCATGCTCGCTGTTCTGACTCATTTGCAGCAAATCGCGCCCGAAATCAGCCTCATCGGTGAACCCCGCGACGGGTCGCTGTTTTTGCAGGCGATGGAGACCAAAGACGAGACGGAAGTAGCACGCATCCGCAAAATGGGCCAGATCACTACCGGCGTGGTCCGACGCGTGGCCGAATATCTGACCAGCCGCCAGGTCCGCGCCGACGAGGTGCTGTTGAAGGAAGACGGCACTCCGCTGACGGTCGCCGATGTCAAGTCGCGAATTGACCTGTGGCTGGCCGAAGCGGGGGCAGAAAATCCCGAGGGTTGCATTTTCGCCATCGGGCGGGACGCCGGCATCCCCCATTCTGCCGGGAATCCGACCGATTTGCTGCGATTGGGACAGACCATCGTCTTCGACATTTACCCCTGTGAAGCAGGCGGCGGTTATTTTTACGACTTTACCCGCACCTGGAGCCTGGGCTACGCTTCGCCCGAGGCGCAGGCCCTTTACGATGAAGTCAAAGCCGTGTACGACAAGGTGGTGCAAGCGCTCCGCCCGAACGCAGTATTCAAAGAGTATCAACGCCTGGTGTGCGAGGAATTTGAAAAAAACGGCCACCCCACCCCGCTGCACACGGACGCCCCCCTGGAGGGGTATGTGCATTCGCTCGGCCACGGCGTGGGGCTGAATATTCATGAACGCCCCTGGAGCGGCCTGACGGCCACGGACGATAACGTGCTCAAGCCGGGGGTGGTGGTGACGATCGAGCCGGGGTTGTATTACCCCGAAAAGGGAATGGGAGTACGCATCGAGGATACTTACTGGGTGCATCCAGACGGACAAATTGAGCGACTGGCCGATTTTCCGTATGACTTCGTCCTGCCGATGAAGGGGAGCCACGGGTAGAGATGGACGCCTTGAAACCCGCCCGCATCCTGGCGATTGAGACTTCGTGCGACGAGACTGCCTGCGCGATCGTCGAAAATGGGCGCCGTTTGCTGGCGTCCACCGTTGCCTCGCAAATGGAGGTGCACGCTCGCTATGGTGGAGTGTACCCGGAGGTGGCCTCGCGTCAGCATGTGCTGGCGATTATGCCGGTGGTAGAAGAAACGCTGGCAAAAGCGCACCTGACTCTCGCTGAGGTGGATGCCATTGCAGCCACGCGCGGACCGGGGCTGGCCGGGTCGCTGGTAGTCGGGTTGAACGCGGCAAAGGGGATGGCGCTCGGAGCAGGGTTGCCGCTGGTGGGAGTGAACCATCTCGAAGGTCACATTTACGCTGCCTGGTTGCATGGCCCCGACGAGGATCCGCCACCTGAGCCGCGCTTTCCGCTGGTGGCCTTGCTGGTATCGGGTGGGCATACCGAGATCAACCTGATGCAGTCTCACCTGACCTACAAACGCCTGGGCGCAACGCTGGACGACGCGGCAGGCGAGGCGTTTGACAAGGTGGCGCGTTTGCTTGGCCTGCCCTACCCCGGCGGCCCCGTCATCGAAAAAGCCGCGCAGGCGGGCGACCCGACGAGGTTCAAATTCCCGCGGGCGTGGCTGGAAGAGACGTACAACTTTTCGTTCAGTGGACTGAAGACGGCTGTCCTGCATGAGGTCAAACGGCTGGAGGCAGGCGGAGGAGAACTGCCTGTCAGTCATCTGGCAGCCAGTTTTCAAGCCGCCGTGGTCGAAGTTTTATTTGAAAAAACGATGCAGGCAGCGCGGGCCTGGGGGGTAAAGGACATTGTGGTCGGCGGCGGCGTGTCGGCCAATCAATCCTTGCGCGAGGCGTTTCGGTCACAAAATGAGTTTCGGGTCCATATTCCCCCGTTGAAGTATTGCACCGATAATGCAGCAATGATCGCCGCAGCGGGTTATTTCGGTTTTGCGCTGGGTCACACCGACGGTTTAGAGATAGACGTGCTCCCCACGTGGCCGCTTTAAACTAAACCGCCAGTGGTTGTCCCGGACCACTGGCGGTTTAGCAAGAGGAGAATGCGAATGGGCATTATACGCAGATAGATAAAAACGGCCTGAAAGCTCAGCTAGAATAAAATTAGAGTTTTTACGGACTGAGCGCCCACTACAGACCTCTGACCGCTGACCGCAGCAGCCCCCCGCCTACAATCAGCAATCCATCTTCAATCCCAATGCTTTTACGGGCCTTTTTTGCTTCTGGCCTCACTCAGTATCAAAAAGGCCGATTCCAGCATGACCAGACTTTCTCCCTCACCAAGCAACTGAGCATCGTCTGGATGCCTTTCCAGCCATTGCTGTAAAGCATTACGCACAGCAACAACCTCCTCAAGCGTCTCTATCTTTCCCAAGATACGCTTTTGAAGTAGTTCACGTTCTTTCTTTTCTTCTTCAGTCAGCCTCATATAACGCACCCTGGAAGGGGAAGTGCCTTCCCTCGCACTACGCCCGACATCCTGGAACATGAGGGCCAGGAAATCCCGCCTGGCGGATTGATCGATTCTTACTGCCCCCCTGGGGGGTGAGCATTTTTCTGGGCTAATTGTACTGCAATTTGTGGCGTTTGGCAGGCCAAAATCGGCTTTATTTCGACTCAAAAAGCGGCTTTTGCGGCCCGT
>Ga0209227_1002114_pt1 | contig 14595 bp, 11 predicted proteins | sample YNPBryantNP2012_FD_185815 | JGI IMG/M metagenome (GOLD analysis project Ga0209227, IMG submission 185815) | Anoxygenic and chlorotrophic microbial mat microbial communities from Yellowstone National Park, USA - YNP Bryant NP 2012 (SPAdes)... ...
AGCCCGCGAGTTGGCGACGGCGGCGCTGCTCGGAGCCGCAACCGGGCTCCTGGTCGGCACTGTTTCCCTCGCCTGGAAACGCGACCTGGCCGTCGCCGCGGCGATCAGCGGCACCATTCTGCTGTCGATCATGACGGCCTGTCTGCTCGGGGTCGTGCTGCCCAGCGCCATCCGGGCCTTGCGCGGGGACCCGAAGATCGCCGGCGGTCCGATTGTACTGGCCACCGCCGACGTCTTGACGCTGGGACTGTACTTCGAAATCGCTGGCGCATTGCTGGGCTGATGCAGGCTGCCACGCGGCCCCGCCGCTGCGCGCAGCAGGGTGCAAACGACAGTAACACGCTGGCTCTGCTTGTCCCCCGCCGCCGGCGTGCAACCGCTCGGCGCACGACCACCCACGCCTTATCAGAAGCTGATCTTCAGACTCAACGCCGTCGCCAGCGCACGCGCCTGCACGACCGGCAACTGCGGATCATCGCTGATCTTCGTGACCAGCAGTGGCTCGCTCCCCACCAGATTGAGAGCCCGGCCTTGGCCCGGTCCGGGCATGCCCACCGGCACACGCAGCAAGAACCCGTTCCAGTTGCACACGTACGTCCCCGGTTCCCGAATCGTGTCGAACGGAATGGTGACGGCCGTCGCGCCGCGGTCGGCATCCATCGCCACGGGCTCTGCGGTCGGCGTCATGGCGTACACACCTCCCTGTGTGCGGGGCATCCTGGCGGTCCAGCAGCACTACGCGGCTCCATCAGAACCACACCCATGGCAGCCGCGAAACCCAGACCGTGCGCACGGCGAGTCGCATGGACCACAATGAGGGACGCCCGGTACTCCTTGAGTCTTCCCCACGTTCTACACAAAGTCAAGAAATCGGCGTGTCTGAACTTGTGCGGTCGCTGTTTCGGCGCCCGCACCACCCACCGTAGCAACTTTTCGCCGCCATAATGTCCGCGCAGTCCAGCGCTGCGGGGTCACGTCCAGCAGCGGTCTTATTCAGAACCCGGCGTTCGGCCCGAGTTCAGCCGCCAGCGCCCGCGCCTGCGTCAAAGGCAGGTCGGGATCGTCGCTGATCTTCGTAACCGTCAACGGCTCGCGGCCGACGATGTTCAGGCCCACCGACTGCCCGGCACGAACGCTGCCTCTGGGCACGCGCAACAGGTGACCGCTCCAGTTGCACACGTACGTACCGGGGGAAGCAATGGTATCGAACGGGACCGTCGCACCCGTATGTGGACACGGGCTGACGAACGTCGCCGGAGCCGAGGCACATCGCTGCCGCACGGATACCACTCCCGTCACCCCCGTCGCGGTCCGCAGCGCGGGTCACCGCACCCGCCGCGCGGACATCCGTTATAGAGCATCGGCGGAGATCCGCGCGGTTCTTGAGCCGTAAACTGCTGAACCGGTTTTTCCCCTGTAAATCAAGCGATGCGCCCGGCCTGTGTTGACAACCCAGACCGGTTTGGACACAACAGCACGCGTGAATCATGAGGCTTCGCTTGCCGACCGACTGACCGCGTGGCGCACGCGGTATCTGGCGAACCTTCAGGCCCTCTACCTGGCCGACCCCCTGCTGGCCGCACGGGTGGATAGCCTGCCCTTTCGCCGGCTCCCGTCGCTGGAACTCGCCCGCGACGGCCATCCCACCGTTCGTCTGCTCGCCGACGACGGGCAGCCCGTGTACGTCCACAGCCGGTACCGTCCCTTAGAAGAGGCGCAAGCGCTGGTCGAGACGCAGATGCGCCAGCGCCCGGTCACGCCGGACACCGACGGTCAGGATCCCAACGCACAGGAGGAGGCCGGCGAGGACACGAAGATCGAGAGCGAGTGCTATTTCGTGAGTGGCCTGGGACTCGGCTACCACCTGGCGGCCCTCGAACGACTGGCGTACAAGCCACTGGTGATCGTAGCCGAGGACGACCTCGCCCTGCTCAAGGCTGCCCTGTGCGTTACCGACCTGACCGGGCCGCTCCGCGAACGGCGACTGACGTTTCTCACTTCAGCCGACAAAGCAACGCTGCACGAACGCTTGCGCGACGTCATGACGTACGTCCTGCTCGGCCTGCACTTCATCACCCTGCCGCATACGCGCCGCTACCACACGGCCTTCTACGCCGAGCTTTGGAAGCTGCTGCGAGACTTCGTAGGGTATTCGCGTGTGCAGATCTATTCGTTGCTGCGGCACGCGCGCCTGACCTGCCGGAACATCGCCTACAACCTTCCGGCGTATCTGCGGAACCCGGGCGTCGAGGTGCTCAAGAACCGGGCCCGCGGGTATCCGGCCATCCTGGTCGCGGCCGGCCCATCGCTCGCCCGCAACGTCGATCAGCTCCGCGAGCTGCGCGGCCGGGCGGTTATCATCGCGGTCCAAACCGTCTTCAAAACGCTGTTGGCACGCGGCATTCCACCGCACTTCGTTACGAGCCTCGACTACCATGAGCTTTCCGCCCAGTTCTTTGAGGGCATCGCCGAATTTGGACCAACGATTCTGGTAGCCGAGCCGAAAGCCCACTGGCGTGTGCTGGACACCTACCGCGGGCGAACGCACGTACTGCACTCTGACTTCGTGGATCGCCTGCTGCGCGAGGTCGCCCCGCCTCGCGGTGCCCTGCCGTCGGGCAGCACGGTCGCCCACCTGTCCTTTTACCTCGCCGAATACCTGGGCTGTGACCCGATTCTTCTGGTCGGTCAGGACCTGTGCTTCACCGAGGGTCTGTACTATCCCGCCGGGATGCCGATTGAACAGATCTGGGGCCCGGAACTCGGGCGCTTCTACACCATCGAAATGAAGCAGTGGGAGCGGATTGTGCGCTCCCGCGCGATGCTGCGGGTCGTCAAGGACATCCACGGCCGCGACACCTACACCGACGAACAGCTCTATGTGTATGCCGAGCAGTTTCAATCGGATTTCCTCGCCTCGTCCGCCCGCGTCATCCAGGCGTCCGAAGGCGGAATGCGGATGGCAGGCACCGAGGTCCTTACGCTGCGGGAGGCGGCCCAGCGCTATTGTACGCGTCCTCTACCGGACGACCTGTTCGCCCTCCCAACCGCTCCGCCGCCACCTGACCTCAAGGACCGTGCCTGCGCCGCACTGGAAGCGCGACTCGCCGAGTTGAAGGAGATGCGCGCCATCGCGACCGAAACCGCGGACGTCCTGGAACGACTGGACAAACTGGTCGAACGGCCCGCCGAGTTCAACCGCCTTGTGGCACGCGTCGATGAGCTGCGGACGCGGATGAGTCGCTACCAGACCACCTATGAGCTCGTCGTGAGCGTCTCCCAGGTTGCGGAGCTCCGCCGGCTGCGCGCCGACCGCACCATCCTGGATGACCAGGAAGAAACGCCGGAGTCCGCGCGGCGACGCCTGCGGCGGGACCGCGAGTACGTGGCGGCCTTCATCGACGGCTGCGATTACCTCGAAAAAACCCTCCCAGAGGCCCTGGCGCGCGTGCGCGAGCAACTGCCATGAGAATCGCCGGCGTCATCTTTGCCGACTTCGAGGAGTCGAACCCCGGGGGACCGTCGCAGTTGCGCACCGCAATCCGCGGACACACGATCATCGTGCGAACTCTGCGGCGCTTCGCGAAGATTGAGGGGCTTTGCGGCCGGTACCTGCTTGTGCGCCCACGCGACCGCGACGCCGGCGAGGAGGCCATTCGTACGGCTGGCGTGGGCAGCGAGGTCCAACTGCTGCCCGCCGACCCGGGCCTGCGGCCCGCCCGTGAGCTGGTACGCACGGCGCGCAAATGGGCACTGCGTTCCTGGCGCGGCAACCCGCTTGCTCTGACTTGGTTTGACGAGTTCGTCGATCCGCCCACCGTCGCCCTGGTCCTCGACCAGGTCCGATGCGACGCTGTACTGTGCCTCGACGGGCACATGCCGCTGCTGGATCCGGTCATCGGGTCGGCCATGGTCGGGCACATGGTCGAACATGAGGCCGCCTGTAAGGTCGTTTTCACTCAGGCGCCGCCCGGCCTGGCGGGCGTCATCATTCGCCGCGAGTGTGCCGCGGACTTGGTGAAACTGGCGATCCCCTTCGGGCTCCTGCTCTCCTACCGACCCGAAATCGCCCAGTCCGACCCGATCATTCACCCGAGCTGCTACCATGTGCCCACCGTCATGGTCCACACCGCTGGGCGCTTTACGGCCGATACGCGCGCGTCGCGTGAGCTCGTACAGGCGGCCATCCACGAACTGGGCGACTGGGCGCTGGGCCCCGAAGTCTGCCATTGGTACCGAAAGAGCCGTCTGGGGCGTCCGGAAGCACTCCCGAACGAAGTGGAGATTGAGCTGACCACAGACGACCCCTTGCCTGACACCACCCTGCGACCACGCGGAAACCGCGTCCCACGAAGAGAACTCTCCGACCTTGCGGCGGTCGACCGGATTGCGGCCGAGCTCGCCGAGTACGATGACCGCCTAGTCGTTCTCGGCGGCCATGGAGACCCCCTGTCGCATTCCCAATTCTCACAAGTAGTTGCTCGTCTTCGCGGTGCCGGCGTCTACGGAATCGCGCTGGTCACGCCGTTGCTGAAACTCACGGACGAGAATTTGGACGCGATCTTCGCGCACCATGTCGACGCAATCGAAGTCCTTCTGGACGCTCACTCGCCAGTCACCTACGCGCAAGTACATGGAATCAATGAATATGCGCGTGTCGTGAGCAACATCAGCCGCTTAGAGGAGGAACGCCGGCGCCGCCAATCTCCTTGGCCGGTCATCGTACCGAGTCTCATCCGCTGCTCAGCTACAATCGCCGAAATGGAAGAGTTTTACGACCACTGGATCAAATCCGTCGGCAGCGCCGTAATTCGCGGCTACCGCGACTACTGTGGTTCGTGGCCGCCGGACTCGCTCCTCCCCACTCGTCCTCCCGTGCGCGAGCACTGCCGTCGACTTGCGACGCGAATGATGTTGTTGGCAGATGGGAATGTTCCAGCCTGCTCTGAGGACTATCGCGGCGAGACGAGCTTGGGGAATTGGTCAGCTCTGAGCTTGGCTTCCATTTGGAACAGTGACGGGTTCCAGAGCCTTCGGAGAGCCCACGCGCACTTGTGCCTGGAAGCGTTCCCGTTGTGTCAGCGGTGTGGCGAGTGGTTCCGGCCATGACTCAGCACCAGCCGGTTGGATGTTCCAAACGCGCGGAACCGGCCGGCTCCTATTGCAAACCAGCGCGCGTGCCGATAGAATGATTACAGAGCGCGACGGCTGAGCGCGCCAACGATACGTTCATCTATCGATCATCTGGACAGGATCATAAGTTAAAAACCGGCATCGTCTTACTCATCTCGCTCATCCGCGGTCTCACTCAGCCGACAACGGGAAATGCGAGTGGCGCAGGGTATCTGTAAACGCGCCACACGTTCGTTCGGCCAAAAGCGAGCGCCTGAAGCTGACAACCGAGGTGAGTCATGTCCGAGACGATCAAATGCGCCTGTTCGAAATGTGGGGCGAAATACCGCCTCCCCGTCGAAGCGCAGGGGCGGACAGCCCGGTGCAAGCGTTGCGGCGAAAAATTCGTCATCCCACGCGCGCAGAGCCTGGAGGACAGCATCCTCACGTGGCTGACGATGCCCGAAGAAGAGGAACTCGAACAGAGCGTCCCGGCTCCGCGCGTTATCAGCATGCCGGCCAAGCCGGAACAAGCTGACCCTGCGGCTGCGGAGGCAGCCAAGCGTCGTGGGCCCATCCGCCTCAAGGACACCGGAGCCGGCCCGAAAACAGAGTCTGCGTAACAGCCCGAAGTCCCGATTATTGCCCCTTCCGATCTGGCATACTCACCGCCACGTTCCAACCTCGGCCCCGACGAACACCTATTCTCGAACAACCGCGATTCTGAACCGTTGTCCAGCCTGAGATCCGCACCCGGAGTGCACCATTTTGAGGTGCGAAGCCGCGGCAACGTAAACAACAAATGAGTACGCACCGCGCCGAACCGGCCGTGCCCGTCAAGGACGGAATGGTTTACAATGCTGACCAAGCTCGCACTGTCGCGGTCTGAACGGGCCTTGACGTGACCCGAACGAACATAGTCCACCTGGTCACCCACGACCTCTCGCCTGCGAAAGCGGAGACGATCCGCGCGTTGTGCACTTACCACGCGACGGAGTTCCGTCACCGCGTCATTCAGCTCGGTCCGGGGCCGCTGCCTTGGACTGACGGCCCGCCTGTCAGCCGTGTGCGCCTCCTGCCCGACTGGGTGCCGTTTCAGCGAAGGCACGTTCAGCGAGCCGTGGGGGGCGACTTGGCGGGCCGCTTGGATGGACGCTGTGTCATGCATGCGTGGACGCCGAACGCCGCCCGACGGTCTGCCATGGTCATCGGCGAGGGCCAGCGAATGGTCATTGAGGTTTTTTCAACGCGCGCGGTGCCCGGTTGTGTTGTGTGGCCGCGCTCCGGACGTATGACGGACGTACCCCGCTACGTGTGTCCAACCACGGCGGTCCGCCGGGCACTCCTGCGAGCAGGAGTGCCGGAAGAATGCTGCATCGTGATTCGGCCCGCCGCGGAACCTATCCAAGTGAACCTGGACCGACGCGCACAGCTTCGCGCGGACGTCGGCCTGGAACCTGACGAAATCGCGGTTCTACCGCTACCCCCCGTTACACGTGAAACGGGTGCCATATGGGTTGCTTGGGCCACCCTTTTGGCGGCGAACGTACGGCCAGACGTGCGCTTGATCGTGCCTGACGGAGATGGTGAAGCTGAACGAATCTGCCGACTCGTCCGGGCGTGCCGCCACGAACACGTTGCGCGTCTGGCTCGTTCTGGGCTGAAAATTGCGGAACTCATTTCTATATCAGATGTTATCGCTTTCCTTCCAGCCGAAGATGCCCCCGTCGACACTTTGTACCAGGCCGCGCTGTCCGGGCGTCCGTTGGTGGTCACAGCGCTACCCTACTTCGCGGAACTCGTGGAAGACTCGCCACACACGATGTCCTGTCAACCGCGCTGCCCCGCGGACGCCGCGCGGGCTATCCTTGCGGCAATCGAGAGTCGACCAAGCTCAGCCGGGCATTACGATCGCAGACCGGACCGACAGCCGGGCGACTGGTCCGCCCAAAAGAGAGTAGTATCTTCATATCTGTCACTGTATAAGAGTCTTACGAACGTCCAGGCGGTACTCTAGCACTGACGCAGCACATTGGAGCGCTCGGCCGGTCACGTTGCGCGCAGCCCGTCGGCTGGCACCGGCAGACTTCCCGCGGCGGGGCGACCTGATAAAGGGAGCTGCGAGCCGCTCGCAGGTCGCAAGAACGGTGATAGACAAGAAAAAGGGCTTAAAAAGGTTCATTTTTGTTTGCGTATCGTCCGAACCTGGGTTATATTGAATACTGAACTGAAATGGTACGAATAGAGAACAGACGATTCGATGAACTCCGTGGCGTACCGAAGCTGTTTGGTCTTTCAACCGTTTCTGAATCGCAACGGGTTTCGGACCGTTTTTGCGACCTTTTGCGCGGCTTGGACGTATCTAGCAGTGTCGAGCCGCCTCGCTTGCCGCGCGGACCTGTGGACGCGGTAAGGCAATCTAGAAACACAGGTTAGATGCGGAAAACACGAGATGGAAACTCGAGTAGTCAAAGCTGTGCCTCGGCGTGGACAGCGCGCCGTTCTGCGAAAGCTTCGGCCGAAAGCGAAGCCCCCCACTGACGCAGCTCTGAAAGCGTTTACGGATCGGGAACGAGCGCGGCTCCTGAAGATCCTTTCTGAGCCCGTCGAATGCGTATGCGACCCGAGCTTCGCACGAATGCGAACTTGGGACGACGGCGCCTTCCCGCTTCCGGCGTCGAAGAATGACCCCGGGGCGCACGACGATGCCGCCGAGGATGCATCGCATTCGAACTTGGGCCCGAAGCCCACGGAGGTGCTCACAGCCGAGCAGGAGCGGGCGCTGTTTCTGCGTTTCAACTATGGCCGCTACCGCGTCATGCGGCTGCTGGACCGCTACCGCGGCCGACGACTCACGGTGGACGCGGCGCGCGAACTGTTGCATTGGGACCGCTTCGCGACCGAGACGCGGGCGGACATCATTCGCGCTAACACCTCCCTGGTGCTCGCCATGGCGCGACGGTCGCGGAATTCCGGCGTCGAGCTGAGCGAGCTTGTGAGCGAGGGTAACTTGGCTCTTCTGCGGTGCGTCGACAAGTTCGATGTTTCGCGCGGCTTCAAGTTCAGCACGTATGCGTGTCGAGCGATCCTGGCCAGCTTCTCGCGGGCGGCCTCAAAGACGGCGCGTCTTCGCACGCACTTCCCGACCGGGTACGACCCGGCGGTCGAACGCAGCGACTACCTGGATCGCAAGCGCGAGCGGATTGAAGTCGAGTGCGTGGAGGAGCTGCGTCAGATCCTCTTTGAAAACGCCGCGGACCTCAGCAGCGTAGAACGCCGCGTCCTTGACGCGCGCTTTTCGCTGAGTCGCAGCGCTCGCCGGGGCCCCGTCCAGCGCCGCACGCTGGATCAGGTCGGCGTTCTGCTGGGTGTAAGCAAGGAGCGTGTGCGTCAGATCCAGAATCAGGCGATGCTGAAGCTGCGGGCTGCCCTGGAGCGGCGGCTGTTGGCAGCTTCATAACCGTGGGGCGCTGACTCGCACGGCCGGCGGTAGTAGCAGACGGGAGAGGCCCTGCTTAATGGACGCAGGGCCTCAAACGTTTTCCGACCACCCCACGCCAGCATCCTCGGCCGCCGACCAAGTGCGCGGCCGGCGGCCGACCGACACAAGCACCCCTCGCTACCTCCCGTCAGTGGGCCCAGCAGGACTCGAACCTGCGACCAACGGATTATGAGTCCGCCGCTCTGACCAACTGAGCTATGGGCCCGGTGCTATGGTGGGCGCCGCGGCATGCAGCTCCATGCAATTCTGATGATACGAGCGCAGCCGCAGCGCGCGAAGCTCTCATAAAGGGAAGGCCCCCACGAATCGAACGGCCGAATATCCTCCGAAAACACGGACCGCGCGAGGCTCTCAAACCAGTCGGGCTGTAGCGAGATGTAGCGGGGCGTGAATTGGATGGCCGTTCCGAAGCCCGCTCGAGTGCAGCGAAGCCGCTGGGGTCGTGCAAGCCGGTGCAGCGTACGCCGCATCCCGGGAACGCCCGATCCTGAGAGCCACTAACAAAACGTTCCGACCATCAGTTTGACGGGGGGACGACCGCTTCCTGACGGGCGCGGCTCGGTTTTGTTAGGGCTTCGAAAACGGAATTCGCACACTGGCGACGCGCTCGATCAGAACCCGCCACGCGCGTGGTGGGACGGCCCCGCACTGGCGTGCGGGCTTCAGATAGCGCGCCGTCGAATGGTGAATCGTCATATGGCGCGGGGTGGACTCGCTTTCGGAACGGCGGACGAACAGCATCAGGCGGCGCTGCATGTCCCAGGCTACGGCGCTGCACGTCTCGGGCTGCGGTGCTGGGTGTTTGGAGCGGTTCATGCATACGCTACCCGGCGCAGTGCAGCGCGGTGCCAGCACGAGTGCGGGGATTTCTGGGACGGGTCAGAAGGTGAAAGCGTCGTCCGCGAAACCCGGATTCAGTTCCACCTTCGTGAACACGTAGCTACCCAAGAGCTCTTTCTCCGCCTGGTCGGCGTACGAAAAGACCGCGACCGGCAAAAGCCACTCCTGGTCTAGGTGGAGAACCATCCGCCCGTCGGGGTACGGACCATTGGGGCCTTCGTATGGCAAGTCGCGGCGAATGACGTACGTGGGGCGTCCGTCGATTTCGCCGAACCCGTCGAACCACAGTTTTAGCACGCCGCGTTCCTGTGCCAGGGCGTTGTAGCGCTCCAGCAACTCGAACGTAGAGCGGAAGCCGCACTCATCAATTGTGCGCCGACTGAGTTTGCGCGCCTCCGGCCCATCGATCGGAACGAACAGCTCCGATACAAACAGCCGCGCGATCGCCCCGGCGGGCTCGACGAGGGCCACCTTGCGCCCGATCTTGTCGACGAAGCGCGGGTCCTGCATCCAGAGGGCGCGTTTGGCCTGGTCGGCGTTCTTGCGCCAGAGCATGTAGACCGTGTGCGGCGTTTCGCGGTAGCGGACTTCCACTTCCTGTACCGGTGTCAAGCCGCCGGCCAGTCGTTCCTGCTTGAGCAAGACGCAACGATATTCGCGGATTTCGCGCAGGTAGCGTTCACGCCCCAGCCGTACCAGCAACATCGGATCCTGGCGAACGGCTTCGAGCGGGACCGGCAGCGCTGCCCGGACATCGGAGTAACCGGGCCCCGTGGGCGGCAGCGGCGCCAGCGCGCTGTGGGGGTAGCTGGCGATGAGCCAAATGGCCGGCGGGGCAGCTAAGATCACCGCCCCAGCGAGGTAGAGTGTTCCGCGACGACGCGTCAACATGGAAATTTACTCCCAGCCCGCGTGTTTGCCGGACTTCGAAAAACGGTTTTCCACATACTTCTGATCGGCGGGCTGACCGCGCCCTTCGCAGTCCTTATCGGTGCTGCCTACCCGACCGCGCAAACCGCGCCATCGGCTGCGGGGGGATTATACCGGGTCGCGCGCAGGCGACAAGTCGTTGTGGGGGCGAAGGAGGCTTTTGAACTCGTCGCCGCGCTCGGGCGTCCTCGTACCGACACCCGACGAAATCAGCGCAAGGACTGCCACGGCGGCGTCCGACAGACCGCCCTGGAAGGGCGGAAACCGCGGCAGCTCCTGCCCGCGGTTCCGGAAATCAGTGCGCGCCAGCGACAAAAGGGCCCGTTAATCGACAGATGGAAACTCAGCGGCCCACAGAGGCGCCGGCCGAAGTCGGCGCACTCGGCCCCGGCGCCTCAAGCCACCAGCTCGGGCTCCCCGATAGCACGGCGTGAAAACGCGGGGGACAGCGCGTCGGCCACCTTGGCCGCGCGCTAACAGGTAATCCTTTCCCGGTGGCATGGAGGCTCCGGCTGCATAAGTGGTTTCCGTTGTGGTCCCGAAGGGGACCGTGCCGGGAGGCGGCAACAACGGGCGCAGTTCGGAGGCCGACACGGTGGCCGAACCTCTCCTGATCCGCTTCATGCAACCTCTGTTGGCCGGGCGGCGCGCCGAGTGTTTCGACTTGATCGCGGAGGCCGTACGCGCCGGATCGCCGGCCGAGGAGCTGCTATGCGACGTCGTTTGGCCAGCCATGATGCAGGTTCGACGTCTGTACGACGACGATCGCATCAACGCCGCGTACGAGCACATGGCCGGTCGCATCAACCGGACGGTCGCCGACCAGTTGCAAGCGCATCTGCCCAAACGGCCGCCCCGTGGCCGGCGTCTGCTCGTAGCGAATGCGGAAAACGAGGCGGAAGAGCTGGCCGCACAGATCCTGGCGGATCTGTTTCAGTCAGACGGCTGGGAGGTGTACTTTGTGGGCGGCGGGGTCCCCGAGGATGAACTGCTGGCCCTCGTTGGACAAACGCGGCCCGACGTGTTCCTGATCGTCGGGGCGCGACCGGAGGCCGTGGCGAAGACGCGGAGTTTGATCGCCCGCATTCGCGAGGTCGGGGTATGCCCGACGATGCAAATCGTCGTGACCGGCGGAATCTTCAACCGCGCCGACGGCCTGTGGCAGGAAATCGGGGCCGACGCATACGCCGACACGCCCCGCGCGGTGCTGTCACTGGCCAACCAACTCGGGCCACGCCAGCCCCGTCCGCCGAGCCTGGGGATCGTCAAGAAGCGTCGCCGACAGCGGAAGAGCGCCGCACCCGCGATGTCCGCAGTCCACTGACTCGGAATTCGGAAACTGGCAGCGCGCTCGACAAGTACCCGGCACGCGCGCAGCGGGATGGCCGCGCACTGGCGTGCCGGGTTCCGATCGTGTGCCCCCGAACCGTGGACGGCCGTACAAGCCCCAGGCGCGCGTGTTCGGCCGGCTTCGGGCACCGTAGCACAAAAAAGAGAGGGAGTCGGACCACAGGTCCGACTCCCGCACGAATCTTGCAATCAAGCTATCTCAAAGCTTAGCGGCGACGGATCAGCAGGCTTGCCAAGCCGAGCAACAGCACGCTCGCCGGCTCCGGCACGTACTCCAGGTAAACCGGGGCTGCATGCGTTACCGGCACGGTCGGCAACGGTTGACCAGCCTCATACCAGCGCTCCTGGACGAGCACCCCATTCACGTACACCGCCGGATAGTACGACTGGTTGCCGTCGTTCGCTGCAATGCCGAGACGGCCCACGCCCAACATGATCCGGCCCAGGGCCACGTCCGTGGAGGTCACGCGGAACGCACCCAACAGGAAAGCCGCGTTGTCGCCGGCGTCCGGGGCTACCAGGTCCCACTCATTCAAAGGATCATTGACGATCCCGTTGGCGGTCACGGCCGCGGCCGGGCCGTTGATGCCGATGTTGGTCGTGCCATCCCAGCGCGTCCAGCGCTGCGCCGGAATGCCGTTGATCTTCTTGTGCCGGTAGATCACGTTCTCCTGCATGACCAGGTTACCGTCGACGGAAACCGAGGGCGCCACGCCGAAGACTTTCGTCGCCAAGTCGTCTTGGCCGGTAAACCTGCCCCAGAGGAAGAACGTGCGATCAATCGGGCCACCCGGGATAACCTGCCCCGGCGGAATCACAGCCGAACCCGCGTGGTCAAAGTACGGCAGGTAATTGCGGGGCGAGTAGTCGAAGATGTAATTGTTGACGCCGCCCTCCTTCAAGTACAGCTCGATCGCCGCGCTTGCCACCCCCACCAGCCCACATGCCACCACAACTGCCAGTGCCTTCTTCATCATGTCCTTCGTCTCCTCTTAAAGAGCCCTGACTCCACGTCGTCCCGCGAAGCACGGATATCTAGCCAGCGGGCGGGCAGCTTCACTGCCCCTCGTAGCAACTCTAGGACCCGGCCGACGCGGATTTCTACTCGTGGGACGAGAAAATGTCCTTGGATGCCGTCCCGTATGGCTTGACTGCAACCCGCCGCCCTTGCGCGGCTTAGGTCACATCTGCCTCGGCACGTCCGATATCGTCGAGCTCCAAACTTGCGCGGCCCCGCCGCCGGAAGAGCACTCGATGATTCCCGCTCACGCGGACGGAAAGCGGTGAAAAAACGCAGGGAGTTGGCGTTGAGCCCCCCAACTGCCAGGCCGGCGCATGCCAGGGGAGCCTTACAGCGGTTCGTCGATGGCCGCCGGGCGCGTAATGCGGAAGGCCCTCCGCCCACGGAGCTGCCCGGGAACGCCGGCATATTTGTTGCGACCTTCGATCTGGAGGATCATCTCCCCACTTACGAGCTTCTCCAGCGGCAACAGATCACCAGGCCGCAAAGCGCGGAGCTCGGAGACGCGCAGACGTGTGCGTCCCAGGAAAGCGGTCAAGTGGACCTTCGATCGGGCCAGATTGCGATGGATGCGCCGGCGCTCCAGCTCCGTCGCCCCCTTGGTGTGGTACCCGAACCACGACTGCGTTGTGAGCTTACTCAGTACGGACTCGATCGTGTTGAACGGGACGCAGATGCTCATCGTGCCTGCGCACTGATTCATCTTGATCTCGAACGTGATGAAGACCACCACTTCCGACGGGGCAACGATGTGCACGAGCTGCGGATTGCTTTCCGTCTCCACGATCTCGAACTTCGCATCGACCAGGTTTCGCCACACTTCGGACAGATGTTCCAGCGCCCGGTTGATCAGCCGCGACATCAGCCGCCACTCGATCGCGGTGAGCGGTCGCTGAGGAATGAACACATCCGCGCGACTGCCGCCCAGTAGCCGGTCGATGATGGGATAAACGATGAGCGGGCTGACCTCCATGCACATCTGGCCTTCCAGGGGCGGAGCCTGGAGGATCACGAAGCAGGTCGGGTTGGGCAGGGAGTGGATGAACTCGCTGTAGGTCAATTGTTCCACGCCGACCACGCGCACGTCGATGATGGTCCGCAGGAAGCCCGACAACGTGGCACCAAAATTGCGTGCAAAACCGTCGTGGATCGAGCCGAGCGCGCGGATGTGATCCTTGCTGACCCGCTCCGGACGCCGAAAGTCGTACAAGCTCACATCCCGACGCGGCGCCGTCAGCGGAACGGCTGCGGCCGCCTCCGCTTGCGTCGCCGCTCCGCCGTCCGCCTCGACCTCGCCCGCCACGGAAGCCAAAAGCGCGTCGATTTCGGCCTGGTCGAGTACTTCGCCCATCGCGTTCCAAATCCGGCACCCGCCGACCGTCGCGGGACTCAGGCGCGCAGTCGAACGGGTTTCCTCCCCGAGCTATCGGAGCCTCGGCGCCACGGATTTGAGCCTGCCGTGCCCCGGTCGGCGCGCTTTCGGGCACCCTCTCGCGGGTTCGACGAGTCGGTCGTGACCCGCTCCGACGCCTGCCCGGATGTCCGCTCGCGCCAGGCGACCGCACGGAAGCCTGCCAGATCGATGGGTGAAGGAGCGTTTGCAGCGACGGCAATGAAGATTATCGGTCACTCAGCGGCCTGAAGGTCGTGGGGCGCCCTTGAACGAGCTTCGCAGCACTCGTCACAGCCGATCAGTATCGCCACTGCTGGCCGCTCGACGGGTCCCACTTGTACGGCACATGCGGGTCCCGTTCGTAATCGGGGGCGGCGGGATCGTTGCCCGGGTCGTAGCCCAAGCCGTTCCAGATGCCGTTGTCCGCGTAGGCCTTGCGCGGATCAA
>Ga0209227_1002121_pt1 | contig 14570 bp, 10 predicted proteins | sample YNPBryantNP2012_FD_185815 | JGI IMG/M metagenome (GOLD analysis project Ga0209227, IMG submission 185815) | Anoxygenic and chlorotrophic microbial mat microbial communities from Yellowstone National Park, USA - YNP Bryant NP 2012 (SPAdes)... ...
TCGCTGCAACTGCCGTCATTTTCATCGGCGAGGGTGTTCACCGTGATGACGGCGGACACCCCTTCAGAGCGTGGCCGCCGCATTTCACCTTGCCGGGGAACCCCGGCGAGCGACAGCCGTGGCAGGGCCAGCAGCGCCAGGAGCAGAAGGGCCGCCAGAGACCAGGCCAGGGGCCGGCCTGCCCATCGCGGTTTGGATGTTTTTTGGGTGTTCATTTTTTCCTCCTTTTCGGGCTTGAACGGTTGCCGATACACTTCTCGCCCGCAGGCAGAGATTCTTGGGCCGGGGAGGCCAGCCGGTGCAGCAGGGCCAGCAGCGCCTGCTCGTCCGGGAAGGGCTGCGCTTCCCCTTCCGGCACGGGGCGCAGGTCGCCGCGCAGGGCCTGGGGCTCGGCCGAATTGACCAGCAGGCGCAGGATAAAGGTGCGAATGACGCGCAAGGTGTCTCCTGGGATGAGGTGACGGTCACCTGTGGGGTGGCCGTCACCTCGCCGCCGTCCGCTCAGCGGTTCCGCAACACCAGGGGGAGGTAGATGCGATACAGCATGAATTCGTATGCACCGACATCGCAGACAGCCGTGCCATCGTTGTTGCCATCCACGGGGCGCGCGATGCCGCGCTGATCCACTGCCGGGCAGGCACTGTTAGTGCCGGCGTCTATCGCCACACTGCCCGCTTTTGACTTTTGGTTTGCCTTGTTCCTCTCTGAGACGGTTGTTTTCATCCCACAAAGCCTGGTCCTCCGCTTGCAGGTCGCGCAAATCCGCCGACAATTTTTCAATTAAGCTCAGCAGCCGCCGAATCAATTGTCGGGCGTTTCGTCTTGAATGGCGTTGAGGTCAATGTTCTCCAGCATGTCTCTCAGTACACTCGCTCTCGTTGTTCTTCGCTACCCCAATTTATTGGGAAGATACCCCGCAGCCGCGCGAGCCTCGCCTCCACCCGCGGCCGCTCCCCGGCCAGCGAGGCGTCGCAGCGCGCCGCCTCGGCGAAGGCGGCGTCGGCCTTGTCGGTTTCGCCGGCAAGCCAGTAAACCACCGCCAACTGGAAGCGCGCCTGCGGGTGCGCGGGCAACGTGGCCACGGCCGCCTCGGCCAACTGCCGCGCAGTCGCCAGCTCCTGGCCGGCGTCCGCGGCCCGGCCCAGGCGCTCATAAGCCAGCGCCAGGTCCAGGTGAGCCGAGATCAGGGCATTCTGCGTCGGGTCCGGGATGGCCTTGACGTACTCCGGCTGCTGGCGGAGCGCTTCCTGGAAGTGGGCCAGGGCCTGCGCGGCGTCTCCCCGCTGCAGGGCGATGGCGCCCAGGCCGAGCAGGGCATGAATGTTGGCCGGCATGAGCGTCAGGGCGCGCTCGTGCGCCGCCTTCGCAGCCGCCAGGTCCCCTTGCAGGTCGTAGAAATAGCCCAAATCGCTCCAGGCCAGGGAGAAGGCCGGCGCCAGCTTCGTCGCCTGCTCCATTTCCTTCCCCGCGTCGGCCAGGCGGCCTTGGCGATAGGCGAACCAGGCGGCCAGGTAGTGGACGATGGGCTGATCCGGGTTCTCTCGCAGGAGCCGGGCGTAAATCTCGCCGGCCTCGGCCGCCTTCCCCTGCGCCTCGTCGATCGCGGCCAGCGCGGACAGCACCTCCACCGACGACGCACCGGGGCCGCCGGCCAGGGAGGGCTCCAATGCGATCAGCGCCTCATCCGGCCGGCAGAGCTGGAGCAGCACCCTGGCCAGCGCAGCGCGGTTAGTGTCCTCGGAGGCGCTTTCCGACCCGAAGAGGGCAATGGCCGCCCGGTATTCCCTGGCCGCGTCTTCCAGATGGCCCTCCGTCTCATAGAGCCTGGCCAGGGCCGCGTGCGTCCCGGCGTCGTCGTCAAGCTTGAGGGCGGCCTGGTACTCGGCGATGGCCTGATCGGCCTTCCCGGCCCGCTGATAGAGTTCCGCCAGGCCCAGGTGGGCCAGGGCGTTGTCGGCCAGCCGCAGCGAGGCCCGGTACTCGGCCTCGGCCTGGTCCGCCTGCCCCTGCCGCGCCAGCAGCATGCCCAGGTAGGCGTGGACGTCGGCATCCTCCTTGAGCGCCAGCGCCCGGCGGTAGGCGGCGATGGCTTCGTCCGTCCGGCCCAGTTTGTCGTAGGTGTCGCCCAGGCGGACCGCGGCGGCGACGTGGCCCGCGTCGGCGGCCAGCGCGGCCTGGTATTCGGCCAATGCCTTCTCGTACTCGCCGGCCTCGTAATAGGCATTGCCCAGGGCGTAATGGTTATCGGCGTTCGGCCGCAGGGCCACGGCCTGCTGGAGGGTCGCAACGGCCTGCTCCGTGTCCCCCAGCAGCAGGTACATCAGGCCGAGCAGGGAGGCGGTCGTCGCGTCGTGCGGGTTGCGCGCCAGGTGGTCGCTGGCGGCCGCCACGGCCTTCTCGTAAGCAGCCCTGGCTTCTTCAACTTTGCCCTGCTCCTCCAGGAGCGCGCCGATGGCGTGCCAGGCGGTGAAGTCGTCGGGGTCATATTGGGCTGCCAGGCGGTACTCCGCCAGCGCCTCGTCGGCCCGGCCCAGCTCGCGATAGAGGTCGGCCAGCAGGTCGTGGGTATTGGCGTCGCAGGGGAGGAGGGCCAGGGCCTGCCGGTAGGCGGCTACGGCCTGGTCGGGCTGTTGCAGGCCCCGATAGGCCTGGGCCAGCGCCGTATGGTCGGAGTACAGGCCGGGCGAGAGCGTAATGGCCTGGTTGTAGGCCTCGGCCATCTCCGCCCAGCGCTCCAGCTCCCAATAGGTCCGGCCCAGCGAGCGGTAGAGCCAGGCCAGGCGATCGGGGCGCAGGGGCGGACGACCATCTGCCCCTAGCTTGATGGCCCGCCGATATTCGGCGACCGCCTCCTCGAGCCGGCCCTGGCTCCACAGGACATCGGCGTGGCCGGCGATGGCCTGCGGGTCGTCGGCCTTGTCCCGGTCTTTCAAGGTGGCCTCGCTCAAGGCGGCGGCCCGGGCAAAAGCGGCATCCGCCTCTGCCGTCCGGCCGATCTCCCGGTAGGCCTGGCCCAGGGCCGCGTGGACGGCCGGATCGTCCGGCGATAGCTCCGCGGCCCTGGCTAGCGCCTCGGCCGCTTCATCCCAGCGGCTCCTGGACATCAGCAACACCCCGCGGAAGTAGTGGGCGTCCCCGCTGTCGGGTTTCAGGCGCAACGCTTCGTCAACCTCCCGCAGGGCGGCGGCGGTGTCGCAGTTGACGCTGTAGGCGACGGCCAGGTTGCGCCGGGCCGCGTAGAGATCGGGGTTGATGCGGACGGCTTCCTGCAGAGCCGCCAACGCCTGGGGGAACTGATGCAGGTAGAAGTGGCTAGAGCCCTTGTAGAAGTAGACCGCCTCCCTGCCCATCAGCCGGGCCTCCGCGGGGGCGGATTGCAGGGCCAGGTCAAAGAAGGTAAGGGCCTGATCGTTCTGACCGTCGGCGTAATAGGCCAGGCCGATGGCCGCCGCGGCGATGTAGTTCATCTCCTTGAGCTCCCGATCCACCCGGATCTCCAACTGGTCCAGGTCGGCCAGCGCTACGGATGCCTGCTTGAGCAGGGGGAGGTACTGTTGGGGCGCCCTCACCAGTTCGAAGCGGGGGTTGACGCCGGCGTCGTCGTACCAGCCGTAGATCACCACGGCCGCCTTGCGGGCCGCGGCCCGGGCGCGGGCGTCCTTCTCGGTGTAGACCTGGTAGGCGCGCTCCACGTAGACCCCTTCCACCTTGAGTTGACCCAGGGCCTCGTTGAGGCCGGTCTCGATGCGCCGGGCGTAGTTGACGGCCCGCGCGCCGGGATCCTGCTCGAAGTCGGCGATGAGGACGATCAGCCCCTTCGGCGGCCGCTGCATGTCGTAGATGGTCCAGCCGCCCCAGCCGGCTGCGGCGAGCAAGGTCAGAGCCAGCCCGGCCGCGGCCAGCCGGCGCTGCCAGCGCTTGTAGAGCTGAGGCCGGGCAATGACGTAGCCCGCGCTGATCACCATCGCGGCGACCGCCACCCCCACCACGATGAACCCGACCAGAGGGTTGCGCAGGATGTCCACCGCCTTCAGGAACTTCTCGATCAGGGTCAATGCGGCGGTAAAGAGCGCCATCAGGCCGATCAGGAAGTTGCGGATCCCCTCCCGGCCGGCCTTCTCGACCTTCCCGGCGGCCCGGGCCTGCGGCGCTTCTTCTTGCTTCTTCCCCTCTGCCAGGGACGACAGGGTGGCGATGATCGCCTCTGCCTTGGGCCGGGCGGAGGGCGCCCCGGCCGCGGGGCTCAGGGCAATCTCCAGCGCGGCCGCCAGCTCCCCGGCCTTCCCGTAGCGGTCGGCCGGGGACTTGCTGAGCGCCTTGAGGATGACCTGCTCGACAGCCGGAGGCAGGGCCGGGTTGGCCCGCGTGGGCGGGGGCGGCGGCTCGGTCAGGTGGCGCATGAGGACGCCGGTGGCCGTGTCGGCGGTGAAGGGCAGCGCGTTGGTGCACAGCTCGTACAGCAGCACCCCCAGCGCGTAGACGTCGGCGCGGCCGTCCACGGGGTCGCCGCGGATCTGCTCGGGGGCCATGTAGGCTGGCGCGCCGGCGGGGTCGGCGGGGAGGGCCGGCAGCGCAGCGGCGACGGCCCGCGCCACACCGAAATCGGCCAGCATCGGCTCTCCTGCGGCGGTGAAGAGCACGTTGGCCGGCTTCAGCCCGCCGTGGACAGCCCCGCGGCCGTGGGCGTAGTCCAGCGCGGCGGCGATGGCCCGCACCAGGGCCGCCACGTCGGCCAGGGGCATGAGCTGGCCGCTCGCCTTGAGCGCCGCCAGGCGGTCCTTCAGGGTCGCGCCCTCGGCGAACTCGCTGACGACGTAGAGGAGCGGCTGGTCGGCCACGGTGGCCACGTCGCAATCGTAGATCGGCGCGATGTGCGGGTGACGCAACGCGGCGACCCGCTGAGCTTCTACGCGCAGGCGCTCGACCAGGGCCGGATCCGCCGTCAGGTGCGGCCGGTAGACCTTGAGGGCCACTTCGCGGCCCAGGGCTGGACTGTAGGCCCGGTACACCTCGGCCACGGCGCTGCTGGCCACGCGGGCCGTGATTTCGTACCGGCCCAGTTTTTCGCCGACCAGATCGAGCATGTGGCGCCTCCTGCGCAGAAAAGGGCGGACGCCGTCCGCCCCTACCAGGCGTCTGCGTGGTCCTCACAGGGGGCACGTGAGAAACACACGCATCGTGTGTCACCTCACTTCGCGCGCTGGAGCGTGATGTTCAGCTCGTAGGGCGACGCCACGTCCGCGGCGATGGTGATCCCGTCCTCCAGGATCGGCTTGTAACCGCGGGCGGTGATGATCCAGCTATAGGTTTCCTCGCGCCGCAGCCGCGCCGGCAGCTCGAAATAGCCGCGGCGATCACTCTCGGCCATGGCGTAGACCTGTTCTTCTTTCCAGCGGAACGCGTCCACGGTGATCCCCGGCTGCAACACCAGGAAGAGGGCGTCGGGAATGCCTTTTTTCGTCTCCGCATCGGTGATGCGGCCCTGGATCTCCACGTCACCCTCTGGCGGCTCAGGGGTGGGCACAGGGCTCGGCGCCTCCCCGCCGACGGTGCAGTTCCCGCTTTGAACCATCTCGCCCTTCACGTACAGGTCGAGCCGGTATGCGCCGTCGGGGAGGACATCGTCGCTGTAGACCCTGATCCATTCGTTCTGGCCGCTCGCTCCATCTTCCCAGGTGTGCTTCTGCGGCTGCAATGCCTCGCCGTTGACCGTCCACTGCCAGCCCCATTCCCAGCCGTCCTGCATCCCGTCGTAGTCGAAAAAAGCGTAGAGCTCCGAGAGCCCGCTCTTGAAGGCCGTGCCCGGCCGCACTGGGTTGCCCTGGCGATCCACCCCTTCGGCGAAGGTGATCGGGCCGAAGAGGGCCTTGACGTCGCCGGCCAGGGCGAAATCGGCCGTGGCGGCCAACCTGTCCCCCAGGTGCAGCTCCAGGCGGTAACCCCCGGCGCTGAAGGCCGGGCTGCGGCGCAGGAGGAGGGTGCCTCTGCCCGCACCCTCCGGCAAGGGCTCGCCGTCCCCGCGCTCCTCCTCCTTCCCTTCGCGGTACAGGCGGTAGGACCAGGGGGTGTCGGCGGTCATGTGGGCGTAGTCGAAGGCGGCCCGCAGCTCGCTGCCGCCGGCGGGCAGCAGGTAGCCCTCCTCTTCACCGGCCGCAAAGGTGATGTTGCTGAAGGACGGCCCTTCGGTCGGCGGGCCGCCGACCTTGACCGTCGCGGAGCCCAGGGATTCTCCGCCATACACTATTCTAAACTCATAACTCCCATCAGGCAAGGCGGCGTCGGAGAGCCCGACCCACCACGTGCCCTGCGGGCCGCCGCTCCAGGGTGCGCTGGGCCACGTATCGCTCAGCACCTGTCCGTTCCGCACCAGGACCGGCTGCCAGGCGGTCCCATCGCGAAAGCCCCGATAGTCGAACAGCAGGTACAGGTCGGTGATGCCGCTTGGGAAGGAGTCCACAACGGTCACTGGTTGATCGGCCTGGTTGATGGCCGGCGCGAAAATGAGACGGCTCACGGCCGGCAGTTCGGTCGCCGGCTTGGCTTGCGGCGCTGGCGACGGGCTGAACGGCCGGACCAGCCCGCGGCGGGCCGCCTCGATCAGTGGCCTGGCCAGGTTCACCGGCCGCAGCGCGTTGATGAAGCCGCCGATGGGGATGCAGGAGTCGTTCTCGTCAATCACCCCGTCGCCGTTGGTGTCGGCCAGGTGACGACAGTCCACGTACTGGGCGTCGCCCCCCGCGCCGCTCTGCGTGGGGATGCCGACCAGCTCGCCCTGCTCATTGACTGCGGTGCCGCCACTGTTGCCGCCTGCCACCGTAGCATCGGTCTTGATCCAGGCCCGCCCCTCGACTCCCTGCTCGCGTGAGAAGCCGCTCACGTCACCGCTGGTGAAGGTGATGGTATCGCCGCCGATGCCGGGATAACCGAAGATATAAAGGCGGTCCCCCAGCTCGATGGCATCTGAATCCCCCAGCGCCAGGGCCGGCAGGCTCAGCTCCTCCCGGTTCACAGGGCTGCCGTCCAGCATCTGGCTCACGCGGATGACAGCCAGGTCCAGGTCGGGGTCATACTGCATCACCTCGGCCAGGTACGTCGGTTGAGGCGCTTCGTCGGACCGGATGGTCAGGGCTACGATCAGCAAGTCGTAGTCAAACTCAGGATCGTCCCCCATTGCGCGCGGAAATGCAACGTGGCAGTTGGTGAGGATCAGGCCGTCGGCGGAGATGATGGTACCCGAACCGCTCCATTGGGGAACGACCATGCCAGACCGCCTCTCGCGCGCTGCCACCAGTTGCACCACTGATTTCATCACCCGCTGGGTCGTCGGCCGGTCGAGGGCCTGCGAAGGCTGGCTGGCGGACAGAAAGGCCAACGCCAGGCCGACGACGAGAAAGATGCGTTTCACGTCCTTATCTCCTGCGATGAACGGTCCACTGGGTGCCGAGCACGCGATCCTCCCAGATCATGGTGTCCGCGTCCACCACAGTGTAGAATACGCCCCAGCTCATGGGCCGCGAGAGTTGGGTTCCCTTGTACGTCGTAGGCCCATAGTCCTCCAGCGTGAAGTGGATGAAATTCTGGTCCGCCACGACCTGGTAGGTGCCCACCTCCCAGGTCATCAGATCACCCACGATCACCTGGTAGGAGTAGTTGCCGTTGGGCTGCAGGATCATCTGGGTGTACATGACCCCGTAGTCGGTCATGATCTGGCTTTCCCAAATGCCGACCAGAGCGATCTCGGCGGCCGGCGGCTGGGGCTGAACCTGCGGCTGGTCCGGTTGAACCGGCTGCTGCGGCTGTGGAGCTTGTTGTGGCTGTGCCGGTGGAGCCTGCGGCTGTTGGGGGCGCGGAGTCGGCGGCTGAGTCGGTTGAGCCAGCAGTCGCCGGGTGGGTTCGATCTGCAGCGTCGGCAGAGGCTGTGTCGGAGCGGGCTGGAAAGCCGTAGGCTGGGGCGGCTGCGTCGGCGATGGCCTGGGCGAACAGCTTATGACGGTCAGGCATAGCCAGATGCCAATGACCACAAGCCCGGTTTTTCTCTGTTGCATGGAAGCGGCCATCGTGCCCTCTCCTGTTGCTGTAAGGGCGAGGCATTCCCGGGCGCGTATGCCATCGCGGCACGCGCGGTTCCATGCGAGACCGCTGATAACGGTCGGCCCGAGAGGGAATGCTTCGCCCCTACTCAGCGCTCCTTGCTCAACTCCACATTGACTTCAAGGGGCGATTCGGTGTCCTCACTCACATATATGTCATCTTCAGCGATCGGCCGGTAGCCCTCGGCGACAACGATGATGCTGTAGGTCTCGTCGCGCGCCAGCGGCAGAGGCAGTTCGTAGTACCCTTTGCGGTCCGTCTCGGCTATGGTGTAGACCTGGCTCTCGTCCCCCTCGAACTCCGCCACGGTGATCCCCGGCTGCAACACGGCAAAGTACGCGCCGGCAATGCCGCGGCCGGTATCGGCGTCAACGATGCGACCGTAGATTTCCACGCCCTCCTCCTTCGTCGGCCATTTGGGGGTGGGGGTCGGTTTCGGCGCCTTGCCGCCGACGGTGCACTCGCCGTATTGGGCAAATTCTCCTTCGATGAACAGGTACAGGCCATACCTGCCGTCGGGGAGAGCATCCTTGCTGCGTATCCGCACCCAGGCGTTCCGGCCGCGCTCGCCGAACTGCCACGTCTGTCGCGCCTCCGTCAACAGCTTGCCGTCCAGGTACCAGTTCCAGGACCACCCCCAGCCATCCTGCATCCCATCGTAGTCGAAGAACGCGTATAGCTCCTTGAGCCCGCTCTTGAAGGCCGTGCCCGGTCGCACCGGGTTACCCTGGCGATCCACCCCTTCGGCGAAGGTGATCGGCCCCAGAGTCGGCCCCTCGGCTCCGCCGCCGAGCACAAAGTCCGCCGTGGCAGCCAGCCGCTGCTCGATGTAAAGCCCCAGGCGGTAGGTACCCATCTCGAAGCCCTGATCGCTAGCCAGGGTCAGCGAGGCGGTCCCAGAAGCGCGCGAGAAGGGCCGTCCTTCGCCAGATTCGAGCTCCTCGCCCCGGAAATACCAGATGTAGGACCAAGGGGTGGTGCGGGTCATGTCACTGTACCTGAAAGCCGCCTGCACCTCTTTGGCGCTGGCCGGCAACAGGGAGCCCTCTTTCCCGCCGCCGGAGAAGACGATGTGGCTGAAAGTGGGGTATGCCTCCTCAGGGCCTCCCACCTCGATGGTGGCCGACCCCAGTTCCTCTCCCCCGTAGGTGATGACGAACTCGTAAGTGCCATCATCCAGCTCCGGTTCGCCGGTGATGCCTATCCACCAGGTCCCCTGCGGGCCTCCTTCCCACTGGTTAACGGACCACACATCCTCCTGGGTCTCGCCATTGACGATCAAGACAGGCTGCCATGAGGTACCATCCTCGAAGTTCTCATAGTCGAAGAAGAGGTAGATCGCCTCGGCTCCAGAGGGAAGTGCCTCCACCACCGTCACCGGCTGCTCGTATTCGTCAATCTCCGGTGCGAAGATCAGCCGACTGACGCTGGCCTCGACGGCCGGCGCCTGGCGCGTCGGTTTCGGCTGGGGCACAGGCGTGGGCTCCGGGGCCACGGCGCTGGCGGCCGCCTTGATCAGTGCCTGCGCCAGGTTGACCGGCCGCAGCGTACCGATGGTCCCGCCGGTTGCCGCGCAGGTGTCGTTCTGGTCCACCACGCCGTCGCGGTTGGTATCTTCCTCGTATCGGCACTGCACCACCTCATCGGCGTTGCCGGCCGCGCCGGCCGCCACGATCCCCACCACCTCCCCGTCCTTGTTCACCGCCGGGCCGCCGCTGAAGCCGCCCTCGATCTGCGCATCGGTGCGGATCCACGCCCGGCCCTTGATCCCCCGGCCCGTGGAAAAGCCAGTGATGGCACCGGCCATCGAGCTGAGCGGCTCTCCAGGCAATCCGGTATAGCCGAAGATGTCCAGGGTGTCGCCGGCCGCCAGGGCATCGGAATCGCCCAGGGCGAGAGCCGGAAGCTCGAGCTTCTTCGTGTTGACCGGGCTGCCGTCGAGGGTTTGCGTGATCTGCAACACGGCCAGGTCCAGGCCGGCGTCGTACTGGGCCACCTCGGCCAGATAGGTGGCTTCGGGCGGTTCGTCCGGGCTGGCCGCCAGCGCCACGATCAGCAAGTCGTAGTCAAAATTGGGATCGTCCCAGATGAGCCGGGGCATGGCCACCTGGCAGTTGGTCAGGATCAGACCGTCGGCCGAGATCAGCACGCCGCTGCCGCTCCATTTGGGGATGAGCCGGCCACCCCGGCCCTCGTCGGCGGCGATGATCTGCACCACCGACTGGTCCACCGGCGGCGCGGCCAGGGGAGCGGCGTGCGCCTGCCACAGCGCCGGGAACAGGAGCAGTCCAACCAGCAACACACCCACGAGAAGAGCTTCTCTTGTTCTCATGCTTTTTCCTCCTGGTGGCAGGCGATCTGAAGATCGCCGTACGTTATTTCGGCAGGGAGCGCACTACGGGCCCCAGGGCGCTCTTCGCCCGGTCGTAGTAAGCCTCGGCCGCGGTGAGGGTCACGATATACACCTCGTTGCCGGCCCGGATCAGGTAATCTTCGCCGTACATCACCACCGGCATGGTCTGCAGGAATGGATTGGGGTTCGCTTCCACGTAGCCGAAGGCGACCCGCTGCGCCGGCCGGCCGGCAATGGAGGCATTCTCGTCGGTCTCCAGGGTCCGATAGGCCGTCCAGCCGCGCGCCCGCTCCAGGGTCAGCGCCTGCTGCACCGCGGCCAGCGGATTCTCCACGGCGGGCAGGGGCCGGCGCTGCACGGTGATCACGCTGCGCGCGGGGCCCAGCCACTCCTCGGCCCGCAACAGGACAGGCGGCTCGGCGTTGACCTTGAGCCACCCCGCCGGATAGCGCAGTTGCAGGCCCCCGGCCTCGGCCACGACCGTACGGCCTTCGACCGCCGCCTTGACACCCCACCCCGCCAGGAGCGCAATCACGATCATGGCCACGACGAGCCAGTCTACCAGCCGGTCGTGCTGCTGCGCTCGAGCTCTGATTTCTGCGATCATCGTCTCCTCTCCTTTCATCAAAGGGCGAGGCATTCCTACCAAAGGCTGCCGTTAACCACGCCCACCGATTCGAAGCGCCATCTCTCGTCGCGGCGGATCTGTCTGGGAATGCCTCGCCGCTACCTGATTGTCGTCAGGCGGGCGCCGTAGCGGCCTGTCGCCGCAGCCGGCTCAGCAGATAGAACAGCACGCCGAAGGTGACCCCGGCCACCGCAGCGCCCAGGATCAGCCCTGGCCAGGGGTTGTAGCCGCCCCCGTGCAGGCCCACGGCCGTGGTCGTGATCTCGCCGCGCACGTAGATGAACAGGCCGTCGAGCACTGCCGCCAGGGCCAGGCCGGCCGGCATCCACCACAGCGGCTCATCCTCGAACTTGCACCGCCCCAGGAAGTAGCCTACCAGCCCCCCGAAGCTGGCCAGGGCCAACGCCGTCACCGCGATGCGAATCACCCCCGCCACCAGGTCCACTCCGCCCCCCTGCACGACGAAGCCGACGTTGAGCACGGTGGCGTAGCCCAGCGCCGCCGCGGTGCCGTAGATGACGCCGTCCACCCGCTCGTCGAACTCGGGCGAGCCGTAGACGGTGTAGCGGACGGCCGCGTAGACCAGGAACATCTCGGTGAAGCCGACGATCAGGATCGCCGCCAGGATGTGGAGCAGGGGCCCGGCGGTCGCCATCCACTGCGAGACCCGGAAAAGGTCTTCCGTCACCAGCCTGCCGACCGCCTGGGCCAGCAGCGCGCCCAGCAGAAAGACGCCCAGCACCAGGCGCTTGGGCTCGGGTTCCCGCACGTCCTGGGCGTAAAAGATGGCCAGCCAGATGATGGCCGGCACCAACGCCAGAATGATCCCCGCCGCCAACAAGGCCGCGCCTTCCAGATGGGGTTTGGCCGCGCCGGCGATCAGGGCGACCAGCAGCACAAAGAGCACCAACACCCCCGCGCCAACCAGACTGGCCCACCACGTCCCGCGGCGGTCGGCCGTCACTTTGGCATGACAAGAGGCACAATAGGGGCGACCGCCCATCTGGATCGCCTGACCCTCGATGGGCTTCTCACAGACGCAACAGATTAGACGTTCCATGGATAGCTCCTTCCCCTAATCAGCAGTATCTGCGCTCATCCCGGGGGAAACTGCAGCCAACTCGCGCAGCTTAGCCAGGCCAATCTGACGGAGCAGGGCCAGCAGCGCCTGCTCATCGGTGAAGGGCTGCGCGTCCCCCTCCGGCAAGGGGCGCAGGTCGCCGCGCAGGGCCTGGGGCTCGGCCGAATTGACCAGCAGACGCAGGATGAAGGTGTGGATGACGCGCAAGGTGTCTCCTGTGAAGTGACGCTTACCTGAGAACCAGCGGCAGAAAGAGCGCGTGCCGGAGGAACATCACCTGCACGGTGGCAGCATCGGCCAGCGCCGGGCTATCTGTGTCGGTGGCCAGCACCCGCAGGCGATAAGAGCACTGCGACCCCTCCTCTTTGCCGGGCGCCAGGCGCAGAAGGCCGGTGCCGTTTCCATAGTCGGTCAACGTGGCAAAGGCGGGCCCCCGCTCCAGGGAAAGCGAGAGCGGGCCGCCATCGGGGTCGCTGGCTGAAACCGGAATCTCCACCACCTCCCCCGGCCTGACCCCGATGTCGCTCAGGCCCAGCAGGTCGGGGGCCGGATGGCCGGGCGCCGATCGGGCAACCCAGACCCGGCCAAAGTAGTCCACCTCCCCATCCGCCCAGTGGTGATCCGAGAGGCGCAGGTCGGCCCCGTTGTTCTGGCGGCCACCAAAGTAGGCATCGGTGAGGTGAAAGGTGTGCCGCTGCCACTGGCCCGTGCCCTGGTTTGATACCGGAATGGTGGTGTAGGGATCGCTGACGCCGTCGTATTGCAGCAGCCACGAGCCGTACCCCGTGTCGTAATATTCCACCGTCACCCATACCTCGCCTGGGGTGGCGTAGAGAAAGGCATCGTTCACCTCCAGATAGATGTAGTGTGACTCGGGTGTGGTGGAGTGGTCGGGGTAGGCGGCTTCACGCCCGGCCAGCCAGGTGACCAGCCAGGCGCCGTCGGGGAAGTTGAAGGCCGGATGCAGCCCCTGGTTATAAGGGGATTGCCCCAGGTCCACCCAGACGAGGGGCGCTGAGCCGTAATCCGTTGCCTTCCAGCGGGCCACGTTCTGGGCGGTGAGGGCGACATAGGTGGTGCTGTACTCGCGGCTGGGAGCGATGTCGGTGCCTTCATGGAACTCGTTCCAGGTCTCAATCGCCAGCAGGGTCACATCGGAACTGCGAATGGCCTCCCAGCCGTCGGTATAGAACTCGCCGCATTCCCGCTCCCGGAGGCGCGGGTCGGGCCGGCCGTAGACCGCCGTCTCGTCGTAGCCCGGCCCCACGCTGCCGACCCGCCCGCTGGTCATCGGCCCGTTCAGGGCGACCCCCCAGTAGTAGACGCCGTCGGTGCTGACGCCCTGCCAGGAGGCTTCCCGCACGATGTACGGGGTGGCGCCGAATTCGGCCTGGAACTGCTGGGCCACGTAATTGAAGGTGCTCTGGTCGTAGGCGCTGACGTATTCGCTGGTGTACAGCCAGACCAGCGGATGTCCGTCTACCAGCGCCCACAGGCTGGAGGGGACCAGGTGGTAAAAGTCGGAGATCATGCCATAGAAGAGGGCTTTGCCGGCCGGTGTGGTGAGGTTGGGTTTCACCCCGCCACTTTGCTGTTCCAGGGCGGTCGTATCGTAGAACATCCCGATCCGGGGCGGGGTGCGCCCTTCGCCGATCAACTGCTGCTCGGCCTGAACCAGTTTCTGCAGCCCCGTTTTGCTCCAGAAAGCCTCCTGGTCGCTGCCCCAGTAGACGGGCAGGACGATGTCTATCTGAGCGGACATCATGTCCAGCAGTTCGCGGCGATGCCAGGCGACTTCGGTCCAGGAGTAGTTACTCAGGTAGGCATCAGGGGGATGGTCGGTGAGGGCATCGCTGCCGTCGGGGTCCACAAAGTGCTGGCCGGTGTAGATGTTGTACCAGTAGAAGTAGTAAGCCGCCACTCGTTTGTCATCCGCCGTCCAGGACCGGGGCGCAGCCCGGTTGGGGCTGGCCGAGAAGAGCGCCACGAGAACCATGGTCGCCCACAATACCGCCAGAATCCGATGGATTTTGCGCATAAGCATCCCCTCCTCTCGGCATGTATCGTACCAGGAGGGACTGCCAGAGAACTGCCAGAGTGGAGATGGCGGAGGATAGTTCCTGCCCGCCGCTAAAATAAGCCCGACGGCTTACCGTCGGGCTTACTGCGAGCCATTTTCAAACACGCTCTAAGTGCCTATCGCAAAACCGTAAGTCGGGCTTCCCGGCTAGCCTGGACAGCCTGGAAAGGCTGTCTTGCACCTTTTTCGGATAGGCTCTAAGGGGCAGCGGGGGGTGTCAGAGAGCGGTAAAAGGCCTGGAGTTCTTTTTGAGGGGCGGTGCCCAAATCTTCCCGCAGCGCTTTTTCCAGCGCCAGGTAGAGCCGACGGGCGCCGGGCAGGTCGTTCAGCGCCACAC
>Ga0209227_1002127_pt1 | contig 14552 bp, 11 predicted proteins | sample YNPBryantNP2012_FD_185815 | JGI IMG/M metagenome (GOLD analysis project Ga0209227, IMG submission 185815) | Anoxygenic and chlorotrophic microbial mat microbial communities from Yellowstone National Park, USA - YNP Bryant NP 2012 (SPAdes)... ...
CCCCTCCCCACGCCGCATAGCGGCGTGGGGAGGGGCCAGGGGTGGGGCTATTTCGCGGTAACTACTCAGTCCACTGTCACTTCGAGCGAAGCAAGAAATCTCCGCATTGGCATACCAGAGATTTCTCGTCGCAAAGATCGCTCCTCGAAATGACAACCTGAGCAGTTACGTTTCGCGATGGAGGGCATGGCTGATTATCCTGTGCTACGCCAAAGCGGAAAAAACTTTTGCATAGTTACTTACCGCCGACTGCCGCTCTTGAACGCAAAAGTATTTTTCATCCGTCGTGGTGGACGGTCACGTTCATAAGCAACTCCACTCAATTTGACGTTCACGCGTTTCTGGCTTATAATTCAGGCGACGATGCGGGAGTAGTTCAGCGGCAGAACGCCACCTTCCCAAGGTGGATGTCGTGGGTTCAAATCCCATCTCCCGCTTGAAACCAGGTTTCTTCAAGAAACCTGGTTTCTTTCATTCTCACGGCTTTTTCACCCACTTGACGTTATGCCACTCGCTTTTGGGCGCGTACACAATCCCCAGATTGAACACCTGCCCCACGTACGTTTTGTTGTTGCACGTGAACTCGAACTCGTCCGTCTGTGGATAGCCCAGATGGTTTTCTTGCGCAAACAGGTACAGCGCCGCCTGGTCGTTGATGGGCATCCACGCGCGCTGGCGCGCGGCGCGCAGGGCAGCCACCTCCAGCCCCATCCGCGCATACTCGACGTGCGGACCGGGGCAATTGGCTTTGTCGAGCGGATCAATCTCACAGTGTCCAATCAACGTCCGCTGCGGCACGTACGTCAAATCGAATTGCTCGGCAAGCCATAGCAGCAAACGATTGTTCGCGTCGTACATCGCCTCGGTCCACTTGTCGGCAGGATAGCCCTCGTGCTCGATGCTGATGGTGTACAGGTTGGGATTGACGCCGGGGATGAGGTCTCGCCAGGTGGGTTGCACGGGCTTGCCGGCGGGATTGTACCACCGTCCATCGCGCCATGCCAGGCCGTTGGCATACGCCGTATCGTTCACCGAGACGTACTGTTCAATCGTACCGTCCTTACCGATGCAAAAATGCGCGGACGCTTTGCGCGCGGGATTGTTAAAAGTGGGAAAGACCGCGCTCAAAGGTCCTGCCGCGATGTGTAGCACCACGGCTTTCACTTGTTGTCCATCGCGTCCTGTGGAAAAGTTTTCGCTGACAATCGGGCGTTTTGTGGCAAAGGGACACCAATCGAGGGGCAAGGAAACCTCCGGCAATGACAAATGAGCAAATGAGCAAATGACAAATGAGTAAATGACGAATGAGCAAATGAGCAAATGACAAATGAGTGAATGACGAACGAGCAAATGAGCAAATGATAGTGGCTGGTGCTAGGAAAGGCGTGTGTTTTTGATGATGGTGTAGAGGATGCGCGAGAGTTCGTCACTTTCCTGCCACAATGCCTCGACTTCGGCATCGTTGGGTAGGAGAGCGGTACGAATGATTGACAGCCAGTAACGTGTCTCTTGAGCCTCTTTGCGTGCAATACTCATCTTGTGGATAAAATCCTTTTTTGTTTCCGCTGCATCCGCTTCTTGAACGTTGGCGCCAATCGAAGTTCCAGCGCGTAAAAGTTGGCGACCAATTTCTACCGCCGCTAATGTCCTGGGCAACCGATCAACCAATTTTACGATACGGATTCCAAAGTCGAACGTGCGCGCTTGAATATCCCGCGGAGATTGTTTCCCCATCGCCCCCTCCTTACTATTCGGTCATTCGTTTCTTCGTTCATTTGTCATTTGTTCATTTGTCATTGTTTCCTCGTCCATTTCACATTCGCCCAATCGCCTTTTTTCACATAGACGATGCCGAGATTGAACACCTGACCCACATACGTTTCGTTGTTGTACGTGAATTCGAATTCATCGGTCTGGGGATAACCGAGATTGTTCGCCTGGGCGAATTTGTAGAGCGCGGCTTGATCGTTGATGGGCATCCAAGTCAACTTTTTTGCTGCCGCGATCGCGGCTTGCGCGACGGGATCGGGAGGTGGTGGGGGTTGGGTGGGCAGGCGAACGCGATAATCGTTTTGCAGCGCGGCACGCAAATCGGCGATGAGCGCAGGACGATTCGAGATGCTCCAACCCGTCGGATCGGTTGGAAAACGTTGCCAGCGAAACAACACCAGGGCTTGAATCGGCTGATTACTTGCCACCGCGTTCCAATCGTCAATCTCTTTGAACGCCGCGCGAATCCAGCCAGTGTTGCGATCTTCCCAGGGCTGGGCTTGCGTTTCGGTAATGAGAACGGGCAACGATTTCAGGGACGCGGGAATCGCCGCCATAAAATCGCGATAGGCGCGAAATTCAAACTGCCGATTCTGAAACGGCGGATCCATCGGGCGATGAATCGTCACGAGACTGGGGTCGAGTCCGTGTGTGTATGTGTGAATCGAAATCGCGTCGGGCTTGGCGTTGAGCGCGACGCACTGATTCAAAACATCCTGAAAATATTTGACCCAATCACCACTGGAGTTGCCTGTGTAGGTCGTTTGGTTGTTCCAGGGCGCGGGCGCGGCAGGCACCACCCAATCGTCGTTATGTCCTGCCAGGCGTTTGATCGCCGCGCGACACTTGGCAAAGCACTGCGCATAGCGCGCGGGCGTAATCACTTCGCCCCCTTGCCCGTTCGAGTTACCGGGACGTTCCCAGGGACTGTTCGTCTCGTTGCCGATAACCCAGATGTGGGCGTGTTTGGATGCGGCAACAAACGCCGCGCACTGTTGCGCGAACGCATCGTACTGGGCGGACACAGGAATCGTCCCTGCCGCGCCGTAACCGTTGTTGAGACGAACAATGGGCACAAGTCCCGCATTCGCCAGCGCGGAAAAATCGCCGTTGTGATCCGGCGGATTGACCTGCACGCTGACCACGACCCAGCCGCTTTTGCCAGCGCTGGTGAACAACGATTCCGCGCCAGGGTCGTGTATCCCAAAAATATGCGTGGGTAACTGGGGCATTGGAACCTCCAATGGATCATTGGGTGATTGGGTGATTTGGTGATTGGATTGTAAGGCGGATGCGGCGAAGTGTCAAGCGTCAGTGTCGAAAATGTCGAACGCCGGTGATGACCATAGCGATATTCGCCGCGTCGGCGACGGCGAGCGATTCGGCATCACGCTGCGAGCCGCCGGGATGGACAATCGCGGTGATGCCAGCGCGCGCTGCCACCTCGACCGAATCGGGGAACGGGAAGAACGCATCCGATGCCATCACCGCGCCGCGCGCTTTGTCGCCGGCGCGCTCTGCCGCAATCCGTACACAATCCACGCGATTCGGTTGCCCCCCACCGATGCCGACGGTGGCTTCGCCGCGCGCAAACACAATCGCATTCGATTTGATGTGTTGCACTGCGCGCCACGCGAATTTCAGCGCGCGCATTTCTTCCTCGGTCGGCGCGCGCCGCGAGACGACGCGCCACGTCGCATCACTCGGATCGCCAAAATCCACGTCTTGTTGCAGAATGCCGCGCGTGATGGAGCGCCATTCGTACGCCGGTTCGATGGTGAGGTCAGGCATCGCCACGAGCCGCGTGTTCTTTTTTGCCGCGAGGATGGTGCGCGCCTCATCGGAAAAGCCGGGCGCGATGATGCACTCGACGAAGAGATCGGTGAGCGCGCGCGCCGTCGCGCCATCGAACGTGCGATTCGATGCGATGACGCCGCCGAACGCGGAACGCGGGTCGCACTCGAACGCGGCGCGGTACGCGTCGGCGAGATGATCGGCGGAAGCGATGCCGCAGGGCGAGAGATGCTTGACGATGCAAATCGTGGGGCGCGCAAAACTGAGCGCGGCGCGCCATGCGGCATCGAGATCGAGCAGGTTGTTGTACGAGAGTTCCTTGCCCTGCAACAATTCACCACCGAGCGGACCGGCATCGGGCGTGTAGGCGTACAGCGTTGCGCGCTGGTGTGGATTTTCGCCATAGCGCAAACTTTGCACGCGATACGCCGTGAGGTGCAAGGTGTTGCCGCCGGCGAAATAATCGGCAATCGCCGCGTCATAGCGCGCGGTGAGCGCAAAGCCCTTGCGCGCGAGGCGTTGCCGCATCATTTCATCGAGCGTTCCCGCGCGCAAAGCGTCCAGCACCGGCGCGTAATCGCGCGGATCGCAAACGAGCGTAACGCGCGCGTAATTTTTTGCCGCCGCGCGAATGAGCGTCACGCCACCAATGTCAATGTTCTCGATGGCTTGCTCCAGGGTTACGTCATCGCGCGCAATCGTTTGCTCGAACGGGTAGAGATTGCACGCGACGAGGTCGATGTAATCCCAGCCGAGACTGTGCAGTTGCGCGCGATCGGTATCCGTTGCGCGCGCGAGCAGACCGCCGTGAATCGCCGGGTGCAAGGTCTTGACGCGACCCTCCAGAATTTCCGGCGAGCCGGTGTAGGTTGCCACGTCGGTGACGGGCAGGTGATGTTCGCGCAAGGTGCGCGCCGTGCCGCCGGAGGCAATCAGCGTCCAGCCAAGATCGTGCAAGCCGCGCGCGAATTCGACGAGACCGGTTTTGTCGTGAACGGAAAGAATGGCTTGGGGCATGGTTACCTCCGTATTGCGTGTTGCGTATTGCGTGTTGCGTATTGCGTATTGCGTGTTACGTCTCACGTTTCACTTGTGCGATGGCTATCGGCAACCGCGCGAGCAAATCGCTGGCGACGACGCCCGCGCGTCCAATGTCTTTTTCGGCGAGGGTGCCGGCGAGTCCGTGCAGATACGCGCCGACGATGGCGGCATCGTACGCGTTCAATCCCTGCGCGAGCATCGCCACGATGGTGCCAGCCAGCACATCGCCGGTGCCGGCAGTGGCGAGCGCGGGCGTGGCGAACGGCAAAAGCGTTGCGCGTCCATCGGGCGCGGCAATCACGGTGAACGCGCCCTTGAGCACAACAACCTGTTGCCACTGCGCGGCAAATTTTTTGGCGATGGTCACGCGGTCAGCCTGGACTGCGTCGCGCGATACACCAGTGAGCGTTGCCATTTCGCCGGGATGTGGTGTGAGGATCGCGCGGTTCGGCGCGAGGTGTGTCCACCAATCGCGGATTTGCGCGAGCGCGAAGAGCGCGTCGGCATCGAGAACAAGAGGAATGGAAGATGGGAGATGGGAGATAAGCGCGTGGACGAAAGCGATGGTTTGGGGATGGCGACCGAAACCACAACCGAGGAGCAACGCATCGTAGCCCGGCAGATGGTCGAGGAGGACGCGCGCCGCGTCGGGAACGAGCGCGCCGTTTTCGTCCGGCAAAACGACAAACGTCGTTTCGTGCGACGCGGACGCAATCATCGGGTAAATCGTGCGCGCGAGGGCAAGGGTAACCAAGCCGGCGCCGGCACGCGTTGCCGCTGATCCCGCCAGAAACGCCGCGCCTACATAATTCGCCGAGCCAGCACACAGCATCGCTTTGCCAAACGTGCCTTTGTGCGCGTCGCGCGGGCGCGGGGGCATCAGCGCGGCGATCTCGCGCGCGGTAGCCACATCGAGCGCATCGGAGGGCGCCCATTCCGTCGGAATGCCAATGTCCGCAACGACGAGTTCGCCCACCGCGTTCGCGCCGGGAAACCGCAGTTGTCCGATTTTGGGAAACGCGAACGTGACCGTGAGATCGGCGGCAAGTGTGGCAGGGTCGAGTGCGCCGGTGTCGGGATTGAGTCCGCTGGGGAGATCAACAGCGACGATGCGCGGCGCGGGGCGAGTAGCGATGGGTGAGGGAAGTAGTTGGGTGAGCGGGTGAGTGGGTGAGTGGGATTTGATGACGGTCAGTACGTCTTTGAGTAACCCTTCAATCGGGCGTGTGACGCCGGTGCCAAGCAACGCGTCCACGAGAATATCGGTGTCGGCGAGGAAATCTTTGAGCGCGACAAAGTTCGCATCGTCCTCCGCGCGCGTGACGGGGAGGTTGCGTTCGCGGCAGAGTTTAAAATTTTCATCGTCGGCGCGCTCGGCGCGTTTCCAAACGTAGAGCGCGACGCGCGCGCCGGCATCGCGCAAATAGCGCGCGCACACCAAGCCATCGCCGCCGTTGTTGCCAGGACCGACGAGCACCAGCACGCGTTGAGCGCGCGCACCATAGCGCGCGACAATCGCCTCGGCGACGGCTTTGCCGGCGCGTTCCATCATCATCGCGTAGGTGTTGCCGCTGGCATCGGCGCGTTGTTCGAGTGCGCGCATTTGCTCGGCGGTGACGAGTTTCATAGGCGATTCTCCTGATGCACAAGTCGGCGCAGGTTAGCGCGCGCGGGTCGGTGTAGGCTGCGCGCGCGGTGTCGGTGGGATGTAGATGGGCGTTGGAAAAACGTAGGGTCGTTTGGTCGGTTCCAAAATCGGGCGACGGGTCGGCGAGGGAGGCGGTGCCGGTGTCCACGTGAAGGTGGGTGAAGGCATCGGCGTAGGCGTCGGTGTATCCGTTGGTGGCGATGTCTCGGTGCTTGTTGGTGTTTCGGTTGGTGTTGCCTCCTCCGCCGGGGCATCGAGCACATCGGGTTGGGTAGATTGAGACAGGAACGCAGACCACAATCCGATGCACATCACCAGTAGGACGATGTTTAACACCACGAGCCCCCACAGGAGCAACCATTCCTGGTGTGCCCGCGTGTCTGGCACAGCCACCTCCCTTTTGACTGTTCTGGATTTTACCCACAATCAGGTCGCGCGTCAATCAGTAAAAACCGCACCGATGTCCCATTGCCTCATTTGTGCATTTTGTTGTATAATGGGTATGCCGCTTCGACAAAGGATACCGTGATGCAAAAGATTCGTGTGCTCTTTGCCGATGGAGACCCTGCTTTTCGCGTCTATGCGCGCTATACGCTCGAGCAGTCCGGATTCGTTGTGACCGTAGCGAATGATGGCGCGGATCTGGTGGCGCGTTTCTCGCCTGCAAGTCATGATGTGGTGTTGGTGGGACTCGCGGTACCCTTCTTTGATGGTTTGCAAGTGTTGCGCGCCATCAAACAACGCAGTCCGACAACGCCCGTCATTTTGTTGTGCGATAGTGAGTGCACCCATCTGGCTGAGCAAGGGATTCAAGAAGGCGCGTTCGCTTATTTTGAAAAGCCGTTGCACGATTTTGCTCCCCTGATTGATGCGATCAAACAAGCGGACGCGCAGCGCCAGGTGGATTCATCGCCGGCGGTCGCTCTGCCCGCGACTCCAGACACGTTTACCCAGACCCTCTATTCACTTATCGAATCCACACTTGGCAAACCATTGAACGAATCGCTGCAACTCTGCGTGACCTCTGCCGCCCAACTCGCCCGCGCTCCTAAGGGAATCGTGTTGCTTGCCCATGCGAGCGGCTTTCAAGTGTTCAGCGCGTTTGGCTTTGCCGATCTCGATGCGGCGCATCAGGATTGGCTGACCCGCCTGGGCGATGCTTTCGGTGTGCGCGTGACGACCGCGCTTGCCCCTGTGATGGATACGTTGCCCAATGATCCCGAAGGACGTGGGGTGCTCGGTATTCCACTGCAAACAGCCGAAAAGCATGGCGCGCTGATCCTCTATCCGCTGGACGTGACCACGTTTGATTCGACGCGCCTCGCGCAGTTAGAGGTGCTGGCAGCCCATGGCGCGCTGGCGATTGAATTCGCGCGACTGCGCGAGGAGAATTTGCGGCTCGTCTCTACGGATCCAATCACAGGCGTCCTCAAGCGCGAAGCGTTTTTGGAGCTGGCGGATCGTGAGTTTCGCCGGAGTTGGCGCTACAACCATCCGATTACTGCGATCATTGTGGACATTGACGATCTGGCGGCGATCAATATCAAGTATGGTCACAGTTTTGGCAACCAGGTACTGCAGACGACGGCGCAGACCTGTGTCAGCGTGATTCGCTCGATTGATCTGATCGGACGCTACCAGAGCGATGCCTTTGCGATTTTGTTACTGATGACGGAGGGCGAGGGCGCGCGTCGCGTGGCGGAGCGTTTGCGCGTGGGCATCAATGCCATACGCCTCAACAGTGCCTTTGGCGCTGTTCAGATCACTGCCAGTCTGGGCGTCTGCTCCTACCCGCGCAGTGGTTGCGCTTCGATTTTCGATTTGCTGACGCTAGCGCAAGAAGCGCAGTATGCCGCCCATTTTCAAGGGACGAATCAAATCGTCTATTGCTGATGGCGACTCTATGACTCAAATACCCGATGGCGACCTGTTTGTCAACTGGCCCGAGCCCCCCACTCTCCCAGAAGCAATTTCTGCGAGCGATATTGCCGCGCGCTTGCAACGCCGTTACGCCGATTTGATTACGGCGTACAGCGCGAGCGCGCGCCTGGATGTGACACGCGAGGAAAACGAACTCTATCGCGAAATTTTGCTTGCTGCCCAAAGCCTGTGCCACGCGCACGGCGGCTCGCTGATGTTGCGCGAGGAGACCAGCGATGAATTGACGATGGTCGCCAGCATCCATCTGGCGGAGCACATCGTTCGGAGTACGCGAGTCAAAATCGGTGAGGGAGTTGTCGGCTGGGTCGCCGCGTATGCTCAGCCACTGCTCCTCATCGGTGAGCTCAACACCAGCCAGTACCCCGGAGCCGTCCCCAAACCTCAGGCAATCGGTTCTGCTCTGTGTGTGCCATTGGTTGTACGCATTCCTCCAGCAGGTACGCCAGAATGTCTGGGTGTGCTCACCTTGCATCGGGTAGTTTACTCGCCCGCCCTGACCGAAGAAGATTTGCAAGTGGTGACCGCTTTTGGCGCGAATGCCGCTACCGCGATACACAACGCGCGGCTTTACAAAGTGATGCAACGGCATGCGCGCCATCTGGAGCACTTGATCGAAATCAATCGTCGTTTAACGATGAGTTTGCGACTCGATCAGGTCCTTCAAGCGGTTATGCATGCGGCGGTCGAACTGTTGAATTGCGAGGCGGGTTCGATTTTGTTGATTGATCCTGAAACCAATGAGTTGGTTTTTCGCGTGGTCACTGGTCCGGCAAGTGAGCATCTCCAGGGGACGCGCTTGCCTCGCGATGTGGGAATCGCGGGTGAGGTCGTGCGCACGGGCAAGCCGTTGATTGTGAACAATGTCCAGAGCGATCCGCGCCACTACAAGGAAATTGACCACCAAACTTCCCATTCGACTTTGATGCTCCTAGCAGTTCCGTTGGTAACGCGCGACCGCATTCTGGGTGTGATTGAGGTGCTGAACAAAAAGGGGGGAGTACCGTTCAATGACGAAGACTGTGCTGCGCTGACCGCGTTAGCCGTTCCCAGCGCGATTGCCCTGGAGAATGCCCAATTGTACTCCGATTTGAGACAGGCGTTTATGGATACCGTCCGCGTCATTGCTAACGCTGTTGAAGCGCGCGATCCCTATACCGCAGGGCATACCAGTCGCGTGACTCGGATTGCTTCGGAGATCGCGCAGGAATTACATTGGTCGCGCGAGCAACTGGAAAACCTGGAAATCGGTGCGTTGTTACACGACATTGGCAAGATTGGTATCCCGGATATGATCCTGCGCAAACCGGACAGTCTGACCTCCGATGAGTATGTTGCCATGCAACAGCATCCTGTTGTAGGGGCACAAATGTTAAAAGGCGTGAGCATACTCCAGCCCGCTCTGGCGTACATTTTGTATCATCACGAACGCTATGATGGCACAGGGTATCCCTTCGGTTTGAGCGGAAAAGAAATTCCGATTGAAGGTCGTTTGTTGACAGTCGCCGATACCTTCGATGCGATGACATCGGATCGTCCCTACCGTCGAGCCCTTTCGCATGAAGAAGCGCTGGCAGAGATTGTGCGCCATCGTGGTACGCAATTCGATCCTGAGATTGTGGATGCGTTGCTGCGTGCGTACGAACATGGTCGTTTGAAAAAACTGACCCAGACTTCCTGATGGCGTGAGGAGAAAAATCCTTGTCCACTTTACGCGAGAACACTGTTCAAGGCACTCCTATCATTACCGACCCCTGGGGAGATTTTGATACTGTGATGCGCCACGCGGAACGCGCGCAGGCGACGGGTGACCGTAAAAAAGCGCATACCTTCTTTGCGCGCGCGGTAGAACTCAAGCCCAACGATGCACGCGCGTGGGCAGGTTTAGCACAGTGTGCACCAACGCTCGATGAGGCAATCATCAGTTGGGCAAACACACTGACGCTGACCCCGGGAAATTTAAAAGCGCAAAGCGAACTGGATGCGGTTGTGCGAGAGCGGCTTGAGAAGGCGCAAGCCGTTGACGCTCCCGTCCTGGTCGCGTTAGGGCGCACGCTCGCGCAGGTGGGGCAAAAATCGTGGGCACATCATTTGTTACAGCGCGCGACGGAGCTGGATGCGCACAACGAGGAGGCGTGGCTGTGGCGTGCCGGTGTGACAACGGACAATGAGGAGGCAATCTTTTGCCTGAAGCAAGTGCTGGCGCATCATCCTGACCATCCTCAAGCACTGGCGGGTTTGAAATGGATCGAAGCACGCGCGGCGCCAACTGCCGCGTCAACCACCACCACAGCGGTTTCCACCGAAGATGCCACTCAGGAAGCCGCATCGTTTTTGGAGCAGGGGCAATACGCTCTGCGCGGGGGTAACCTCGAACGCGCGTACGACTTTTTTCGGCTTGCCACTGAATTGAATCCGCAAAACGAATCGGCGTGGTACTGGCGTGCCAGTACTGCCCCCAACGTTGACGATGCGATTGCGAGTATGGAACGCGTGATCGCCATCAATCCGCAAAATCAAACCGCCAAAGATGCCTTGTGGTCGTTGCGCATCAGAAAAATTCGTGAAGAAGTACAACGACGCAAAGCGGCAACAGCGCCAGCCGAATTGGATACCCCCACTCCTCTCCCAACCCCGGTTCAGCACACACGTCCCCGCACAGCGCGCCCCAGGCGTCATTATGGTGTGGTGTTGTCCGCGATCGTCTCTTTGTTGATTCTCATGCTAGCCATCGGCATTGCCTTTTGGATCTGGCTAACGTTCTTCGCTGGAAAATAAATCTGGGGCAGAAGCAACCTCCTGCCCCAGATTTTTTATCGCTTTTTGACAGGTGCACGCGCGCGCCTTTGAACTTCCGTCGCCATCGCTGAGCCGAGAAACATACCCGTAACCGCTCCTACGGCTGTACCGACCATCAAGTCACTCACCCAATCTGCGATGGCAGGATAGAAAAATGCACAGCCAAAGCCAACGATCCACGCGAACAACATTGCAATCGCAAAACTAAAACGCGGTTGAAAATTCGTCTTGGGGTCTGCGTCACCAAACGCCAGCCCGACGATTCCCCATGCAATCAGCGAGAGTGCGCCGCCGGCAAGCGCGCCGCCCACACCCAGCGGAATTTCCAGCGCGAGGCGCGCGTTGTTGAACGCCAAGCCCACCAGCGCGCCAATCAACGCACCCAAAAACAATCCGCCGCCCAGACCGAGCACGGGGGACAGCGCGAGACGACGTGCCAACACCAGCGCGCCGATGGCGAAAAACACGATACCGACGACGAGTCCCGCCGTCTCGCTGACAATCCACATCAAAAATCCTGCCGATGCGAGAAACGAACCCATCAACGCGCCAAACAGCGTAAAACCGATCATTGTGGTTAGATTGGATTGAGTCATTGAGCTTGCTTTTCCTCTCCGCGCAAGCGCGCTACAAATGCCGCGTGTTCAGGCGATGCCAGACCTTGCTGGAGTGTGGTCAACATGGTTGCCAGATTGCCCGCCCAGAATGCTGTGACGTTCAGCCACAAACCCGGAAAGACCTCGCTCTTTAGCCAGCCTGCTTCATCCGGCGATAACGTTTCGTACACCCCCTCGCGCAGAACGAACCAGTCCACGCGCTTTTCATACATCTGCACCGCGAGATACTCCTGAACACCACTCCGTTGATACACGCGCTTTTTGATATGCATATCGTACGCCGCGCTGCTTGCGGCAATTTCCACAATCAGTTCCGGCGGACCTTCGAGATAATCGTCGGACGTGAGGCGCGATTTGCCCCCGCGCTCCGTTTCGATGCGCAAGAACGCATCCGGTTGCACCTCGTTTTCAAGATCGAGTCGTATGGTGCCGTTGTCACTGATGCTTGTACCCGGCGTTGCCGCAACGTATACCCCCAACCAAGTGATTAGCCACGCGTGTGGCTCACTATGATTCGTAATCCGAGTGGGTGATGGCATGTAGACTACTCCTTCAATCAATTCGGCTTTCTTGATCTCGGGATGTGCCGCGTAGATGCGCTCGAACTCGGCGCGTGAAAGATGGTCACCGGGATTGAGCGACGGCACGCGAACGACTTGCTCCACTCGCACAGGAGACTCGGTCTGGGGAACGGTTAGAGTACTCATCGCATACCTCAAACGTGCCAAATGTGCCAAACGCTGCGCTCAATGAGCCAATTGCCCAATGTGCCAATGAGCCAAATCAAACGTGCCAAACATGCCAAAGATGCCAAATGTGCCAAACTATTTTGTCATTTGCTCATTTGTCATTTGTTCATTTGTCATTGGTCATTTGTCATTCGTCATTCGTTCATTTGGCTCATTGGTTCATTGGCTCATTGGCTCATTAGATTCCGCAACACCGTTTGCAAAATTCCACCGTTTTTATAGTAATCTACCTCCACGCGCGTGTCAAGGCGCGCGATCACCTGAAAACCCAGTCGCTTGCCTTGTTCGTTCGTCGCAATCACCGTGAGTTCCTGGCGCGGCTGGATGTCGTCCGAAATGCCCAGAATGTCGAACGTCTCGCGCCCGGTCAAACCGAGCGTTTGCGCGTTCTCGCCGGGCTTGAATTGCAATGGCAGAACGCCCATCCCCACCAGATTCGCGCGATGAATTCGCTCGAACGAGACAGCGAGGACGGCTTTGACACCGAGGAGTGCGGGACCCTTCGCCGCCCAATCGCGCGACGAGCCGGTGCCGTACTCTTTGCCAGCGATGACGATGAGCGGCACACCGCGCGCCTGATATTTCATCGCGGCATCGTAAATCGCCATCTTCTCGATGTGACCGCCGACCGCCGACGGCTGACCGCCTTCGTCGTTCGTCCTTCGTCCTTCGTCGAAATACAGCGTGTAGCCACCTTCCTCATCGCCCAGCATCAGATTCTTGATGCGAATGTTGGCGAACGTGCCGCGCATCAAGACCTCGTGATTGCCGCGACGCGTGCCGTACTGATTGAAATCTTCCGGCGTGACGCCGCGCTCGATGAGGTATTTGCCTGCCGGTGAATTCTTTGCAATGTTACCCGCTGGCGAAATGTGATCGGTCGTGATGCCGTCACCCAGAACACACAGCACGCGCGCGCCCACAATCTCGGACAGGTGGCTACGCTCTAAGATCAAATCTCTGAAAAACGGCGGCGGTTGAATGTAGGTGGATTGCGGATCCCACGCAAACACATCGCCGCCGCTCACCGGAATCGCGTTCCACATCGGATTGCCATCGAAGACGTTGGCATAGACGCGCGCGAACATCTCCGAATCGAGTGACGCGGCAATCGTCTCCGCGATTTCCCGGGACGAGGGCCAGATGTCGCGCAAAAAGACCGGCGCGCCGTCCTTGCCGATGCCCAGCGGCTCGGTTTCGAGATTGATGTCGGTTGTCCCTGCGAGCGCGAACGCGACAACGAGCGGCGGCGACGCGAGGAAATTTGCTTTGACGAGTGGATGCACGCGCCCTTCGAAATTTCGGTTACCGGAAATCACCGCCGCGACGACCAGGTTGTTTTCGGTAATCGCGCGCGTCACTGCATCGGGCAAGGGACCGCTGTTGCCGATGCACACGGTGCAGCCATAGCCGGTGAGGTAAAAGCCCAGTCGTTCCAGATAGGGCATCAGCCCGGCTTTGATGAGATATTCGGTGACCACTTTGGAACCGGGCGCGAACGAGGTTTTGACGTGGGGCGGAACACGCAGACCTTTTTCGACTGCTTTTTTCGCGACCAGCCCCGCGCCAATCAGCACCGAGGGATTGCTCGTGTTGGTGCAAGAGGTGATGGCGGCGAGGACGACGGAGCCGTGGGGGATTTCAGATTTTCGATTTTCGATTTCAGATTGAGACAAACCATAACCGCCTTGTATCACGGGCTTGGTCAGCACCTCCCGCATTCGCGTTTTCAAATCGCGCAGCGCGACGCGTTGCTCGGGTTTCTTGGGACCGGCAACGCAGGGTTCGACGGTAGAAAGATCGAGCTCGAGCGTATCGCTAAAGATCGGATCGGGAGTTGTATCGGTGCGGAAGACACCTTGCTCTTTGGCATAGCGTTCGAGCAAGTCTGCCGCGCGCGCGCGCCCGGTCTGGCGCAGATAGCGCAGCGTCTCGTCATCGGTGGGGAAAAAGCCCATCGTCGCGCCATAGTCCGGCGCCATATTCGCAATCGTCGCGCGATCGGGCAAGGACATCGAGGACAAGCCCGCGCCGTAAAATTCGACGAACTTGTCCACCACGCCTTTGGCGCGCAGCATCTGCGTCACGGTCAGGACGAGATCGGTCGCGGTGACGCCTTCGCGCAACGCGCCGGTCAGTTTGAACCCCACGACTTGCGGCGTGACGATGTAGAGCGGCTGCCCCAGCATCACTGCC
>Ga0209227_1002130_pt1 | contig 14536 bp, 12 predicted proteins | sample YNPBryantNP2012_FD_185815 | JGI IMG/M metagenome (GOLD analysis project Ga0209227, IMG submission 185815) | Anoxygenic and chlorotrophic microbial mat microbial communities from Yellowstone National Park, USA - YNP Bryant NP 2012 (SPAdes)... ...
GGAACACACATCCGTTTATTCGTTGAAAAATTCGTTGACGGTATGCTCTAAGTTTTGCCAACCGATGCATTATCAGGGGACAATGTCCCCAAACCGTGACGCTCTCTCCGTCTTTTCAGATACTGCCGATAAACTGTGTTATAATCACGCCGTCACAATTCCATACAGACACCTTCGGGGCAGGGTGAAATTCCCGACCGGTGGTATAGCCCACGAGCCAACCTGCAACGCAGGGAGGCAGGATCCGGTGAAACTCCGGGGCCGACGGTATAGTCCGGATGGGAGAAGGTGCGAGAGCCTGTGGAAGGCTTTTCGACGCGCGCCCCGAAAACATCTTGTTTTCGGGGTTTTATGTTCCAGCAAAAGGGGAACCCTGACGCGCGGCGCATAGCCTTCCAGGAATATCGAAACAGGGTTTTGCTTCTCACTGCCTGCCGTTCCCGTCATGGCGGTCGCTGCTGGCGAAAAGACGATCCTCAAGGGGAGCGCCGGAGGCGTTCGCAACGACAAATTTCGGCATACTCCATCATCGCAGGCGGTGAGCGCTATATCCCATCCCCCTTTGCCATGTACCGCCCCGCAGGTGTCTTGCGAGGCGGTTTCTATGTTTTTACGGCGACATTCCACCTCTTCGTTTTCCCCTCTGCTCATCGGGAGCCTCTCGCTCCTCCTGGCTGTTCTGCTCTGGGAAGTGATCGCCAGGATGAGCGATCTGCCGACCTTCATCCTCCCTTCGCCTGCAGAAGTCGCGGCGCGCTTCGTCCGGGCAGTGCGAGCCGGAATGCTGCTCCTGCACCTGTGGACGACGCTCAGCGAGATCCTGCTGGGCTTACTCCTGGGAGCACTGTTTGCGACGATCCTGGGCTACCTGATCGCCCACTCTCCCCTGCTGGAGCGATTGCTTTCCCCCTATCTGGTAGCCAGCCAGGCCGTTCCCATGGTGGCACTGGCGCCGCTCCTGGTGATCTGGTTCGGGCCGGGCATGTTCTCGAAGGTGCTGATCTGCGCCCTGATCGTCTTCTTCCCCGTTCTGGTCAACACGGTCGTGGGCGTTCGCAACATCCCACGCTCGTTCTACGAGCTGATGGATGCGCTGCGCGCCACACGCTGGCAGGTACTTCGCTACCTGGAGCTACCCGCTGCCCTCCCCATCTTCTTCGGCGGGTTGCGCGTGGGAGCGACCCTTTCGGTCATCGGCGCCGTAGTAGGCGAACTGGTCGGCGCCGATCGGGGATTGGGATTTTTGATCAACATCGGCCGCGGACAGTACGATACCGCGCTGGTATTTGCCAGCATCTTTACCCTGATCGCCCTGGCACTGATCCTCTACGCAACGGTGTTGCTTTTGGAACGATGGCTGATCAAAGGACGATGAACATTCCATATATCCTACTACAAAAGAGGTTGTAACAATGCATTCCAAAAATCTCTGTCTGGTTCTTCTACTCTCACTCTTGATGGTTGCCTGCGGGCCAGCGGTATCACCTGCACCAACCGCCGCGACGCCCCCGCCCTCGACGGACACCGCCGCTCCCCCCCTGCACATCCGCCTACCGATGGGATACATCCCCAATGTGCAGTTCGCACCGTTCTACGTGGCGGTAGAGAAAGGTTACTTCCGCCAGGAAGGGATAGAAATTGAGTTTGATTATTCCTTCGAGACCGACGGTGTGGCACTCGTCGGGGCCAATCAACTTCCTTTCGCGGTGGTTTCCGGAGAACAGGTGCTTCTGGCGCGCGCCCAGGGACTGCCTGTGGTCTATGTGACAGCCTGGTATCAGCAGTTTCCGATCTCAGTCGTCGCAAAGGCCTCCGAAGGGATTCATGCCCCTGCCGATTTGAAGGGAAAGAAGATCGGCATTCCGGGGCTGTTTGGAGCGACCTACGTGGGCCTCTCGGCATTGCTGCACACGGCAAATCTCAAAGAAACGGACGTCACCCTCGATGCAATCGGCTTCACCCAGGTCGAAGCCCTGCTGAGCGGACAGGAACAGGTCGTGGTTGGATACACTACGAATGAGCCGATTCAGTTGCGCGCGCAGGGCGTGGAAATCACCGAGCTGCGGGTGGCTGACTACGTCCAACTGGCATCGAATGGGATCATCACCAACGAGAAGCAGATCGCCGAAAACCCGAAGCTGGTACAGGGCTTCGTGCGCGCTTTCCTGCGAGGGTTGCAGGATACCATCGCCAATCCGGATCAGGCCTACGAGATCAGCAAAAAGTACGTGGAGAATCTGAGCCAGGCCAACGAGGCGGTTCAGAAAGAAATCCTGAAACGCTCCATCGAAATGTGGAAAGCCGATCGCCTGGGCTATGCCGATCCGCAGGCCTGGAAAAACATGCATGAGACGCTGCTGCGCATGGGATTGCTCTCCCAACCGCTGGAAGTTGAAAAAGCCTTTTCGAACGACTTTCTGCCCTGAAAGAAGCGATGAGCGCTCGCGATCGGCTCCCGGTTGTAGAGGTGCATAACCTCAGCGCGATCTTCCCGGACGAACAAAACGGATCGCTCCAGGCGTTGAAGGATCTTTCCTTCGCGGTATACCAGCAAGAATTTTTGTGCATCCTTGGGCCTTCTGGCAGCGGGAAGAGCACCCTTTTGCGCATCCTGGCCGGCCTGCTCCCGCCAACCGCCGGCGAGGTGCGCTTTGCGCAAGGACATCGGCCGCGCATCGGGATGGTCTTTCAACAAGCCACCCTGATGCCCTGGCGCACCGTGTCAGGCAATATTCTCCTCCCCCTGGAGCTGATGGGCATCCCGCGCCATCAGGCCGAGGCCCAGGCGCGCGAATTGATCGAGCTGGTTGGGCTGCGGGGATTTGAGCACGCCTGGCCCAAAGACCTCTCCGGAGGGATGGCGCAACGAGTGGCGCTGGCGCGAGCGCTCATCCATGATCCCGACCTGCTCCTGCTGGATGAGCCTTTCGCCTCGTTAGACGCATTGACGCGCGAGCGGATGTGGGATGAGCTTTCACGCATCTGGCAGGCACGACAGAAGACCGTGATCATGGTGACACACTCGATTTCAGAGGCCCTCTTCCTGGCCGACCGTATTCTCATCCTGACGCCGCGCCCCGGACGATTGCGCATGACGCTGGAGGTGGATTTGCCGCGCCCTCGCAACAACGAGATGCGCTACAGCGTGCATTTCCTGAACCTGGCGCGGCGCGTCAAAGCCGTGATCGGCACCGAAAACTCCGATTCACCAGGCCCATAGCACCCACAGGAGGATCATCCCCAGCCCGATCAGGAAGCGCACTCCCTGCGCCAGCCCCCAACCGCCGAGCATGGCCTTGAAACGCATCCAGGCTTGCCCGGCATCGCGACCGGAGCGCACATATTCGGCCAGGAAAAGCGCCAGCAGGGTCGCCGGAAGCCCCAGGAGCGGCGTAAAGATCAGGCTGACGATCACGCCGACAGCGAAGGATAGAAACAGCGAGAGCCAGGAAGCACCCTGCTGACGGGTACGGGCGGCAATGATCACATTGTCTATCACGCTTCCCGTGATCATCAGCAGGGTGATCAGGCCAAAGAGCAGCATACCCTGCAGATCGAAGCGCCGGTTGAGCAGCCCCTCGATCAGCGCCATCAGCCAGATCACCACCAGCCCAGGGTAAATCGGCAGGATCAGGCCGAACAGGCTGAAGAGCATGATCAGCAGGGCCAGAACGCGGAAAATCGCCTGCGCCACTTCGGCAGGCATTTCTCAGGCCTCCGAGCGGATGACCTCGATGCCACCCATCCAGGGACGCAACACTTCCGGGACAACGATGGAGCCATCCGCTTGCTGGTAGTTTTCCATCACCGCGATCAGCGTGCGTGGCAGGCCGAGCCCGGAGCCGTTCAGCGTATGCACGAAACGCGCCCGTCCACCGCCCTGCGGCCGATACTTGATATTGGCGCGGCGCGCCTGAAAATCAGTGACGTTCGAGACGGAGGAAACTTCCAGCCATTCTCCGCAGCCAGGCGCCCAGACTTCGATGTCGTAGGTGATGGCGGAAGCGAAGCCAAGATCGCCGGTGCAGAGTTGCTTGACTCGATAGGGCAGGCCGAGCAAGGCGCAGGTCTCCTCCGCATCGGCTCGCATTTTCTCCAGGATTTCATTGGACTCTTCCGGGCGACAGAAGGCGTACATTTCCACCTTATCGAACTGGTGGCCGCGCTTGATGCCGCGCACATCCCGCCCCGCGCTCATCTTCTCGCGCCGAAAACAGGGAGTATAAGCGGTGTAGAAGAGGGGCAGTTGGGCCTCCTCCAGGATTTCATCCATGTGCAGGCCGGTCAGAGGCACTTCAGCGGTCGGCACCATCCACAGGTCTTCTTCATGGTCCTTGTAAAGGTTCTCCGCAAATTTCGGCAATTGCCCCGCGCCATAGAGTACCGCCCCTTTGACCATGAAGGGAGGGTACTTTTCCAGGTAACCCTGGCGGATGTGGAGATCGAGCATGAAAGCGATCAAGGCCCGCTGCAGGCGGGCGCCGGCGCCGCTCAAGACGTAGAAGCGTGAGCCGCTGATCTTCACCCCCCGCTCAAAGTCCAGGATGCCGAGTTGCGGCCCCAAATCCCAATGCGGCTTGGGTTCAAAATCAAAGGTGGGTAGCTCCCCGACCTGACGGATGACCACATTGTCATTCTCATCTTTGCCGATAGGGACGCGCGGATCGGGGAGGTTGGGGATCGTGGCAAGCACCCCCTGGAGCTGTTCTTCCACCCCTTTCAACTCCGCATCCAACGCGTCAATGCGTTCACCCAGGGCACGCATGGCCTGGATCTTCTCCTGGCGCGCAACCGCATCCTTCATGAGACCGATCTCTTTGGAAACCGCGTTGCGCTCCGCCTTGAGCTGTTCGACTTCGGCGATCAAGGCGCGTCGCCGACGGTCGAGTTCCAGCACCGTTTCCACTGCGGCCTCATCCATCTGGCGATTGCGCATCGCCATCCGAACCTGATCAGGATGTTCACGGATGAAATTCAAATCGAGCATAGGAACCTCCACAAAAAGAATCAAAAAGACGCCCGCTCGCGCAGGACGAGGGGCGTCTCGTGGTGCCACCTGCTTTCGTCGCAGCCAGGGCTGCGACCTCGTACGCGCGCTATCGGGCGCATCCCGTCTCCCTTACGGCAAAGCCCCTGCGGGAGCAGCCTGCCCTGTGGGCGCCGGAGTGGATTTCCCCGCTTGACCTCCTGCCTCGCACCGTCCGGCAGGTCTCTGAGGAAGGGAACGGGTACTTGGCTCCGGGCTGGCCTGGATGTCCTTATTATACCATGTAGCATGTCAGCTTGAGGCGCAGGTTTGGGAAGCATCACGGTTTTGAGGCCTCCCATCTGATCATGCATCTGCCGGCAAAAGATGAGGAATTTTTCAGGAATCCGCTGCTCAATTTTCGGGTCATACCGTCAACGAATTTTAACGAATCAACGAATGGGCGCTCTCCCATCCGTTAATGGCCCCCGTCAGGCCGGCCGGAAAGCCTGGAGTGTGCTGTCGCCGTCCACGGTCTGTTGTCCACCGTTCATCGTTTGACGGGCTGGAAAGCCCGTGCTACCCGTTACCGTCCATCGTCCACTGTCTACTGTCCAACCGCCCTCTGTCATCTGCGGTCCGCTGTCTGACAGGCGAAAGCCTGTCCTGCGGTCTGCCATCCGCCGTCCATATTCGTTTATTCGTTCCCCCATTCGTTGACGGTTTGCCTGCCTGCCGGACTGGAAAGCCCGCACTGCAACCGTCCACCGTCCATCGTCTGACAGGCTGGAAAGCCTGCCCTACGGCGGTCTGCCGTCTGCGGTCCAAATTCGTTTATTCGTTCCCCATTCGTTGACGGTCTGTCTCCCCAACCGGCTGGAAAGCCCGTGTTATTGCGGTCTGCCATCCGCCGTCCATATTCGTTTATTCGTTCCCCCATTCGTTGACGGTTTGGGTTTTCCAGAGAGAAAAACACGCAGCGATGCGCATCCATGCCAGTTTTCGGGTAAAATCCAACCGCTATGCAAAACGAAACCCTCTCGCCCGTGGCTACACGCTGAGATGAGAATTTGCGCCATCACCACCTCGCGCATCCCTTCGCCAAATGCCAACAGCATCCAGGCGTTGAAAGTGGCGCAGGCGCTGATCCAGGAAGGACATGATCTGACCCTGTTGGGATTCGATCCCTTGCCGGAATTTGCTCACCAGGATTTACGCGAATTCTACGGGCTCCAGCAGCCCCCCAACGTGCGAACATTCCACTTTCCACGGCGCTTGTTCCCCTACCTGGCATTCCTGCAGGGATTGCGTCTGCGCCCACAAATGTTCTATACCTGGGTGCCGCAGGTAGCCGTGATGGCCCTGAGCCTGGGATGGCCGGTGATTTTCGAGGCCCACCTGCCCCCCACTGGCCTGTTTGGGCCGCTCTGGTATCGCCTCTTCGCACAACTGCCGGGACGCAAGCGTCTGGTCTCGGTGACCTATGCGCTCTACCGCATCCTGGCCGAGGAATACGGGGTTCGCCTTTCCTCCGATCAAGTCGTGATCGCGCCCAACGGCGTAGACCTGGAACGCTACCGTGACCTGCCCACCCCGGCCCAGGCGCGTGCCCGCCTGAAGCTCCCGCAACAATTCACCGTGCTATGCAGTGGGCATCTCTATGCCGGACGCGGCGTGGAACTTTTCCTGGAGCTGGCCAGCGCCTTCCCCGATCTGCATTTTCTATGGGTGGGAGGGCGCACAAAAGAAGTAAAATACTGGGAAGCGCGTCGCCAGGAACTTCGTCTCCCCAACGTCACCTTCTACGGTTTCGTCCCCAATCATCTTTTGCCCATGTTCCAGGCGGCTGCTGATGTGCTGCTCATGCCCTACGAGCAAAGCATCGGCATCTCCAGCGGGAAGATAGATTCAGCCGCCGTGGCCAGCCCGATGAAAATGTTTGAATACCTGGCGAGCGGCCGCCCCATCCTCACCAGCGATCTGCCCGTCATCCATGAGGTACTGGATGAGAAGACGGCGATCTTCTGCCCCCCTGCGGCCGCAGAAGCCTGGAAAATGGCGCTGCAGCGCCTTCGGGAAGATGACAGACTGCGCCTTCAACTGGGACGTGAGGCATCGCGCCGCGCCCAGGCTTACACCTGGGGGGAGCGTACACGCCGCATCCTGCAGGGCAGCGAAACCTGGTTTCGCCATCCCGCCACACGCAAACAGAATACGGCGGAGCGTGACCCCCAGAGGACCAGATAAAGGAGACGCAACCTCAAAAGAAACTCGTAACTGCCTACCCTAAGCGATGAAGAACTCTCTAACTCTTGTCATTGCGAGCGTAGCGAAGCAATCTCCTGGCCGATATGGGGATTGCTTCGCCGCCTGCGGCGGCTCGCAATGACAAAGTATGGATGGTTGGTGGGCAGTTGGTAGGTAATTACAGAAACTCTCAAAATCCGACAGTGTTTTAAAAAGCGACTCGTCGGTAGGAAAAACGAACGTGAACGAGTCATATTCTGAAGAAGAAATCCTGCTGCGTGCCTCTCAGGGAGATCATGAGGCCTTTGGAGTTTTATATGAGCGCTACGCCCAGCGCATCTTTAACTACGTCTACTATCGCACGGGAAACCTTCACGATGCTGAAGACCTGACGGCGCGCGTCTTCCAACGCGCCCTGAAACATATCCATCGTTACACAGACCGCGGCGTACCGTTCTCAGCCTGGCTTTACCGCATTGCCCACAACCTGGTCGCAAACTGGCATCGGGATCACAGCCATCGTCAAGAGATTGCCCTCGATGAGCTGATACCCCTGCCGGCGACCCAGGAACATCCGGAAATAGCGCTCCTGCGCCTCGAAGAGCAGGAAGTATTGTTGCGAGCCATTCGCCGCCTGCCACCCGACCGCCAGCACCTGTTGATCCTGAAGTTCGTCGAGGGCCTCTCCAACGCCGAAATCGGGCGGATCATGGGGCGCAGCGAAGGAGCCATCAAGAGCCTGTACCACCGTACACTGCTCGCCTTGCGTGCTTACCTGGAAGAAGAACGCATGGATTGGTCAGAGGATTTATCCTCTTCTTCTGAAAATCATCAAAAGTAAAAAGGAGGTAACTGTTCAGTCTTGCATCAAAACTGTTGTGTTTGTCATTGCGAGGAGCGATCTTTGCGACGAAGCAATCCCCAGGCGGTCAATCTGGCCTGATAAATAGGAGATTGCTTCGCCAGAAAACGGCTCGCAATGACATGGCTGAATAGTTACAAAAGGAGATGCAAATGTTACACATCGTCACCGATGGCGCCGCGGATATGCCTCATGAATGGCAAGAGGCCTATCACATTCACGTCGTTCCCATCAACATTCAGTTTGGCGAAAAAACCTATCTTCAATACCGCGATCTCGATAACGAAGGTTTTTATCGCCTGGTGGAAGAAAGCGGAAAAATTCCAAAAACCTCCCAGCCATCCCCCTATCAGTTCCAGGAAATGTACGAACGGATCGCCAGACCGGGAGAAACCGTTCTATCCATCCATGTCACCAGCAAGCTCTCAGGCACTTTTGAATCCGCCATTGCGGCGGCGCGAGAACTGGCCGCAAAAATTCATGGGATCCCCTTCGATTCCGCCTGCGGCTCAGCAGGGCTGGGGTTTATGTGCCGGCAGGCGCGCCTTTTAGAACGCGCCGGGAAAAGTGTGGAGGAAATTCTTCAGGCGTTGGAAGAAGCTCGTCGCAAGGTACGCATCGTGCTGACGCTGGATCGCCTGGATGATGCGCGCATGAGTGGACGGGTCGGCGCCCTGCAGGCCTCGCTGGCATCCCTGCTCCATGTGAAACCCATTGTGGAATTGAAAGATGGAATCCTGGAAATCTCCGAGAAAGTACGCGCGCGGGGCGCCTCGCTCCAGCGCGTGCTCGAAATCGCCAGCCGGGGACTGGAATCCGCCAGAGTGCATACTGCCGCTGTTCACGCCCGCGACGAAAAATCGGCCCACTTCCTGCTGCAGGAAGCAAAGAAATTTTTCCACAACGTCCAGGATACCCTGATTCCTGATCTCTCGATTGCCGTAACCGCCAACCTGGGCCCCGGTACGGCAGGAATCGTTGTTTATCCCGCCGAATAAGAACCACCATGTCTCAGCGACTCTCTTTTTCCATGGATGATCTGGAACATCAATTGAAGCGTGCTCTTCGCCCGATCCCCCTGCCTGCCGAAGAGCTGGAACGCGTGCGCCGGCGCATCCGTTACATGCCTTCGGTGCGGGTCGCCCGACGCATGTTTGAATGGGAATTCTGGTTTATCGTCATCGGCGGGCTGGTGACGGCCTTCATGCTCATCCTGACGCTGGCCCGTGCCCTGTTCTACCTCTTCGGCAGAAAATAGCCTGACCCGCACAGGGGAAAGGGCGCACAGGGGTCTATGCGCGTCATTTCTGGCAGCGCCAAAGGGCGCAAGCTGAAAGCGGTGCCTGGGGAAAGCACCCGCCCGATTACGGATCGGGTAAAAGAGGCCCTCTTCAACATCCTGGGGAACGATGTGGAGGGATCGGCCTGGTGGGATGTCTTCGCCGGCACGGGCAGCGTGGGCATTGAAGCGCTCAGCCGTGGAGCGCAGTTCTGTCGCTTTACCGATACACACCCGCTCGCCATTCGCACCATCCGCGCCAACCTGGAGGCCACAGGGCTAACCGCCCGCGCCGAAGTACGCCGCGCGGATGCGTTTGCCCTCTTAAACTCCCCTGCTGACCGGCGTTTTGATTATGTCTATATCGCCCCTCCCCAGTACCACGAACTCTGGTCCAGGGCCTTACAAGCCTTAGACCTTCACCCCTCCTGGCTCAACGAAGCCGCCTGGGTGATCGTCCAGATTCACCCGCGCGAAGCAACCCCTCTGAATTTGCGCTATCTGCACTGGATCGAACAACGACGCTATGGGAGCACCCTGCTCCTGTTCTTTGAGCATCACAGCGGGGAAAATGGGACGGGATGAGGCCCCAGAGGCTCCATCCGTCGCCTGAGCACTGCGCGCTTTAAACAAAACTGCCCCTTTCTTCGGGGCAGTGTGGGCGGAATAGGACTCGAACCTACGACCTCTGCTATGTCAAAGCAGTGCTCTAACCAACTGAGCTATCCGCCCGATAGCGCTGGTATTATACCCCCAAAGCGCTAAAATTGCAAGTTAACACTCACTGTAGCCGCAGGCATAGCACTTGCGACAGCCCTCCTCATTGACCAGGGCCGCTTCACCACACTCCGGGCAAAGATCGCCAATCTGCAGCATCGGCTGTTCAGGTGTTGGCAGCGACGCCCCTTTCCCCGTAGACGGGGTCAGGGGTTCCTTCCCCGTAAACGTGGTTTGGGGTTCTTGCCCCGTAAGCGGGGTTTCGGATGGATGGTTTGTGCCGCCGTTCGCCTTGCCTTCCTTTTCGTGGAGGTACATCTCCAGCACCTGCCCAACCCCATCGGGCAGAGAGCGCACACGGTTGGGGCCGAAGCCCAGCGAACGTCCGCCGCCTATCCCGGTCAATTGCTGCACAATCTCACGCACCCGCTCCAGCGGCGCAACCGGCGAGGAGAGACGCAGGATAAACGAGATCAACCGCCCAATGGCTTCGGAAACGGCGGCTGTCTCAGAACCAGCCTTCGAGGTATTGATAAACACCTCAAAAGGTTGCCCAGAGCCATTCTCGTTGATGGTGATAAAGGCCTTGCCCAGGGGGGTCTCAATGCTATACGTGCGCCCCGGCAATACGCGCGGACGGGGTTTTTTCGGCTCATGCCACATCATCGGCTGCAAAGCCCCTGTCTCATGAACGGGGTTGGGGGTTGCGGCCGCCTCGGCAGCGCCCTGCTTCTTCTCGGCGGTCGCTTTCGTCTCCAGCACCACCTTCTCACGGGAGCCGGTGACATAGACGGTCAGCCCTTTGCAACCGAGTTTCCAGGCCAGCCGGTAAGCGGTAGCCACATCTTCGACCGTCGCATGTTCGGGAAAGTTGATGGTCTTTGAGATGCTGTTATCCACAAACGCCTGGAGCGCCGCCTGCATACGCACATGCTCTTCGGCGCTGATGTCGCCAGCGACGACGAAGACATGGCGGATGTGCTCCGGGATTTCCGGAATGTTCTGACAGGTACCTTCGCGCAGCACGCGCTCAAAGATCTCCTGGCGCTTTTCCTGCGGGATTCCTGCCTGGGTCAGCGCCTGCTCGAAGCGCGCGCTGGCATACGTAAGCTGCAGATCGCGCCCCTTATCGTTGACATGTCGAATGTACGCCAGCGCAAAGACTGGCTCGCATCCGTATCCCTCCGCACCGGCCACGGTGGCGATGGTGCCGGTCGGGGCAATGGTGGTCTGGGCCGCGTTGCGAATCCCATGGCGGAGGATGCCTTCAACAATTTCCTGCCAGTTCAGCGGCGGTCGTCCCCAATCATGACGATAGGGCACAAGGCTCTGGGGCGGCTGCCATTTCAGGTTTTGGGGATCGTAGATGCTGCCCCGAATCGCCGGGAAGGGGCCGCGCTCCTGCGCCAGCTGAATGCTGGTACGCATCGCATGGTAACGGATGAATTCCATCACCTGGGCGGCGAACTCCTGGCCCTCCTCGGAGCCATAACGCACGCCAACATGGTACATCAGATCAGCCAGCCCCATGATGCCCAGGCCAATCCGTCGGGCGCGATGCGCCGCCTCTTTCAATTGCGGCACCGACGGAACGTAGGCATTGGCCTCCACCACATCATCAAGGAAGCGTGTAGCTGTCTCCACGCTCTGGCGCAGGGTTTCCCAGTCCACCGTGCCGTTCGGCCCGCAATGCTCATTCAGGTTGACCGAACCCAGACAACAGTTCTCATAAGGCCCCAGCCACTGCTCTCCGCACTGATGAGCGACAATCCCGTTCGCGATCACGCTGTGGGTTTGCATTTCGGTCAAATCGTATACGTCCGCTGTGCCGGCATCCTCAATTGCCGCCACCGTCGTCTCGAAAGATTCACGCCAGGAACCCACCCTGCCACCGGCAAACGCTTGTGCCTTCTGCTGTTTAGAAGTATCAAGAAAGCCGATTTCGGAAAGGAAGCGATCGCGGTTTTCCTTCTCCAGAATCAATTCATAGGGTGCATGAAGCTGTTCCCGGTAGCCTGACGCACGGCGCTTTTGAATGCGGCTCACAATGCCAGAATTGAGCAAGAGCAACTGCACCTCTTGCAACAGTTCCAGCGAGTCGGCGGGCAGGCGGATCGAACAGGTCTTCTGAGTCGCTGAAAGATGAACCACCCCCTTCGCAGTAAACAAGCCTTGCAAAAAACCAACCACGGCCGGGCGAGGCGCTTTCCAGATCGAGGCCGGAACGCGTTGTTCACGGGACGAAAGCGGCGACACCCCCAGAGACTCAAAGAACAGACGGGGTAGCGCCCCCCAGGTCAAGGCTCGCCGTTCACCCTGTGACTGCCAGCGACCCTGCCCAAAATGCTCCTGCATGAATTCTTCTACGATCTCCAGCAGCTCGTCCGCTTGCGGCGAGAAAACCATCCCGACACCGGTATCGCTGTCAGGATTGAGCCATCCCGCCGCGGTGAGTGTGCCCAAAACAACGCCCAGTCCGTGCGACCAGACCCTGGGGAGACGGGGCGCGCGGGCGAAGAAGTCATCCCGTGCAGCCACATGGGCGGATGTATCGCCTTCTGCTTGAGCCAGCGAGGCCACTTTTGCTTCGAGGGATTCCAGATCGGGCAAAAACACATTCTGGCTCCAGACGCCGGCCCCTGATTGCAGGAGTAACTTATCTCCTGGGCGCAGGTCTTTTAGCTCCACATAGCCGCGGTCAGGCGTCAGGAACTTATGGTCGGGGGTGGCGACAACGGAATACCCATGTCGGGTGATCAGGCGCAGGACAGGGGCATTTTCCCGCGTCTTCCAGGCTGGCGACGCATGACGATACACAATGCCTTTCTGAGAATTGGGAAGTCCGCGCCCGCCCCAGGGAGCACGCAGATCCGTGGCCACCAGAAAATCCACCCCCCACTCGGCCAGTTCCCGGATGGGGATCAACCCCAGGTTGGTGGCGATGCGAGTGTCGCCGATAAAGCACGGATTGGTCGCTTCAAGGGGATATAGATGAGGCACAGGATTGGTGCGATTGGCCGCATCCAGGAAAAGCACGCCCGGCTCGCCATTATGGTGGGCCTGGCGCACGATCTTATCGAACAGCTCTCGCGCCCGCACCCTCTTATAGACCTTGATCGGCAACCCGGCGGCTTCGGCCTGCTCCAGCGTCCCATCGAAATCGCGATAGCGCGGATCGGTGACATCGGGAAAGCGCAGTTCCCATTCCTCGTCATTCTCTACCGCTCGCATGAAGGCATCGGTGATGCCGACGGAGATGTTGAAATTGGTGATGGCGTTCTCATCCGTCTTGCAGGTGATGAACTCCTCGATGTCTGGATGGTCAACGCGCAAAACGGCCATATTCGCGCCGCGCCTTGTGCCACCCTGAGCGATCTCGCCAAAGGCTTTGTCATAAACCCGCAGGAATCCGACCGGGCCTGTGGCTTCGCCGGCGGAAGACTGGACAATGGTGCCTTTGGGGCGCAAACGTGAGAAAGAAAAGCCATTGCCTCCGCCTGTCTGCTGGATGAGGGCAGCATTGCGCAAAGTCTGAAAAATGCCGCTCTCTCTGCGCCCCATATCATCGGAGATGGGAAGCACAAAACAGGCAGCCAGTTGCCCCAGCGGGGTGCCGGCGCCGGTGAACGTAGGCGAATTCGGAAAGAATTTTTTGCTCACCAGCAAATGGTAGAACTCGATGGCGCGCGCCATCACATCGCCGCCCCAAAGTTCCTCCACTTTCGCGACATGATAGGCGACGCGCCAGAACATCTCTTCGATGGTTTCAATCGGTTTCCCATCCAGTCCACGGCGCAAATACCGCCGCACAAGAACCTGACGACCGTTCTCGGTCAGCTCCGCTTTGGGCAACCCCTCGGGCATAGGTGGAGCAGGCAATAAACCATTTTTGACACTCGAAGATGACTTCATAGGCACTCCTTTGGTGAGAAAAGTTCAGGCATCATGGCCCGCTTAAGCGGCCACGCCAGAAATGCACATATCAACCTTCAAGCAAGCGATCAATTTCTTTGCGAATGGCGCGTAGATCGTCCAGTTTGAGATACACAATCGCGTAGCGAATGTAGGCGATCTGATCCAGCTCTTTTAACCCCTCAATGACCATATCGCCGATGACGCGCGAGGAGACTTCGGTCTTGCCCATCTTTTGCAATTCCGATTCGATGTGCCCGGCCAGGCGTTCAATATCCGCAGCCGAAACTGGCCGCTTGGCGCAGGCAATCCGAATGCCGCGGATGAGTTTTTCCCGATCAAACTCCTCCCGCGTGCCATCCTGCTTGACAATGAGCGGCGTCGCCAGAATCGGGCGCTCATAAGTGGTAAACCGCTGACCACACTGGAGACATTCCCGTCGTCGTCGAATTCCTCCCTGATGATCCGGCAACGTATCCAGGACTTTTGAGTTTGGGTGATGACAGTAAGGACAGCGCATAATTTAGAACAAATTTTCTGCCATAAATGGGGG
>Ga0209227_1002133_pt1 | contig 14526 bp, 12 predicted proteins | sample YNPBryantNP2012_FD_185815 | JGI IMG/M metagenome (GOLD analysis project Ga0209227, IMG submission 185815) | Anoxygenic and chlorotrophic microbial mat microbial communities from Yellowstone National Park, USA - YNP Bryant NP 2012 (SPAdes)... ...
CCTCTCCCAACTCCCTCCCCCGCTTCGGGGGAGGGCTGGGGAGGGGGTTGGAGAGGGGAAGGGAGTGGGGGGATGGGGTGAGGTCCGCCTTGACCGCCATTTACGTTCATTTAACATTGTCGAGATAGCGTCGGGTAGCCGACGGCCTGGCCGTCGGCTCCAGGGAGGTGAGGGGGATGGAGTATAAGGATTTTGAGATCGCGATCCTGCCTCCTCAGGAAGGCCGCTTCCCGGTACGGGTCAGGTCGCCGGCGGGCGACGACCAGGGGGTCTTTTCCCTGCCTTTCAGCCAGGAAGAGCTGGCGCAACTGCAGGCAGACCTGGGTCGCCTGGCGGCATGTGGGCCGGGTCAGGAGGGCCTGCTGGAAAGCCTGGGCGGGCGGTTGTTCGAGGCGTTGTTCAGCGGTCAGGTGCGCTCCCTGTTCGACGCCAGCCTGGGCATGATCCGCAGCCAGCCCAATGTGGGCCTGCGGGTCAAGCTGTGCATGGACCCTGAAGAGTCGCCGGAGGTGGCCCGCCTGGCCGGGTTGCCGTGGGAATATCTCTACCGCCACGACACCCACGAGTTTTTGAGCCTTTCGGTGCGCACCCCGCTGGTCCGCTATCTGGAGGTGCCGCGCCCCGCCGAACCGCTGCCCCTGGAACAACCGCTGCGCATCCTCTTTGTCCTGGCCTCGCCCCAGGACCAGCCTCCCCTGCGGGTGGAGGAGGAAAAAGAGAGCATCAACCGGGCGCTGGAACAGCAACGCCAGGCGGGGAAGATCGAGTTCGAGTTTGTCGAAGGGCCGGATACGGCCACCCAATTGCGCCGCAAACTGGAGGGGCAGGCCTGCCATGTGGTCCATTTTATGGGCCACGGCGATTTCGACCCCCAAAGCGGCAAAGGGCAGCTCTGCTTCGAGGATGAGGAGGGGTCCACCGCCCTCTTTTCTGCCGACAAACTGATGACCCTGCTGCGCGATTCCCCGACGGTGCGGCTGGTGTTCCTCAACGCCTGTCGCACGGCTATGGGGATCGCCCCGGCCCTGGTCCTGGGCGGGGTGACGGCTGTGATCGCCATGCAATTCCCCATCTCCGACGAAGCGGCGCGCGCCTTTTCCAAAGAGCTGTACACGCAACTGGCCTGTGGCCGGCCGGTGGACGAGGCGGTGTCCAGGGCACGCAAGGCGGTGGAGGCGCGGCCCGGCACGGAGGGGCAGGAATGGGGCACACCGGTGCTCTTGATGCGCGCCCCGGAGGGCAAGATTTTCGACCTGCCACCCGAGTCGCGGCCAACGGAGCCTTCCTGGAAGATTTTCGACCTGCCACCCGAGTCGCGGCCAACGGAGCCTTCCTGGGTTCAGGCCACCATCCCGGCACAGGATGCGGTGGGTGTCAGCCGCTGGCTGAGAGCGATCCAGATCCAGTTTGACCGGGACATGAAGCCCGACCGGGGCAGCATCAGCGGCTCCAGGCCGTTTGGCTTGAGAAGGGCCAGGGTGAGCTATGAGGCAACCACCCGGACCTTCACCATCCATCGCGACAATGCCTGGCGCCCCCTGCCGGCCAATGCCCGGCTTGAATTCACCCTCAACGAGCCGGGCCGCGAGGAGTCCTTCTTCCGCGACAGAGCGGGAAACCCGGCGCCGCAGGACCGCTTTGGCTTTACGACCGGTGGGGCCCTTTTTCCGCGTCAGGTTGTCGTGGGAGTCGGCCTGCTCCTGGTGCTGCTCCTGGCGACGGTGGGGATCGCTTTGCCGGCCTTTCGTCCCCGTCCGTCGGCCTATGTGGAGCTGGTGTTGGACAACAGCAATGTGGCCGGGCAGGAGGGGTTGAGCCAGATCAAAGAGGCCGTGCGGCAGGAGCTGGAGCGGTCGTTGCCCAACTCGGCATTGGCGCTGCGCATCTTTGGCAGCGAGTGCGGCCAGACGCGGCGGCCGGTCAATTTCCGCCGGGGCAACGCGGGCCGGGTGGCAGCGGCGCTGCTGGATGTGACGTTGGTGGACCATGCCGACCTGACCGAAGCCATCCGCCAGGCGCTGGACGATCTGCTGCGCCAGGGTGGCGACCAGCCGCGGATTGTGGTGGTCATCACCTGGGGGAGGGAAGGGTGTGGCAACGACCTGCAGGCGGCTCTGGAATCGTACCGCCAGCAGTTGGGCAGCCGGGTCAATCTCTATCTGATCGGCCTGGGGAAGGCAGCCACGACGATAGAAATGGCGGGGGTGCAGAGCCATCTCTTCAAGAGGGAAGAGGTCGGGGTTGAGCTGGGGCGGATTTTTGCTGCCCTGGAGCAGGGTCGGATGCCAGGCCCCCTGCCCCCCTCTATGCTGACGCCGACGCCCACACCCGGCCCTACTCCTCCCCCGACGAGGACACCCGGTTCAACCCCGGCCCCCACCCCGACCTCCTCCCCTTCTGCAACGCCCAGCCCCACCCCGACCTCCTCCCCTTCTGCAACGCCCAGCCCCACCCCGACGTCCCTCACCCCGCCGCCGCCCGACCACCTGGATCAGCCATGGAATGTGGCCTGGAAGGGCCTGCCCCAGGTGTGGAGGCTCCAGTTGGGCGCTGTGGTCGCCACGGGCGAAAAGCTGACCTGCGTCCGACAGCAGTTCGGGGGTGGGTTCATGTTCTGGTGCGATCTGCAACATGGCAAGCATCGCACCGGCCAGGGACCGAACATGGTCTATGCGATCGAGCAGGGGCCGGGTGGGAATCGGGCCTGGTATGTGGAGGACACCTGGACCGAGGCGGAGGGCAGGACGCCGTGCGTCGTAGACCTGCCGGAGATGAAAGGCGGTTTCCGCAAGGTGTGGTGTGAGAACGAGGAGATCCGCAAGGCGCTCGGCCTGCCGGTGGAGGAGGAGTGGGTGTTGCCCAGGGTGGAGCTACCGCCTTACGGCTGGGGACCGGGGGTGATCCAGTTCAAGGGGGGGCACATGCTGTGGGACACCTTCACCAGCCGGCTGTGGGTGCTGATCGCCGATTTCGGCTGGAAAAGTTTTGAGATCGGGCCGGGCACCGTGACCCCTCTGCCGACAGGCACGGCCCCTCCTGCCTCAGGGGTACGCGGTGGATTGAGATGCGTTGCGGCGCCCATCCTGCTGGCCTCTCCGGACATCTCCGGTCCCGCAACCTGTCTGCAACCGGAGGCGATCCCCCGGCTGGGCCGGATGGTCATGAAATATGCGCAGGAGATCTCCGGTGAAGAGCCTGCGGCTGGCCATCCGCCTGCGCGGACGGCCAGCCGCAGGCCCCTGAGAGCTTGTCTGAAAACCACCAAGACACCAAGGGCACCATGTGGCTTTTATTCGTTTCCTTCGTGTTCCTTTGTGTCCTTTGTGTCCTTGGTGTCCTTGGTGGTAATCTTTTCAGACCGGCTCTGAGGTGCGACTTGAGTCGCTTCCCTTGACGCCTGTGGGGGGTAGGGGTGAGGTCGAATCGAACAGGGTCAAGTTATGGTCAAAGTGAATCCCTTCGAAAGCGTTACACAGGCGGAACATAGCGACGAGCCGGCTGTCCGCAGGGGGAGCCGTCCTCGCCTCCGGGAGCTGGGGCTGGTGGTGGGTGAATTGCCCCCTGGCCCGCACAATGCCATCACCGACGTGGCCGGTGTGCGTGTGGGCCATACGACGTTGATTGCCGGTGAAGGGCCGCTGCTCCCCGGTCACGGACCGGTCCGCACCGGCGTGACGGTGGTCCTGCCCCACGGCGAAAATCTGTTCCGCCACAAGGTGCGGGCGGCAGTGCATACCATCAACGGCTTTGGCAAGGTGTTCGGCTTTGAGCAGGTGCGCGAGCTGGGGCTGATTGAAGCGCCCATCGCTCTGACCAACACCCTGAATGTCGGCCTGGTGGTGGACGCGCTGGTCCAATACACCATCCGGCAGAACCCCGATCTTGGCATTCGGACCAGCACAGCCAACCTGGTTGTGGGCGAGACCCACGACGGCTATCTCAACGACATCCAGGGCCGCCACGTCCGTGCCGAACATGTCTGGGCGGCGATCGAGGCCGCCGCCTGGGGGCCGGTGGCCGAAGGGGCGGTGGGGGCCGGCACCGGCACGAGCTGCTTCGGTTGGAAGGGGGGCATCGGCACTGCCAGCCGGATAGTGCCTCCCGAAGCAGGAGGCTACACCGTGGGCGCGCTGGTGCAATCCAACTTTGGTCGCCCCTCTGACCTGATCGTGTGCGGTGTTCCCGTCGGCCGGCACCTTTGCCCGCCGGAGGAACCGCCGCCGCCGACCGGGGATGGCGGTTCGATCATGATCGTGTTGGCCACGGATGCCCCCCTGTCCTCCCGCCAACTGGGGCGGTTGTGCGTGCGGGCGGCGGCCGGCCTGGCCCGCACCGGCAGCGTCTACGGGCATGGCAGCGGTGACTTTGTCACCGCCCACCGGATCGAGCATGAGCCGGTTTCCCTGACCACCGTCCAGACCGTGCTGGCCGACGAGGCGCGGGTGATGGCCTGGCTCTTCCCTGCCGTCGTCGAGAGTGTCGAAGAGGCGGTTCTCAACTCGCTTTTCCGGGCAGAGACGATGATCGGGCGCGACGGCCACATCCGGCACGCCCTGCCGGTCGGGGAAGTGGTTGCCCTGGTGCAGCGACAACAGGCATGATTCTGTTCAAAAGGGTAACTCGACAATGTTCGATTTGACCTCACCCCTAGCTGCCCTGGACGGCACAGGGCAGATGACGGTCAACGGCAGGCCGGCCATCAAACGCTGGTGGGAGGTCACGGCAGAGGATGTGGAAAAATGCCTGGCGGCCACCACCTGGCACGCCGGCATCACCGAGTATTTTCGCGGGGGCGGCTGGTCTACCGATTTTACAACACGGGGGGGGGATGCCCGTTACCCTGAGCCGCCTGAACCTGATCAAGGGGCTGGGGCCGGCCCTGCAACTGGCCGAAGGGGTCATCGTCGAGCTGCCGGAGGAGGTGCATGCCACGCTCGACGAACGCACGAACCCGACCTGGCCGACGACCTGGTTTGTGCCGCGCCTGACCGGCAAAGGGCCGTTCCGCGATGTCTACTCGGTGATGTACCACTGGGGGGCCAATCATGGTGCCTTCTCATACGGCCACATCGGCGCCGACCTGATCACCCTGGCCTCGATGTTGCGCATCCCGGTCTATATGCACAATGTGGCCGAGGAAAAGATCTATCGCCCCAGCGCCTGGAGTGCCTTCGGCACTGCCGACCTGGAAGGGGCCGACTTCCGGCCCTGTGCGACCTTTGGCCCGCTGTATGGTCGCTACCGGTGAGGGGACTGAGTCCATTTTCGTCACTGCGACCGGGGGCAGGGAGGATAGCATGACCCGATTCCTGGCCTTTGATCTGGGGGCGGAAAGTGGCCGGGCCGTGGTGGGCCATCTGGATGACGACCGCCTGCATCTGGAAGAGATCCATCGCTTTCCCAACGGGCCGGTGCAGGTGCTGGACAGCCTGTACTGGGATGTGTTGCGGCTGTGGAGCGAGATCAAGCAGGGCCTGGCGCTGGCCGCCAAAGCCTGCGGCGATAGCCTGGTCAGCATCGGCGTGGACACGTGGGGGGTTGACTTTGGCCTGCTGGCCGCCGACGACACCCTGTTGGGCAACCCCTATCACTACCGCGACCGCCGCACCGATGGCATGATGGACCTCGCCTTTGAAATCGTGCCCCGCACCACCCTCTACGAACGCACCGGCATCCAGTTCATGCAACTCAACAGCCTGTATCAACTGCTGGCCATGGCCCGGGCGGGCTCTCCGCTCCTGGCGGCGGCCCGCACCTTCCTGAACATGCCCGATCTGTTCAATTTCTGGCTTAGCGGGCGCAAGGTCAGCGAGTTTACCATCGCCACCACCAGCCAGTGCTACGATCCCCGCGCCGGCGACTGGGCGCGCGATCTGGTGGACAGGCTGGGGATCCCGGCCCATCTCTTTGGCGAGATCGTCCCGCCCGGGACGGTGTTGGGAACTCTGTTGGAGGCAGTGGCCGAGGAGACCGGCTGCCGCCCCCTGTCGGTGATCGCCTCGGCGGGCCACGATACGGCGGCGGCTGTGGCGGCCGTGCCGGTCGCTGCGGCCGGAGCTGCCGCCCGTCCCCCCTACATCTACCTCAGCTCCGGCACCTGGTCGTTGATGGGCGTGGAGCTGACGGAACCGATCATCAACGCCCGGAGCCTGGCTTACAACATGACCAACGAGGGGGGAGTCTATGGCACCTTTCGCTTTCTGAGAAACATCATGGGCCTGTGGCTGGTGCAGGAATGCCGCCGCGAGTGGGCCCGGGCCGGTGACTCCCTGACCTATGACGATCTCACCCACCTGGCCGCCGAAGCCCCTCCCTTTGGCTCCCTGATTGTGCCGGGCGATAGCCGCTTCCTGCCGCCGGGCGACATGCCGGCTCGCATCCAGGCTTTCTGCCGCCAGACCGGCCAGCCTGTGCCGGAGAGCAAAGGGGCCATCATCCGCTGTGTGCTGGAAAGCCTGGCCCTGGAGTATCGCTGGGTGGCCGAACGGCTGGTCGAGATCGTGGGCCACCCCCTGCCGACGGTTCACATCTTTGGCGGCGGCTCCCGCAACAGGCTGCTCAATCAGTTTGCCGCCGATGCCACCGGCCGGACCGTGATCACCGGGCCGGTGGAAGCCACGGCCATCGGCAACCTGTTGGTGCAGGCCATCGCCCTGGGCTACCTGGCCAACCTGGATGAGGGCCGCGCTCTGGTGCGCCGCTCCTTCCCGGTTGAAACCTATGAGCCGCACGACACGGCTGCCTGGGATGAGGCCTATGAGCGGTATCGGAACTTGAGAAGCCCACAGATCACCTGACCCGGCCAGGAGCCGGTCGGAATCAGTTTCAGCCGCTGTAGGGCAACTGCGAGCAGTTGCCCTACTTATTTAGCTCCAGGACCAGGCGGCGATTGCCTCTTTGGGCAATTGCCGGTATAATAAACTCCCTGAGTACTTGTTTGTCGCGTCTCAGATACACCGCAGAGACACGGAGAACGCCGGGGACAGAGTTGGGGCTTCAGCTGGCCTGAAGGCTCCACTCCCATTTGTTTCCCTGAGGCTCATGGAGGCTTCGAGGAGAGAGAGCTCTGTTGACAGGGAGGGAGAAAGTTGACGATGACAAGGAGGCCAGGCATGGCGGAAGAGGTAGAGGAGAGGATCAAACGGCTGGAGTACCTGCTCATTGACCTGAACGGCACCGTGGCTCTGGATGGTGAACCGATCCCCGCTGTGGCCGAACGGCTGACCGCTCTGTCGGCCCACCTGACCCCTTATCTGGTCACGGCCGATACCCACGGCCGGGCAGCCGAGATAGCCGGGCGGCTGGGGGTGCGGTTGCTCCGCATTGAAGGCGGGGATGAGGCCGCCCAGAAACGGGCCCTGGTGGAGCGCCTGGGGGCGGAGCGGGTGGTGGCCATCGGCAACGGAGCCAACGACGCCGAGATGCTGGCCGCAGCCGCTTTGGGGATCGCCGTCCTGGGGCCGGAAGGGCTGGCCACCGTGGCCCTGCAGGCAGCGGACGTCGTGGCCGGTTGCATCGAGGATGCCCTGGACCTGTTGCTCCGCCCCCGGCGCCTGGTGGCTACCCTGCGGCTCGGCTGAACTCGCCGATGCAGCGCTGATCCCTGGAGAGGAGAGAGGCCCATGATCACGATCACCTGTCTGGTGGACAACTCGGTCCGGTCCCGGTCCCCTTTGTGGGGCGAGCACGGCCTGGCTTTCCTGATCGAAGCCCAAGGCCGGAGGGTGCTGTTTGACACCGGCGCCAGCGGTACGGTGTTGATGCACAACCTGCAGCGGATGGACATCCTGCCCGCCAGCCTCGGTGCCCTGGCCCTGAGCCACGCCCACTACGATCACACCGGCGGGTTGAGGGCCCTGCTGGCACGGCGACCCGGCCTGCCCCTGTATGCTCACCCCGAGCTGCTGCGCGAGCGGTTCTCCCGGCAGGGCGATCAGGTCCGGGCGATCGGCTTGCGGCTGGCGGTGCCCGATCTGCGCCGCCTGGCCGACCTGCATCTGAGTGCCGCCCCCCAGGAGATCCTGCCCGGCCTGTGGACGACCGGGGAGATCGCGCCCCGGCCTGAGGCAGAAGGCCGCAGCCCGCATCACTTTGTCCGTGACGGGGAGCTCTGGATGCCGGACCCCTACCGTGACGACCTGGCCCTGGTGTGGGATGGCCCGGCCGGGTTGGCGCTGATCTGCGGCTGCTGCCATGCCGGTCTGCTCAATACCCTGTCCCACGTGCGGCGAACCTTTGGCCGGGATCCGGCGCTGATCATCGGTGGGACGCATCTGATCGAAACCGACCAGGAGCATCTGAGCCGGCTGGTGGAGGTGTTGCGCCCTCTGGGACCGCCGGCGCTGTACCTCAACCATTGTACCGGCCAGGCAGGCTATGTAGCTCTGGCTCAGGCCTTTGGCGAGCGGGTGGCCCCCTGCCCGGCCGGGACCATCCTGGAATTTTGAGGCCTATTCTGTCGGGTGCTGGTGGGGCGCCGGGGTGATCCGATCCGGCTGGAGCCGGTCCGAAAAAAGGGCCGGGCAGTTCCGAACCGCCCGGCCCTGGGGAAGCCCGCTACGACCAATCGGGCCGCAACCGGTCCCGGCCTGACAGGTATCGCTCCACCGCCATCGCGGCTCTGGCCCCCTCGGCAGCAGCAATGACCGCCTGCTTGAGGTGATGACACAGCACATCGCCTGCGGCAAAGACGCCGGGGATGCTGGTCTGCATCGCCTCATCCACCATCAGACACCCTGTCTCCATGGCCGGGGATTGGTCCTCCAGGAAATCGGTGATCGGCCTGCCCCCTTGCAGGTAGATAAAGACGCCGGCGACCGGTATTCTCTGCGCCTCGCCTTTGGCCGGAGCCACCACCACCCCCTCCACCTGCTGTTCCCCCACCACCTCTCGCAGCCGGGTGGCCAGATAGATCTCCACCTGGGGATGGTGGCTGATCTCGGCCACCACTCGCGGCGAAGCCTTCGGCTCCGATGTGGGCACCAGCAGATGGACGCGGCGGGCGAAGCGGGTGAGGAACAGGGCCTCTTCCAGTGCTTCATCGTTGCCGCCGGCCACGGCCACTTCCCGGTCCCGGAAAAAGGCACCGTCACAGGTGGCGCAGTAGGAAACACCCCGCCCCACGAGCCGTTCCTCACCAGGGATGGCCTGGGGCCGTCCCATAGAGCCGGTGGCGACGATCACGGCCCGGCTGCGGTACACCCCTTTGCCCCCGTGGATCTCCTTGATCTCCCCGTGCAGGCGGGTGGTCAGCACCTTGTCCTGCACAAAGCGGGCGCCAAAGCCCTCGGCCTGGGCGCGGATGCGGGCTACCAGCTCGCCGCCGCTGATCTCTTCAGGCACACCGGGGTAGTTGACGATCTTGCCGGTCATCCCCAACGCCCCGGAGGTGAGGCCCTTATCCACCACCAGGGTGTTCAGCGCCGCGCGGGCAGTATAGATGGCTGCTGAGGCGCCGGCCGGCCCCCCGCCGATGATGATCACATCATAGGGGGCAGCCTGGCTTTCCCCTTCTGGAAACAGGCTTAGTTTCAGGTCCATCGCGATTCTCCTTCCGGTTCGAGAGCGCCCGCCGGCAGGTGCCCGGCGCTTCGGGCGGCCTCCCCTTCCGCACCCTGGAGGTGATCTGGAGTCAAGGCTTTAGCCGGAAACGCCCCTGTTTTCCACCGGCTAAAGCCTCCGCTCCGACAGGCTGCCCGGTTCCTACTCCGTCACTACCAATCGGGCCCCCGGCGGCGGCGTATGTTCCCGGATCCACCCCTCAAACCACTCCCGGTCCAGCACCTGGATCAGCAACACGGCCCGGTCGCTCCGGTGGTTCAGGATGTTGCGCAGTTCGCAGATGTGGTGGTAGCACTCCTCAAAGGCCTGATCGATCTCGACCGAAGTGAGTTCTCCTGCCTTCCACTTTTCCATCCGCTGGCACATCGGTTCCATCAACTGCCGCCAGCGGTACTCCCGATAGTCGGCCACCAGCCGATCTTCCCACCATTGCGCGGACGAGGATTCGCGCGGGTCCATGTTGACCTCCTTCAACGCCAGCTTCACACCACCAGCGCCTCGGCGATCAGGTCCCATACCCCTCTGACCTCTATGCCCAGGTTGTAGTGCTCGTTCAGGTCCGAAAGTTGCGTCTTGCAGTTCTCGCAGGCGGTGACCACCCATTGGGCGCCGGTGCGCTGGATCTGTTCCACCTTTTTGCGGCCCCCCTTCATGCGGGCCTCTTTCATCTCCGGCTCGGCGATCAGCCCGCCGCCCCCGCCGCAGCACCAGTTCAGTTCCCGGTTGGGGGTGAGTTCCCGAAAGTCGGTGGCGACGGCGCGGATGAGCAGGCGCGGCTCCTCAAAGATGCCGACGTTGCGGCCCAGGTTACAGGGGTCGTGATAGGTCAGGGGAGCGCCGAACATCCCCGGCCGGACACGGATGCGCCCTTCCTGGAGATAGGAGGCGATCAGTTGCACCACGCTCATGCGCTGGATGCCGGCAATTTCGTCGCCGAACCAGTGGTCCCAGAACTGGAATAACGTCCGGGTGGCGTGGCCACATTCGGCATAGGCGATGGCCTGCACGCCCAGGCGGCGGGCCTCCTCCACAATCCAGTGGGCGGCCTGCTTCGCCTTCTCCGTGTCGCCGACAAAGAAGGAGTGGTTGGTGGCGGTGAACATGCTCAGCGTCCAACTCTCCTTTGCCGCGTGAAAGATTTTCGCCATGGGGACGATGGCGTGCTCGCCGACCACCGGCACGTACAGGACGCGCGCCCGCTCGTCCACCGGAATGCGCAGGTCGGGGATGCCCCACTCCTCCCGGATTCGCCCTTCCAGTTCGCGGAACTGGTCTATGTAGAACTCTTTGAGGGCGTCAATGATCTCCCCTTTGCTGACCTCGGCGTTGCCGATCTCGGCCACCATCTCCATGCCCAGTCCCTCCTGCAGGAGGGCGTAGCGGGCCGTGCTGACCAGGAGGCCGGTGTCCAGGTGGAAGGGGCAAACCAGCGTGCAACGCCGGCAACCGGTACAATCCCAGAGCGCTTTCCGCAGTTCCTCCACCGTCCGCTCGTCCGGCCGGTGGTTTTCCCGATACCAGTCCAGGAGAGGATTGCCTTTGGACTGAAGCAGAACTTGGTCACCCTGCCCAAGCGGTGTACGGGCGAGGCGGCGCCTCGTCGTACTTCAGTCGGCGTGGCAGGCAGTTACCCTTTTGCTTCGAACACCCGGAAGGGGGCGAGGCAGGAAAATGGATCGCCCAGAAGGCGGCGCGGTCAGGAGAGGCGCCGCACTCCAGGCAAAGCGCGTCAATACGCGTTGGGCGAGTGGAAGAGGTTGAAAAAGGTGCGGATGAGGATCTTGATGTCGAGCAGGAGCGACCAGTTCTCGATGTACCACAGGTCGTACTTGGTGCGCTCGGCAATCGACGTGTCGCCGCGCAGGCCGTTGACCTGCGCCCAGCCGGTCATGCCGGCCTTTTCGCGGTGGCGCTCCATGTAACGGGGGATGGAGCGGCGGAACTGGGCCACATAGACTGGCCGCTCGGGCCGCGGTCCCACCAGGCTCATCTCGCCGATAAGGACGTTGATCAGTTGGGGCAACTCGTCCACGTTGAGGCGGCGCAGGATGTTGCCCAGCCGCGTCACCCGTGGGTCGCCAGGCCGCGTCCAGCCGGGCCCCGACTTTTCGGCATCGGCGCGCATCGAACGGAACTTGAACATGGCAAAGGGGCGCGCGTCCAGGCCCATGCGTTCCTGCACGTAAAAGACCGGCCCGGGCGAATCGAGTTTGATCAGCACGGCCAGCAGCAGCATAAAGGGCGAGGTCAGGACGAGCAGAGCGGCGGCGCCGACGATGTCCATCAGCCGCTTGGCGGCGCGTCGCCAGCCGCGCAGGGCAATGTCGCGCACGGTGAGCAGCGGCAGCCCGCCCAGGTCGCCGATGCCCACCTGCCCGGCCATGATCTGGAAGAGGTCGGGAAAGACTTTGATTGTGGCCCGTCCTCGTTCGCATTCCGAGATCAGGGCCAGGATCTCTTGATGCGTCGCCTCGGGCAGGGCGATGATGACCTCGTTGATGTGGTGCTTTTCGATCAGCTCGGCCAGTTCCTGCGCCGGGCCGAGGATGGGGACGGGCAGCGTGCTTTCGGCCTGCTCGCCGACTTCGACAGCGCCTATTGCCTGGTAGCCCAGTGCCGGGTTGCCCAGGATCTTGTGCAGGATCATGCGCGCCACGTCGCCTGTGCCGACGACCAGGACGCGGTCGCGTCCCAGGCCGCGGGCTTGCAGCGAGGCGCGCAGCCAGCCGTGGGAGAGCCGGCCCAGCGTCACCAACGCAACCGTCAGCAGCCAGGTGTAGGCGACCATGGCGCGGGGATAGTCCACCTCCAGCGGCGAGTTCTTGAAGAGGATGTAGGCGGCGGCCACTCCCATGATGGTGCCGACGGTCCCTCCGCCCACGATGCGGTAGAACTCGTCGACGCGGGACGGGCTGCGGATGAGTTGATACAGGCCGCTGTAGAGAAAGACGAGCAGAACGGAAAAGACATGGGCGGCCAGGACCGGCAGGTACTGCAGCAAGGGCGCAACGGTCGCCGCCGGCGTGGGGAGGGGAATCCACAGGCGCAGCCAGTAGGCAAACAGGAAGGCCACGCTGGCCATGACCAGGTCGGTCAAGACCAGGGTTGTGATGAACAGGGTCTGGACCTGTCGCTTGCTCATCTACAGGGTTCTCCCCAGAGCGATGCGCTGGCGGACGCGCTCCAGTCCCGTGGCTGCGCCCAGTGTCCCCATGATCAGCCAGTGGATCAGGGGGGAGGTCTGAGCGGCATAGTGCTTCTGGTAAAAGAGGCGCATGGCGCGCCAGAACTCGACCTGGGCGCGGGCGCTGTGGCGGCTGGCGGCCCGCTTGACGTGCAGGACGGTCACCGCCGGGTTGTAGTAGACCTTCCAGCCGGCTGTCTTGAAGCGGTAGCACCAGTCCAGGTCCTCTCCGTACATGAAAAAGCTCTCGTCGAGCAGGCCGACCTGCCGGATGGCCTCTCTGCGCACGAGCATAAAGGCGCCCACGACCGAGTCGACTTCGGCGACCTGGGCCGGGTCGAGGTAGGTGAGGTTGTAGCGGCCAAAGCGCCGGCTGCGCGGAAAGAGGCGGGAGAGGCCGGAGAGGCGGTAGAAGGAGACGGCGGGAGAGGGGAAAGAGCGTCGGCAGGCCAGGTCGAGCGAGCCGTCGCGCAGAAGCAGGCGCGGCCCAGCGGCGGCGGCCTCCGGGTGCTCCTCCATAAAGCGCACCATGCCCGCCAGCGCGTCGGGCGGCAGTTCGGTGTCCGGATTGAGCAGCAGCGCAAAGCGCGGCGTTTCTGCTCCGTCGGGATAGCCCAGCGCGCGCAGGCCCTGGTTGTTGGCGGCGGGATAGCCGACGTTCTCGTTGTTGGCGATCAGACGCACCTGGGGAAACTCGGCAGCGACCATCGCCGCGCTGCCGTCGGACGAGCAGTTGTCGACCACGCAGAGCGCATAGTCCAGCCCGCCCGTGCTGGCATAGACCGTCTGCAGGCAGGTGCGCAGCAGGTCGCGCGTGTTGTAATTGACGATCACGATCCCTATATCGAGCATGGTTTCCGTCTGGCGACGGGCATTGTAGCACGAAAGAAAAGAGGCGGCAAGGCTGGCGCTGGGAGCGGAAACAGGGTATAATCGCTGCCGCGTTGATGGAGGGGCAATGGAAATTGTCTGGTACGGCTTGAACTGTTTCCGTCTCAGCCAGCGTGGTCTGGCCTCGGTAGTGACGGACCCCTATGATGCCAGCGTGGGCCTGGAGTTGCCCCGGCCCAGGGCCAGCATTGTCACCGTCAGCAGCGCCAGTCCGGCCTGCAATGCCACGCGCAACGTGCGCGGGCCTTTTCGCGTCCTGGATACCCCTGGCGAGTACGAGATCGGCGGCGTCTTTATCACCGGCATCGCGACCTACGCCGACAAGAAGAAAGGCTCGCTGCATGGCATCAACACGATCTTTCACTTTGACTTTGACGGCATCACGGTCTGTCATATGGGCCAGTTGGGCCACGTCCCCACCCAGGTCCAGATCGAAGCGTTGGGGGCGGTGGACGTGCTGCTCGTCCCCGTTGGCGGTGACGGCGGCCTGACCCCCGCCGACGCTGCTGAGGTGATCAGTCTGCTGGAGCCGGCGATTGTGATCCCCATGTGGTACAAGACGGCTGGCGTAACCCTGCCGCTGGGGACATTGAACCGTTTTCTCAAACAGATGGGGATCGAAAAAGCCGAAACCCGCCCTGACCTGTCGGTTGTGCGGGGCAACCTGCCCGAAGAGACGGCAGTGGTGGTTTTGCAACCCAAACTGGAGTGAGGTGCGATGCGCGCGCGAGTTGCTCTGGCAATGGCTCTGGTTCTGATGCTGGCGGCGTGTGCGCCGTCGGCAGAGGTGGATCCGCTGGACAGCGGGCGGCAGCATGTGGAGGCCAGCGCATGCGCTGGCGTGAACCGCTACCAGGAGGCGATCGCCGACCTGCAGACGGCGCTGGCGG
>Ga0209227_1002136_pt1 | contig 14520 bp, 11 predicted proteins | sample YNPBryantNP2012_FD_185815 | JGI IMG/M metagenome (GOLD analysis project Ga0209227, IMG submission 185815) | Anoxygenic and chlorotrophic microbial mat microbial communities from Yellowstone National Park, USA - YNP Bryant NP 2012 (SPAdes)... ...
CTGCAAGCGCTTGGCGCGGCGATGGTCTTTTCCAACTCGCCCGCGATTCTCACCAAGAATTTTCCAGCGACGCAACGCGGTCAGGTGCTGGGCTTGCAATCTATGATGACGTATCTGGGACTCACCATCGGTCCTTCGCTGGGCGGCTGGCTGACGACGCAATTCAGTTGGCGCGCAGTCTTTTTCATCAACCTGCCGCTGGGCTTGCTCGCCTTGTGGTTGGGCGCGCGCTTTATCCCGCGCGATGATCCTGCCGAAACGCGCGAATCGTTCGATATGATGGGCGCGGCGACGTTCATTGTGGCGTTGGTGCTGCTGCTCTTTGCGCTGAATCAGGGTCACGCGTGGGGTTGGACTTCGCCAGCGATTCTCGCGATGCTGGTTGCCGCGTTGCTTCTGGGCGCGCTGTTCCTGCGCATCGAACAACGCGTGCCCAGTCCGATGCTCGACCTCACTCTGTTTCAGCAACGCTTGTTTTCGGCGGCGACGCTGAGCGCGGTGGCGAATTACATTTGCATCTACAGTACGTTGTTCTTGATGCCGTTCTATTTGATTCAAGCGCGCGGTCTGTCGGCGGCGCAAGCGGGCTTGCTTCTCACCGCGCAGCCGTTCGTGATGGCAATCAGCGCGCCCATTTCTGGCGCGCTCTCCGACAAAATCGGCTCGCGTCTTTTGGCAACGACGGGGATGCTGCTGCTGGCGTTCGGTACGCTGGGGCTGGCGCGGCTCGGCGTCGCGGCGTCGTTGAACGATGTGGTGGTCGCACTCGCGCTCGTGGGGCTTGGCACTGGCTTGTTCACTTCGCCGAACAACAGCGCGTTGATGGGCGCGGCGCCGCGACATCGGCAAGGCATCGCGGCGAGTGTGCTGGCGACGGCGCGCAATGGTGGAATGGTGCTGGGCGTGGGACTGGCGGGCGCGATCTTTTCGACGGTGCAAACGCAACTGGGTGGCACATTGTTCGATGCGATCAGCGCGGGGTTGCTCGCCGCGGCAGTGGTCGCGCTGCTCGGCGCGGCAACATCAGCAGTGCGCGGAGAACAGAAAGCGTGAAACGGAGACGTGGAAAAAATAACGAGCCGGGGTTTCATAGTGAAACTCGGCTCGTGATGGGATGCCCCGGGAGAGACTTGAACTCTCACGCCCTTACGGGCACAGCCCCTCAAACTGCCGCGTATGCCAATTCCGCCACCGGGGCACTCATCTGGCTGCACCCATATTATAATCGAATTGTGGCGCGTGTCAATTTTCAGTTTTCAAAAAACCTAAAAATGGGTAGAATGAGGAACGAAGCAGATTTTCAAAGGAGTACGTCCTATGTTCCTCTCTCGACATCTTGCAATGCCAACCCTTGTTGTTGCGCTGCTCAGCGCGTGTGCGTCACCAACGGCTCTCCCCACGCCCGTCACATCAGTGCCACCCAGCGCATCGGTTACACCTGCTGCCTCCCCGACTTTTGCTGCACCCGATCCCTTCACGGCTCAACGTTTGGCAATGGTCGCCGAGCAAATTCGCGCGCGCGATGTGCGCGATCCCGACGTACTGCGTGCGATGGAAACAGTGCCGCGTCACGAGTTTGTGCCCAAAGAGTGGCTGTCGCAGGCGTACGAAGACCATCCCCTGCCGATTGGGTACGGTCAAACCATCAGTCAGCCGTACATCGTGGCGGTGATGACCGAACTCGCGCAAGTCAAACGCGGCGACCGCGTCCTCGAAATCGGCACCGGGTCGGGGTATCAAGCTGCGATTCTGGCGATGCTCACCGATGAGGTGTACTCGGTCGAAATCATCCCCGCGCTGGCAGAGAGCGCGGCGGAACGTTTGAAACGTCTGGGGTACACCAGCGTTCGCGTCAAAAACGCGGACGGCTACAACGGCTGGGAAGAGCACGCGCCGTACGATGCCATCGTTGTCACCTGCGCGCCCGATCACATCCCGCCGCCGCTCATCGCGCAACTGAAAGATGGTGGACGAATGGTGATTCCTGTGGGACCTGTCGGAGGATTCCAGACGTTGCGCCGCGTCATCAAGCGCGGTGACCAGGTATTGTCCGAAAATGTGATGGGGGTGTTGTTCGTGCCGTTGACGCGGGGCAAGTGATCAAGTATTGCGTAGTGCGTAACATCCTAGCGCGACGGCGTAGGCGGCTGCTCCAGCCAGCATCACCGCGCCAAAACCAGAGGTCAGCGCGCCCAGCGTTCCCAGAATCGAACTGAGGACTGAGGCGCAGCCGTTGACACCCCATGCCAGCGGCACGAGGTTGGGAGCATCGGCATTCAAACGCGCGATGCCTTTTGGGAACGGAATGCCCATCAGAAATCCCAGCGGCGCAAGTAGCACCAGCGCGATGAGCACGCGCCATTCGAAAGGATAACCGAGCGCAAGCGGAAAGAGCAGCGAGAGAAACACGGGATACACCACAATCGCCACGAGGAGCGCGACCAGCGCGCCGCGCCAGGAAACGCGCGCCGAGACAAAACTCCCTGCCCCCGAAGCCAGCAAGAGCGCGAACACAACCGTCGCAAACGCGTACACAGGATGGTCGAGGAAAAGGATAAAGCGTTGAATCAAAGGCACCTCGACGAACAGAAACCCAATCCCAAGGCTCGTAAAGTACAGCAACGCGCGCAGCGCGCCTGTCAGCGGTGTGGCAAAAACGACGCGCAATGAAACGAGCGGCAAAAGAATTAACGCGACAGAAACAAGGAGACTCAACGCGAGGAGCGCGAACAAAATCAAATAGCCGCTTCCGCCAAAAGGTTGCCACGTTTTGCCCAGCAATTGCAACACCTGCGGCGTTTGCTCCCACTTGAAAAAGTGAAAAAAGAACGGACGATCATCTGTCGGCGCGGCGATGTCATACGCGTACCCCGCGATAAAAGTGGCACGACGCGCAGGATCGAACAACGGCTGGAACGCCGTCAGATAATCGTTGTTCGGCAAGAAATGATAGCGATTCGTCTCACGTGGGTCGAGATTCGGCGCGGCAACCCAATCGAATTGTTGCGTCTCGGCGAACGCGCGCGCCATTTCGATTTCGCGCGCGGTGAACGGCGTTCGCTTGACCAAAAGCAACATTGTCGAAAACGAACGCAGTGCCAGAATGTGCTCCGCCGCGCGCGCCTCGTTCGCCTCCACTGCTTCAACCGCCAACACTCCGACGCGCGTCTCTTCCGTCGGTGGCAATTGCAACCAACGACTGACAACGAGCACGCCCTCATCGTTCAGGTGTGCCAGATACTCGCGAAACGCCTCGCGCGTGTAGAGATAATTTTCGCCGAGCGCGTACGCGCCTGCTGTCACCGGACGAAACGGTTCGCTGAGCGCGAGATGCACCACATCGAATTTCTCGCGCGTGCGCGCCAGAAAACTCCGCGCGCCGGCAGTGACGACGCGCACGCGCGCATCGGTGAAGACGCGCGGCACGTAGATGCGCGCCACATCTGCCATCAACGGATTCTCTTCGACGATGACGATTTCGCGCGCGCCCGCATTCAGCGCAGCCAGTACTTCGAGTCCGCCCCCGGCTTCCAGAATGAGCGCGCGCGCCTGCGGACGCAAACGATACGCCAGCGTGACCGGTAACGATTCGAGGAGCGCGGGCGGGGCTGTGTTCGTCAAGGGACTGAGACTTTCGGCGTCCTGGAACAAGGCGCGTTGCGTCGGCAAATCGCCGCGATACGTCAAACTCAAACCGGGCGCAGAGCGAATCGCTGTACTTTCGACGACCTGAACGCGCGAAAACGCGTTCGTCGCGGAAAAGACCAGACGCGCATCGGGCAGGCGCAACGTCTGGCTCAAGCCACGATACGGCGAAAGTTGCACCTCGAACACGCGCGGCGGCGCAATCAAAAACGCACTCCACAAAATCGTCAGGGCAACCGAAGCGAACACGTGTCGCGTCTTGCGTGGTGTGTCGAGTGCCAGCGCGCCGGCGCCGAGCGCGGCAAGGAGCGCGGCGAAAAGCACCGCGCCGGCTTCGCCGAACCATGCCAGCGCACCGAGCGCGGCAAGACAACCCAGGCTCGAACCCGTAAGATTCGCCGCGTACGCGCGCGCCGCGCGCGCGGGAAACGCCACGAGCGGCAAACCCAGCACCAACCCACCCACAAAAAACGGCGCGACGAGCGCGAGATAGTACAGCACCAGATACACCAGTTGCACCCGCTCGAACGCGACGCGATACGCATCGAAGGGGAGATAGTTGACGAGGAGGTAACTTGCCACCAGGCACAACGAAAACACCAGCGACCATCGCGCGAGACGCGACAGCACATCGCCGCGCGCAAGGTGAGGACGCAGCGCGAGCGCGGTGCCACTCGCGCCAGAGCCTAACAACGCCAGACTGATGGCAAGGAAACCAAAGTGATACCCCTGTGCAATCGCAAAGATGCGCGTGAGGGCAATTTCAAACGCCACCCCCGCCGCAGCCACAAGGGCAATGCCAGGCAGAAGAAACATTGTGATTGAACACGTTGCAACCAATCAACACTTCGTTTGTGGTATACTCCAAACGGTTGAGAGCCTTTAGCCGAACCTGAATCATAGCAGTTCACAAGCGTTGTCTGTATTTTGGCAATCGCCCCCTAGCCCCTCTCCCTTGGGGCGAAAAATCTTTCGCCCCCAACGGGGAGGGGGAATCAAGGGGACGAGGGTGTGTGCGGGCGGCTTCGCCGCCCGCACACACCTCCTCCTCCCATTTTTCCCTGCTCTCTGCGGGGAAAGCAAGGAGCAGGGAGACGAGAGTTAAAAATCTGGCCATTTGGAGTATAATTGAATCGAAAGCAATGCGAAAGAGAGGAAAGATGGCAAAGATCGAACTGGTCAATATCTGTAAATCGTTTGAACGACGCGGTGGAAATTTGCTGGAGACGATTCCACTCACCTTGCGTCAGACGACTGCGCGTTCGCGCCAACCCTTTGCCATTCGCAATCTGAATCTCACCATCCCACATGCCAAAACGATGGTGATTCTGGGTCCCAGCGGTTGCGGCAAGACGACGTTACTCAAAATCATCGCGGGACTCATTCCCCCCGATTCGGGTCAGGTGCTTTTCAACGGCAAGGATATGAAAGAGGTACCGCCGAGCGAGCGTCGCATTGGCATGTTGTTCCAAGGGTACGCGCTCTATCCTCATCTCACCGTCAAGACCAACATCCTCTCGTACTTTTTCTTCCGCAAACGCACGCCCGAACTCGACGCGCAAGCGCAAGCCAAGTACAAACGCACGAGTGAACTGCTCGGTGTAGAAATCGAGTATCTGCAAGATCGCTTTCCGCCGACCCTTTCCGGCGGCGAACAGCAACGCGTGGCGCTGGGGCGCTGCATCACGCGCGACCCCGCGCTCTTTTTGCTCGATGAACCCTTTTCCAATCTCGATCCGAAATTGCGCGAAAAGTATCGCGCGAATCTAAAAATCTTGCTCGCGCAATTCAACATCACGACCGTGTACGTCACCCACGATCAGCAAGAGGCACTCATCCTTGCCGATTTGATTGCGGTGATGGACGCGGGACGCATCGAGCAGGTGGGCACCTATGAGGAAATTTACACGCGTCCCAAAAATCTCTTCATCGCCGAATTTCTGAAACTCGGCATCGAAACGCCGCCCATCAATTTGATTGACGGCGCGCGCATTGCCCCGGCGTGGACGGGGATGCAAGTGGGTGTGCGCCCTGAGGATGTGATCGTCGCGCGCGAGCCAAAGGAAAACTGCGTGTCAGGCACAGTGGTCAACAAAATGCCTTTGCCGCTCAAGGGGAGTACCGTAGTGACGGTACGGGTAGGCGAGAACGAGGTCGTGACCCAGGTGCCAGGCACGCTCCCACTATCCGTCGGTGATACCCTGTGGCTGGGCTTTCGACAGTATCACGTGTTCGATGCCAAGACGGGGATGCGCGTGAAAACCGTCACGGCAGAGTGACACTGCTTTCTTAACTTTCATTTGCGCTCCTTGATGGTAACAACTCACCACCCGCAATCAATTGCACCGCGCGCTCGATGTCTTCGGACAGGATGCGGTCACGTTCCAGAAATGGAATGACGCGGCGAATGCACGCGTGCGCGGCGCGCGTACCCTCCCCCAGCATTTCGACGCCGCGACCCAGATTCTTCAAACGCAAATCAATCCCCTGAGCGGCGGCAATCAATTCAATCGCCAGAATGCGCGTGGTGTTCCAGACGATTTCGCGCGCGCGTCGCGCCGCGTTCGTAGACATTGAGACGTGGTCTTCTTGATCCGCGCTCGTCGGAATCGAGTCCACGCTGTCGGGATGGGCAAGCGTTTTGTTGTCGGAGACGAGAGCCGCTGCCGTCACCTGCGCCATCATCAAGCCGCTGTTCGTCCCTCCACCTTCGACAAGCATCATCGGCAAGCCATCGCTCAGGTGCGCGCTGGTCAAACGAAAGACGCGCCGCTCGCTGATGCTCCCGATTTCCGCCATCGCGAGCGCGAGCACATTCGACGCCAGCGCGACGGCAGCGCCGTGAAAATTACCTCCTGAGCGCGCCTTGTTTTCCTCTTCGATGTCAGGAAAAATCAACGGGTTATCGGTTGCCGCGTTGATTTCCTCGCTGAGGATTTTGCGCACAAACGCCAGCGCGTCGCGCGCCGCGCCGATGACCTGCGGCGCACAGCGAAACGAGTACGCATCCTGCACCTTGCGCGTGGAATCAATCAAGTGACTGCCCGCGATGAGTGCGCGAATGTTGCGCGCCGTTTCAATTTGTCCCGCGTGTCCTGCCGCGCGATGGATGCGTTCATCGAACGGCGAGGCGCGTCCAACAATCGCTTCGAGTGACAGAGCGACCGCGATATCGGCATGACGCACCAGATGCTCGGCATCGGCAAGAGCAAGCGCGGCGAGCGCGGCGGAAACCGTTGCGCCATTGGTGAGTGCCAACCCCTCCTTCGCTTGCAGTTCGAGACGTGGAATGTGCGCGCGTTCCATCGCGCGCTTGCCACTCATCCGCTCGCCTTGAAACCACGCCTCACCCGATTCCTCCTCGCGATCGTCCGCATCGCGCGACATAACCAGCACGAGATGCGCGAGCGGCGCGAGATCACCACTCGCCCCCACCGAACCTTTCGCCGGGATGATGGGATGCACGCCGCGATTGAGCATCTCGATGAGCGTTTCGATGACGCCGACGCGCACCCCCGAAAAACCTCTGGCAAGTGTGTTCGCGCGAATCGCCATTGTGGCGCGCACCACCTCTTCGGGCAACGGCTCACCCACGCCCGCGCTGTGACTCAGAATCAAATGGCGCATCAAACGCGCGGATTGTTCGGCACGAATCGGTACATTGGCAAAGACACCAAAGCCGGTGTTGATGCCATAGACCGTTGGCGTGCCGCGCGCGACGAGTTCCTCCACCCACGCGCGACTCGCTTCGATGCGCGGGCGCGCGGCATCCGCGAGCGCGACCGGCGCGCGATGGCGTGCAATCGCAACTAGGTGCTCCAGCGTGAGGGTGTGACCATCGAGAAGGATGGGGGATGTAGTCATCGCAAAAATGAGAACGCCCCCGGCGAGACTCGAACTCGCAGCCGACTGCTTAGAAGGCAGGTGCTCTATCCGATTGAGCTACGGGGGCAAGTATAGGCAAAGCGTTATTCGCCTGCATTTTACTCTGAAACGACGCGCGGGTCAAACCGTTCACTCGGGTTATTCACATCAAGTTTCAACGTAACTACCCACCTTGGGTCATTGCGAGGAGGCGTTTTTGTGCCGACGAAGCAATCTCCACACTGCCAATTCGGGGATTGCTTCGCAAAAAAAACGCTACTCAGAAACTTCCCCCTGTCATTGCGAGGCGTAGTGTGCCGAAGCAATCCCCAACGCCGCATTGGGGATTGCTTCGTCGCAAAACCCGCTCCTCGCAATGACAATGACAGCGCGCGTTTCTGTCCTTTGACATGCCCGCCGACGGGCATGAGATTCTCGCAATGACATGGTAGCTGAGTAGATACGTTTCAACGGAAAAGCCAACGCAAACGGTGAGCAATTTCAAGCGAGTCCGCCGCGACGCCATGCCAGCGCGCGCGTGTAGAGTGCGTACTGCCAGCGCGAAAAAATCACATCGCGCGTCTCGGCATAGCGCACCAGTTGCCCACCAAAACCCTGCTTAAAGCGATACAAGCCGTGCGCGTCATGCGCGTCCGCGTCGGTCGTTGCACCCAGTCCCCACAAATCATAACGCGTGCAGCCGCGCGTCTTTGCCCACTGAATCGCTGCCCAGTGCAAGGCGTGGTTCGGCATTCGCTCGCGGTGCGCGTTCGACGATGCACCGTAGAGGTAAATCGCTTCGCCGCCGAACGCCGTGACAAAGATCATTGCGAGTGGTTCGCGCGCGTAGTCGGCGACGAAGAGGCGCGCGAGATCGCGCGTGACCAAGAGTTCGTACGCGGTACGATAGTACGCCTCCGAGTGAATGGCGAATCGGTCGCGCGCGCTGGTCACCTGGAGCAGGCGATAGAACACGTCAAGATCGTCTGCGCTCCCTTCGCGTACGGTCACGCCTTTGCGTTCCGCGAGGCGGATGTTGTAGCGCCACTTGGGTTTCATCTGCGCGAGAATGGCATCGAGATCGCGCGTGAGGTCGAGGTGAATGGTGGTGCGGGGCTGGATGGAGTTGGAGATTCGAGATTGGAGGTTGGGGATGGTGTACTGCGTAGTGTGTGTTGTGTCGAGCCAGTTCGGTTCGATTTTGAGTGCAAAGGCGCGGCGCGATTTTGCCGCGCGGCAGAGTGCATCGAAGAGCGCGGCAAGCGTGGCGTGATCGTTCGCATCGGCGATGGGACCGCGCGGGATGTAGCCAAACACCAAGCCCAATGGCAATCGGCGGAACAAGATTTGCGTGCCAGCGACGTACGCGTCATCGCGCGCGAGAACAAGACGCCACGCGCTCCAGCCGAATCGCGTTTTCAATTCGCCCCAGGCGGAGGTTTGCAGGATGTGACCACCGCGCGCAGCAACAAAATCGTCCCACGCGCGCACGTCGGGAGTCTCGATGATACGGAGATCGTTCACGGGCACATTATAACACAAGGAGACGCAGAAAGACGAATGACAAAGGACGAACGACGAACGCGATATCTTCGTCTTTCGTCATCAGGCAAAATTTCACAAATCCGAATCGGTGTGGTATAATAGTTGTGTTGTGACCATCATCCCTCCAAAGGAGTAGCCACTCATGCTCGACCGCTATGGCATTGTTGCTCTCTTTGCTTTCGTGGCAGTCATCTTTCCGATTATTCCTCTGTTGATGGCATGGGTGATTCGCCCCAAAAAACCCAATCCATCCAAGCGCGCAACGTACGAGTGCGGGCTTGAGTTTGAAGATTTCCCCGAACCAGCGCAACAGGTCTGGGTGCAGTTTCGTGTCCAGTACTTTATCTACGCGCTGATCTTTGTCGTCTTTGACATCGAAGTTGTGTATCTCTATCCTTGGGCAGTGGCGTACAACGCGCTGGGTTTGTTCGCGCTCGTGGAGATGGTCATCTTTCTGGGTATCCTTGTGCTGGCGCTTGCGTACGCCTGGCGCAAGGGACTACTGGAATGGACATAGTTTAGTCACGTAGTCAAATAGTCGGGTAGTCGAATAGTCGAATGGTTTTGGAAAACGAGACTATCTGACTACAGGACTATATGACCACAGGACTAACCGACGACAGGACTAGGTATGGATTTCCTCAACGACATTTTTCCCAACATTTCAGCCTGGCTCGTATTCTGGCTTCACTCGCTCCTCGCGGGCTTGAATTTGCTCACCGATTTGGAAAGTGTCATCGTCTCGACGATTATGGCACTCATCGTCATTATCGCCATCATCCTGTGGATGGTGCTGATGGTGCTGATCTTGATCTGGCTGGAGCGCAAGAACGCGGCGCGCATTCAGGATCGTCTGGGACCGAATCGCGTGGGACCTTGGGGCTTGTTGCAACCGGTCGCCGATACGATCAAAATGCTCATCAAGGAAGACATTGTACCAGAGAACGCAGATCGTTTTGTTCACACGATTGCGCCGATGATCGCGATGATGCCGCCGGTGCTTGCCTTCGCGGTGATTCCCTGGGGCAAGGGAATGTACCCGGTGGATGTGAACATCGGTGTGCTGTGGATCATCGCGGTCGCGTCTATCGGAACGATTGGTGTCTTTCTCGGCGGGTATGGCTCGAACAACAAGTACTCGCTCCTGGGCGGGATGCGCGCGGTCGCGCAAATGGTGAGTTACGAAATTCCCCAGGTCCTCACCATCGTCCCGATTGTGCTGATGGTCGGTTCGATGTCGCTCGTCAAAATCAATCAAGCGCAAAGCGGCTGGTTCGGAATGCAGTGGTTCGTCTTTGCGTTTCCCGTCGGAACGATTGCGTTCGTCGTGTACTATTTGAGCGCGCTGGCGGAAGTGGGACGCACGCCGTTCGACATTCCCGAAGGCGAATCGGAAATTGTTGCGGGCTATATGACCGAGTACAGTGGAATGAAATGGGCGTTGTTCTATCTCGCCGAGTATTTCAACTTTTTCATCGTGTGTCTCATCGGCGCGACGTTGTTTCTCGGTGGCTGGAACGGACCAATTCTGCCGGGGTACGTGTGGCTCATCGTCAAAGTGTACGCGCTGGTCTTGCTCGGAATGTGGATTCGAATGACGTGGCCCCGTTTCCGCGTGGATCAACTGATGAATTTTGCGTGGAAGGTGCTGGTGCCGGTTGCACTCGCCAACATTGTGCTGACCGGGCTTGCCTTACCAATTTTCAAGATGGTCGGCTTCTGAATACCGACTACTGAACACTGAAACTGACTACCGAACACTCAAGGAGCCTATGTCCACTCCTCTCGTCTTGACTTACGCTGGCTTTTTCGTTATGGCAGCAATCACGCTGGGCGGCGGCTTGATGGCGGTCAGCGCGCGCAATCTGATTCGCGCGGCGCTGGGTTTGATCATTGCGCTTATCGGCATTGCGGGCATCTACTTTGTGCTGGAAGCCGAGTTCGTTGCTGTCGTGCAAATTTTGATTTACGTCGGCGCAATTTCGATTTTGATTTTGTTCGCGGTGATGTTGACGCGCGGTTTGATGCAGCGCGATTTTCCTGCCCAGAATTCACAATGGATTGCCGCGCTGTTCATTGCGCTGTTGCTGTTCGCCGCGCTGCTGTACGTCATCGTCAGTACGAACTGGCACGCCGTCGAAACACCCGTCGCCAGCGATCTCATCCCAAAACTTGGCACGGAGTTGATGACAACGTACTTGCTGCCGTTCGAGGCGGTGTCGCTGCTCTTACTCGCCGCGCTCGTCGGCGCGATTATGATTGCGCGAGAATAATCCGCTGGCGCGGCGCAGCGCCATTGTGAATGAGGGCTGATGGATGAAAATCCAGATTGACCCGCATACCTTAGAACGCGCGGAGGAGCGCGGCACAAATGAAACAGAAATCAAGGATGTGATCAATAGCGGCATTCCTATTCCAGCGAAACAGGGACGTTTGGGTAAAGCCAAGGTCTATGCCTTTAAGCAGAAACGGCACGACAAGTACTATGAACAAAAGAGGGTGGAAGTGATTTATACCATAGAGCAAGAAACGATTGTGACGGTAACGGTCTATGTTTTCTATGGTAAATGGGAGGAGTAAAATGCAAATCCTGTATAACGACCAAACCGACCTGCTCTACATCCGTTTGGATGACCAGAAGCAGCCCGTGATAAACAAGCGCATCTCAGAGGATATCGTTCTGGATATCGGCGCGGGCGACAGAATTGTTGGTATCGAAATTCTCGACGCGTCCCAACATCTCGCGCTGGAACGCTTGTTGCCCGTGAAATATCATGTCTTACCCAAAGTTGCAGCATAGATTTTTCGATTCAGCATTAGGGATTGGCGTAAACTGTTCGTAAAGACAAAACCAACTATCGGTGATGCACATGATTCCACTTGCCTTTTATCTCATTCTCGCTGCCGCGCTCTTTTGCATCGGCTTGTACGGCGCACTCGCGCGGCGCAACGCCATCGCGATCTTGATGGGCATCGAGTTGATGCTGAACGCGGTGAATATCAACTTGATCGCGTTCTGGCGCTATGTCAAACCCGCCGCGCCGACGATGGATCTGGCGGGGCAAATCTTCGCGCTCTTCGTCATCACGCTCGCTGCCGCCGAAGCCGCGATCGGTCTCGCACTCGTCATCGCCATCTATCGCTCGCGCGATACGGTGAATGTGGAAGAAGTTGATTTGATGAAATGGTAGTTACAAAATGAGCCAATTAACCAATTGCCCAATGAGCCAAATTGGAAATTGCAAGTCGGACATTGGGCAAAAAAGTTTGGTTCATTGGCTCATTGGTAAATTGGCTCATTGACTTTGAGGTCTCAATGTTCAATCTCGCATTCTTGATTCCCATTTTCCCGCTCCTCGCGTTCGCGCTGATTGTGTTTTTTCTCAATCGCAACAATCGCGTCAGCGCGCTGACAGCGGTGGCTGGCATTTTGCTTTCGGGCATCGTGGCGTACGGCGTGCTGTTTGAAGCGATTGGACACGGTGCCGAACTCGCTAAAGAGCCATTCTTCCAGACGCTTCCGTTCGTGTGGACACTGCCGACTGGCAAATCGTTTTTCTTCGTCGGCTGGATGATTGATCCGCTCGCGGCAGTGACGTTGTTCATGGTAACAACCGTCTGCTTGATGATCTTCATCTACAGCATCGGTTATATGCAACACACGCACACCGACGAGCACGGTCACAAGCACACGACAGATGATCCGCGCTATGCACGCTTTTTCGCCTACATCTCGCTCTTTGCGTGCGGCATGCTGGGCTTGACAATTTCCTCCAACCTGTTCGAGCTGTTCATCTTCTGGGAAATCATGGGCTTGTGCTCGTACCTGCTCATCGGCTTTTGGTCGGTGCGCGCACCACACGAACATCACATTGACGACGCGCAAACCGTGCGCGCGAAACTTGCCGCCATCAAAGCGTTCCTCACCACACGCGTCGGCGACACGCTCTTCTTCGCGGGGATGATTTTCCTTTACATTCAAGCCCAGGACTTGAACCTGCCCGAAATCTTCAATGAGAAAATGCTGCATCATCTTGCCGAAGCGCAGGCGCTCCCCGGCGTACCCTGGGTCACGGTGATTGCGCTGCTGATTCTTGGCGGGACGATTGGCAAATCTGCGCAGTTTCCCTTGCACATCTGGCTACCCGACGCGATGGAAGGTCCCACGCCCGTCAGCGCACTCATCCACGCGGCGACGATGGTCGCGGCAGGTGTCTATCTCATCGCGCGCACATATCCGCTCTATCTCACCGCGGCTGAAATCGGCGGACCCGCGATGACCGCTGTGGCGATCGTCGGCGCGTTCACTGCGCTCTTCGCCGCGACAATTGGTGTGGCGCAAGACGACATCAAGCGCGTGCTCGCGTACTCGACCGTGTCGCAACTAGGGTTTATGGTTGCCGCGCTCGGCATCGGCGCGTATGTGGCGGGCGCGTTTCATCTCATCACGCACGCGTTCTTCAAAGCACTCTTGTTCCTGAGCGCGGGCAGTGTGATTCACGGCGTCGGCACGAACGATATGATGCAGATGGGTGGCTTGCGGAAAAAGATGCCGATTACGACAACAGTGTTCATCATCGGCGCGCTCGCACTCGCGGGCATTCCGCCGCTGGCGGGATTCTGGAGCAAGGACGAAATTCTCGCGCACGCGTTCGAGCGCGGCTTTGGCGAGCATCCCGATCAAGTTGCCAGCGCAGTCTTTGTGATGCTCGCGACGGCTGCGTTCTTCACCGCGTTTTATATGACGCGCCAGATTTTCCTGACGTTCTTCGGCGAACCGCGCGACCATCATGCCGTTGAGCACGCGCACGAATCGCCCAGAGTGATGTGGGTGCCACTCGCGATTCTCGCGTTCTTCGCGTGCGTCATCGGTTTTGTAAACGCGACGCCACTCGGCATCAACTTCTTCGGGCATTTCGTCGGCGAGTACGTGCTGGGCATTAAAGAGCATCTTGAACATACGCCGTTCAATCCAATGGTCGCCGGATTGTCGGTGGGCATCGCGGTTGCGGGCATCGCGCTGGGATGGCTGGTGTACGGCTGGCATCCCGTCAAGCACGGTCAGCGCGATCCGTTGAGTCGCGTACCGATTGTGTGGACAGTGCTGCGCAACAAGTACTGGATGGACGAACTGTACGGCATCGTCATCGCGCAGAAAGAAGGCGCGGCGGGCAAGACCGGCAAAGCCGATTCGGTGCGCGTGCAACCGGGGTTGCTGTTGTACTTTGTCGGCTGGCTCTCCGACGTTTGCTTCGCGTTCGACAAGTGGGTGGTAGACGGGCTGGTCAATCTCGCCGGCGCGCTCGGTCGCGTATTCAGCGCGATTAGTGGATGGATTGACAAGACGTTCGTGGACGGCGCGGTCAACTTTGTTGGAATGATCACCAACGCGTTCGGCGATGTGTTAAAGTACGTTCAAACGGGTCGCGTGCAAAATTATCTTCTGCTCGCAATTAGCGGCACAGC
>Ga0209227_1002137_pt1 | contig 14516 bp, 11 predicted proteins | sample YNPBryantNP2012_FD_185815 | JGI IMG/M metagenome (GOLD analysis project Ga0209227, IMG submission 185815) | Anoxygenic and chlorotrophic microbial mat microbial communities from Yellowstone National Park, USA - YNP Bryant NP 2012 (SPAdes)... ...
TTATACCCCTGAACGACCGGTTTGCCATCCTCCAGAAGGACCCTCCGGTTTCGTCCAACGGGGCATGGAGCGTGGCCGAAGGGCAATACGCCAAGGCGATACGCCTCGGCGCCCAAGGGGATTTGACTTCCGCCAAGGACAGGGCGCAAGCCGTCCTCCAACTCTATCCGGCCCACCAGGCGGCCCGGTTCATCTCGAGGATCATCGCAGGGGTCGACCAGGGGGTCCTGGAGCGCTCCGTGGCGGTCCAGGTCTTCGAGGCCTTGGTGTTGATCCAAGATGGGTTCCCGGGGAAGGCCTTGGAGGTCCTGGAGAAGGTTTCCAGGGCCGCCCCCGGGGTGGCTGACCTCCAGATCGCGTTGGGGGAGGCCTACATGCTCCAGGGTCGGATCCAGAAGGCGATTTCCTCTTACGAAAAGGCGTTGTCCTCCCCTGTCTGGGGCACCCTGGGCCATCTATATCTGGGGGCCGCATACCTCCAGCAGGGGGATTTTCCCACAGCCCTCTCCCACTATGAAAGGGTCGTCGCATCCGACATGAGTCAGGCACTGGCCCATCTGGGCCTCGGACTGGTCTACCTGGGGATGGGCAGGGCAAAGGAGGCGCTGAGGGAGTTCCAGGTGTGCGTCGCCATAGATCCCCGTCTGGATCCGGCATGGAACCAACTGGGGCTGGTCTTCCTGTCACAGGGCAGGACCCAGGATGCCATTTGGTGTCTGGAGAAGGCCCTCTCCATCAGGCCGGACCATGCCCCCTACCTCAACCATCTCGGTTTTGCGTACAACCAGCGGGGCATGTTCTCCAAGGCCGTCTCTGTACTGGAACACGCCTTGACCCTGGCCCCTGAAGACCCGGTGACCCACAACAACCTGGCCATCGCTTATTACGACAGCGGGGAGATGCAGAGGGCGATCTTCCATGCGGAGCGCGCCAAGGCCTTGGGCTATCCAGTGAATCCCGAGTTCCTGGCCAAGCTGGCCCCGTACCGCAAGTGAAGGCCCGGCCAAGACCCTGAAGGGATAGGCCTCGAGGGCCGGGCAAAGGCACGAGCTTCGGCTCCTTGCTCCAGGTCCTGCCATATCGACGGGGACCCGGAGACGTCGGACGGTGAGTGATCGCAGGGTGACGGCGTCTCTCGGAGCGGCTTGGCGGAGGTGCTTCGATTTTCCCAGGACTTGGACCTGTGGGGGAAGCCCTCTCGGCCGAAGCTGAGCCGAGGCCGACCGAGGAAGGGGCGAGCATCCCCCGGAGGCCAAATCCCTCCGGGAATCTGGCATAGCCGAAACAGACGAGACAGGCCAGCCAGATGAGACAGACGGAATAGACCGATGCCCCCCGTGACCAGTTGCCTCCGACGACTTCACGGGGAGCGCGGGCCGGAATCTTTGATCGGTCAGTTGCGTCGGACACCGGGACGGTCGCCGGTGGGGTCGCGGGCCACGATGGCACCCTCGGCGAATGACGCGTGGGAGCTGCTGGGATGCTCAAGTCTTTCCTGGTGATGCAGAGAGGGCTCTTGGAGGAGAGGGTCTTTCCGATCCACGGTCAGGTGAGTATCGGACGCAGCCCCGACAATGTCATCCAGATGCTGGACCCGAGCGTCTCCAGGAGGCATGCCATGGTCTACTCCACCGGGGACAGGACCGTGGTGGAGGACTTGGGCAGTCACAACGGCACCTTCGTCAACGGAGAGCGGGTGCGGAAGGCATTTCTGTCCAGCGGGGATATCCTCAGGGTCGGGAACGTCCTGTTGCGGTTCGTCCAGGAGGAGGTCCCCCAGGAGGATGGGGACGTCGGACCCACCCAGGAGTTGTACCTGCAAGGGACCCAGGACCTCTCCCAGGGGGCCGAAGAGGAGGACCAACCGAGGATATCGGTCAGCGACGCCGCGGCGGGCGCTTCTCCGAGGTCCCGCAGGCTCCTGGATGCCTTGTCGAGGGTCCCGATCTTCTCGCAGCTCGACAGCAAGGCCCTTGGGTTGTTGGGGGAAAAGGCGCATCTGCTCGTCTTGGATCGAGGCCGGACGGTTTTCAGGGAAGGGGATCGGGGAACGTCGCTCTTCGTCATCCTCGACGGCAAGGTCCGCATCTTGACCCACGACCGCAAGGGCAAGGAGATACCCATCGCCGTTCTGTCCCAAGACGGTTTTTTCGGGGAGATCTCCTTTGTCACCGGCTCTCCGAGGGGCGTAACCGCGAGAGTGGAAGAGGAGGCCATGCTGTGCGAGCTGAGCTACGAGGGCATGGCGGAGATCGTGGAAGCTGCGCCATCCCTCCGGGAGGCGTTGGAACGTTACTGCGCCGAGCGCACGGGGATGATCGAGGCTGCAAAACGAGCCGCCGGGCTCATCGAAAGGAGGAGACATCCGCGTTTTAACGAGAAACTCCCCGTCAGTTTCCAGGTGGCCGCGGGTGGAGGGGAGGCCGTTCGTCTCAGGGGTAGGGTGTTCCGTTCCATGTCCCAAGACCTCTCCATCGTGGGGATCAGGATCAAGGTGCAGGATCGGGCCTTGTTGGAGTTGCCCCTGGGTTCCCAGATTCGCTTGGAGATCTCCTTCCCACAGCCTTGGGGGTCGATTCGTTGCTTGGGGACGATCCGCGATGTCCTGGAAGGAAAGGAAGGGCAGGATCTCGGTTTCCTGGGGATAGAGTTCTCGGAGGTCCCACCTGCCTACCGAAAAAAGATCGATCGCTTCCTCAGGAGCTACGGCCTTCAAAGGCCGGCTGGGCCCCCTTCTTGAGGCCTTTCACGGGGAGCTTTCGGAGGGCTCACCCCAACACGATCTGGATATTCTCCCTGCCGTGAGTGGTCTTTTCACCCACCGAGGCCCCGCACTGCCTGCACAAATACTCGTACAACTCCCCGTCAGGGAGGACCAAAAGGAGACGTTCCCTGACAGGGACCGCGGCCCGGCACCTAGGGCAAAAGAGCTCGGACGCATAGAACTCCCCGAACTCCCCCTTCTCCTTGCCGCCGGGAGATCTTCGATGATCTCCCCTGCGAGATGTGAAGCCGCTTCCCGGAGCCCTTCCCATGCCTCTCTTCTCCCACGGCGTCGGGCTTTTCAGACATCATCACTGTAAGAACGCCTGGGGGCGATGTCAAGATGGTCCCTTCGAGGGCCGAAGGTTGCCCGCCCGGGGGCGTGCGCGGAAAAGCCCTTGACAAACTCCTCGCGCTTCGATATAAAAAAGCCAAAGCGGGCATAGCTCAGTTGGTAGAGTACGAGCTTCCCAAGCTCGGTGTCGCGGGTTCGAGGCCCGTTGCCCGCTCCAGATCCGAAAATTTGGGACGCGCTGCGAACTCCGGCAAAGGACATCGCGGCCGCAAAACGACCCCATTCTTTCGGAAGAAGATTGGGGTTTTTTTTCAGATCTCCCATGGAAGGCAGGGCGAGGATTCAGGCGCTTTGGGACATCGTCGAGCCCGTCGTGACCTCCGAGGGCCTGGAGCTGGTGGAGCTGGAGTTCCAAAGGGAGCCCCACGGATGGGTACTGCGCCTCTTCATAGATCGGAAAGGGGGGGTGACCGTCGCGGATTGCGCCAGGATCAGCCGGCAGGTGGGGGACCTGTTGGATGTCAAGGATCCCATAGACCGTCCCTATCACCTGGAGGTCTCATCCCCAGGGTTGGACAGGCCCATTCGCAAACTGGAAGACTTCAGGCGATTCAAGGGACAGAAGGTCAAGATAACCCTCTTGTCAGGTGCGAGGCGGCGCAAGCTGGTCCAGGGGACCCTCCTGGGTGTCGAGGGGGACAAGATCAGGGTGGATTCCGGTTGCGAGGCAGTGGATGTCCCGCTGGAGGGAATCGCTAAGGCGCGCCTGATCTATCCTTGGGGGGAAAGAGATACCAAAGGAGTCAGGTGAGGATGCAGGTCAACCTCAACCAGGTCATCGAACAGGTCGGAAAGGACAAGGGGATAGACAAGGAGGTCCTCATCGCCGCCCTGGAGGAGGCGATGGTCCAGGCGGCCAAGAAGAAACTCGGGGTCAAGGACGGCCTGGAGGCGGCATACAACCCCGAGATGGGCGAGATCGAGGTCTTCCAGTACAAGGAGGTGGTGGAGTCCGTGGAGGACCCCTCCGTGCAGATGAGCCTCGAGGAGGCCCAGGAGCTCGATCCGGAGGCGGTCGTAGGGGACAAGATGGGGATCAAGGTGGATACCAGTGATTTCGGAAGGATCGCTGCCCAGGCCGCCAAGCAGGTGATAATCCAGAAGGTGAAGGATGCCGAGAGGGAAAACATCTACATGGACTACAAGGACCGCAAGGGCGAAGTGGTCAACGGTATGGTCCAGCGGTTCGAGCGAGGGGACATCATCGTCAATCTGGGCAAGGTCGAGGCCCTCCTCCCCAGGGAGGAGCAGGTCCCCCGCGAGTCCTACAGACCGGGGGATCGCATAAGGGCCTACATCCTCGACGTGAAAAGGGTTCCGAGGGGTCCTCAGATCATCCTGTCGCGCACTCACCCGAACTTCCTGATCCGGCTCTTCGAGCTGGAGGTGCCCGAGGTCTCGGAGAGGATCGTCGAGATCAGGAGCGCGGCCCGGGAGCCCGGCGAGCGCGCCAAGATAGCGGTTTCGTCCAGCGATCTGGACGTGGACCCCGTGGGGGCCTGTGTGGGGATGCGCGGATCGCGGGTCCAGAGCGTGGTGCAAGAGCTCCGTGGGGAGCGCATCGACATCATACCGTGGTCGCCGGATCCGGCCAAGTTCGTGTGCAATGCCCTGGCCCCAGCAGAGATCTCCAGGGTGCTTATGGACGAGGAGAACAAGACCATGGAGGTGATCGTCCCGGACGACCAGCTCTCCCTGGCCATAGGCAAGAAAGGGCAAAACGTCCGGCTCGCCTCCAGGCTGACTGGTTGGAAGATAGACGTGTTGAGCCAAGCCCGGGCCCAGGAACGCAACGAGGCCGCGCGCCGTTCCTTGATGGAAATCCCTGGGATAAGCGAGATCGCGGCCGAGATCCTCTTCGTGGAGGGATATCGCTCGGCCCAGGAGATCGCCCAGGCGGATCCGGAGGAAATCGGGCAGATAGAGGGGATCGGACCGGAGAAAGGCAGGGCCCTGGTCGAAGCGGCCAGGGGGCTGATGGCAGCAAAGGAGCAGGAGCTGATGGCGGCGCAGGAGGCCGTGCTTTCGCAGGTGGAAGGGGTCGGGGAGAAGACCTTGGCCCTGTTGAAGGAGCATGGTATCCGCACGATCCATCAATTGGCCGAATCTGATTTGGACAGCCTGACCGCGGTTCCGGGGATCGGGCCCAAGAAGGGCGAGGCGCTGATCGAGGCAGCGCGTCGAGCCGTGGCGCACCAGCACGGGGGCGCCTCGGGCGATGAGGCACAATCCGGGGATTCCAGCGGGACCCCGGAGTGACCACAGGGGAAAAGACCGTATGCCCAAGAAGGTCAACGAGCTGGCGGCAGAGTATCAGATCGATGCCAAGGCCCTCTTGAATCACCTGAGGGAGCTGGGGATCTTCGTTTCCAGCCACTTGAGCCTCCTCGACGATGAAGAGGTGGAAAAGGTTCGGGCGACCATAGCCTACGTGCACAAACGGCAGGAGGTCACGGAAAAAAGGGTGAGACCCACGGTGATCAGGAGGCGGGTGGTGAAGCCGCCCCCTGCGGAAGAGGCCAAGGCGCCCGAGCCCGAACCGACAGGGCCACCTCCGGCGGAGGCCCCGGCCGTTGAACGGGAGGCTCTCCAGGGGCCGGCGCCCGTGGTCGCCGAGGTGCCCAAGGCGAAGCGCCCGTCCAGGGCCAAGAAAGAGAAGGCGAGCGAAGCGGCGATCATCATCAGGAAGCCAACCGCCGAGCCTCAGGTGGAGACGCCTGCCGCAGCGGCCGCACAAGCGCTGAGGACGGAAGAAGTTCCCGCTGGACCCCCAGAGCCGCCGGCGCCCGAGGTCCCGGAAGAGCCCCGAGCAGTTCAGCTCGAGCAGGCCGAGAGTCCGCCCTCCTCGCCGGTCTTGGAGACCGTAGGGGAGGCACCGATCAAGGCCGCCCGAGGCAAGAAGGGAAAGCCGGCCAAGGATTTCATGGAGCCCGCCAAGATCGTGGAGCGGCCGAAACCCGAGGTGATGAGACGCATAGCCTCCCCGACTCAGACGCCCTCGGCCGATGTGGCCAAGCTCCCCTTGGTGCCTCCGCTGGATCTGGCCGAGGAGAGGGCAAGACCCAAGAAGAGGAAGTCGCTGAAGGCCTTCGAGGTCATCACCCAGGAGAAACCCGCCAGGGGCAGGGTGGGGAAGAAGAAGGAGGTCATCCAGCTTCGGGAAGAGCTGGAGGAGAGGGAGAGGGGCTTCAGGATCGGGCCGAGAAGGAAGAAGCTCCGTGAGGCCAGAAAGACGGAGTTCACCGTTCCCAAGGCCGCCAAACGAAGGATCCGGATTGCAGAGTCCATCGTGGTGGGAGATCTGGCCAAACGGATCGGGGTCAAGGCCAGAGACCTCATCCTGAAGCTGCTGGAGCTGGGTGTGACAGCGAACATCAATCAGGTCCTGGACCCGGAAGAGGCCTCTGTGGTTGCCGGGGAGTTCGGCTACGAGGTGGAGAAGGTCGTGACCAGGGCCGAGGAGCTCCTGCAAGGGGTCCAGGTCGAGGAGGCCCAGGAGCAGCTCAAGAGCAGACCTCCCGTCGTCACGGTCATGGGGCACGTGGATCATGGGAAGACATCCCTGTTGGATGCCATACGCCAAACCAGGGTGACGGATCAGGAGGTGGGCGGGATCACCCAGCACATCGGGGCTTACCAGGTGGAGGTGCAGGGCCGGACCATCACCTTCTTGGACACCCCAGGCCACGAGGCGTTCACCTCTTTGCGTGCCCGTGGGGCACAGGTGACCGATGTGGTGGTGCTGGTGGTGGCCGCGGATGACGGTGTGATGAACCAGACCAGAGAGGCCATAGACCACGCACGGGCGGCCAAGGTGCCCATCATCGTGGCGATAAACAAGATCGACAAGCCCAATGCCGAGGTCGAGCGGGTCAAGAACGAGCTCGCCGGGCTCGGGCTCGTCCCGGAGGCCTGGGGAGGGGACACGATCTTCTGCGAGGTCTCGGCCAAGCAACGCATCGGTATCGAAGAACTCCTGGAGAACATCCTGATCCAAGCCGATGTCCTGGAGCTGAGGGCCAACCCTGACAAGCCCGCCAGGGGAACGGTGATCGAGGCAAAGCTGGACAGGCATCGAGGGCCTGTGGCCACCATACTCGTGCAGGAGGGCACTCTCAAGCTGAACGACCCCTTCGTTGCGGGCATGTACGCCGGCAAGGTCCGTCTGATGCTGGATCATCTGGGGAGGCGCGTGGAAGAGGCTGGTCCATCCACCCCGGTGGAGGTGGTCGGTGCTTCGGGTGTGCCCTTGGCCGGCGAGAAATTCATGGTGGTTGCAGACGAGAAAGAGGCCAGGGACATAGAGGAATTCCGGCGGCAGAGGATGAGGAAGGAGGAGATGGTCCAGACCAGCCGGGTCTCGCTGGACCGCCTCATGGAACAAAGGGAGAAAGGCGAGGTCAAGGAACTCCCGGTCGTGATCAAGGGGGACGTCCAGGGGTCCGTGGAGACCTTGAAGGATATCCTGACCCGCCTCGGGGGAGAGAAGGTCAAGGTTCAGGTCATTCATGCCTCTGTCGGAGGGATCACGGAAAACGACGTGAACCTCGCCTCAGCCTCCAATGCCGTGATAATCGGGTTCAATGTCCGTCCCGAACCGCGCGCACAGGCCATGGCGGAGGAGATGGGGGTGGAGGTCAGGATTTACAACATAATCTACGAACTCATCGAGGCCATGGAGAAGGCCCTGGTGGGGATGCTGGAGCCCGTGAGAAAGGAGAACGTGCTGGGACGAGGGGAGGTGCTCCAGCTCTTCAAGATCTCCAAGGTCGGAACGGTCGCCGGTACCCTGGTCAAGGACGGGCGGATCCCTCGGGGCGCTCGAGCAAGGTTGGTGAGAGACGGGGTCCAGGTTTACGACGGGAGGATCGCGACGCTGCGCAGGTACCAGGATGACGTGAAGGAGGTCGTGGAGGGGCAGGACTGCGGCATTCACCTCGAGAACTTCGATGACGTGAAACCGGGTGACCTGGTGGAGGCCTACGAGCTGGAAGAGCTCCCAGCGGAGCTTCGGTGACCATGGATTGTTGCTGGAGACCGCGCATCCCTCGTCGGGCCTGGCAGTTGTGGGTCGAAGGTCGACGGTGGGACCAGGGAGCGAGGGCAGCGGGGGACACCCCGGTGACTAAGCCCTGGGACCGCTAGGGGGTGTGGGAAGGCATGGTCGTGGGTGTGGGACGTTTGCATATGAGGATTCACGATAATCACTCCCTCAAGGGCAAACGCCAGGTGGTCAGGAAGACTATCGAAAGGGTCCGAAGCCGCTTCGACCTGGCCATCGCGGAAGTCGGAGACCAGGACCTATGGCAGAGCGTGCGGCTCGGGTTCTCCCTTGTGGGATCGGACAGCAGGGTCGTGCGCTCGGTGATGGACAGGGTGGTGAATTTCATAGAGGATCTCCATCTTTGCGAGGTCCTGGATGTCGAGACGGAGATACTGAATTTCGGTGAAGATGGTCTCTAATCGGTCAAAGAGGGTGGGGGACAGGATCAGGGAGGAGATCTCGGACCTGTTGTTGCGGAAGGTCAAGGATCCTCGCATCGGGTTCGTGACCATTACGGCGGTGGAGGTCTCCAAGAACCTGCGCGCGGCCAAGGTCTTTTACAGCGTCTTGGGCGCACCCGAGGATCGCCAGCGGGCTGCCGACGGGTTGGCCAGCGCCCTGGGCTTCATCAAGTTGGAGCTGGGGGCCAGACTCCAGCTCAAGTTCATGCCTGAGATCGTCTTTGCCTATGACCCTTCCATAGAGTACGGGGACAGGATAGAGCGGTTGCTCATGGAGATCCGGAGAGACGGCGGTGAGAGTAACTGAAGAGGGCTTAGCGGATCTTTTGAGAACCCGCCGGTCGTTCCTGATCTGTTCTCACATCAATCCCGACGGCGACGCGCTGGGTGCCTCTGTGGCCCTGGCTCTGTTCTTGGAAGGGGAGGGGAAGGATGTCTCCGTCTACAACCAAGACCCGCTCCCTCCCCTGTACGGTTTCATCCCGGGTGCGGAGCGGGTCAGGCAAGATCTCCCTCGGGGTCGAGCCTTCGACCTGAGTCTGTTGCTGGATTGTTCCAGCCCGTCGAGGGTCGGGGCCGCATTCGAGGGTTTCCCCGGGAAGGGAGAGGTCGTCATCGTCGATCACCACCCCCCTTTGGCCCCTGTCGAGGCCCGTCATTTGATAGAGACCTCGGCGGCGGCCACCTGCGAGCTGCTTTACCGGGTCATCGTGGCCTTTGGCGGGAGGCCAACCCCAGAGGTGGCCACCGCCCTTTACGTCGGGCTGGTCACTGACACGGGCTCTTTCCGCTTCGGCAATACCACGGCCAGGTCTCTTGCCGTGGCCTCCGAGCTCCTCGAGGCGGGCGCCGATCATCGCACGGTGATGCTTTCCCTTTACGAGAACTATCCCAAGGAGCGTTTCACCCTCTTGGCGAAGGTCTTGGAGACCCTGGAGTTCGCGCACGACGGACGGGTGGCCGTGCTGCAGATGACCAGGACCATGGCCGAGGAGGCGGGCGGCTCTCAGGACCTGAGCGAGGGGTTCGTGGACATACCACGCTCCATCAGAGGTGTGGAGGTCTCGTTGTTGTTTCGGGAGGTCGACTCGGGGGAGCAACGGGTCAGCATGCGCTCCCGAGGTAGCGTGGATGTGGGCCGGATCGCCTCCCGCTTTCAGGGGGGCGGCCATCCCGCTGCTGCCGGATGCACCATTCGAGGGGACCGAGTCGCGGCGTATCAGGCCGTGCTGGCGGCGGTGGGGGAGGCGTTGCCGTGAGCAGTGTCGGGCAGGGGCTCCTGTTGATCGATAAGCCATCCGGCATCACCTCTTTCGGCTTGGTGGAGAGGGTCCGGCGGTGGTTCGGGATAAGAAGCGTGGGGCACACCGGCAGCCTCGATCCCTTTGCCACCGGGCTCATGGTCCTGTGCCTCGGGCGTTCGACCCGTTTGGCCAGGTTTCTCACGGAGTGGGACAAGGAGTACTTTGGGGCCATTCGACTGGGCCAGGAGACCGACACGGACGATCCGACAGGGACCGTTTTGTCGGGTTGCGATCCGAGGGATCTCAGACGGGAGGACGTTGAGGAGGCCCTCAAGGGGTTCAGGGGCGTCATCCAGCAGGTTCCCCCTCGTTTCTCCGCCAAGAAGAAGGAGGGTGTGCCTTCTTATCGGAGGGCCAGGAGGGGTGAGCAGGTGGATCTGCCGGCTGTTCCGGTAAGGATCTACAGTTTGGACCTCCTCTCCTTCGAGCTCCCCGTGCTGAGATTCAGGGCCCGGTGCTCCAAGGGGACCTACATGCGATCGCTCGCCAGGGATCTGGGCCGGGCCTTGGGCTGTGGGGCGCACCTGGCGGAACTTCGCAGGACTGCCATCGGGCACCTCAACGTGGAGGACGCCATCTCCCTGGAGGCGCTGAGGGGGATGCGCGGTGTCGGGCTCGACGGCATAAGTTGGCCGGCCGAGCGCGTACTCTCGCATTGGGAGGCCATCTCGTTGAGCGGCCTGCAGAGATGGAAGGTTTGCAACGGGCAGGACCTGCCCTTGGAAGAGCTGGAGGGCTCGATGGGTCGGTCGCTCACAGAGGGGCAGTACGTCCGCCTGGTGGGGGATTACGGAGAGCTCGTAGCCATCGGGCAGGTGGTGCGCGGCGCCTCGGGGCTGTCCCTGCACCCGGAGCAGGTCTGGGCGACCCAGGCGTCGCGCGAGGCGCTGGTGAACGTTTGAGGGGCAGCCCTGTGGCGCCTGGGATGGATCCCGGCCGCGGATCCTGAATCGTGAGCAATCAGGGGGTGGCGGCGTCTCTCGGAGCGGCTTGCCCGTCGCGCCCCTGTGGGCAATTGGCCCGAATCATCGAGGATCAGGAGGAAGAGAAGTGCCGCTGGAGCCAGAGAGGAAGACGGAGATCATAGGGAGGTTCAGAAGGCATGAGACCGATACCGGTTCGCCGGAGGTCCAGATCGCCCTTCTTACGGATCGAATAAACCAGCTGACCCAGCACTTCGAGGTCCACAAGAAAGACCATCACTCACGAAGGGGGCTCATGAAGCTCGTGGGTCAGCGCCGCAGGCTCCTGGACTACCTCAAATCCAAGGACATAAACAGATATCGCGCGCTGATCCAGGATTTGGGGCTGCGCAAGTAGCGAAGCCAAAGGCCTCTGCGGGGCCCTCGGGTCCCGGGCCTCGGTGGGCAGACGCGGGCGTCCCCGTTGCCATGTGGGCGGGAAATCGTCATGGAGAGCGGCCATTCGGTCCAAGGCGCTCTTTGCCGCGGTGCGTTACAGGGCGACCGGTATGACGATCGTTTCGCAAAAAAGGAGAGACAGATGCACAAGGAAGTGAGAGAGATCGGAGGATCCGTCCTCACGGTGGAGACAGGCCGTCTCGCCAAGCAGGCCCATGGCTCGGTATGGATCGAGTACGGAGACACCTCTGTCCTGGTCACGGCGGTGTCCGACAGACTGAGAGAAGGGGTGGACTTCGTTCCCCTGACAGTCGATTATCAGGAGATGGCTTACGCGGCCGGGAAGATCCCTGGTGGGTTTTTCAAGAGGGAGGGAAGATCCAGCGACCGTGAGATCCTGGTGTCGCGCCTCATCGACCGTCCCATCCGTCCCCTGTTTCCCAAGGGTTACTCCCATGAGGTGCAGGTGATAGCCACCGTGATGTCAGCAGACATGGATCACCTCCCGGACATCCTGGCCATCAACGGTGCCTCTGCGGCGTTGACCCTATCGGACATACCCTTTTTTGGACCCATCGGTGCCGTGCGCATGGGGCGGGTCGGTGGCCAGTGGATAGTGAATCCCGGCGAAAAGCAGCTAGAGGAGAGCGACGTCAACCTGATTGTCGCCGGCACTCGGGAGGCAGTGGTCATGGTGGAGGGAGGGGCCCGCATGGTGCCGGAACGGGAGATCCTCGACGGGATATTCCTAGGGCACCACGCGATTCAGCCCCTGATCGAGATGCAGGAGGAGCTGAGGAGGGCCGCCGGAATACCCAAACGGGCCTTCGAAGCTGCTGAACCCCCCGAGGAGTTGAGATCCAAGGTCCGGGAGATGGCCTTGGAGGAGATGGACCGTGCCTTGAGGCTGCAGCACAAGAAAGAGCGCCGTGCCCGTATAGCGGAACTGGAGGCCAAGGTCCTCGGGGCGTTGCTCGACGCCTACCCGGGCGAGGAGAACGCCATCAGGGCCCTCTTGGAGGGGATCGAGCGGGAGGTGGCCCGCAGGATGATCCTGGAGGAGGGCAGGCGGATCGATGGCAGGGCCTTCAACCAGGTGAGGCCGATCAGCTGCGAGGTGGGTCTGCTTCCCAGGGCCCATGGTTCCGGTCTCTTTACCAGGGGAGAGACGCAGGTCATGGCTGTGGCCACCCTCGGGACTGCCTCCGATGAACAGAGGATCGATACCCTTTCGGAGGAGGAGGCCCGCAAGTCCTTCATCCTCCATTATCGGTTTCCCCCCTTCAGCGTCGGGGAGACCAAGCCGCTGAGGGCCCCGAGCCGGAGGGAGGTGGGACACGGGGCCCTCGCCGAGAGGGCCATCTCGCCCATCCTGCCGCGATGGGAGGATTTCCCCTATACGCTGAGGGTCGTTGCCGAGGTCCTGGAGAGCAATGGTTCCTCGTCCATGGCGTCGACGTGCGGGACCACGTTGGCCCTCATGGACGCGGGGGTCCCTATACTCGCCCCCGTGGCGGGCGTGGCCATGGGGTTGGTCAAGGAAGGGGATCGGGTGGTGATCCTGACCGACATTTTGGGGGATGAGGACCACATCGGGGACATGGATTTCAAGGTCACTGGGACCTCGGAGGGGATCACGGCGCTTCAGATGGACATCAAGATCCAGGGGGTCACCAGGGAGATCATGGAGGGGGCGATGGCGCAGGCGAGGGAGGGCCGCCTCCATATCCTCCAGAAGATGACCGAGGTCATCCCTGCCCCCAGGGCAGAACTCTCTCCTTATGCCCCGCGGATCCTGACCATCCAGATAAAGCCGGACAAGATCCGTGACGTGATAGGCCCCGGTGGGCGCGTGATCCGCAAGATCACGGAGGAGACGGGCGCCAAGATCGAGGTGGAAGACGACGGCACCATCCACATCGCTTCCACCAACATGGAAAAGGCGGAAAAGGCCGTGCAGTACATCCGCAGGCTCACCGAGGAAGCGGAGGTCGGCGGGGTTTACACGGGGAAGGTCAAACGGGTGTTGGACTTCGGGGCCATAGTGGAGATCCTGCCCGGGACGGATGGGCTCCTGCACATCTCCCAATTGGACCACACCCACACGAGGAAGGTCACCGACGTGATCCAGGAGGGAGACGAAGTCCAGGTCAAGGTCCTGGAGATCGACGAGTACGGCAAGATCAGGCTCAGCCGCAAGGCGCTCTTGGAGGAGCCGGCCGAAGGCAGGGCCTCTCCGGAGGGGGAAAGGGGCCCGAGAGGCACGTCGGGCGAAAGGCGGGATGTGAGACCGATGCGTCACGGAAAGGGATCGGGACGGGGGCATGGCCGAGAAGATAGTTCTAGGGAACGGCGTTAGGGTCCTCCTGGACCAGATCCCGCACCTCAGGTCGGTCTCGGCTGGGATCTGGGTCGCGGCCGGCTCGAGGCAGGAGGAGGATCGAGACAGGGGCGCCTCTCATTTCATCGAGCATATGCTCTTCAAGGGCACCCGGAGGCGCACAGCCCGGCAGATAGCCCTGGAAATCGACTCTGTGGGGGGGGTCCTCAACGGGTTCACGAGCCGCGAGTACTCGAGTTTCTACGTCAAGGTCATGGACACGCAGCTCCCGGTGGGGATGGACCTCCTGACGGACCTGTACCTCAATTCTGTCTTCGACCCTCAGGAGCTCGAGCGCGAAAGGGGGGTGATCCTTCAGGAGATCCGGATGATCGAGGACAGCCCCGAGGAACACGTGGTGGACCTGTTCTACGAGGGATTCTGGAGGGGTTCTCCTATGGGTTATCCCATCCAGGGAGATGCACAGAGCGTTTCGCTCCTCCGCAGGGAGGAGCTCCTGGCCCGCCTCCAGAGGCATTACCACCACAGCGAGGTAATGGTGTGCGTGGCCGGACGTTTCGAGACCTCGGAGGTGCTCCACGAGCTGGAGGGCCGGCTCGGGGGATTGACCGTCGGACCCATGCAGCCCGACCTGCAGAGGCCACAACCTCATCCTGGGATCCGCCTCGTCCACAAGGATCTGGAGCAGGTCCACGTATGCCTGGGGACTGCGGCCCCTTGCGCTGCCCATCCCGATCGGCACGCCTACTGGCTCTTGAACACCGTGCTTGGCGGTGGGATGAGCTCTCGTCTCTTCCAGGAAGTGAGGGAAAAGAGGGGGCTGGCTTATTCCATTTACTCGTTCGTGAACCCCTATGCCGACACGGGCACCATGAACGTTTACATGG
>Ga0209227_1002142_pt1 | contig 14500 bp, 11 predicted proteins | sample YNPBryantNP2012_FD_185815 | JGI IMG/M metagenome (GOLD analysis project Ga0209227, IMG submission 185815) | Anoxygenic and chlorotrophic microbial mat microbial communities from Yellowstone National Park, USA - YNP Bryant NP 2012 (SPAdes)... ...
CCCAGACCCGTGCCGCTTTGGCCCATTTTTTTCTTCGTGTAAAACGGTTCGAAGATATGGGGAAGATCCTTTTCCGGGATCCCAGTGCCCGTGTCTCGGATTCGAACGGCAATGTATCGGCCGGCGGGGATGGTTTCATAGCCGGCCTTAGGGGCATCCAAATGGACCCGTTGGACGCTCACGGTGACGGACCCCGTTTCCCGAATGGCCTCAGCAGCGTTGCGGATAAGATTGATCAAAGCTTTTTCCAGATGAGGCTCGGATCCCAGGGTGTAAGGGAGGTGGCTTTCCGTTTCCAACCGGAATTGAACCTTCGGATGAGTGCTGCGCAAAACGGTGAATTCCGGTGAGTTGAAAATTCGGCTGAGAAGATCATGGACGTTGAGAGGTTCCATGGATTTGACGCCGCGGCGGGCCAAGGTGAGGAGATCTTGAACGATGGCCGCGGCCTTCAGGCCGGCATCGCGTATGCGTGTCAAAGGGCGGTAAAAGGGGTGATTGTCGTCGAGGCGCCGCAGAAGAAGATCCGGATACCCCATGAGGGAAGTGAGCAGGTTATTGAGATCGTGGGCGACGCCTCCGGCGATGAGGCCCACCGATTCCAGTTTTTTGGCCCGATCCAATTGGTCTTCTAAAGCCTTCTGGGGCCGGAGGTCCATCACGGCTTCCAGCAGATGGGGACGTCCGCCAAAGGTGACCGATACGATGCTTCGCAAAACGGGAATGACATCGCCGTCCTTTACGGGCATGAGGCATTCCACGTCGCGTATGTTTTTCCCTTCATCCAAAACCGAGCAGAGGTCTGAGTCTTTGGAAGGACAGACGACCTGTTTGCACGAAACTCCGCGAACTTCTTGAAGGGTGCGCCCGGTCAATTCCAAGGCTTTGCGGTTGGCCCAGGAAACGGTTCTCTGTTCAGTGTCCACGAGGATGATCCCCACGGGGTTTGCCTCAAGAATGGATTGGATTTCGGCCTGCTTCTGAAAGTTGGCTTCCATGGCCTTTTCCAGGCCCAGCAGCAGGGAGTCGATGGATCGGTGAAGGAGCGCAATTTCATCCAAAGGCCGTTCTCCGAGGGTTTGATTCGTCTCCAAAGGCATGGATCGGGTTTTGTGAACCAGGGCGGAAAGCCGTCGCAGGATTTTGCGATCCACCATGTACCAGAGGGCCCCCATGGCCCACAGGGCCACAAGGACAAGGCTTAGAGCAAACACCATAAAGGATTGTAGGGCCTGATCGTGGATGGCGCGATCCAGCTCGGTTTCCAGAGCCATGGCAGGCTGACCTTGGGCATCTTTGTAAACGATGCGCCCAAGGATGCGATCCGACTGAATTTCCAGCGAGGGTGCCGGATCGAGCAGAAGCGTTCCAAGGCCGGTCGCCGCCGGGAAAAGGCGCACGGTGACGGGGCGGTTGGCGGTTTCCCGCAAAAGGTCCAGGACTTCTTCATCCAAAGGTTTGACAAAGACAAGACTTCCCCGAGCAGGACCCTCGGAGTGGCTTGTCAGAATCGGGCAAGAGGCCACCAAAAGCGCGGTGCCTTCGTACGTCAAAAGGCCGCTGGCACAGGTTCGGGATTCCGGGGAATGAAAAAAGATCGAAGACGACTGGATCATTTCCTGCAGGGGTTCGGGAGCGTCGAGCACACTGCCCGAGACAGGATCAAACGCTTTGGCGTATCGAAGATCCCGGGCTTCATTGTAAAAGAGCATGCCCTGAACACGGGTGGTCGTGTACGTGCTCTCGGTGATGTTTTCTTGGATGAAGTCCTCGTTGAGGTCTTTAACAAAATTGTAGGTAGAATCCCAGAAAGCCCAATCGGAGGTCGTCTCCACCAACTTGCGAAGCTCGATGTCGAGCCCGGCCCGGATGGTACGCAAAAGCTCTTCGGCTGCCCGTTTTTCCAGCCGATCGAGCTGATGGACGAGAGTGTATCGGGCGATGACCAGGGCCGACACGGCCAAGAAAATGGTCACTCCCAGGAAGATCCAAAAACTGCGTGTGCGAAGCATCCGTGACTTCCCTTCCGCCCAACAAAGTCTTAATTTTTTGTCGCGCCGATTCGAAGAAAAGATCGGATGGAGCGCTACAAAGCTTGAAAAAAAATTCTACTTTTTCGGTCGAGGATTGAGTTCCTGTGGTTTCCGGCGGGAGCCTTCGAAGGCTCTCCCGTAAGGAAGGAAAAGTGCGGCGATGCCGAAGGAGGAAGAAGCCATGAACCACTGTTCCCGTTGCGGAAAGGCTTTGGCCGCCGATGACGACCGCTATGCATTGGCGGGACAGGTAGTATGCGAGGACTGTTATCTCGAGCGCATGGCTGTGCCGAAGGTGTGTGATCCCTGGGCCGTCTACAGTGCCAAGAAAACCGGGGAAGGCCAGGCGGGGCTTACCGAACGCCAGAAAAGGATCCTTAAGCTGCTCGAAGAGAAGGGGCCTTTGCCCTTGGAAACCCTCTTGAAAACGCTGGGTGTCGAGGAAAGCGATTTTCGAGCCGACTTTGCCGTGCTGCGCCACCTGGAACTGGCCAAGGCGACCAAAGTGGGCGACCAGGTGTGCTACACACTGTTTCGTTAGGCCCACACAGAATGCCTCGCTCCCAGGCACCCTAGCCCCGAAGGGGCGAAACATCTCAGCCCGGGGCGAAGCCCCGGGACCCGGATCCCTCCACCCAAGAATAAAGGCACCCGCCGAACCGAAACATGCCGGGCATGTGCCCCACCTTTCATGAAGGAAATGGCAATGGACGATTTGATCTGCTATTGCTTTCGATACACCGCATCGGACATCGAACGCGACGTGCTGGAAAACGGACGGTCCACCATCCTGGAAAAGATCATGAAGGAAAAACGTTCCGGCGGATGCCGGTGTGCCGCGACGCATCCTCAAGGCCGTTGATGCCTTGGCGATGTCCGCCGGGTTGCGGACACGGTGATGAAAAAAAACGGCATCCCCGCGAACCCCTTCGCCTGATCCCGTCGTGACGGCCCCAAGGCCCCGTGGGCCCATCGAATCTCCGGGTCCGAGGAAAACCCCCGTTTCGGATCAGCGCGGCGATATGCCCGCGATGTCTTCCTTGTCCGGGACGAGCACTCGGGTGCCGTCCGGTTCGGTTTTCACGGTGCAGCCGAAAAGGGGCAGAAGGGCGGCGAAGCTTCGGCCGAAAACCAATTCCAGCTCGTTATCCGGGATTCCCAGTTTTTCCCCCATGAACGTTCGAAAGTGCTCCTCGTAGGCCAGAAGATGCAACACCTTATCGACCGTGGTGCCTTGGGTGTCTTCCATTTCCTTGAAGGCGGCGACGAGCTGATCGAATCGGCAGCGGCGGTCGTGTTCGGCCATGACGTCCATGAGCAGCTCCACATCCTTAAAAATATCGCGCCGGGTGAGATAAGGCTGAGTGCTCAGGTCTTTGGCCGGCGCCGAATCCCAGCAGGCTTGGGCGCGGCATTGGAGGGGGCGGTCCGCATAAATGCGGCAGCGCTGGGTTTGGCCGTCCAAGAACAGGCATTCTCTTGTCCCGGGCTTTTCCCGAATCTTGATGCGTTCGTCCAGCAGGAAGAAGAGTTCCTTCTTAAAGGGCGAATGAACGGGTTCGCCACGCCGCAGGGTGTAGACCGCTTCCCAAGGGATGGCTCCTTTTTGCAGCAGTTCCAGATCTTCCACGTGCAGAGTGGGGCTTCCCATGCGGCAGCATTCCCCGCACATGAGGCATGCGGGCAGGACTTCACGGGCATGGTGTTCGGCCAGAGCGAGCACCTTTTTCCAGGCGGTGACGCGGTCTGCGCCGTTCAGGGATTCCCAGGTTTTCAAGACGGCCTGAAAATCCGGATCCTGAGTCAACTGAAGGACCACGCGTTCCGGAGGCACCCGGTTTTCGGGATTGCGCATTAAATCCTGCACGTATCCCAAAACGTTGTCACGAAAAACAGGCGCAGACCAGGATGCCGGAGACTGGGCGTCAGCGCGCGTCGGTTCGGAAGCTTTTTGATCGGGCATACTTTTCGCCACACTCCTTTTTCTGTTTCCGTTCGTGATCAAGACAGGGGCGAGGACCGCACGCGGGTGTTTTTCCCCTTCCCCCAGGGCAGCCTCCTCATATCAAGTCGCGAAGCCTCGGCCAAGGGCGAAGTGCATGCGGTGTTTTCGGGTTGTGAGGAGAACGCCTGCCGTGGTAATGTCTAACGCCTTAATAAATAACGAAAAGTCATCAGCCGTCCCGAAAGGAGGATCCGCCCATGCGCTACAGCCGCTCTTTTATCCACACGCAGTACGAAGTGCCCAAGGAAGCCGAGACGCCGTCGCACATCTTTCTCCTGCGAGGGTCCTACATCTACCCAGCGGCGGCCGGTATCTATTCGCTCTTGCCCTTGGGCCATCGCGTGGCGGAAAAGGTGAAGCGGATTATCCGGGAAGAGATGGACGGCATTGACGGCCTCGAAGTGACCATGCCCGTCTTAAACCCCGCGGAATTGTGGAAAGCGACCAAGCGCTATTTCGACATCGGGCAGGAACTTTTTCGAATCCGGGATCGACGGCAGCGGGAATTTGTCCTGGCCATGACCCACGAAGAGATCATCACGGACATTGCCAAAAAGTTCCTGCGCTCATATCGAGACTTGCCCGTGATGCTCTACCAGATTCAAACCAAGATTCGGGACGAGGCGCGGCCGCGGGCGGGGCTGCTGCGCGTGCGCGAATTCCAGATGAAGGACGCCTATAGTTTTCACCCCGATTTCGAGGATCTGGACCGGTATTATCCAAGGATTTATAACGCCTATCTTCGCGTTTTCGCGCGCTGCGGGCTCAACGCCGTTCCCATCGAAGCCGATACGGGCATTATGGGCGGCACGGGTTCTCATGAGTTCATGCTGGAGTCGCCTCACGGCGAAGACCAATTTGTGGTCTGCACCCAGTGCGACTATCGCGCCAATACGGAAAAAGCCGTGGGAATCAAGCCCCCTGTGGAAGATCTTTCGGCCGACCCACCGGCCATGGAAAAGGTGCCCACGCCCGGCGTGAAAACCATCGCCCAGCTCATGGATTTCTTTCAAACCACCGAGCAGCATTTTCTCAAAACGGTGGCCTATGAAGCGGACGGCCAACTGGTTCTCGCGGTGGTTCGCGGCGATTTCGCCGTTTCTCCCACCAAGCTCACCAACCACCTGAAGGTCGTGCGCCTGGACCTGGCCTCCGAAGAGCTCTTGGAACGGCACGGCCTGCACGGCGGCTTTTTGTCCCCGGTCGGCCTGAAGGACCCGGCCGTTCGGGTGGTCATCGATACGTCCGTGGGCGACCGCACCCTCTACATCGCCGGCGGCAACGCTGTGGATGTTCACTGCAAAAACGTGTTGCCGGGACGGGACTTTCTTGTCAAGGACCAGGCGGATATCGCCGAAGTGCGTCCGGGCGACGCCTGCGCCGCGTGCCGTGCGGGACGGCTGGAAATCCGTCGTGGCATCGAACTGGGGCACACTTTCAAACTGGGCACCAAATACACGGCACCCGACACCATGGATGTGACCTATCTTGGGGCCGACGGTGACAATCACCGGGTGGTCATGGGCTGTTATGGCATCGGGGTCGAGCGGCTCATGGCTTCGGCCGTGGAACAATGGCACGACGAGGCGGGCATCATCTGGCCGGTGACCATCGCCCCGTTTCAGGTGATCCTCACGACGCTGGGCAAGAGCGCCGAACTGGACGCCGCCGCCGACGATCTTTACGACCGGTTGTGCAGGCGTTGGGAGGTGCTCTACGACGATCGAGACGAATCACCGGGGGTGAAATTGAAAGACGCTGACCTTTTGGGCATTCCCGTTCGCGTGGTGGTGAGCCAGCGCGGGTTAAAAAAAGGCACGGTGGAGGTCAAAGTGCGGAAAACGGGGGAGGTTTCATTCCATGTTCCGGAAGATGTCCCTGAGGCCATTGCGGGGATTGTGGCGGGGCTGACACCGACCGTGGACGGCCTACCCTACTTGCCGGAAACCCCTTAACCCCTGCAAATCCTTCTCATGAAGGAGGCGGCGGATGCGACACAAAGACGGGGTGCTGCTGTCGTTGGGCGACGCGGTGGTGGCGCGCTACACGCTGGGGCCCTATGCGGTCAACGCCTACGAGGTGGTGTGCCGCACAACCCAAAAAAGCCTTCTCATCGACGCCCCGGAAGGCATCGCCGCCGTTGGTTTTCAGGGCAATCCCGAAGCGGTGGCGCTCACCCACGGCCATGGGGACCACACCGCCGGGCTTGCCGATTTGCTGCAAAAGAGGCCTCTTTCCTTGCTGGCTCACGCCCTTGATGCGCCGCGGCTGCCTGTAGGCCCCGACGATTTTTTGGAAGAGGGCCGTCCGGTCACGGCGGGGGCTCTGACCTTAAGCGTGTTCCATACGCCCGGCCACACTCCGGGAAGCGTCTGCATGCTTTTCAGCCACGTTCTCTTTGCCGGAGACACCCTGTTTCCCAACGGGCCGGGCCACACGGACAGCCCTGCTGCCTTTCGACAGATTCTGGATTCCCTCGAGCGGAAAATCTTCACGCTTTCCGATGCCGTCCTGGTGTTTCCCGGGCATGGCCCTCCCACCAATGTGGGTTACGAAAGGGCCGCCTACCAGGCGTTTCGTGCCCGAGGATATCCGGAGAATCTGTGTGGGGACGTGGTCTGGAATCCTTGAATCAATCGGGTAAAACCACGCGGTGAAAGCCTTCCGCATAGGTAAAGGGGGTTCCTTCCGCCATTTTTCGAAACCGCTCTTCCACCCAGGCGCGGATGTCCCGCACGGGGTGCGCGTTCCACTGGCTGGCATGACACTGCAAGGCGGCGATCTTGAGATCGAACGTGTCGCTGATGTCTTCTCGGTGGTTGATGTCTTCCGCCGCCCAAAACCACGCCTCTTTGACTTTGTGGGGTTCGAACCCTTCGGCTAAAAGGTCGGGATAGGCCAAATGGTCGCGGGCGTAGGGAAAAAGAGCGTCCATGACCACTTGTCCCACGATGCGGTGATCCCGGTGCCACAGGTAGCGCCGATAGGGATCGGAGGAGAGGACAATCCTCGGTTTGAATCGTCGAATCCACCGCACGATCTCTTTTCGAAATTCCGGCGTTTCTTCCAAACCCTGGTCCGGGTAATGAAGGAAAACCACCTCGCGCACACCGAGAACCCGGGCCGCCGCCCGTTGTTCCTCTTGGCGGATTCGAGCCAGTGCCGCGGGGTCTACGGTCCTGTCGTTGGTGCCTTTTTCGCCGTCCGTGCAGATAACGTAAGCCACGCTAAGGCCTTGCCGAGTCCATTTGGCCACGGTGCCCGCGGCGCCGAATTCAGGGTCGTCCGGATGCGCGGCAATAATCAGAGCGTCCACCAAATCCATGGGGTGCCATCCTTTGGGTTGCCGATGAAAGAGGGTGTTCGTGGATTATCTCAAAGAAATGGGTGAGGAGACGCCGTGCCGCGGCGTCCCACGTGTAGCGCTGGGCGAGGGCGCGTCGCCGTGCCGTTGCGGCCGGGCTTTCTTGGTGCGACCGCTGCCGGAACTCCAGCATGCCGCGAAGGATTTCTTCCGGCGAGTTGTCCTTGAGAAGAAGACCGGCATCAGGCTCCGACAGCAACTCGGGCAGGGCCCCTACAGGAGGCCCGATGACGGCCAGGCCCGAAGCCAAGGCTTCCAGGGCCACAAGACAAAAGCTTTCATAATGGGAAGCAATCACCAGAGCATCCGCGGCGGCATACCATTGCGGCAGTCGAGGCTGCTCCACCCGACCCGCGAACACGACCCGTTCGCCGAGATCTCGGCTCTCGCTTTGATGCCGAAAGGCGTGCATGAGGCTCTTTTCCGTGGGGTCGCCGCCCACAACCACGAGCTGAGCGGGGATGGACCGAGGCAGCCTGGAAAAGGCGTCCACCACCCGATCCAAACCCTTGAGCGGATCGAGGCGTCCCACGAAGAGAAAAACCAGGGCGTCGTGAGAAAGTCCCAGGCAGGAGCGCGCCGTGAGGCGGCATTGGGGCCGGAAAAGATGCACGTCCACGCCACAGGGCACCACCGCCACGCGTTGGGGCGGCACGCCGTAGAATGTCCCTAGGAGCTCTTTTTCTCGGACGGTGGCGGCCATGACGCGATGGCTGTGGGTGGCTACCAGCCTTTCCGCACAGAGACGGCAGGGGGAATCGACGGCACGGCCTAGAGCGGCCGTTTTCAAAGCGGAAAGCGTGTGAAACATGACGGCATGGGGCAGACCTAAAAGCTGCGCTGCATGGATTCCCGCAAGACCCGAGAGCCAATAATGACTGAAAACCAGATCAAAAGGGCGCCGTGCGTTTCGATGGGTGCGGATTACGGCTCGGCTGAAGGCCTGCGCCACCCGCCTCTGGTCTTCCAGGGTTTCCCGCGCGACGGTGGCGCAGGGGACGGAGACCCAATGCACATTGGGGCCGAAGTATTCCTTCAGGGCCTCTTTGGCGTCCGCGGTGCCTTGAAGGCCCTCGCCGGCAGAACCCTCCCCGACGAAAAGATCCACGTGATGTCCCAGGGAAGCCAAAGCCCGGGACATCTCCCGTATGTAGACACTCATGCCGCCCGTGTCTCTGCGCCCCAAAGGGCCCAGAGGATGCGAATGGGCGCAGATGAGGGCGACCCGAAGCGGATCTTTTTCCCTTCGAATATCGACGGGCCGTGCACCCATAGGCTCTTATGAGGCTCCATTCCATGCCGGATGCCGACGGGTCGTTCCGGCTTCCAACGTGATCCGCGCGCGATACAAGGGCACATCCTGCCCGCCCAGCCGCAGCTTGTACGTCTCATCGCCGCGCAAAAACTCATAGCGGCGGCGGCCCCGTTCCACCGCATCTTTGATGGTCAAGATCTTGTTCACCAGCCCCACGCTCAGGTGCGCGTAAGCGGCATCGTAGCCGTTGTTATAAAGGTAGACTGTTTCGCCGTCATCGAAACAAAGGGCTGCGGCTGCCGGCGCGCCGTTCAGGTCCAAGAAGCAAAAGCGCAGCAGACCATGGCGGCTCATCCCGTGGCACAAAGCTCGGAAATAGCGCTTCATGGTTTCGGTGAGAAACCGCGCTTTGTCTTCACGGTTGCTTTGAAACAGATGGAAAAACCGCTCCAGCGCCTCCTCCGTCTTTTCCGGTTCGGTGACGGCGGAAAAGGAAACCGAGCCGGCTTCTTCCAGCCGACGCATCTTTCGGCGCACTTCATGGCGCTGTTTGCCCGAAAGATGTGAAAGATAAGCTTCCCAAGAATCGGGAAGGGCCATATCCACCGTGACGTCCGTTGGGCTGACGTCCACCGCGCAGCCCGCCTCTTGGCACAGGGGCACCAGGTGGGTCAAGATGGTGGATTGAGGGCGCAAGGGCCAAAGATCCAAAAATTCCAGGCCTTCTTGCCAAAGCCCCTGAAGAAACGTGCGGCATGCGGTTTTTTCTCGGCCCGGGGCCGCAACGGCGTCGAAATAGTCGCACACATTCGGATCCCCTGCAAAGAGGCCCAAAGAGCCGCGTCGAACAAGCGGCAGCACGCCACTGGGCCCTTCGGCCTCATGGGCCACAACAACACACAGCGTATCATCGCTGCCCAGGGTATCCTTCCAGGCCTGAAGCCACGGCGGCAGAACGAAAAGGGTGTTCCAGCGAAGAAGCCCTTCGCGTCGGGTTTCCCACAGCGCCCACAGGGTATCAAGCCGGTCCGTCACCTCCACCATGCCCGTGTCCTCACTCGGGGGTCCAACGCCATCGCGGTCCCGTGGGCGTGTCTTCCACGAGGACATGGTGGGCCGCAAGGACTTCACGCAAGGCATCCGCCTGGCTCCATTGGCGTTCCCGGCGAAACCGCTCTCGAAGCGCCACCAAATCGTCCACCAGAGGGGAAAGAACGCGTCGGGTTTCCTGCGAAGAAAGAGCGGCGCCCTGAGCCGCCGACACGATCCATTCGCGAAGGACTTCGCGCCCTTGGGAAATTTCTTCGGGACCGGCGCCATGCTGCAGAGCGTGCCACAGGAGGCTGTCCAAACCCAGCAGGGATCGGGCCACGTCGTCGGGATTGCGCTCGGCGAGCCCTCTTTCAAAAACAGTTTCCAGGCTTCGAATTTCTTCCCAAAAGCCTGAAGTGTCGCCCGAATGGAAATCGTGGCTAGGTGCAAAGCCTCCTTCATGGGATGGCATTTCGGTTGCCGACGGGCTTTCAGGCATGGGACCGGCGGCTGAGGAATCGGCGTCCCGGGGCCACAAAAGACGCAGTGGAAACGTTTCGCCGGAGGAAAAGACCTGGCGGTTTGGCGTGCGTCCGAAGCCCGCGGGAGGGGTTTGCACGGTCACGGTGCCCACGCCGCGCACCGAGGCCCGATCTTTGGCAAAGTCCAGAATCAAGGCGGTGTGTTCGTCGATCCCTACCACGGTGAGCTCGCGGGGAAGCTGGCTTTGGAGCGCCATGAAGCGGGCTTCACCCATGTAGCAGAATCGCGTGTCATGGGTTCCCCCTTCGGCGTTGTTCCAATGGGGAACGATAATGAGGCGGGCGCCCCATGGGCCCAGAAGATCGATTCCGTCCACCCAGTGCAGTTCGGAGCCCACTTTATAGATTTCGTAGACGGGAAGGGTTTTCCACCCCACGGTCAGGGCGGCGGCGCTGGCCGCGCAGACCACCCCGCCCTTTTGCAGGCACCCTCGGAAAATGTCCGGAAGGGGGGAATCGAGCCACTGGCGCACGGCGTAGGTGGGACTTCCGGGCCCCATGAGCATGTAATCGGCCGACTGCAGCGCGCGCAGGGTGCGGTGTCCTTCCACGGTTTCCATGTCCTGGCGGGATCTCAAAGAAGCCACTTCCAGCCGCTGGCCCACGTGGGTTTCAAAATACCGTTGCGCGCGCCGGGAAATATCGTCCACATTCAGTTGAAATCCCGCCGGCGTATCGATAAAGAAAACCGAAGGCTTTGGGCCGCACTGCCGTAACAGTGCCTTATGCACTTCGACCATGCTGGGTGACAATTCGCCGGAGCCCATGAGGACAAGGGTTCCGGCGGGATAGGGCCGTCCGTGTGCCCTCAAAGCCTCTCGAGTCATTTCGATGACTCCTTTTTCTCCAAAAAGCGCCGCCCGATGTGTGGCCATGGAGCGCGCCGCCTTCGATTGGCACGCAATAATCCGGCTTCAGCCGGATTCTTTGACCGGGCGGTTGCTGGGTAATTTAAGGTCTTCGAAACAGGATGACAACCAAATGGGCCATGGGCATGCCGTGGTTTTGGATTTCGGCCGGGTCATTTCCGCCCCGAAACCCTTGGCGCTTTTTCGGCGCTATGAGGAAGATCTGGGGCTGGAACCGGGAAGCATCAACCGGATCATGTTTGATGGTCCGGCGTGGGAGGAAACCCTTGTGGGCCGCCGATCGCTGGATGCCTATTGGGCCGAGGTGGGGCCTCGGCTGGGGTTAGGCACCGCCGAGGCCGTGGCTGCCTTTCGAGCCCGTTACGAGGCCGACGAACGGCCCAATGAGCCGGTCCTGGCCATGATTCGGCGTCTCCACGGCCAGGTAGCCCTTGCGGTCCTTTCCAACGCCCCGAAAGGTCTTGCCGGATGGCTCCACCGATGGGGCGTTCTGCATCTTTTTGACGTGGTTTTCTGTTCCGCCGAAGAAGGCGTGCGAAAACCTTTTCCTCAAGCCTACCAGATCACGCTGGAGCGGCTCGGGCTGGCGCCGGAGCGTGCCCTCTTTGTGGATGATACGCCGGAAAACGTGGAAGCCGCCCGCAGTCTCGGCATGCCTTCCCATTGCTATCGCGACCCCGAGGCCTTGCAGGCTTTCTTGAGAGGACATGGCCTAGAAGTTTGAAAGAATTTGCGTGTGTGGCCGGTGATTGGTTTTATCATGGCTTCGTGGGCTGAACTGTGCGGGTTGCGTGCAATGACCTTTGCAGGACACGATTGCCGTCGATGCCACCCACTGGGGGTATTCTTTGGCATCAGCCGGCAGATGTTTTGGAGAATTTCTGGAGGAGGGAGTCGTCATGACGGATGCCATCGTTTCGGGAACCCATCCCTTTTTGTCGCCTTACCCGCCGCAACGAACCCGCAAAGGAAAAATTGTCAGCGCTCAAGAAGCCGTCCAGGTGATTCGTGATGGGGATACCGTGGCCACCGGAGGCTTCGTGGGCACGGGATTCGCCGAGGAAGTGGCCATCGCCCTGGAGAAACGGTTTCTGGAAACGGGAAGACCCCGGGACCTGACGCTCCTTTATGCCGCCGGCCAAGGGGACGGCAAAGAACGCGGCTTGAATCACTTGGGCCATGAAGGCCTCATCAAGCGCGTTATCGGCGGGCACTGGGGCTTGGTGCCAAAACTGCAGCGACTGGCCATGGAGAACAAGATCGAAGCGTATAATTTGCCTCAGGGCGTCATTACGCACATGTACCGGGACATTGCCGCCAAAAAACCGCGCACGCTGACCACCGTGGGCCTGGGCACCTTTGTGGATCCCAGAAACGGCGGCGGAAAGCTCAACGATAGGACAACCGAGGATCTGGTGGAACTCATGGTCATCGACGGGGAGGAAATCCTGGCCTATAAGACTTTCCCCATCCATGTGGCCATCATTCGGGGCACGACGGCCGACACCGACGGCAACATCACCATGGAGCGGGAGGCGTTGACCCTGGAAACCTTGGCTTTGGCCACGGCGGCCCACAACAGCGGTGGCTTCGTCATCGCTCAGGTGGAACGCATCGCCGAGCGTGGAACCCTCAACGCCCGCCAGGTCAAGATTCCCGGGATTCTCGTGGATTGCATTGTGGTGGCGTCCCCGGAAAACCACTGGCAAACCTTTGCCGCACCCTACAATCCCGCGTTTTCCTGCGAGATCCGCGTACCCATGACCACCGTGCCTTCCATTCCTCTCGATGAAAGAAAAATCATTGCGCGCCGAGCCGCCTTTGAGCTCAAGGCCAACAGCGTGGTCAACCTGGGCATCGGCATGCCGGAAGGGGTGGCCAATGTGGCCGTGGAGGAAAAGATCCTGGAGTATTTGACTTTGACGGCTGAACCCGGAGTAATCGGCGGCATGCCCGCCGGAGGGCTGAATTTCGGGGCCGCCGTCAATACCGATGCGGTAATCGATCAAACGGCCCAATTCGATTTTTACGACGGCGGCGGGCTGGATATTGCGTTTCTGGGGATGGCCCAAGCGGACGCCCAAGGAAACGTCAATGTGAGCAAATTCGGGCCCAAGATTGCCGGAGCCGGAGGGTTCATCAACATCAGCCAGAACGCCAAGAAAGTGGTTTTCATGGGAACTTTCACGGCCGGCGGGTTCAAAGCCACGGTGGAAGACGGCGCCTTGCGGATCCTTCAGGAGGGGGCGTCGAAAAAATTCGTCTCGCAGGTTGAGCACGTGACCTTCAGCGGCCACTACGCCCGACAACGCAAAAAGTCGGTCCTGTATGTGACTGAACGTTGCGTTTTTGCGCTCACCGACCAGGGCATGGAACTGATCGAGATTGCCCCTGGGGTGGACCTGGAACGGGATATTCTGGCTCACATGGATTTTGTGCCCGTGATGCGTGGTACGCCGCGCCTCATGGACGACCGCATCTTTTGGGACGAGCCCATGGATCTCAAGACAGAATTGCTGTCCCTGCCTTTGGAAGAGCGGCTTGTGTACGATCCCAAGGAGAATCTCTTTTTCGTCAACTTTGAAGGCTTTAGCGTGAAGACGCTGGAAGAGGTGGAAACCATTCGGGAAGCGGTGGAAAAGGTTCTCAAACCCTTGGAACACAAAGTCTATGCCATCGTCAACTATGACAATTTCACCATTTTTCCTGATGTGGTGGACCCTTATACGGACATGGTGAAGTATTTGGTGGATCATTACTACACGGGGGTGACGCGCTACACCACCAGCGCCTTTCTACGCATGAAGCTGGGGGATGCTCTGGCCAAGCGCGGCGTGGCGCCGCATATTTACGTGCGGGCCGAAGAAGCCCGCGAGGCCCTCAAAAAATTATAGACGTGCCGGATCCCAGGCCCCGGGCTTTGCCCTGGGCTGGCAGCCTGTGCCCCCCGGGGCATGGGTTTTGGGTGTGGGTGGGCCGGCCCCCGTTCCCAGGGCTTCGCCCTGGGCTCACATGCTATGCCCCTTCGGGGCGTGGCAAATTAGGTGGGGATGGGTTGGCATCCTGTGCCCCCCGGGGCGTGGGAGTCGGGGGCCGGGGCGATGTTTTTGAGGCGGGCTGTTTGCCTTTGGGGAGGATAATGCGTTCCGGGTGGCGGTCGCCCCGAAGGGGCGAAACATCATAGCCCGTGGCGTAGCCCCGGGTTTGGGCGTCCATTCCAAATTAAAATCGAGCCCCGAAGGGGCGAAACACGTTTCCCAACGAGACTCCCATCGCGTCGGGATGGCTCACGGGGGGCGTGTTACGCCCCTTCGGGGCTTGAGAATTAGCAAAAATGGGCTCGGTCTGAATCCCAGGGCTTCGCCCTGGGCTGACATGCTATGCCCCTTCGGGGCGTAGG
>Ga0209227_1002143_pt1 | contig 14492 bp, 16 predicted proteins | sample YNPBryantNP2012_FD_185815 | JGI IMG/M metagenome (GOLD analysis project Ga0209227, IMG submission 185815) | Anoxygenic and chlorotrophic microbial mat microbial communities from Yellowstone National Park, USA - YNP Bryant NP 2012 (SPAdes)... ...
TTTTGTACCTTTGTTCACTTTTCTTGCCATGGCTGATTGATTTTTTAAGTTTTAATTTATACTTTTTTCTTCAGTCGTGGCTTTTTTAATTTTACAGAAACAAAGTTACACTACCTAAATTGTGGAATAACAATCCATAAATTTCGATGATTAAACGAATTTTTGATATCAACAAATTAATAAAGCCCGGTAAGGTGTTGGTCATCTATGGTCCGAGAAGAGTGGGCAAAACGACTCTACTCAAAGATTTTCTATCGCACACCGAATTAAAATATAAATTGGATTCAGGGGACAATATCCGAACACAGGAAATTTTCAATTCGCAAGCCTTCAACGAAATTCTGCCCTACGCCGAAGGTTACAAACTCATTGCCATAGACGAAGCCCAGCAGATAAAAAATATTGGAATGGGACGCAAGATTCTGGTTGATCAGGTACCCGAAATAATTGTAATAGCCACCAGGTCGTCATTTAAACTTTCACAGCAAGTCGGCGAACCCCTTACCGGACGAAAAAAAGTTATAACACTATTTCCTTTTTCCCAACAGGAACTTCTTTCTGTTTACAACAAGTTTGAATTGAAAGAGCAGCTCGAGGATTTTCTGATATTCGGAAGCTATCCCGAAGTAATTACCGCTACAAGCAGAAATGAAAAAATTGATGTAATCACCGAAATCGTTAATTCTTAATTACTCAAAGACATATTATCGCACGAAAAAATAAAAGGAACCCGACAAATAATGGATCTGTTAAAGTTAATTGCGTTTCAGATTGGTAAAGAAGTATCGCTCAACGAATTAGCATCACAAGTAAAGCTGGACGTAAAAACGGTCGGCAAATATCTGGACTTATTTGAAAAATCGTTCATTCTGTACAAATTAAGCCCATTCAGCAAAAACTTGAAAAAAGAAATAACAATGAAGTCAAAATACTTTTTTTACGACAATGGCATAAGGAATGGGGTAATATTGCAGTTCAACAAACTCTCCGACCGAAACGATGTCGGCGAATTATTTGAAAACTTTTTTTTAATGGAACGGCTGAAATATTTATCAAATAACTCCATCTACCGGAACCTATATTTTTGGCGCACGTACGACGGTCAAGAGATAGACCTGATAGAGGAAGGCGATGGAAAACTAATCGCAATCAAAATAAAATATTCACCAATGGCTAAAGTTAAAAATATTAAATCATTCACAAGCACCTATACCGATACAAAAATTGAGCTGGTCAACAGTACTAATTATCTGGATTATATAATTTAGCAAGTAAATGGAAATTTTGGGACTATGGGAAACGGATTATCTGATTTACTGGATCTCATTCAGGCTGAAATGTAGATATTATGGGATAGACAAAATTCGATTCCCAACAGTTTTCGTTATAGAACCGTTTTTTATGCAAATCAACGGTATTCTTAAACCAGCTTTATAGTGGGTAAACCAATAAAAACAAAACTATAAATCATATGCGGACACATATCATAGTGCTTTTACTAATGTTACCCCTTAACATGGCTGGTCAAGCCATCGAGGAAATGACGTACAATATTCGTTGCGGGGAATGCGACAACCACAACACCAACAATTGGGACAGCAGAAAAACATTAGTACTTTCGGTCATTCAGAAAAATGATCCCGACATTATTGGTTTTCAGGAAATGATTCCTGCACAGCTGGAATATTTGAGCAACCAACTTACGAGTTACTCTTATTATGGTACAGGCAGAGAAGCCGATGGTAGCGGCGAAGGATGCTACATTTTTTACAAAAAAGACAAGTTTAGCCTCGATTCATTACATTCGGGCACAAAATGGTATTCATCCACCCCCGAAATCCCCGGTTCAAATGACTGGGGTGACATATACAAACGTATTGTAAGCTATGCCCGATTCAGAATTAAATCCAACAATCAATATTTTTACCTTTTCAATACCCATTTAACTTACATCGACAGCCTGCAGATTAAATATGTCAATTTTCTGATATCCTTAATCAAATCCCGTCATCCATCCGATCCTTTTATACTTACCGGCGATTTTAATGCCGACGAAGCCTCAGCGGCCATTCTACACCTGAAAATGAGTTTCCCTGCCGATGAAATTGTGGATACCTACCGCGAAATCGTGCCCAATGAAAAGATAAGCACCTTCAACAACTTTTCGGACGTACGAGACAGCCGAAAAATCGACTACATTTTTGCCGAAGGCAAACGGTTTAAAACCCTCAGCGCCCAATGCGATACCACCACCTTTGAGGGCAAATACCCTTCGGATCATTTTGCCCTGACTGCCACTCTTGAGCTAAAAATTCAAAAATAAATTTAGAAAAATTCCCTAATTATCAATAGATTAAAATGTCTCAATCCGACAAAAGCCAATATACCTTAAAACCAAAAAAAAGGTTATTGAAAAGTCAATATAAATTATTGAAATAAAGCTAATTAATAAAAAAATTAAATATTCAACACACAAATTTTTGGAAAATTTGTTTGAAATATTGGGCGAATTAATTTTCTTTGCACGGAAATTTTTAAAAGGAAACATTATTATTAATTAAAAACTTAAAACTATGTCTGACATTGCAGCAAGAGTAAAATCAATCATTGTTGACAAGCTTGGTGTAGACGAAAGCGAAGTTACACCTGAAGCAAGCTTCACCAACGATTTGGGTGCTGACTCTCTGGACACCGTAGAATTAATTATGGAATTCGAGAAAGAATTTAACATTGCTATTCCCGACGATCAAGCAGAAAACATTTCCACAGTAGGCGAAGCCATTAAATTTATTGAAGCCAACATCAACAAGTAAATTTTTTTGAACTCAGTCGTATGGAACTAAAAAGGGTTGTAGTTACAGGGTTAGGTGCATTGACCCCGATAGGCAATACTGTAGAAGAATACTGGAATGGATTAGTAAACGGGGTAAGTGGAGCCAATCTTATCACCCGTTTTGATGCCAGTAAACATAAGACACAGTTTGCCTGTGAGCTTAAGAACTACGATCCAGGTAAGTACTTCGACCGAAAGGAAGTAAAGAAGCTTGATCCATACGCACAGTATGCAATAATTGCAGCAGATGAGGCCATTGCCGACAGTGGCCTCATCTCCTCTGATGTTAACAAGGACAAAGTAGGGGTAATTATTGCATCGGGAATAGGGGGGATCGACACATTCTTACAGGAGACCCGTGCATTCGTGTTAGGTGACGGGACTCCTAAAGTTAGCCCCTTTTTCGTACCCAAAATGATCTGTGACATTGCGGCAGGTCATGTTGCCATGAAATATGGTTTTCGTGGGCCCAACTATGCTACGGTGTCGGCATGTGCTTCTTCCACACACGCTCTGGTTGATGCTTTCAATCTGATACGATTGGGAAAGGCAGTGGCAATAGTGGTGGGTGGAGCCGAAGCGGCTATCAATGAAATTTCGATGGGAGGCTTTAACTCGGCCCAGGCGCTCTCAACCAACAACGAAAACTACAAAACTGCGTCACGACCTTTTGACGCGACACGTGATGGTTTTGTAATGGGCGAAGGTTCTGGTATGCTGGTGTTCGAAGAATATGAACATGCCAAGGCACGTGGAGCCAAAATTTATGCCGAAGTTGGCGGAGGAGGAATGTCGGCCGATGCCTATCACATCACAGCTCCACATCCCGAAGGTGAAGGGGCCGTGTTGGTTATGAAAAATACCATTGAAGATGCTAACCTCTCTCCAACGGACGTTGACTACATCAACGTTCATGGTACGTCTACCCCGCTGGGCGATATTGCTGAACTGAAAGCTATCCAGAAATACTTTGGAGAGCATGCTTATAAACTGAATATCAGCTCTACCAAGTCCATGACAGGCCACCTGCTGGGGGCTGCCGGTGCCGTCGAAGCTATTGCCTCTGTACTGGCTATTGTACACGGAATTGTTCCTCCTACTATTAACGTTACGCAGGTTGATCCCGAGATCGATCCCAAATTAAATCTTACCCTCGGTCAGGCCCAAAAACGCTACATCAAAGTTGCCCTGAGCAATACTTTTGGATTTGGTGGACACAATTCCTGTATTCTCTTCAAAAAATTGTAATTGGATGTGACGACCCTGTTTTTCCGCATTTTTTATCCCAAGCGGAAAGCTTACCAAAAGCTGATTGACATTCTGGGTTATATTCCCCGCCGTTGGCATCTCTATGAGACTGCCTTTATACATCGATCGGCCTCACAATCAGGCAAAGGTGGGTCGGTTATCAATAACGAACGCCTCGAATTTCTGGGGGATGCCGTTCTCGATGCTATTGTAGCCGATTATCTTTATGTCCGTTACCCTTCCATGGACGAAGGGTTCCTCTCCAAAATGCGATCAAAAATAGTCAAACGCAACCAGCTTAACATTCTTGCCTTTGAGCTGGGGCTCGACCAGCTCATCATTAGTACCTCATTTCACGTCAATGGAGGAAAATATGTCTGTGGCAATGCACTGGAAGCCCTCATTGGCGCCATGTATCTCGACCGTGGGTACAATAAAACCCGTGCATTTGTTATTAACCGGATTCTGAACAGATATATCAACCTAACCGAGCTCGAAAAAACCGAAACCGATTTTAAAAGCCGTATTATTGAATGGGCTCAAAAACAACATAATACCATAAACTTCGACTGTCGAGAGGTTCAACCCTCCAACGACCCAACACATCCCCTATTCGTCGCCGAAGTATATATAGATGGTCAAATGGCCGGTACAGGCGAAGGCTTTTCCAAAAAAGAAGCCGAACAACGAGCCGCTGAAATGGCTTACGACAGCCTCAATAAACATCTGCTTTAATTTTCCCGCATTTCAAAATTTTTTAAGTATTTTTAAAGATATATTATAAAATAATATATCTATATTTGTAAATATGTTTTATGCATCAATTAATTACCGAAAGAAATGAAAAAAATCAGCTACTTTGCAGCGGCGACAGTTTGGTCAATATTCAGTTTCAACCCTATTAGCAGTCAGGTTGTCGATCCGGTAAAATGGAGTGCCGCCTATAAGCCTCTGTCGTCTCAGTCGGGCGAAATTACCTTCACAGCCACCATTGATAAAGGATATCATATTTACGGCGCCTATTTTGAGGAGGGTGGCCCCGTACGGACGCATTTCACCTTCCCGTCCAGCAACGAATATTCGTTGAACGGAAAACTGAAAGAGGTAACACCACCCGTCAGAAAAAAAGATCCGACATTCGACAACATGGAAATTACCCTACTGTCGGGAAAAGCCATTTTTTCGCAAAAGATAACACTAAAAAACAACAAAGAATTGCGTATTCCTGTCGAAGTCGAATACATGGCCTGTACAGACGAGACCTGTCTGCCGCCGGTGCGAAAGACCATAGAGGTACACATTCCCGCTTCGGCAACGGTTGGCAATACAACGGCTACTGAAACTGATACAACGGCATCAGTTTCGGCGAATACTGTGTCTGCGGATACAACGCCAAAAAGTTCCAGCGACAGTGCGCAAATCACAGCCAGCGTAACCAACATCGAGACAAACCAATCGGCAGATAATGAATCACTGTTACACTTCCTGCTAATAGCTTTTTTGGCAGGGTTGGCAGCCATATTAACCCCCTGTGTCTTTCCGATGATACCCATGACGGTATCCTACTTTATGCGATCGGGCGAGTCGACGGTTCGAAATCGCCTGCAAGGAGTGATGTTTGGCGTATTTATTACGCTGCTGTATGCAGCCGTTGGTATTATTGTGTCCCTTACCAGTGTAGGGGCAGGATTTGCCGCGCAATTGAGCTATCACTGGTTACCCAATCTTATTTTCTTTGCTCTATTCGTCGTTTTTGCCCTGTCGTTTCTGGGGTTGTTTGAAATAGTATTGCCCTCAAAACTGGTCAATGCAGCCGACAATAAAGCCGAAAAAGGAGGATGGCTGGGTGTATTCTTTATGGCTGTCACTACTGTATTGGTTTCGTTTTCGTGCACAGGACCTATAGTGGGAGCTTTGCTGGTGGAGGCAATGGGTAAGTTTGCCCTTAAACCCATTCTGGGTATGGCCGTCTTTGGACTGGCATTTTCCCTACCCTTTACTTTCTTTGCCATTTTCCCATCAACACTCTCAAAACTTCCCAAATCAGGAGGCTGGCTCAATGAAATAAAAGTAGTACTGGGCATCCTGATTCTGGCCTTTGGTATTAAATTTCTGATCAATATTGACCAGACCTACCACTGGGATATCATTTCAAGGGAATTTGTACTGACCTTCTGGATAGTATTGTCACTCTTTCTGGGCATGTACCTGCTGGGAAAAATACGTATGTTACACGACACCCCCGTTGAACGAACCGGTGTATTTCGTCTGCTCTTAGCCCTCACGTTTTTTTACATTGCAATTTACCTGTTTACCGGTCTTATTGGCAGAAATCCCTTACATCCGCTGGCTGCTTTTCTGCCCGCTCAGAAACAATTGGTTTACGAGATGCCAGAAAAACAGCTGCCTGCTACCCTAAATATCTGCGAAAAACCAAAATTCAGCGATATTCTTCCCAATCCGGCCGGTATCCCCGCCTATTTCGATTACCAACAGGCACTGGCATGTGCCCGGCAACTGAACAAACCATTGCTAATAGATTTTAAAGCCCACTCGTGCAGCAATTGTAAAAAAATGGAAGCAAAAGTGTGGGAAGATCCTGATATAAAAAACTTTATTGCCCAAAAATTTGTTGTAGCCTCGCTGTACACCGACGAAAGATCGCCTCTGCCATCAGAAACAAACATTAATGGAACGATAGCCAAAACCTTAGGAGAATATAATTTGAACCTTGAGATTGAGATGTTCAGAACCAATGCCCTACCCCTCTATGCCATTATTGACCCGAAAGGCAATGTTCTTGCCGGTCCTATAGGCACCGAATACAATAAAGAAAAATATTTAAAATTTTTACAGGAAGGGATTAACAAGTACCCACAAAAATAATCAAAGAAGGGTTGCCTGAGGGCAACCCTTTATTTTATGGTTTTATCAGCGGTTCACCACGCAACTTTGACCGAACCAACCTGCCCGAGGGAGTTAGATCCTCAACTTTCCATCCCCCCAGTGCATTGGCAACAGGCAAAAGTGCAGCAGCGCTCTCTTTTTTGTCATAGATTGCCCAGTTGCAATAGCTGATTTTGTATTCATCCATTAAGTTCCACCACTTAACCGATTCGTCAAAATCGATGGGGCCGTCGCCACTGGCTTCGCACAAACCATACTCGGTAACAAAAATTGGAATCCCCTTATTCAGGGCACTAACCATCTTATCCCGTAGCCATTGCTTATGAGTAGCAGCGTAATAGTGCAATGTGTAGGCAATATTCTCACCCTTAATAGGATTTTCAGCAGCTACATCTACATCCTGCGACCATGTGGGGGTACCACAGATAATCAGGTTGCGCTTGTCGTACTTTCTGATTTCGGCGATTACAGCCTCGTGATAGGGCTTGATCGAATCGGCCCAACCAATTTTTTCGGGTTCATTGAAAAGTTCATAAATAACATTGGGAAAAAGGTTGAATTTTCTGGCCATTTCACCAAAAAATTTCTTAGCCGCTTCAACATTGCGGTTAGCGTGATGATCGTGCCAGTCGATAATCACATACATGCTCAGATCGATAGCTGCATGAACCACTGTTTCGATTTTTGACTGTTCCATATCGGGATGCGAAAGATAACCGTCCCATTCAACAGCCATGGCAGCACGTACTATATCGCAGTGCCAATCGTCGCGTAACCACTTGATAGTCGAATAATTGTAATGCTTTGGAAACCACTGCGACCAGCACAATGACATTCCACGCAACTGCACTGCCTCGCCCTGCTGATCGACAATTCGATTACCTTCAACCCTGAGGAATCCATGCTTTTCAACCGGTGAAAGCGCCTTTTGACCGATAGCCGACGTACTCCATATGGCTGCCACTATCAAAATCAGGGATAATAAATTTTTCCTGCTCATAAGTAAATATTTTTAGGTTATTGGCTGTCTTTCCCTATTACTATTGGCCTTCTGAGGCAGGTTGCTCCTGCCAACTGAATTTTAGTAACACAAATCTATGTTATGGCGCAAGATAATTTTTTTTTCTTAAAATTTTGCCTGAATCAAAAATATATTTACCTTTACCATATGGTTTAACCATATGGTTAAATTGTATGGTTAATTCATTTTCCCATGGAAAACAAAAGCACGGAAGAAAAAATATTTGATGCTGCTTATCGTGAATTTGTGGAAAAAGGCTATGAGGGTGCACGCATGCAGGCTATTGCCGACCGGGTAGGAATCAACAAAGCTCTGCTAAACTATTATTATCGTACCAAAGACAAGCTATTTGATGCTGTAGTCCCTCGAATCATCACTCAGTTACCCATAGGAATCAACAATATACTTGAAAAAGATAATCCGTTTGAGCAAAAAATTGAAGAAATTGTACATCTGTATATTGGATTTTTGAAGAAAAATCCCCTGATCGTACGATTTGTTCTGCGCGAACTGCTGAACGGTCCTGACAGGCTGGCAAAAATATTCGTGGAAGTTATCGAACACAAGGACAATAACCTAATTGCACGACTGACTGAACTCATCGAGAAAGAAGTACAAGCCGGAAACATTATTCCCATAAAACCGGAACAACTGATAATTAATATCATATCGCTATGTGTTTTTCCATTCATTGGACGATTTATGGTTGAAAATATTATCCTGAAAAATGCGGGGACTAATTTTGATGAATTTATGAAGGATCGAGAAAAAGAAGTGGTTGATTTTATCCTTAATGCAATAAAGCCCTGAATATATGAAATTGAACTGTAATTATAAACTCGGACATATAAAAAATTTGAATTAGGCACATGGTGAATGATATATATATGGCATAAGATATATCTTTCCATTCACTCGAAAAAATTTATAAGTTGCTGATTATATGTTTATTATATAACCGCAAAGAACGCAAAGAACGCAAAGAAAAATGTAATGTCCATGATTGACAAGACTGAGTATTGGAAAGTATCGGTAAAATTTATCCGCTACGGGGGTGCTCGGGTGACCACCACTTACATGCGGCGACGTCACGGGCTTCGCCGAGCAAAAGGTTGAACACATAGAGATAGCCAGATATCATGTTATTGGTAATATTTGTCAAGTGCTAATACAATAAAAAAATACAAAGAAGGCTTAACAAATATTTTGCAGATTTTTTCAGAAAATTAAAGGAAACAACAATTACATCACAAAAGCAACAGACAATATAACGCTGATTCAAAAAAACTGAGGAAAGACAATTATTTACAAATATTGCAAACGAAGATGCTGTCAACAGGAAAAGTAAGTGTACAAGGGACGATAAAAAAATGGGTAGTAATTGCTGGCGGCTTGCTGATGGTTTGTTGCATAGATGTAATCCAAGGACAGGAAGCCATTGATCTGAATCAATGCTGGAAGCAAGTGGTTGAAACCCATGTACTGTCATCGAACAGCCGTATACTTGGGGACATAGAACAACTTAAGATCACACAAACCCGTCATCAATGGTATCCACAGCTGGGTTTAAACGGACAAGCTATCTATCAGAGCGATGCTATCAATCTCAGTCTTATGCTACCCGACCCCAATACGCAACCAGTTAGCTTTACACGCCGCAGCATTGAAAGTCCCCGTGACCAGTATAAACTGTATTTAGAAATACAGCAACCTCTTTACTTGGGCGGGACCCGCAAATATGTACTTCAGAATGTAAGCACATCCTCATGGATAGACCAATATCGGAATGCCATCGACTTACGTAAGCTGATAGAACAGGTAAATAATCTCTACTTTCAGATTATGCTTACCCGCAAAAAACAGGAACTGGGCCGGTTTATCCTTTCTACCCTGAAATAAAAGGGAAAAAGCATAGCAGCAGCCGTACGCAATGGTATTTTGCAGGAATCGGATATCGATGCCATCAGGGTAGAAATACTTAAAACCAACCAGAACCTCAGCGAATATAGATATCTGTTTGAAGGATTATATGCCAATTTATACGACCTGACCGGAATACAGGCAAGGGACAGTACCCAATTTCTGCCGCCAGCCATTGAAATATTTGACAGTATTCCCGGAGAGAAACTGGAAAATCTTTCATTCAGGGAACAGCAAATGATGCTCGACAATACCAGCATGCTGACGTCGGCACGCCAGCGTCCTTCTTGGTAGCTTTTATGCAGGCTGGATACGGACGACCGGCATTGAATATGCTTTCGACAAACTTTGAGCCTTACTATATCGTCGGAATTAGCCTGCGATGGACAATATTCGACTGGAACAGCAGTCGTAACGAGCAACAGCAAATTATGCTGCAGAAACAAATGATAGAGCACCAGCAGGCAACCTTCACCCAGAATATTCGCATGGCCTGCCGTTTGTCCCAATCACGAACCGAACAGCTGAGGGAATCGTTACGAACCGACTCAGCAATAGTAGACTTGCGCAGCAATATCATCCGCCGTTCGGCCAATCGACTCGAAAAGGGAATAATTACCGCCACCGACTACATCAGCGACCTAAATGCCAAACATCAGGCTCGTATCCAGCTCGAAACCGATGCAATTCTGTGGATGCAAGAAAAAGTAAATTATTATATGCTCACGGGCACTATAGAATCGTTAGTTTTGCAGAAAAAATAAGTATTCAATAAACTAAAACCGATAAAGGATGAACATCAGCCATTTCGTTCAGGGAAAAAATGTTCTTCGGCTAACGCTAATAGCCCTATTGGCGGGAGAACTGTTATCGTCGTGCAAATCGAAACGACCCGAAACCGATGCATTTGGAAATTTTGAGTCGGTAGAGGTACTGGTTAGCTCAGAGATTCAGGGGAAAATCATAGATTTTTCTGTTCAGGAAGGCCAACTGATCAACAAGGATGCAATAGTCGGGTATCTCGACTCACTCTCGCTGTATTACAAGAAACAGCAATTGGTAGCACAGGTTCAGGCAGCCGAGGCTCGGCTTTTTCAGGTAGCCGATCAGATATCGGTACAGGAAGAGCAGATGGATGTTCTCGATTCTGAAATACGGCGTCTTGAATCGCTGGTTGAAGAGGATGCCGCCCCTGCCAAGCAGCTCGATGACTTGAAAAATCAGAAGCGTGTCCTGCGCAGGCAGATAAAAGCTACCCAACGACAAAAGGGTACGATATCGTCCGAGATCCGGTCATTGCTGTATCAGGTAGCACAGGTACAGGATCAGTTGCAAAAATGCGCCATCAAAAATCCCATCGACGGAACCGTACTGGAAAAATATGCCGAAGTAGGCGAACTGGCCATCCCGGGAAAACCCCTGTACAAAATTGCCGATTTGTCGGTACTCAAGCTCAAGGCATACGTATCGGGAAAACAGCTTTCGGAAATAAAACTCGGCCAAAAGGTAAAGGTCTATGTCGATGCTCAAAAGGAAAAAGAACGATCGTATAATGGCACCATCAGCTGGATAGCCTCTGAGGCAGAATTTACCCCCAAAATTATCCAGACAAAGGAAGAAAGGGTAAATCTGGTATATGCCATAAAAATTGATGTAAAAAACGATGGTTACCTCAAAATAGGCATGCCGGCCGAGGTGGTTTTTCTGAAAGATTAAAGTTATGTTCAGCGTTACGCAGCTAAGCAAAAGCTATAATGGAACTCCGGCCATTGAAAACCTTTCGTTTGTGGTTAACCCCAACGAAATTCTGGGTTTCATCGGCCCCGACGGATCGGGTAAAACTACCCTATTCAGAATACTGGCCACATTGCTTTTGCCCGATAGCGGAGAAGTCAAATACATGAACATGGACATGGTAAATGACTATAAACGTATACGCCCCCATCTGGGGTACATGCCCGGACGTTTTTCGCTCTACCCCGACCTCTCGGTCAAAGAGAACCTAAATTTTTTTGCTACGATATATGGTACCACCATTGCCGACAGTTATAGTTTCATTGAAGATATTTACTTACAGATAGCGCCGTTCAGGACGCGGCCTGCCGGCAAACTATCGGGAGGCATGAAACAAAAGCTTGCTCTGTGTTGTGCACTGGTGCACCAACCGCAGGTACTCATCCTCGATGAGCCTACTACTGGTGTCGATGCTGTTTCACGCCAGGAATTCTGGGTGTTGCTTAATAAACTTCAACAACAGGGAGTAACCATTCTGATATCCACGCCATACATGGACGAAGCCAGTCTTTGCGACCGTGTAATACACATGCAAAAAGGAAAAATACTTTCAACCGATACCCCAACGGGATTGATTGCCCAATTCCCCGAAAAGCTTTATGCAGCCTTTGGAGAAAATCCCTATACCCTGAAAAATGTTCTGGTGTCGATGCCAGAGTGCAAAACTGCTTATCTTTCGGGACGTAAGGTACATTTTACCCTGCGTGACGAAAACAATGCGGAAACGATAACCCAGAAACTTGCCCATATGGGCATTGAAGCCCGGATTGAAAAAATTGTCCCCGGAATCGAAGATTGCTTTATCCACTACATGCAGCCCGATTAAACCCTTGAATATGCACAACGACAACGTGATAGTAGTCAATAATCTGGTAAAAAAATTCGGAAATTTTGTAGCCAACGATCATCTCAGCTTTACGGTAAGCAGGGGCGAAATATTTGGATTTTTAGGGGCTAATGGTGCCGGTAAAACAACTGCCATGCGTATTTTGTGCGGATTGCTTAGCCCCACCTCGGGTGAAGCCTATGTCAATGGCTATGACGTATACACCCAGTCGGAAGCCATTAAAAAAACTATTGGTTACATGAGCCAAAAATTCTCCCTGTACGACGATCTGACTACAGAGGAAAACATCCGGTTTTACGCCACCATATATGGCATGAATAAAAAACAAATTGCCGAAAAAACTGAATTTTTGTTGCACGAGTTTGGAATGTTGGCAGTCAAAGATCAACTGGTAGGTAGCATCCCGTTGAGATGGAAACAAAAGATAGCATTTCTTATCGCCAACTTTCATCATCCCTCGGTAGTATTTCTCGATGAGCCTACAGGTGGAGTCGATCCCATCACGCGACGGCAGTTCTGGGAACTAATACACCAAGCGGCCGCCACCGGTACCACAGTATTTGTCACTACCCATTACATGGACGAAGCCGAATACTGTGACCGCGTATCGATAATGTCGGAAGGCAAAATTGTTGCACTCGATACACCGGATGAACTTAAAAAGAAATACCATGTGTCGACCATAGGCGAAGTCTTTTTCAAAATAGCAAGAAATGCATCCTAAAATGAACATTTTACAGGCTACCCATTTCGACTTTTTGGGTATTCTTTCGGCTGGAAAGCAAACATTGAAATATTAAATAGATAAATAAAGTGAATGACATCATCTGAAAATAGCAAAGCAAATGATCAAGGCAGTAATTTTTGACATGGATGGAGTGCTGGTGGACAACAGCAAGGTGCATGACGAAACATGGAGAATCATGTGTGAAAAGTATGGCAAACCCGAATCAGCGGAGAAGGTAAAGAATATTTTTGGTGGCACCAATAAAATCTTTGTCGAACAGCTACTGGGAATAACCGATCCGGAGGAAGTAAAACGGATAGCCATTGAGAAAGAAGCGCTCTATCGTGAGGTATTCCAGGCTACCATAAAAGCTCCCGACGGGCTGTTGCCCTTACTTTTCGAACTGCGTCGACGGAATGTGAGGCTTGCTGTAGCCACCTCGGGACCGAAGGAAAACCTCGACTTTGTGCTCGACAACCTCGACATACGACATTTTTTCGATGCCTTGGTGGAAGAATCACAGATTACTCATGGCAAACCCCACCCTGAAATTTATCTCAGGGCAGCCCAACTTCTGGGAATTTCGCCGCAAGAGTGTGTTGCCATCGAAGATTCCATCTTCGGGCTGCAATCGGCCAAAAGTGCAGGCATGAAAGCTATTGCTATCACTACCTCGTTTACCCCTGACAAACTCACGCTAGCCGACAAAATTATTCACAGTTTTACCGAACTACAGGTTGACGAACTCTTACAGCTATGAAACCTTTCTGGGGATTTGTAAAAAAGGAATTCTACCATATCCTTCGCGACAAGCGAACATTGACTGTCATTTTGGGCATCCCAATCGTAGAAATGCTGCTATTTGGGTTTGTACTGACCAACGAAATCAAAGAAGTAAATGTAGCTGAAGTACTCCCCATTTTTCAACCACGGGTTATCCAAATATAAGTTTTTTTCTTTTTCATTATGAAGATATAATAATAACAATATAGTGTTAATAAACGGAAATAACTCGAAGAGTTATTCTGGTTATTAACACATTTTCTTTTTTGCCTACTTTTCTCTTTTGTTAATATCTTCATTTTCTGTTAATATCATACTACAGACCTGTACAAGTTTGCCGGGATCTGATGGCTGGTACCCTGATGACAAAGCCGGTTATTGTAATAATCAATATACTCCTTAAGTCCCTGAT
>Ga0209227_1002144_pt1 | contig 14489 bp, 7 predicted proteins | sample YNPBryantNP2012_FD_185815 | JGI IMG/M metagenome (GOLD analysis project Ga0209227, IMG submission 185815) | Anoxygenic and chlorotrophic microbial mat microbial communities from Yellowstone National Park, USA - YNP Bryant NP 2012 (SPAdes)... ...
CCCGCACCAGCACAATCGCGCCCGCTTCGGCGGGTCAGCCCCGCAGGGGCTTCCACGTGCTCAAGGAGGGCTTCAGCCCGCACCAGCACAATCGCGCCCGCGCCAGCGAAGTGTAGACCGAAATTTAGTTCGGTCACCGCGCGGGGCGCGCAGTTCCCAGGAGTGTTCAACCTCGTCCATCAGGCTCAACCGTTGACCCTTGTCCAGGTCTGCCGCGTCGCACAAAGCGCCCGCGCCAGCGAAGGGTAGACCGAAATTTAGTTCGGTCACCGCGCGGGGCGCGCAGTTCCCAGGAGTGTTCAACCTCGTCCATCAGGCTCAACCGTTGACCCTCGTCCAGGTCTGCCGTGTCGCACAATCGCGCCCGAATCCAGCGGAGGGTAGACCGAAATTTATTTCGGTCACCGCGCGGGGCGCGCAGTTCCCAGGAGTGTTCAACCTCGTCCATCAGGCTCAACCGTTGACCCTCGTCCAGGTCTGCCGTGTCGCGCGAGACGCCTGCCGCGGGCGAAGGGTAGACCGAAATTCATTTCGGTCACCGCGTGGGGCGCGCAGTTCCCAGGAGTGTTCAACCTCGTCCATCAGGCTCAACCGTTGTGAGAACTGCTATAAATGCTCAATCTCCATCAGCCCGCACCAGCACAATCGCGCCCGCTTCGGCGGGTCAGCCCCGCAGGGGCTTCCACGTGCTCAAGGAGGGCTTCAGCCCGCACAATCAGGTCAACCGACGCCGGATATTCATTCACCACCCGCCGCCGCTGCGCCCGCCGCCGCCAAACCCGCCGCCGCTACGCCCGCCGCCGCCAAACCCGCCGCCACTGCGCCCGCCACCGCCGAACCCGCCGCCACTGCGCCCGCCACCGCCGAACCCGCCGCCGCGACTGCCGCCACTCCAGCTGCTCCGACGGGATCGGCCATCGCTCAAGAGCGTTCCGACCAGCACACCGCCGATAAAATCACCGAGGCTATCATCGCTCTGTGAGGCGGCACGTATCTGTTCCTCAAAGATCCGTGACGCACGCTCGGCTTTCTCATATGCCTCCTGCGCCAGGCGCAGCGCGCGCTGCATCTCCGCATCGTTGGAGACCTGCCCGATCTGGTTGTAACTGCTGCGTGCTTCTTGCAACAGAGCAAATCCGGCAGCATCCCGGCTCACCAGACTCCCTGCCCGTGCTGACAGTTGCTCGGCACGACTGATGGCCGCCTTCGCACGCTCAGCTTCGTCGCGCACCCGTCGTCGCATGGTTTCGAGACGCTGGAAATGGCTCTGGATTTCTTCATAGATGCCGGCAGCCTGCTGTTCCAGGGCTGTATACCGCTCAATGGCATCACGCAATGCGGCTGCGCGCGCTTCCTCTTCCTTCTGATCGACGCTTTGCGCCGCCGTATAGGCCGCCTGGAGATTGATCTGCAACCCGTTGATCTTATCCTTCGCACCGACCGGAATGTCGCGCGGGTGAATGCTCACAAACTGAACGATTTTCTGCACTTCGGCGGTGGCGACCTGTTGCATCCGCTTGAGTTGCTCACGCAGCCGGTTCATCGCCTCGACTTCCGAGCGCGCTCCACGCAGCGCCTCATCCGCCAGATGATTGGCTTCGTGCGCCAGGCGAATGATCTGCAACCAGTCGGGACGTTCCTGCTCGATTTCGGCACGCGCCTGCACCAGCGCCGACTCGGCGCGCACCAGCAGTTTTTCCGGTTCCTTGCCCACATCGGGATCGTTGGCGGCAATGAACGCGCGCCCTTGCAGAATATCGGCTTCGGCAGCGGCAATCTCATCACGTGCTGCTGCACGCGCCGCCTCCAGATCCTTCAACCGTTTGATGATCGCCTCGATGAGCGCACGCGCGTATGCGATTCGCTCTTCTGCCGCATCCAGGTCGGCGCTGGCTTCGATGAACTCCTGGCGCTCCATCGAGTTGCGTTCGGCTGCCCGTTCCCACAACTCCTGCGCCTCGTCGGCAGCGCGCTCGGCTTCGCTGCCATTGCCGCGAATGTCGCTCCACGAACTTTCGGCAAACTCATCAACAATGTCGAATATGCGCCATCCTTCATCGATGAATGCCGCAAGCGCTTCACCCGCCGCCCTGACCTTCTCGATCCGTTCAAGGTTCGCGCGCTGGCGCGCCGGCAGTCCGCCGCCGCGAAGCACGCCCATCTCACGCGCGTTGTCCGCCTGATCGAGCAGACTGGCGACCCCTTCCGGTCCGACGACGGGCAGTGCCGCCGCCGCCTGACGCAGCAACCCTTCGGCGGTGTTGAACGATGCCATGCCTGCTTCGACGCGAAAACCCTGCGCTGCGACGCGTTCGGCTGCGGCTCGTCCGGCTGCGATCCCATCGGAAATATCGCGCATACGCGCAACAACATCGGCAAACGACTTCAGTGTGGCTGACGCTGCCTGCGCCGCCGTGATTGCATCGGCGGCGCGACGCTCCTCCAGCAATTGCTCAGCGCGTTCGACCAGCGACCCGGCGGTGCGGAGCGCCGCTTCGGACTGGAGATCGGCGCTGAGGGCGCTGAATTGCGCGGCAACGTCAGCCAGCGCTTTTTTTGCTTTGTCCACCTCGCCCGGCGCAGCCTGCGCGATCCGGTCGAGTTCGGCGCGACGCGCTTCGACCTGCGCGAGTCGCTCGCGGGCGGCGGTCACCTCCTGCTCCAGCTGGCGGTACTGTTGCGCAACCGTCTCATAATCCGCCTGGACTGGCGTCCGGCGCAGCGCCAGGTGCTTCTCGATCTCTGAGAACCGCTCCTGGAGACGGGCAACCTGTTGCTCGACCTCGCCCTGCATTGCGGCAAGCTGACGCACATCCGACCCGGCGTAGGAAACGTTGTCGAACTGCGCTTTTTCCCGGGCACTCCGCAGCGCCTGACTGACATCCACAATCGCGGAACTGGCGGATCGCCGCGCTTCTTCCGCAGCGGTGCGCGCCGCTTCCAGCGCCTTTGCCGCCGCGCGCCGCTTCTGGAAGCTGCTCCAGAACATTGGACCGCCAATCGCCAGCAGCACCAGAAAAATAACCCCGACCACAATCGGGACCGGGTTGATGGTGACGGTGGTTCCGCCTGCGGGAACGGGCGGTGAAGCAATCGAACGTTCGATCTCCGTCAGAGCATCAACCACGCCGCGGGTGGTATCGCCGCCCGCCAGACCAGGGTTCAGCCAGTTCTGGCGAATCGTTTCCGCATTGTCGTTCGTGCGCAGCGCCGCATTCCAGCGGTCGCCATACGCAATCTCGGAGTAGCGCGGATCGAACGACACGTAGATAAGGATGGCATTGGCGTTGATCGCGCCGCCGCTGGCAAAACCGGCGCGCTGATACCTGCGCAGCGCATCATCCTCGCCGCCGCGCTGCACAATAAAAACGCCGACCTGCGCGCCGCGCGCGACAAGCGGTTGCGCCGCGCGCTGAACCGCAGCCGTGTCCAGTTGTCCGGTTTCATCAACGATCGTGGGGCTCGACTGCGCCAGCGCCGGGGCGACCAGGAGGGTCAGCAGCAGCGTCATCAGCGCCAGAGCGCGCGCCATGGGAACAGGGTTCGGGAACATCACATGCGCCTCCTGTATTCACACATGGTTCCATTGTAGCACGTAGGGGCGCAGCGCCGCTGCGCCCCCAGGTGGCGCGACGGTTGGGGAATGGGCGCGCTGCTGCGCCCCCAGGCGGCGCGACGGTTGGGGAATGGGCGCGCCGCTGCGCCCGAAGGGGACGGCGACGTAGGGGCGCAGCGCTGCTGCGCCCCCAGGTGGCGCGCGGCGACGTAGGGGCGCAGCGCCGCTGCGCCCGAAGGGGACGCGGCGACGTAGGGGTGCAGCGCCGCTGCGCCCCCAGGCGGCGCGACGGTTGGGGGATGGGCGCGCCGCTGCGCCCCGCTGGAACGAACCGCCCCCTGCTCCCGCGCGGGGAGAGGGGGCGACGAGAGGCGTCACAATGCCGCAAATCGATGCCTACCGCACGATAAGCGGCAGATACACCCGCTTTGTAGCGAGCGCATAGCGGGCAATGTAATCGGCGAACGGATTGTTGCCGGTGTTGAGGAAGTTGCCGCCGGCGTACACGTCATCGCTCGACGGCACGGCGAGCGCGTAGACCGGACCGAACACTCCCGCCGTGCCGCTGACCAACGCCGTCCACTGTACGCCGTCCCAGCGAACCAGGTAATCGGCTGCGCTGTTCCCGCCCGCGTTGGTGAAGTTGCCGCCGAGGTAGACATCGCTGCCGCTCACCTTGATAGCCTGGACGGTGCTATTGACCGCATTCGCCGCGCCGACCAGGTTCCAGGTATTGTTGGCGCTGTTCCAGCGGGCGATGTAATTGGCGCCGGGCACGCCGCCTGCGTTGGTGAAGGCGCCGCCGACGTACACGTTCGTGCCGCTGATGGCGATGGTATTGACAAAGCCATTGATCGCACCCGCCCCGCCGACCAGGTTCCAGGTATTATTCGCACCGTCCCAGCGGGCGATGTTGTTGGCGCCGCTCACGCCGCCTGCGTTGAAGAAGAAGCCGCCGACGAACACGTCCGTGCCGCTGATGGCGATGGCGCTGACCGTGTTGCTGATGCCGAAGGTGCCGCTGAGCAGCCCGCTCCAGGTGGTGCCGTCCCAGCGGGCAATGTTATCGGCGCCGTTCACGCCGCCTGCGTTGAAGAAGAAGCCGCCGACGTACACGTCCGTGCCGCTGAGAGCGATGGTGGAGACTGTACCGGTGATTGAAGGCGTCGGTCCAACCGCGTTCCAAGTACTGCCGTTCCAGCGAGCGATGCTGTTGGCGCCGGTCACGCCGCCAGCGTTGGTGAAGCTGCCGCCGACGAGCACATCGGTGCCGCTGAGGGCGATGGTGTTGACCACCGCCGGGCTATTGATGCCGACCGTGCCGCTGAGCAACCCGCTCCAGGTGGTGCCGTTCCATTTAGCAACATAGTCCGCGCCAGGCACATTGCCCGCGTTGGTGAAGGCGCCGCCGACGAACACCTCCGTGCCGCTGACGACGACGGCGCTGACCGTGCCGTTGAGCGGTCCGGTGGTTTCGCTGCCGGGCGGAACGAATGCCGAACCGGTCCAGCGAGTAAGATGGTCATTCGCATTGTTCCCGCCCGCGTTGGTGAAGCTGCCGCCGACGAACACGTCCGTGCCGCTGATAGCGATGGTGTTCACCGCCGGGCTATTGATGCCAAACGTGCCGCTGAGCAGTCCGCTCCAGGTTGTGCCGTTCCAGCGAGCGATGTTGTTGGCGCCGCTCACGCCGCCCGCGTCGGTGAAGCTGCCGCCGACGAACACGTCCGTGCCGCTGATAGCGATGGTGTTGACCACCGCCGGGCTATTGATGCCAAACGTGCCGCTGAGCAGTCCGCTCCAGGTTGTGCCGTTCCAGCGGGCGATGTAGTCGGCGCCGCTCACGCCGCCTGCGCTGATGAAGAAGCCGCCGACATACACGTCCGTGCCGCTGAGAGCGATGGTGTTGACAAAGTTATTGATCGCATTCGCCCCGCCGACCAGGTTCCAGGTATTATTCGCACCGTCCCAGCGGGCGATGTTGTTGGCGCCGCTCACGCCGCCTGCGCTGATGAAGAAGCCGCCGACATACACGTCCGTGCCGCTGAGAGCGATGGTATTGACAAAGCCATTGATCGCACCCGCCCCGCCGACCAGGTTCCAGGTATTATTCGCGCCGTCCCAGCGGGCGATGTTGTTGGCGCCGCTCACGCCGCCCGCGTCGGTGAAGCTGCCGCCGACGAACACGTCCGTGCCGCTGATGGCGATGGTGGAGACTGTACCGGTGATTGAAGGCGTCGGTCCAACCGCGTTCCAAGTACTGCCGTTCCAGCGGGCGATGCTGTTGGCGCCGCTCACGCCGCCTGCGTCGGTGAAGCTGCCGCCGACGAACACGTCCGTGCCGCTGATGGCGATGGCGCTTACATAATCCCCCCAACCGCCAATCGCATATGGCGCGCCGACGGTGTGCCACTGCGTGCCGTCCCAGCGGGCGATGTTGTTGGCGCCGCTCACGCCGCCCGCGTCGGTGAAGCTGCCGCCGACGAACACGTCCGTGCCGCTGATGGCGATGGCGTAGACCGATCCGTTGAGCAATCCTTCTACCCCCGTGCCCAGATTCTCCCAGGTGTATGTGAGCGCCTGCGGGCTAAAGATCGGGCCGTTGTCCGGGTCGAGGGTCACATTCCAGCCATTGATGTCCACCGCGCCGTTGAACGTCCCATCCAGATGTAGCGTCCCGTCTGGGTTGAGCAGGTCTTCCGCCGGGATCGTCTGCGGGTCATCGTCCTCATCATCGTCGGTCGCTGTGACCGGTGCGGATACGGCGCCTGTCGTGTGCACTGCGACCGGCGGCGCCACGGCGACAACCGGCGCGGGCGGACCCGCTACCGGAGCGGAGTGGACGACTGCGCCCGCTGCTGGCGCAGCAACGGCGACCAGCAGTAGCGCGATGAGCATGCGGGCCATACGGATGAGCGCCATTGGTCTGCACCTCCCGATACTGAAGCGCGAATGCAGAGCGACTGTGTCTCCCCTGTGGATGCACGCTATCGGAGGCGGACACAAGAAAGCAGACGTCAGCAGAGATGCCCCGAATGCACCGGGTCAGAGCGAACCGCTACCGCAAATATAATCATGCATCACGCCGGAAGACACGCGCCGCCGTCTCAACAATAGTATAAATCCCTTAATGATAGCAATAGGACGTTCGTACCGGGCGGGAATAAGAATATTGGGAGGTGCAACACAGGACCTTTGTCCCATCAGTATTGTAAGGATCGGCGCAATAAACCGCGCGGGGCGCAGCGACGCTGCGCCATGTGCAAGGTCTGGGGTGGGCGCGGCAGGGCGGCAGCGTGGGGTGGACGCAACAACACAGTGTCCGTGGTATACTCTGCTGCACCGATCACCACCGACCCGACGGCGAAATGCGCACTTATGCCCTCCACCCGTCACATCTACATTGCCCAGACGCAGCCCGGCTTCGAGGCGATTGCTGCGACCGAGATTGCACAGCGCCTCGATGGCGCGCACATCCTCGATGTGCGCCCGGTCGCCGAGAAGAACGGCATGGTACGGTTCGCATACGCCGGTGATCCGCGTGATCCGCTGACGTTGCGGACGGTTGAGGACATCTTTGTGGCGGCGGCGGAGACGCGCGATCTGGCGCCGGGATTCGCAGCGTTGCGCCAGCTTGAGCATCTGGCGACGACGGCGCCCGGCATCGAGCGCGCCATCCGCCTGGCGCGTCTGGTCGATCCGCGGCGCGGCGGCGAAGGACGGATCCACTACCGCGTGGTTGCGCGGCAGGTCGGGCGCGCGCCCTACCGTCGCGTCGATGCGCAGATCGCCGTTGAACGCGGGATCGCAGCGCGACCGGATCATCGCTGGCGGCTCAGCGCCGATGGCGGGATCGAAATCTGGCTGACGCAATGGCCCGGTGAAGCGCTGCTGATGGTGCGCCTGAGCGATGATCGGATGCGTCACCGCTCCTATAAAGTGGAACATCTCCCCGCATCCCTGCGCCCGGCAGCTGCGGCTGCGCTGGCATGGCTCACGTCACCGCGTGACGATGATGTGTTCCTTGATCCAATGTGCGGGGCGGGCACGATTCTGATCGAGCGGGCGCACCTGGGGCGCTATCGCGCCCTGATCGGCGGCGACGTCGATCCCGACGCGGTCGCGACGGCGCGGGCGAACATCGGGTCGCGCTATCAACCGATCTCCATCCACGAATGGGACGCACGGCAGTTGCCGCTCGACGCCGGATCGGTAACGGCGCTGGCGGTCAATCTGCCATTTGGCGCGCAGGTGGGGTCGGTCGAAGAGAACCGCGACCTTTACCCGGCATTTTTGCGTGAAGCAGCGCGGGTGCTGCGCCCCGGCGCCCGCTTTGTTGCACTGAGCGGCGATGTGCGCACATTGGGCGATGCGCTGCGGCGGAACAACCGCCTTGTGCGGCGCGCAACCTACCCGGTGCTTATCCTGGGGCGCCGGGCAGTGGTGGTAGTGGCGGAACGGGTGTAGGCATTGTTGAAGGTGGGAAGGTTGAACGTTACACGTTTGGCTAATCCCGCAACCCAACGAGGATTGACACGTAGATTCAGTGCTGCAACCAGATTGTCAACGAGTCGATAACACGGACTTAATCAAGATCGGCTAGACTACGACCAGGATATTGCCCCCTTCATTACCAGCGAGGTAGATTATGCAATCGGTCACGCGCGCAATCGGCATCGGCTACCTCCTCATCTGTCTGCTGGCGCTCCTGGCTACAGCATTCGTCGGTCCAATCGGTCCTGCGCCGCCCTTCCCGCTCCCCATCGGTCCGGCGCAGGACCCGGTCGTGGTAACGATCTGGTATGGCACCGAGAAACGGCAGTGGTTTGAAGATGCCGCGCAGCGGTTTGCGGCGACCAACCCGCGGGTGGGGAACCGCCCGATTCAGGTCGTGTTGCGCGGCATCGGTTCGCGTGAACTTTCCGTGCGTGCCGCACGGCGCGAGTTCGGCGGCGACGGGCAACCGACGGTGATCAGCCCGGCGAGCAGCATGTGGGTCGAGGTGGCGCGCACCGACTGGGCGGCGCTCAATCCCGGCGCGCCGTCGTTCATCACCGAAAATCCGGGTCAGGTGACGCCGCTGGCATTAACGCCGCTGGTGGCGGTGATCTGGCAGGAACGCGCCCAATTGCTCTGGCCCCAGGGTCCAGAGAACTTCTGGCAGAATCTGCACGCGGCGCTCACCGACAGTGAGGGGTGGATCGGCGTCGCCAAAGCGCGCGGTTTCGCTCCCGGCTCGCCAGAGTACCAGAAAGCCAGCAACTGGGGGTTCGTCAAATTCGGTCACACCTCGCCGCTGACCTCGAACAGCGGCGCGCAGGCGTTGATCCTCATGGCGTATGGCTACCACAATAAAAGTCGGGGTTTGACGAACGCCGACGTGCTCACCCCTGAGTTCCAGCAATGGATGCGCGATGTCGAGATGGCGGTGCTCGAATTCGGCGACAGCACCGGTTCGTTTATGACCGGCATGGTGCAGTTCGGTCCGAGCAAGTACGATCTGGTGCTGGTGTACGAAAACCTGGCGCTGGAGAACATTGTCGCCGCCCAGAACCGCTGGGGAGACATCCGCATCTACTATCCGCCAGCGACTATGTTCAGCGATCATCCCTATGCCATCCTGAATGCGCCGTGGGTGACGCCGGAACAGCGGCAGGCGGCGGAGAAGTTCCGTGACTTCCTGTTGTCGCCCCCCATCCAGGAGATCGCCTTTCGTCAGTATGGGTTCCGCCCGGCCATTCCCGATGTGCCGGTGCTGACCAACGATCCGTCCAATCCCTTCGTCAAATACAGCGCATATGGCGCGCAGGTCGACACGCCGCCGCTCGTAGAGACGCCATCGGGCGAGGTGGTGACCACGCTCCTCGATCTCTGGCGGCGGCAGATCAATCGGTGATCAATGTGAAGGTTGCACGTTGAAGGTTGAAGGTTGCACGTTGTAAGGTTAAAGGTTGCACGTCGGACGACAACGTGTAGGGGCGCAGCGCTGCTGCGCCCCCAGGTGGCGCGACGGTTGGGGGATGCGCGCAACGCTGCTGCGCCCCCAGGTGGCGCGACGGTTGGGGGATGCGCGCAACGCTGCTGCGCCCCCAGGCGGGGCGACGATTGGGGGATGCGCGCAACGCTGCTGCGCCCCCAGGCGGCGCGACGATTGGGGGATGCGCGCAGCGCCGCCGCGTCCAAACCGGCAGCGGGAACCCTGGCGGGGACGGCAGTGCGCGGCGACGTAGGGGCGCAGCGCGGCTGCGCCCCCAGGTGGCGCGACGATTGGGGGATGCGCGCGCGGCTGCGCCCCCAGGCGGCGCGACGGTTGGGGGATGCGCGCAGCGCCGCCGCGTCCAAACCGGCAGCGGGAACCCTGGCGGGGACGGCAGCGCGCGGCGACGTAGGGGCGCAGCGCGGCTGCGCCCCCAGGTGGCGCGACGATTGGGGGATGCGCGCAGCGCTGCTGCGCCCCCAGGTGGCGCGACGGTTGGGGGATGCGCGCGCTGCTGCGCCCCCAGGCGGCGCGACGGTTGGGGGATGGGCGCAGCGCCGCCGCGTCCGAACCGGCAGCGGGAACCCTGGCGGGAATGGCAGCGCGCGGCGACGTAGGGGCGCAGCGCGGCTGCGCCCCCAGGTGGCGCGACGATTGGGGGATGCGCGCAGCGCTGCTGCGCCCCCAGGTGGCGCGACGATTGGGGGATGCGCGCAGCGCTGCTGCGCCCCCAGGTGGCGCGACGGTTGGGGGATGCGCGCAGCGCCGCCGTGTCCGAACCGGCAGGGGGAACCCTGGCGGGAATGGCAGCGCGCGGCGACGTAGGGGCGCAGCGCTGCTGCGCCCCCAGGCGGTGCGACGGTTGGGGGATGGGCGCAGCGCCGTCGCGTCCAAACCGGCAGCGGGAACCCTGGCGGGAATAGCAGCGCGCGGCGACGTAGGGGCGCAGCGCTGCTGCGCCCGACGGGGACAGCGGCGCGAGGGATGAACGTTGCGCGTGGGAAGGTTACAGACAGATGTGCAGTCATCCGTTTCCCGAAAGAGTTGCCAGGTGTAGTGATTGACAGGAGTTATCCATGCCACATATACTCCGATGGCTTCTGATCCTGGTTCTGTTGGCGCCAGCGCTGACGGCGTGCGGCGGAAACGGGATTGGTATCGCTCCGGGCGCAAATACGATCGAGATCAGCATTGCCTACGGCAGCGAGAAGCGCGCCTGGTTGGAAGAGGCGGTCGGGCAGTTCAACGCCGCCGGTCAGAAAATTGCGAGTGGCGCCACCATCCGCGTCACGGCAACGCCAATGGGTTCGACCGACTCGATGAACCAGATTCTGAACGGCACGATTCAGCCGACCATCTGGAGTCCGGCGAGCCGGATTCTGCTGCCGGTCGCCAACGATGAGTGGGGCAAACGGAACAACGGCGCCACGCTGGTCGATGAAAATGCGCCGCTCCTGGTGCTCAGCCCGGTTGTCATCGCTATGTGGAAGCCAATGGCCGAAGTGCTTGGCTGGCCCAACAAACCACTTGGCTGGAGCGACCTCGCCGAACTGTCGGCGAGCGGCAAAACCTGGGCGGACTTTGGCAGACCGGAGTGGGGTCCGATCCAGTTCGGTCACACCCACCCTGATTACTCCAACAGCGGTGTTGCAGCGATTATTGCCATCAGTTATGCGGCAGCCGGCAAAACGCGCGGATTGACCGTCGCCGATGTGCAGAATCCCCAGGTCGCCCGGTTCATGCAGAATATTGAGAGCGGCATCATCCACTACGGTGAAAGCACCGGTTTCTTCGCCGACCAGATGTTCAACCGCGGACCGGGGTATCTCTCAGCCGCCGTGTTGTACGAGAACCTGGTGATCGAGTCCTACAACCGCGACCGCTACCCCGCCGTTTCGCAGCCGGTTGTCGCCATTTACCCGAAGGAGGGCACCTTCTGGAGCGATCACCCGTATGCTGTGCTGAATGCGCCCTGGGTCAGCGCCGAACAGCGCGAGGCGGCGGATGTGTTCCTGCGCTATCTGCTTGATCGCCCACAGCAGGAACGGGCGCTGAGTTACGGCTTTCGCCCCGCCAGCACCGATGTGCCGGTCGGCGCTCCGATTACGCCAGAGAACGGCGTCGATCCGCAGCAACCTCAGACGCTGCTCGATGTGCCGCGCCCGGATGTGCTGGCCGCCATTCGCAGCATCTGGGTGGAAAACAAAAAACGGGTCGATGTGATGGCCGTCCTGGATGTGTCCGGCAGCATGGAAGACGAAGCGCGCCTGGAACAGGCAAAAACGGCGCTGCGCATCTTCATCGAGCAATTGCAGGACGATGATGGGCTCGGTTTGACCATCTTCAGCGACGAGGCAACCGTTCTGACACCCGTCTCTCCCATCGGTCCCAAGCGCGCCGAAATCCTCAATCGCATTGCGGGGCTGACGCCACGCGGCGGCACGCGCCTGCTCGATACAACTGTCGAAGCGTACGAGCAACTGAACGCCACACCGCCCGGTGAACGCATCCGCGCGGTTGTGGTGTTGACCGACGGGCTGGACACCAAGAGCCAGCGCGGGTCGCAGGAAGTCATCGATCTGCTCCAGCGCGACCGCGAAGGATACAGTATCAAGGTCTTCACCGTTGCGTTCGGCGGCGATGCTGATGTAAACTTGTTGAAGGAGATCGCCGAAGCGACCGGGGCGAAGAGTTACGTCGGCAAACCGGGAGAACGCGGCAGCATTGAACGTATCTACCAGGACATCGCAACGTTCTTCTAAAATCCGCTGCAAAAACGCACCGCTGCGACGCAGAGCACGCAGAGGTTTTTCATCAGTCGCTCTCTGCGCCCGCTGCGTCTCTGGTGATGACAAGACCTTTTTGCAGCGCTCAATCTTTATCAACCTCACAGATACAACGTATTGAGGGTGCACCTATGAACTCGATGAAACTGCCACTTCTTGCGGCGCGCCAACCGCTGGCGATCATTGTGCTGGTGGTCGCGATCATTGCCGGGTTGACCGTTGCGCTCTGGTTGCTCCCGCTCGGACTGCTGGCATATGCGCTGATGGTCTTCTTCGGCATGCGCGACCCGGTGCTGATCGATGCCGCACGCCGTCCGCCGCCGACACCACGCCCGCGCCTCACCAGTCTCACATTTCGCGCGCAGATCGAAGCCATTGAACGCACCCATCAGGAGATCACCCGCAGCGCCGCGCAATCCGGCGGTCCGCTGGCGCGCCTGCTGCTCCCGATCGCCGAACAGGGGCGCGAACTGGTCGAAGAGGCGTATATCCTGGCGGATAAGGGACAGATCATCGAACGCTACCTGGCATCGGTCGACCGGCGTAAACTCGAGCAGGAGGTCGCCGCTATCGACCGGCAAATCCAATCGACCAAGGATTCGTATACCCGGTCGCAACTCGAAGAAACACGCCAGGCGCGCATGGAAAAAATCCAGAATGTGCGCGACCTGGACACCTATATTGGTCGCATCAGCGCACAGTTGCAAAATATCAGCGCCAGCCTCGACAATGTTCTGGCAGAAACGGTGCGGCTGCGCACCGCCGATGCCGCCAGCGCCGACAGTACGACCAGTCAGGTGGCGCGACGCCTGGCAGACCTCAAATCCGACATGGATGCGTTTCAGGCAGTGCTCGATACTGCGCTGGCGCGGAGCGGCGCGATGTAGGATGAGGCGCACGGCGCACCGCGCGAAGCCAGACAGGTGTTCTGGCGCGCCTCACGTTCCTTTGTCCATATTTCCTCGCCAGAGGTGGTACAATACACGGGCATCTTGCAAATAAGGTCATGTCACCATAGAGGCGCAGCGGACGCAGAGAGCAATTGATGGAAACCTCTGCGCACCCGGCGTCTCGACGGTGCTTTTTTGTAGCGGAGTCACATATCATATCGACGTGCAGCACAGTTGACCGTCGGGATTGCGTGCATCGTGTATGCATAACACCTGCGCATCCGGCACGCACGTGGTTCAATAATGCTGCGCTTCGCCAGAGTGAGCGGCAACGCCAGACCCGCGCGCGACCCGCTCACCTTCCCAGGAGGCGCTGCTCATGACCCGAACGACCGTCCATCGCCCCCCGGCGCCGGACACGCCGCCCGAAACCGATCCGTTCCGCTACGGCTGGCGTCTCGTGCCGCGCCCCACCCCCGACAACCCCCACAACCTGGAACAGGTTCCGCTCACGCTGGAGGACGTCCTGCACCCTGAAACGGGAGATTTCATCGTGCATAGCGACCGTCACGAGACCGACCGGATGTACCTGACCGCCGTGCTGCGCGCGCGCCTTGAGTCCGCTGGCGTCGCCATCGTTCTCAGCGATGTGCGCATCGCGTGGGATCTTCCCGACCTGCGTCCGCACGGACCGGATGTGATGGTCATCCCCGGCGTGGCAGAGCGGCAGGACTGGAGCACGTTCGACGTGGCGGTCGAGGGAGCGCGTCCGGCGCTGATCATCGAAATCACCTCGCCGGAGACGCGCGCGAATGATCTGGAGATCAAGGTTGACCATTATGCGCGGGCGGGAGTAGCGCAGTACGTGATTGTGGACGACGCCAGGCGGCGGGGGGGAAAGCGGCGTCTGCGCCTGCTCGACTACCGGCTGGAGGCGGGGGCGTACCGCCTGCACGCGCCGGATGCAGCAGGGCGGGTGCATCTGGTCATCGCCAATCTGTGGCTGGGAGTGGAAGGCGACCACGTGGTCTGCTACGACGAGCGGGGTGCGGCGTTCGGCGAGTATGCGACGGTGGTGCGGCAGGCGGCGGAGGCGGCGGAACGCGCGCGCCAGGAGGCGCAGGCGCGGCGGGAGGCCGAAGAACACGCGCGCCGGGAAGCGGAACGCGCGCAGCGCGAGGCGGAAGCGCGGGAGGCGGAAGCGCGCGCGCGCCAGGAAGCCGAAGAACGCGCGCAGCGCGAGGCGGAGGAGCGCGCGGCGCTCGCGGCGCGGTTGCGTA
>Ga0209227_1002147_pt1 | contig 14465 bp, 11 predicted proteins | sample YNPBryantNP2012_FD_185815 | JGI IMG/M metagenome (GOLD analysis project Ga0209227, IMG submission 185815) | Anoxygenic and chlorotrophic microbial mat microbial communities from Yellowstone National Park, USA - YNP Bryant NP 2012 (SPAdes)... ...
CGACGGGCTCATTGTCACCAACGAGCACGTGATCGCCGGCGCCGCGGAAATCGCCGTGCGCTTTTTGTCGGGGCGGGAGGAAAAAGCGGAGGTGGTGGGTTCCGATGCGGATTCGGACCTGGCGCTGTTGCGGGTGAAGGCCAAAGGGTTGCCCTTCCTGCCGGTGGCGGAGCGGGACGACCTGATGATCGGCGAAACCGTGATCGCCATCGGCAATCCCCTGGGTTTGGAAAACACCGTGACCGTGGGGGTGCTTTCCGCCCGGGACCGCACGGTTTCCTCGCCGCGCACCAACCGGGTTTACACGGACTTCCTGCAAACCGACGCCTCCATCAACCCGGGCAACTCCGGCGGCGCCCTGGTGGATTTGGACGGGCGGTTGGTGGGGATCAACACCGCCATCGTGGGGGAGGCCCAGGGGATCGGCTTCGCGATTCCCGCCAAGCGGGTGCGTCGGGTGGTGGCAGACCTTTTGCGCTACGGCCGGGTGCAACCCGCCTGGCTGGGGGTTTTCGTCCAGGACCTGCCGGCCCGAGGGCGCGGGCGTTCCGGCAACGGGGTGAGGGTGGTGGACGTTTTCCCCGGCTCCCCCGGAGAGGGGGCAGGGTTGGCGGCGGGGGACGTGCTGCTCGCCGGCAACGGCAAAGCCATCGCTTCCCGGGACGACTTCGCCACGCTCCTGGCCCAGGTGGCCCCGGGGGAGCGGGTGGAGCTGGAGGTGCTGCGGGGGGAAGGAGCCCGGAAGCTCACGCTGCGGGCTGCCACCCCGCCTCCCAACCTGGGGGAGCAGATCCTCCTCCGCTACGTGGGGATCCGCCTGGCAACCCGGCGGGGGTTCGTGGTGATCAGCAAGGTGGTTTCCCCCTCGCCGGCAGACCAGGCGGGGTTCGCCCCGGGTGATTTGCTCTTGGGCATCAACGGCCAGCGGGTGCGGGAGCTTGCCGACGTAAACGACATCCTCACCCGGGACTACCTCCGCTCCTCGGTGCTCTTGGCCATAGGTCGCGGCGGGTTCCAGTACCACTTCACGTTCCCGTTAGCCCCGTGAGCTCGGGTATACTGGCGGCCGTGGCGGAAAAGCAGGTGGGGGTGGTGACCGCGGTTTTCGGCCCGCTGGTGCGGGTCCAGGTGGCGGAAGAGAACCTCGTGGTGCCTTTCCGTCGCAAGCTCCTCTGGCACGGCGACACCGCCGACCGCAGGCTGGTGGTGGGGGACCGTGTGGTGCTCCACGGGGAAAAGGGGCAGGCGGTGGTGGCGGAGGTGCTGCCGCGGAAGGCCACGCTCACCCGCAAGTCCCCGGGGGAGGAGCGTCCCCGGGTGATCGCCGCCAACGTGGACCAGGCGGTGGTGGTGATGGCCGCCAAGCTCCCGGAGCCCAACCCCCGGCTTTTGGATCGGCTTTTGGTGGCCTGCCACCACGCGGGCATCCACCCGCTGCTTTGCATCAACAAGGTGGACCAGGGGACCGAGCTGGTGGATCCCTGGATCGGCGATTACCAGGACGCCGGCTACGAGATCTTCCTCACCTCCGCCCGCACCGCCAGGGGCCTCGGCAACCTGCAGCGGGCGCTCGCCGGGAAAACCACGCTTTTCTGCGGCCCCTCGGGGGTGGGGAAGTCGGCGCTTTTGAACGCCATCCACCCCGGCTACCGCTTGCAGGAGGGCTCGATTTCCGAAGCCACCGGCAAGGGGCGCCACACCACCACCACCGCCCAGCTGCTGCCGCTCCCTGGCGGCGGGTTCGTGGTGGACACTCCGGGGATCCGCGAGTTCGGGCTTTGGGACCTGGCTCCGGAAGCGCTCGCCGCGCACTTCCCGGATATCGCCCGCTTCGCCGCGCAGTGTAGCTTTTCCAACTGCAGCCACGACCGGGAACCCGGCTGTGCGGTGCGGCAGGCGGTGGAGGAGGGGCGGCTTTCCTCCCGGCGCTACACCTCCTACCTCAAGCTGCGGTCCGAGCTGGCCGCGGGCGTCTACCGCCGCTAGGAGGCCCCGTGCCGCTGCCCAACCGAATCCTCCTGGCGCTGCTCTTGGGGGCGCTGGGAGGCATGGCGGGGCAGGCGCTGGCTCCCGGGAACCCGGCCCTGCTCTGGGTGGTGGCCAACCTGGCGGAGCCGCTCGGGCGGGTTTGGCTTTCGGCGCTGATCATGGTGGTGATCCCCCTGGTGGTTTCCACCCTCGCCACCGGCGTGGCGAACCTGGGAAGCTTGCGGGAGGTGGGGCGCATCGGCGCCATGACGCTTTTTTGCTTTCTCTGCCTCACCGCTGCCTCCTCCATCCTGGGCATCGCCGCGCTGCACATCGTGCGCCCCGGGGCGAGCCTCCCGGAAGCCACCAAGCAAGAGCTTATGGCCACCTTCGGGGCCGAGCTGGGGAAAGCCGGGGAGCTCGCTCGCGGCAGCCTCTGGCCGGAGCTCTTCCTCAAGCTGGTGCCCCGCAACCCGGTGCAAGCAGCGGCAGCCGGGGACATGCTGGCGGTGATCGTGTTCGCGCTTTTCCTCGGGCTGGGGCTGGCGGTGGCTGCCGAAAAAGGTGCTCCGCTGGCAGCTGTCCTGGAGGCCCTCGGCCACGCCACGGTAGCCATCATCTCGCTGGTGATGCGCGTGGCCCCCTGGGGGGTTTTCTGCTTGATCTTCGCGGTGGCGGCGCGCTTCGGCTGGCGCCTCCTCGCCACGCTCTCCTCCTTCGTGGCCACGGTCTTGGTGGCGTTGGCGGCGTTCCAGTTCCTGGTTTACCCTTTGGTGGTGAAGCTTTTCGCCAAGCGGAACCCCTGGGAGTTCCTGGCCCGCATCCGCCTGGTGATGCTCACGGCGTTTTCCACCTCCTCCTCCAACGCCACGCTTCCCACCACCATGCGGGTGGCCCAGGAAGAGCTGGGGGTTTCCCGGGAGGTGGCCGGGTTCGTATTGCCCTTGGGGGCCACGCTGAACATGAACGGCACCGCGCTCTTCGAAGGGGCCACGGTGCTTTTCTTGGCCCAGGTGTTCGGCGTACCGCTTTCGCTCAAAGCCCAGGCGCTGGTGGTGGTCATGGCGGTGCTCACGGCCATCGGCACCGCCGGCGTACCCGGGGGCTCGATCCCCTTGCTCATGATGGTGCTGGCCACCGTCGGGGTGCCTCCCGAGGGGATCGCCATCGTGCTAGGGGTGGATCGCTTCTTGGACATGTGCCGCACCACGCTCAACGTCACCGGCGACCTGGTGACCGCCACCATCGTGGAGCGCTTCTCCTGGCGGCGTTTCGAATCGGAGCGCTAGCTTTTTGCGCCAGCGCAAGGTCCCCGGGCAACGGCGGACCGATGATCCCAGGCGGGGAGGGACCATGGCGCGGGGCTGGCCAGTGGTGAGGCTGCGGCGGCACATCCAAGCCGGGTTTTTCTTCTGGACCGCTTTCATCGGCACGCTCTTTGCGCTTTGGGCGTTCGCCCACATGCGGGGAAAGACCCCGCCGGTACCCAGGCCTGCCGGGGTGGAGGGTTTTTTGCCCATCTCCGCCCTCATGTCGTTGCGGCTCTGGCTTGCCGGCGGCGGCGTTCACCCGGTGCACCCCGCTGCCCTGGCCATTCTCCTGGGGGCCATGGCCATGAGCTGGGTGGTGGCTCGCTCGTTCTGCTCGCACCTCTGCCCCGTGGGGGCGGTTTCCGAATGGCTGGGGAGGTTGGGCCGCAAGCTTTTGGGGAAAACCTGGGAGCTACCGCGCCTGTTGGATGTCCCGTTGCGGGGCCTCAAGTGGCTGCTTTCGGGCTTTTTCGTCTGGGCCACGTGGTTTTCCATGAGCCTCGCCCAAGTGAAGGCGTTCCTCGACAGCCCCTACAACCGGGTGGCCGACGTCAAACTGCTGCTGTTTTTCGCCGAGCCCTCGCGAATCACCGTGGCGGTGCTGGGGGTGCTGGTGGTGGCTTCGATCCTCGTGCGGGACTTCTGGTGCCGTTACCTCTGCCCCTACGGGGCGCTGGTGGGGGTGTTCGGCCGCTTCGCCCTCTGGCGTATCCGCCGCGAGCCTGCCACCTGCACCGACTGCCGTCGCTGCACCAAGGTTTGCCCTGCCCGCCTGCCGGTGCACGCCCTGGAGGTGGTGCGGTCGGGGGAGTGCACCGGTTGCCAGGACTGCGTAGCAGCCTGCCCGGTGAACGGTTGCTTGCGCCTGGCGGGCCCGGGAAAGCTCGCGCTGCGGCCTGCCCACGGAGTGCTGCTGGCTTTCGGGGTGTACCTGGCGATCACCGGAGCGTTCCGTCTGGCGGGGCACTGGCGCGGCGCGGTCACCGAGGTGGAGTACGCGCGCAGGCTGCCGGAAATCCACTCCCCGCTTTACACCCATGTGGGGGGGATGGCGGGGGCCGAGCTACCCACCGGCCCCCCGGAGCTCGCCCCCGCTCACTGACTCCGGCTTTCGATTTCCCGGATCTTCAGGGCGAGCGCCACCACCGCCACGAGGATCACCGCCAGCGAGATCTTCAGGCCGTTGTGCCGGAAGCGCAGCTCCTCCTCCGCCGCTTTGGCAAGCCCTTCCGCCTTCGCCAGCGCTTGCTGCGCCTGGGAGGTCTGGGCTTCCACCCTGGCGCGGTTTGCGGTGTGCACCTCGTTGCGGGCCAGCACCAGCGCTTGGTGCGCCTCCTCCAGCTGCACCGCCGCTTCGTCCATGAGCATCCCCCGCGCCTCCAGCTGCTCTACCCGCGCGTGCGCCGCTTCCAGGCGCTTCACGGTCCCGTCCAAGGCCCCGAAAAGCGCGGCGGCTACCTGGGCACCTTGGTCGGAAGCGCTGTGGCAGCTGCCGCAAACCTGACCCTCCCCTACGCCGATCCAGCTGTCCTGGGGGGGCAGCACCTTGTGGTTGCCGTGGCACGCCTCGCAGGCCGGCTGCTCCAGCGCAGCGAAAGCGTCCTTGTGGGGGGAGAGGTCGAAGGCCTCCCGTTGGGTGAGGTGGCAGTTGCCGCACACGTTGGAAACCGAGGCAACCCCGGGCGGGGTAGCGCCGTGGGAGCCGTGGCAGTCGTTGCAGGTGGGGGCGGAGAGGTCGTTCTTCACCGTGAGCGCGTTGTAGTGCACCGACTGCTTGTAATCCGCCACCTCCTGGCCGGAAATGCGGTAGTTGGCCATGAGGGCCTTGTTCCCGTGGCAGCGCTCACAGGTTTCCACGATCCGCGTGGGGTACACCGGGGAGCGGGCGTCGCTGGCGGGGAGCACCCCGTGAGCCCCGTGGCAGGAAGCACAGGTGGCCACCCGGGTATCCCCTTTGGCCAGCCCCAGCCCGTGCTTCGAGGTGCGGTACTGCGCCAGTTGGTCCGTGGGGATGTTCGGGGCGTAGCGCAGCATGAAAGAGGCGTCGCTGTGGCAGCTGCCGCAAACTTCCGGGATCCGCTGCGCCGGGATCTTGCCCACGAACCCCTTCTTGGGATCCATGGCCTGCTGGGGGTCCTCGGCGGTGGGGTCGCCCCCGTGGCACCCGGCGCAGGTGATCCCCTGCCGGTGGTGGATGTCGTCCGCCGCCAGGGTGGCGGGGTGCTGCAGCCGCGGGTCGTCCAACGCCTGGTGACACTCGGTGCAGGTATCCTGAGCAGGCTTGCCCGGAGGACCCACCGCAGGAGAGGGCGGTGCTGCCAAGGCAGGCAACGCCAGGAGGAACAAGCTCGCTGCTGGCATCCACTTCATTTGAACACCCCCAGGTAGGAAAGCACCGTGAACGAAGCGATGTACAGCAAGACCACCCACCCCACCGCCAGCGCCCAGGGGTTGCGCGCACCCCGGGCCCGCCTCTTGTCCCAAAGCGGCGCCAGGAACCAGAAGAGCCCTCCCACGGTGAAGGCCGCGAGCCCGAGGATTTCCCCCTCGATCCCAGCCACCTTGGCGGGGAGCAGCTTCAGCGTTTCGAACATGAAAAGGAAGTACCACTCGGGCTTGATCCCCGCCGGGGCCGGAGCGAAGGGATCGGCTTTCTTCCCCAGCTCCCAGGGGAAGAACGCGGCCAGGGCCGCCAACAGCGCGAGCCCTACGAGCCAAACCATGGCCTCGCGCAGCACAAAGTTCGGGAAGAACGGGCGGGTGCGCACCGGCTTTTCCCCTTCGGGCACGTGAATCCCCTGGCGTTGGATGAACGCCAGGTGCAGCACGATGAGAAACGTGGTGATCATCGGCAGCACCGCCACGTGAATGCCGAAAAAGCGCGTGAGCGTGGCCCCGGTCACGTCCTCGCCGCCCCGCAGCACCTTGAGCAGCCAGTGCCCCACGAAGGGGACCTTGGAAACCATATCGGTGCCCACCCTGGTGGCGAAGAACGCCAGCTCGTTCCAGGGGAGGAGGTAGCCGGAAAAGCCGAAACCCAACGCCAACAGCAGAAGAGCAGCCCCGGTCCACCAGGTGAGCTCCCGGGGCTTCACGTAAGCCCCGGAAAAGAACACCGTGAACATGTGGACGAAGGCGGAAGCGATCATGAGGTTCGCGGACCAGGAGTGGATCGAGCGGATGAGCCAACCGAACGGCACCCGGGTCATCATGAACTGCACGCTCTCGAACGCCGCTTCTGCCGTGGGACGGTAATAAAGCAGTAGCAGGATGCCGGTGGCCACTTGCACCGCGAAGAAGAACAGCGTGAGCCCGCCGAAGTAGTACATCCAGTCGTGACGGTGGCAGGGCACCGATTTTTCCTTGGCGAAGGCCAAGAGCGGCTGGAGGTCGTACCGCTCGTCCAACGCGCGCCAAAGCTTTTCCAAAAGCTTCATCTCAGGCTCCCCTGGTGACGTAGATGTCGTCGCCCACGATGTCCACCTTGAACGCCTCCAGCGGCCGCGGCGGGGGACCTTGGATGTTCTTCCCCTGGAGGTCGTAGTGGCCGTTGTGGCAAGCGCACCAGATGTGCTGGAAGTCGGAACGGTACTGCACGGTGCAGTTCAGGTGGGTGCAAATGCCGGAAAAGGCCCGCACCTCGCCGGCAGGGGTGCGCACCAGGATCCCGGGCTTGGCCCCGAAGCGGAAGATCTTCCCGCTGTTGGGGGGCAGCTCCGAGAGCTTGCCCGCCAGTACCCGGTTGGTGGGGGCCTCCGCCACCTCCGGGGGCAGCACGTAGCGGAATACCGGGTAAAGCGCTGCCGCTACCGTAGCGCCAAGGGATGTTCCCAGAAGCCAGTTCACGAAGGTTTTTCGCGAAACTTTCCGCTCTTCCGCCATGCCTGCTCCCTCCCAGCGCCAGACCGCATTATGAGACAGCCAGCGTTCCCGTCAAGGTGTGACGAAGTGCCCCGGCGATGCTTGGGGTAAGCTTGCGGCGGAGGCGGCATGCGGCTTTTGTTCGTGGGTGACGTGGTGGGAAAGGTGGGGCGCAGGCTGGTGCGGGAGCAGCTCCCCAAGTTGGTGGGGGAGCTTGCGGCGGATTTCGTGGTGGTGAACGTGGAAAACGCCGCCGGCGGTTTCGGGCTCACCGGGGAAGTTTGGAAGGAGCTGGCAGCGCTGCCGGTGGACGTGTTCACCTCGGGCAACCACATCTGGGACAAAAAGGAAACCGCGGGGATCCTCGATGCGGAGCCCCGGCTCCTGCGCCCCGCCAACTACCCCGACGGCAACCCGGGTCGCGGGGTGTGCGTGGCCCGGAGCCGGCGCACCGGGGTGCCAGTGGCGGTGCTCAACCTCCAGGGGCTCACGTTCATGACCCCCATGGAGTCGCCGTTCCGCACCGCGGACCGGCTGCTGGCCTCGCTTCCCGCCGAGGTGAAGGTGATCCTCGTGGACATGCACGCCGAAGCCACCTCGGAAAAGCAGGCCATGGGCTGGTACCTGGATGGGAGGGTGAGCGCGGTGGTGGGGACGCACACCCACGTGCCCACGGCGGACGAGACCATCCTCCCCCAGGGGACCGCCTACATCACCGACGTAGGCATGACCGGTCCTTACCGTGGGGTGATCGGCTTCCGCCCCAAGGAGGTGCTGGAGCGGTTCCTCTACGCCACCCCCCGCTCCTTGGAGCCTGCCACCCAGGGGGCAGCCTTGGCGGGGGTGCTGGTGGAGGTGGACGCAAGCTCCGGCAAGGCCACGAGCATCGTGAGGGTTTTCCGCAGGGAGGAGGAATGATCGAAAAGCTGCCGGTTTCGGTGCTCCTCACCGCCGGCAACGAGGAGGCCATGCTCCCCGGGGCGCTGGCCTCGGTGCGGGACTGGGCTGCGGAGGTGGTGGTGGTGGTGGACGAGGCCAGCACCGACGCCACCGAAGCCCTGGCCCGGGAGGGAGGGGCGCGGGTGTTGCGCCACCCGTTCGTCTCCTCCGCGGAGCAGATCAACCTGGGCCTCGCCAGCTGCCAGCAGCCCTGGGTGCTGGTGCTGGATGCCGACGAGCGGGTCAGCGAGAAGCTCGCGGCGAGCATCGCTGCCGAGCTGCGGCAACCGCGTTTTCCAGCGTACGCGGTGCGGCGGCGCAACTGGGCCTTAGGCAGGAAGGTGCGCTTCGGGGACTGGGGGTTCGACTGGGTGGTGCGCTTGGTGCGGCGGGAGGTGCGCTTCGAACCCCGGGCGGTGCATGGGGTTGCCCAGGTGTCCCGCTTCGGCCGGCTGGCGGGGGAGCTCCACCACCTCACGTTCCGCTCCTTTCCCCAGTACCTCCCCAAGGTGGTGGACTACGCGCTCCGGGGGGCGCGGCGCAGCAAGACCGGTGGCGGCTACGGCCAGGCAGGCGAGGGCGAGAACGGCTCGAGGGATCATTGGAACACTCCCGCCAAAGACAGCGCGGTGAAGCTCACGAGATACGCCAGGACCAACCACCCCAGGAGGAGGAAGAGGGGGGAGCGCTTGCCCCTTTCGGACCCGCGGTCCAGCAGGGGGACGAGGAACCAGACGAGTCCCCCGAAGGTGAAGAGGGCCAAGCCCACCAGTTCCCCCTCAATGCCCAGCACGTGGGGGGGGAGGAGCTTCAAGGTTTCGAACATGAAGAGGAAGTACCACTCGGGTTTGATGCCGGCGGGGGCCGGGGCAAAGGGATCAGCCTTGACGCCGAGCTCCCAGGGGAAGAAGGCTGCCAGCACGGCGAGGAGGGCCAGCCCGCCCAGCCACACGGTGGCTTCGCGGAGGGCAAAGTTGGGGACAAACGGGATGGGTGGGCGGCTCTTGGCTTCTGGAGCGAGCTTTTCGGGCACGTGCATCCCCTGTTTCTGGATCAGCAACAGGTGGAGCGCCAGCAGAGCCGAGGTGATCATTGGCAACAGTGCCACGTGGAAGCCGAAGAAGCGCGTGAGCGTAGCGCCCGTCACGTCGTCGCCGCCCCGCAGGAAACGCAGCAACCACCCCCCAACGAGGGGGGTCTTGCCGGCAATGTCCGTGCCGATGCGGGTGGCGAAAAATGACAACTCGTTCCAGGGCAAGAGGTAACCGGAGAAGCCAAACCCCATGGCCAGGAGCAGGAGGGCAAAGCCGCTCCACCAGGTGAGCTCGCGGGGCTTGGCGTAGGCACCCAGCAGGTAGACCGAGAACATGTGGGCGAACGCCGACAGGATCATGAGGTTGGCCGACCAGGAGTGGATGGAACGGACCAGCCAACCGAAGGGCACCCGCGTGACGATGAACTGCACGCTCTCGAAGGCGGCTTCTGCCGTGGGCCGGTAGTAGAGCAAGAGGAGGATGCCAGTGACGACCTGCACGCCCAAAAAGAAGAGCGTCAGGCCACCGAAGTAGTACGCCCAGCTGTAGCGGTGGCGGGGCACCTCCTTGTGGCGGGCAAACTCCACCAGCGGTGCCAGCCCCAGCCGTTCGTCGAGGGCGGCCCAGAGGCGCTTGAAGATTCCCATGGCCTACGCCCCCTTCGTCACGAAGATGTCGTCCCCAACCACGTCCACCTTGAACGCTTCCAGCGGGCGCGGCGGCGGGCCGGCAATGTTCTTGCCCTGCAGGTCGTAGTGGCCGTTGTGGCAAGCGCACCACAGGTGCTGGAAGTCGGGCCGGTACTGCACCGTGCAGTTGAGGTGGGTGCAGATGGCCGAGAAGGCCCGTACCTCGCCGCTGGGGGTGCGCAGGAGGATCCCAGGCTTGGCACCGAAGCGAAACACCCGCCCGGTGTTGGGCGGCAGCTCGGAGAGCTTGCCGGCCAGCACCCGGTTGGTGGGGGATTCGCCCACCTCCGGCGGTATCACAAAGCGGAGCATGGGGTAGAGAGCTGCCGCCAGCGTGGCCCCCAGGGAGGTGCCAAGCAGCCAGTTGATGAAGGTCCTCCTGCCAACCGTGGCCTCTGTCTCGTTCGCTGCCATGACGCTCCTGCCCTACCTGCTGCGCCATTGTGGGTGCCCCCCGCACTGCCGTCAAGAGGGCGAGGTGGCCCGCGCGGAATCTCTACAAGCTGCGGGTCGGCGGCTTGCGGGCCAAGGTTGGCGAAGCGGCGAGGCGACCGGGGAGGGAGGCGGTGAGGGCCAGGGGCGGCCGGAGCAGGAGCAGGGCGGCGGAGCTTGCGATCCGCGGGCGCGGGCGAGGTGGCCGAAGCGGGGGCCAGGGCTTGGCGGGGAAGCGAGCCCCTCGAGCCAGCTTCGGCTCGTCGGGCGCCTTGGCGGGAAACTGCCGCTGCGCCCCTCGGCCCTAGGGATTGCTTCAGTCATTTCCTTCCTTTTGCCTTCGAGAGGCAGGCGTAATGACGGATACGTTTGTCACCCTGAACGGGTTGTGAGGGCCTCACGAATTACCATGGGATTCTGACCTGCGTCAGAATGACAGACATGTGGAAGAAGCCCCGCCGATGGCGGGGCTTCTTGTGAAAGACAAACAAGGTGAAGGTGGGATGTCATCGCGAGGCACAACGTGCCGTGGCGATCCCAAAGAGCTTCAGGGGATTGCTTCGTCGCTTACGCTCCTTCTGCCTTCGGCAGACAGGTGCAATGACACTTTAAATCGTCACTGCGAGCGTAGCGAAGCAGTCCCAAGGAGGTTTCATGGGATTGCTTCTCCCTTCGGGATCGCAATGACAGACATGTGGAAGAACCCCTCTGCCTTAGGCAGAGGGGTTCTTTTGAAGACAATCAAGGTGAAGTTTATCCCTCCCATCCCCCCTTGGTAAGAGGAGGAAAAGGTGGGGTGTTCGATACAACCAAGTGGGGGAGACCCCAGGGGTTTTTTTATATCTCTAACCCCTGGGGTCGGAAAAGCGAAACCTCCTTTCTAGAAGTTGACGGTGATGGAAACGGTAGCCGTGGCGGTTCCTCCATGTCCGTCACTGGCGTCTACACGAATGATGAGGTTCCCGTCGATGTTGGGACTTACTACGCTACTGATGTTTCCTGTACCTGATGTTGGACCATCCCAGGCCACGGCGGCTGCCGGAACGGTGGAAGAGGGATCGACGGAGAGAGTCCAAGAGACGGTGTCTCCATCGATGTCCGACGTTGTTCCTGAAAGGGTAGATGTAGATCCGATGAAAACAGTTGTCGGATTGGCCATGAAGCTGTCGATGCTGGGGTCGTGATTGGGAGCCGTCACGGTCAGGACAAGGGTCTGGTTGGCCGTCCCGCAGTCTCCCGTTGCCGAGAGTTGCAGGGTGACACTTCCCGCGTCCGTGGCCGTGAACGTCGAGGTGACCGTGTTGCCGCTGCCGGAAGACGGAGTAACGGTCCCACTCCCCGTTCCCCCCACTTGACTGATCGTCCACGTCACGCTGGAGCCCGTGATGGTTCCGGACAGAGTAGTTGAGTCACCAACTTGGAGGACCGTTTGGTTTGCCGCCCACGCCGTGATCGCCGGCGGCGGATTGACGGTGACGGTTGCCATGTTGCTGTCGGCGCTGCCGCAGGCGTTGGAGACTCTGCACCAGTAGCTGGTGGTGACGGCGAGGTTCGGGGTGGTGAAGCTGTTGCTGTCCGTCCCCACGGGGTTGCCCGTGCCAGCCCCTTTATACCACTGGTAGTGGAGAGGGGCGGTTCCGGTGGCCGTGACGGACAGGGTGGCTGTGTTATTCGCACAGATGGTCGTGCTGGTGGGGTGAGTGGTGATGGCCGGCGGCGTGCAGGGCACACCGACGGTGATTTCCTTTGTACACGTCGCTGTTTTCCCCAGCGACGTGACCGTCACCGTGGCGGTGTAAGTCCCCGCCGTCGTGTACGTGTGGATTGGGTTTTGCTGAGTGGACGTATTCCCGTCCCCGAAGTCCCACGAGTAGGTGTACGTTCCATCACCCCCCGTCCCTTGGGAGGTAAACGTCACCTCGAGGGGGGCGTTGCCCGACTGGGGTGTGGCCGTACAGGCAACCGTCAGCGGTGGTAGCTGGGGCTTTTTGAGCCCCAGGATGGTAGCCCCATCGCCGCTGATGGGGTCCACGATGGAGACGTACCCCCACCAGGGGGCATCGCCTGTGACCTTGATGGTCTGGGGGCCCACAGGGAGCCCCATGTTGCTACCCAGGTCGCTGATCTGGATGTATTGCAGGGAACCGACGGTGTAGGTTTTGGAAGTCGATCCCGAGGCAACCGTGAGGTGCAACCCGTGGTTGCTGGGGTTGTACAGCAACAGGTTGGTCCGGAAGCCTGTGGCGACGCTTGCCGCCACTTGGGCCGGGAAAAAGACCTCCTCGCTCGCCTCGTAGGTGGTCTGGTTGTCAATGTAGGGCGGCACCGTGGCGCCGTACGTGGCGTGGTGCGCCTCGTCGAGGTTGAACGTGCGCACCCAGCAGAGGACATTCCCCGTGACTCGGAGGCTCCCCGCCCCGTCAGGGGCTTCGAGGGCGGCGTAGATGTCGCCCTCAAAGAGGGTAGCTCCCGGCAGCAACTCGAAGTTCTTGACGGCTTGGACTGCCGTACTCCCTCTCGGTATCAGCTCGAACTTTACGTTTTGGGGGGTGGGTTCGGGGGTGTAACAGAACACCTCCGACCGCCACTGGGTTTTATTGATCCCAGCGACGTGGGCGACCCCGTGGTACAGCACCACAGGGTACTCAGCCGCCGAGGCGGATGCCACCACACAAAAGAGGGCGGCACAGAGCAGAACATAGAAGGGTTTGTTCATATGGTTTTCCTTTCTCCCCCGCGAGGCGGGCCGTTTGGGATGTCCCGCTGCCCGTGTGGCTTGCCGGGAAACAGGACAGGACGTTCCTTTTCACGAGCTTGAGTATACCCCTGCTCCGAGGGCGCGTCGAAGCGCCGCGGTGGCCCGCGCGGAATCTCAACAAGCTGCGGGTCGGCGGCTTGCGAGAAATCCTGGCGAAGCAAGGAGACGGCCGAGGAGGGAAACGGAGGAGCAGTTTCCTGGCACGATACTGGAGTGGAACGCGCAGAGCTCCGCTCCGCCCTGCGGCGGGTGCCGATGTTTGCCGGTCTGCCGCCGGCGATCTTCGATGAGCTGGCCGCCCTCGCCACCACCAGGCGGGTGGAGGCGGGCGAGGTGCTGTTCTGCGAGGGCGAGCGGGTGGAGTTCCTGCCCATCCTGCTGGCGGGGCGGGTGAAGCTGGCACGCACCGACGCGGAGGGGCGCGAACAGGTGCTGCACCTGGTGCGAGCCCCAGCCTCCTTTGCCGAGGCTGCGGTCTTCGGGCCGGGGGTCTTTCCCGCCACCGCCGTGGTGCTGGTGCCCGGGATCCTGGCCTCGGTCCCCCAGGGGGCGTTGCTGGGGTTGTTGCGCCGTCGCCCGGAAATTGCCACCGCCCTCTTGGCCTCCATGTCGATGTGGCTGCGCCGCCTTGTGGACCTGGTGGAGGGGTTGTCGCTGCGAACTGTGGGGGAGCGCGTGGCCGCGTACCTGTGGGCCACCTTCGTGCGCTCCGGACAACCGCTCCGGCCCGGTCTGACGGTGCGGCTGGAGGATCCCAAGCACCTCATTGCAGCAGTGTGCGGCACGGGACCGGAGGTGCTCTCTCGGACGTTCCGGCGGCTGGAGCGGGAGGGAGCCGTGCAGATCGAGGGTCCGGTGGCGCGCCTGCTGGACCCCGAGCGGCTCCGCACCCTGGCGGAAGCGGAAGGGCAGGCGCTCCCAGCGGCGGAGTAGGGGCGCTCTCCGCCGTGGGAGGCGAGTTTCCCAGCGCTGTCGCCACGCCCAGCGACGGGGGCAACGCGAACGTGTATCCTTGCCCGGTGGGCAGAGGGTGGTGAGCGGTGCGAATTCTGTTTGTTGGCGATGTGGTGGGGAAGGTCGGACGCCGGGTGTTGGCCGAGGAGCTGCGTCGGCTCCAGGGCGAGGTGGGCGCGGAGTTCACCGTCGCCAACGTGGAGAACGCCGCCGGGGGGTTCGGCCTCACCGAGGCGGTGTGGGCCGAGTTGCAGCGCTTACCCATCGACGTTTACACCTCGGGGAACCATATCTGGGACAAGCGGGAAACGGCCCAGCTCCTGGACGCCGAGCCGCGCCTGTTGCGGCCAGCCAACTACCCCCCTGGCAACCCCGGGCGGGGGTGGTGCGTGGTGGAGAGCCGCGACGGGGTGCCAGTGGCGGTGCTCAACCTCCAGGGGCTCACGTTCATGACCCCCATGGAGTCGCCGTTCCGCACCGCGGACCGGCTGCTGGCCTCGCTTCCCGCCGAGGTGAAGGT
>Ga0209227_1002151_pt1 | contig 14450 bp, 13 predicted proteins | sample YNPBryantNP2012_FD_185815 | JGI IMG/M metagenome (GOLD analysis project Ga0209227, IMG submission 185815) | Anoxygenic and chlorotrophic microbial mat microbial communities from Yellowstone National Park, USA - YNP Bryant NP 2012 (SPAdes)... ...
CATATCAGCAGCGCCTGCCCTGGGTGCGCGCGCCTCCGGCGCGCATATCAGCAGCGCCTGCCCTGGGTGCGCGCGCCTCCGGCGCGCATATCAGCAGCGCCTGCCCTGGGTGCGCGCGCCTCCGGCGTGCATATCAGCAGCGCCTGCCCTGGGTGCGCGCGCCTCCGGCGCGCATATCAGCAGCGCCTGCCCTGGGTGCGCGCGCCTCCGGCGCGCATGCCAGCGAGGATACGCCTCCAGCACGCAGGCGGGCAGGGACGCCCGCGCTCCCAGGCGCATGTGTTCCCCCAGGGATGAACAGTTGCCGCTTCGCTTCGCCGTTACCCCAGCACCCCTGTCACCAGCGCCAGCAACGCGCCGCCGGCGACGACGCTGCCCAGTTGCCCGGCGGTGTTGGCGCCCATCGCGTGCATCAGAATGAAATTGTCGGCATCTTCGTCGAGCGCCACTTTTGCTGCGAGACGGCCCGCCATCGGGAAGGCGGAGATGCCAGCCGCGCCGATCAGCGGGTTGATCGTACCGCCGCTGACCAGCGCCAGGAACTTGCCAAACAACAGTCCGGCGACGGTGTCCAGAATAAACGCCAGCAACCCCAATCCGAGCACTTGCAGCGTCACCAGGTTCAGAAACGAATCGGCGCTCATCGTCGAGCCGATGGTCAATCCGAGAAACAGGGTGGCGATATTGATGATCTCGTTCTGCGCCGCTTTGCTCAACCGATCCACCACGCCGCTCTCACGCAGCAGGTTGCCCAGCATCAGCATGCTGATCAGCGGCGTCGCCGCCGGTACCAGCACCCCGATCGTCAGGGTCACGACAATCGGGAACAGCACCCGCGTTCGCTGCGACACCGGGCGCGGTGCGTATGCCATGCGGATGCTCCGCTCGCGGCGCGACGTCAGCAACCGCATCAGCGGCGGTTGAATGATCGGCACCAGGCTCATGTACGAGTAGGCGGCGACTGCGATCGGCGCCAGCAGTTCGGGCGCGAGTTGCGAAGCAACATAGATCGACGTGGGTCCGTCGATAGCGCCGATGACCCCGATCGAAGCCGCCTGATTCAGCGGGAAACCGAGTAATGTCGCCAGGATCAACGTCCCGAAGATGCCAAACTGACCGGCAGCGCCAAGCAGTGCCATACGCGGCATCGCCAGCAGCGGGCTGAAATCGATCATCGCGCCGACGCCGATGAAGATCAGCAACGGAAACAGTTCAGTGCTGATCCCGGCGCGGTACAGGATGCCGAACAACCCTTCGCCATCGGTCATGCCGGTCAACGGAATGTTCGCTACCAGGCAACCAAAGCCGATCGGCAGCAGCAACACCGGCTCGTATTGCTTCACCACCGCCAGGGCGATCAGCGTTGCCGCAACCACGATCATGACGATGTTGCCGGGAGTGATGTGCGCCAGACCTTTGAGCAGTTCCGGCAGGAGTGTCGCAAAATCCATAGGTGAATATCTCAGTCACTCGTCTGGCGTGATCACCAGTAACGTCTGATGGTGTTTGACCTGATCACCCGCCCTGACATGCACCGCCGCAACAATGCCGGGCTGCTTCGCGCGAATGCTGTTCTGCATTTTCATCGCTTCCAGCACGCACACCTCCTGCCCTGCGGTCACCCGGTCGCCGGGCTGGACCTTGACGGCAAGGATCGTGCCGGGGATTGGCGCCAGCACTGCGCCACTCTCAGGAGATCCGCTTCTCACCGGTGTGGAAGCGGCAGGCGTCGGCGTCGCTGTCACCGGCGCCGGGGATGGAACCGGCGGCGCAGGCAGGCGGCTGCCGTCAGGCGAACCGATAGCCGAAATGGGTGACGCTTCGGGCCAGACCTCGAAGCGTTCTCCTTCGACGATAGCAATCACCGGACGCGCACTGAGATCGACGATCTCAACGTCGTATGCGGTTCCTTCGATCACGACACGCACTTTCATCATGGCTCCCGTCCCGGTCGCCCAAAGCGAACCATGCGCGTCGCCGCCTGCCATGGGCTGACTGCTGACGTTGGCGACACGCTGCTGCGTACCATCTGCTCTCGTGCCAGGGCAACGGCAACCGCCGCCGCTGCCGCACGCCGTCGGCGCTCACGCACGGCTTCCTGATCCGGCGGCGAAACGCCAGCCTCAACCGATGGCGCTGCGGTCGTTTCTTCCCCGGCGCCCCTGGACGTCAGAAACGTGAGCAGCGCCATCAACCCCCACAACAGAAAAAGCGCACCAAAGGTGATGCTCATGCCAAGCGCCAGAAGTTGCAGGGCAACGTTGAGATTATCGATCATAGCGTCACTCCTCCGCTACTACACTGGGTCACTGCTCACACCCAGGGTAACACACGCGCCTGGGAGCGCGGGCATCCCGCCCTTGTCGCGTCTCCGAGGGCATGATGGTCCTTAAGAATCAAATCCGGTATAGCCCGCGCAGGCGGGCTTCGCCCTGCATAGCCGAGGGCTTCAGCCCGACGGCAAGAGGCGCATACCGCCTTAAATGCTCAATCTTCATCAGCCCCACGGCAAGGGGCGAATACCGGTTTATATTCTTAATTTTCATGATGCCCTTGCTCCCGGAAGAAATGTGAACACGGACTACACCGGCATATTTCCGTGGCGTCGCGGCGGCGGCGCAACTGATTTGTTGCGCAGCGCGTCGAGCGCAGCGATCACCCGCGCGCGCGTCTCGCGCGGTTCGATGATGTCGTCGAAGAAACCGGCTGCTGCAGCATAGTACGGGTTGCAGAACTTCCGTTCATATTCGCGCGCGAGACGCGCGCGCTCGGCGGCAGGATCAGGCGCCCTGGCAATCTGATCGCGGTACAACAGGTTCACCGCACCATCGGCGCCCATCACCGCAACTTCGGCGCTGGGCCAGGCAAAGTTAATGTCGCCGCCCAGCGGTTTGCTGCTCATCACGATATACGCCCCGCCATACGCCTTGCGGGTCACAATACTGATCTTCGGCACAGTCGCTTCAGCATAGGCATAGAGCACTTTCGCGCCATGCCGGATGATGCCGCGATGCTCCTGGTCGATGCCCGGCAGAAACCCCGGCGAGTCGACGAAGGTGACAAGCGGGATGTTGAAACTGTCGCAGGTGCGCACAAACCGCGCAATCTTGTCGGAGGCGTCGATATCGATCACGCCAGCCATCACGCCCGGCTCCTGTGCGACGATCCCGACACTGCGCCCGCCCATGCGCGCCCATCCAATGATCGCGTTCATTGCCCACAACGGTTGCAGTTCCAGCCAGGTTCCCCGATCAACGATGCGCTCGATAATCTCGTGCATGCGGTATGCCTGCCCCGGATTCGGTGGAACGATCCGGTTCAACTCTTCATCGGCGCGCAAGGGGTCATCGTCGTTCGGGAGAACAGGCGGGTTCTCGGTGTTGTTCGAGGGCAGGTAGGAAAGCGCACGCCGACAGAGCGCCAGCGCCGTCTGATCGTCCGGCGCGGTCAGGTGGCACGTACCGCTGATAGCCATATGCACATTCGCGCCACCAAGCCCTTCCAGGTCGATGATTTCGCCGGTGACCTCCTTGATCACGTCAGGACCGGTGATGAACATGAAGGATCGGCGTTCGACCATGATGATCAGATCGGTGACAGCAGGCGAATAGGCTGCGCCACCGGCGCACGGACCGAGCATGACGCTGATCTGCGGTATCACGCCGGAACATCTGGTGTTGCGCCGGAAGATTTCGCCGTAGCCGCCAAGACTGTACACCCCTTCCTGGATGCGCGCGCCGCCCGAGTCGATCAAGCCGATGATCGGCGCCCCTTCGCTGAACGCCAGGTCCATCACCCGACAGATTTTGCGCGCCTGCACTTCCCCAAGCGACCCGCCGAGGACGGTGAAATCCTGCGAGTAGACGAATACCGTGCGCCCGTCGATCCTGCCAGCGCCGGTCACGACGCCATCACCGTAGAATGTCTCGCCATCGACCGGTCTGCCGGTGGTGTAGGGTTCCAGCTCCTGAAAACTGCCGCGATCAAGCAAGAGATCAATGCGCTCACGAGCGGTCAGTTTACCACGGGCATGGTGGCGAGCGATGCGCTCTGGACCGCCGCCCTGCCGCGCGCGTTCGCGCATGGCGCGCAGTTCCAGCACCCGCGGATCCTCCCCGGTCGGCGATTGATTGCCTGCGTCGACTGCCTGTACAGTCGAGATATGTTCCTGCGATGGAGCGCCATCGGTCTCTGCCATCATTCCGTTCCTCCTGATATGCCTCTCACTTCCCGCAGACATGCCGCTGCCGGGTTGTCGTTCATATTTTATTTCACCGCAGCGGCGCAGAGGACGCGGAGAGATTGATGGAAAATGCTGCGCTCTCGGCGTCTCTCTGCGGTGAAGTGCCGTGGAGCTCATGGAGATTGAGCGTTTATAGCAGTTCTCATAGAGATTGAACCTCCTCGGACGACCGCAGCGCGTGCGGGCTAAAGCCCTCCTTGAGCGCGTGGAAGCCCCTGCGGGGCTGGCGCATCCAATCACCCTTCTTTATGCCGGGGGGTCGCCAGGTTGATCCAGCCCGCAGGGCTTGTCCGACCTCAGATAGGGCTTCAGCCCGCCTGAGGCGAAGATGGAACGTTCCAGAAATCCAGTCAAGGGTTCAACGTATCTGAGAACTGCTATAAATCCGCTCTACCGCACCAGCCGTCGGGCTGAAGCCCTTGGCCAGGCGAGACGAAGCCCGCCTGCGCGGGCTAGAGCGGAATAATTACTCAAAGACCATACGCCCTCGGCTCTCCAGGGCAAAGCCCGCCTGCGCGGAACGCGAACTCCAACGGTAATCCTATCGCCTATCGCCTGTCGCCTGTCGCCTGTCGCCTATCGCCGACCATACGCCCTCGGCTCTCCAGGGCGAAGCCCGCCTGCGCACGCTAGAGCGGAATAATTACTCAAAGACCATCAGAGCCACGGCGAATCGTCTACCTGGTCAACCCCCGACAGGTAACTGTTCACACATGGGGTAACACACGCGCCTGGGAGCGCGGGCGTCCCGCCCGCGTCGCGTCTACGAGGGCAAGATGCCCTCGCTCCCAGGAGAAATGTGAACACTTACCCTGATGGATCAGCACTGTCTCCGTCGTGATACAATGCTGACCCAGGGAGCATGTGCCTATGTCTGATGTCGTTACCCTCGGCGAGTGCATGGCTGTTCTGTACCCGCCTGATCCCGTCCCGCTGGACGAAGCCCGCACCCTGCTGATCGACATTGGCGGTGCGGAGGCGAACCTTGCCATCGCGCTCTGCCGTCTCGGTCACAGCGCACGTTTCATCAGTCGTGTCGGCGATGATCCGTTTGGGAGGCGGGTGCGCGCTGTGCTATCCACCGAGGGAGTCGATACATCCGCGCTTCTGATCGACGCCGAAGCGCCAACCGGGGTCTTCTTCCGCGAATGGCTCGCCGATGGCGCGCGACGTGTCTACTATTATCGCCGCAACTCAGCCGCAAGTCGAATCGCGCCGGAGGATCTCACGCCAGCACAGTTCAACGGTGCGCGCATCGTTCACCTGACCGGCATCACGCCTGCGTTGAGTGCGTCGTGCGCTGCCGCCTGCGGGCGCGCGATTGAACTGGCGCGCGCCACCGGTGCGCTGGTCTCCTTCGACCCCAATTTCCGTCCACGATTGTGGAGCGCGTCACAGGCGCGTGATGCGCTCCTGCCGTTGATGCGCGCCGCCGACATCCTGTTGATCGGGCATGAAGAGGCGCAGGCGCTCCTGGAAGTTGACAACGACGACGACGCGCTGATGGCGGCAGCGGCGCTGGGTGCACAGGTCGTGGTGCTGAAATGCGCCGAACGCGGCGCACGTGCGCTGGCGAACGGGCAGCATGTCACAACGCCAGCCTGCCCCGTCCGCCAGGTGGTTGACCCGGTCGGCGCCGGTGACGGTTTTGATGCCGGTTTTCTGGCAGGATGGCTGCGCGGATGGAGTCTTTCCGATTCGCTGGCGCTCGGAGCACGTATCGGCGCGGCTGCGGTCGAAACGCTGGGTGACTACGCTGGCTACCCGCGCGGCTGAACGGTGATAGTCTTTGAATAAATATAGCAGTTCTCACAAAGGTTGAGCCTGATGGACAAGGTTGAACACTCCTGGGAATTGCGCGCCTCGCGCGGTGACCGAAATAAATTTCGGTCTACACTCCGCTAGACGCGGACGTCTTGCGCGACACGACAGACCCGGACAGGGGTCAACGCATCTGAGAACTGCTATAATCTGGTAGAGCCCGCGCAGGCGGGCTTCGCCCTGGATAGCCGAGGGCTTTAGCCCGACGGCTCGTGCGGCATACCAGATTTATAGCAGTTCTCACAAAGGCTGAACCTGGTGGACGAGGTTGAACATTCCCAGAATCGCGCGCCTCACGCGATGACCGAAATAAATTTCGGTCTACACTCTGCTGAAAACGTGCGTCTCGTGCGACACGGCAGACCCAGACAAGCTTCAACGTATCTGAGAACTGCTATACTTCTCAATCTTCATCAGCGCGACGGCTCGTTCGGGATAGCGGATTTAATGCTCAATCTCCATCACCGTTCAGACGAGGCGCGGCGATCACCGTGTCGCCGCGTCACATTTGCTCACGGAATGACACGCCATACCGCTTACGTGCATCGAGCCAGGCGCGCCGGATGAGTTCGCGCACCTCTTCTGGTTGGTGTACATTGCGCAGCGTCACTTCCGGCGTCGAAGGGTCTGCGCCACGGAGATGAATGTCACCAATCCCAAACATGCGCTCACCGGCATTCTGCGTGAAATCGATATCCTGCAAGCGCACCAGTTCGATATCATCGACAGTGCGCCCGATGAGACCGCGATAGATACGCACGCGCTCGGTTGTCAGCACATAGCGCTCAGTGATCGAGAGGAATGGGCGCCCTTCCCACAGGACGCGCTCCTCCCCGGAGACCTCGGCAGAAACCTGGGGCGCAACCTCATCGAGCATCTGATTGACGGTCGATAACAGATTGTCGGCAATCGTCGCCACCAGGCGATCCTGTTCCTCACGCGGCACTGCCGAGAGATCGACGCCGCTCTGCGCAATTGCCTGCCAGATGGTGGCGACAATGCGGGCGCGATTCTGCTCAAGGCTCACCTGTTCCTCCTTTCCTCCTCAGCGGTTGATCGTCGCACCGCTGGGGATGACCGTCTGCGCGCCGAACGCTGCCGCAGTGACCCGCGGACGAATCACCACATTTCTGCCGATGCGCACATTCGCCGGGATCTGCGCACTCCGCCCGACGAGGGTCAAACCGGTGTTCAACAGTTCGGGAGCGCGCTGGTTGGGGGTGTTATCCTCGCCATCGCCAACAATCGTGTTACTGCCGATCACGACTTCTTTATCAACGATGCAGCGATCCACCACTGCGCCCGCCTCGACGACCGCGCCGCTCAGCAGGATTGAGTCGCGCACCGTCGCACCTTCGGCAATCACCACGCCAGGGGCGATGATCGAGCGTGCCACCGTGCCATAGATGCGGCAACCATCACAGAGCAGGTTGCCATCGACTCGTGCATTCTCGCCGATTTCGGCAGCCGGACGCTCCTCGCTCTTCGTGTGGATCACCCATTCGGGATCGTGCAGATCGAGCGCCGGGGTTTCAACGAGCAGCGCCATATTTGCCTCATAGTACGCCTGCACCGTCCCGACATCAGCCCAGTACCCCTGGAAATGGTACGACACGACGCTCGTTTGATGCACCAGTTTGGGCATCAGGTCACGACCGATATTCTGTTCATCGCCGCTCGCCAGCACTTCCATCAGGAAGTTCTTGCGGAAGACATAGATCCCCATCGATGCCAGGCTCGAACGCGGACGGCGCGGCTTCTCCTCGAACTGGGTCACAATGCCGTCGGCATCGACCGAAACGATGCCGTAGCGATGGGCTTCGTGCGGGCTGACGCTATGCACCGCCAGGGTGAGATCGGCATCGAGGTCCTCGTGCAACTGGAGCATGGGGCGATAATCCATCTTGTACACATGGTCGCCAGCCAGCACCAGCACCGCATCGACCTTCTGTTCGGCGATAATGTCGAGGTTGGCGCGCAGTGCATCGGCATTGCCCCGCTGCCATGCCCCGCCCTCGCTGGTCAGATACGGGTGCAGCACGCGCACCCCCCCAATGCGCCGGTCGAGGTCCCATGGTTTGCCGACGCCAATATGTTCGTGGAGCGACCGCGGGCGATACTGAGTCAGCACGCCGACGTTGTAAATGCCGGAGTTGACACAGTTTGAGAGGGTAAAATCGATAATCCGGTACTTACCGGCAAACGGCACCGCTGCTTCCGAACGCTCGGCGGTCAGGACGCTCAACGCCGGACTTTCGCCGCCAGCAAGGATCATTGCGTATGTGCGAAGCATATGCGCCTCTAAATCGTCTCACCCGACCTGACATCGCCTGCCGGGAAATCTTCTTCCTCGCGGTCGGCATTAATAATGACGTTGCGCCCGATCCGGATGTGCGGCGGAATATGGGCGCCTTTGCCAACGATGGTAATACCGGTCATCAGTTTATCGGGCTGCTCGCGGTTCGGGGTTGTGAAATCATCGCCGCACCCCAGGCGCACCCCCGCCCCAACGACCACGTTCTTGTCCACAATCACCCGGTCGAGCACCGCGCCAGGACCGATCCAGGTATCGTTCATTACCACGCTGTCGCGCACAACTGCGCCAGGAGAGACGTACACACCCGGCGAGAGCACCGAATGCTCGACGGCGCCGCGAATGATGCACCCATTGCAGATCAGGCTGCGACTGACGCGCGCCTGCGGTCCCATCTTGGCGGGCGGACGCTCCTCGCTGCGCGTATGGATGACCCATTCGGTATCGTACAGGTTGAGGGTATTGTTCGGGTTGAGCAGGTCCATGCTCGTTTCCCAGTACGACTGGATCGTCCCAACATCGACCCAGTACCCCTGGAAGGGAAACGCATACACCGCGTCACGTCCGATCATCGCAGGAATAACGTGCTTGCCGAAGTCGATGCGCGGCGATCCTTCACCATTTTCGCTCAGACGTTTGACCAGTGTATCGACATTGAAGAGGTAGATTCCCATGCTGGCCAGCGTTCCCTTGTCGCGGTTCTTCGGCTTTTCGGTGAACTCGATGACCCGCTGGTTCTCATCGACGGTCATGATGCCGAAGCGATCGGTTTCTTCGAGCGGCACGTGCATCACTGCGACGGTCATATCGGCGCGTTTTTGCATGTGAAACTCGATCATTTCGGCGTAGTTCATCTTATAAATGTGATCGCCGCTCAGGATCAGCACCAGATCGGCGCGCCGTTCGCTGATGTAGTTGAGGTTCTGGTACACGGCGTCAGCCGTCCCTTTGTACCAGCTTTCGTCGCGACGCCCCTGGTAGGGTTGCAGCAACTGCACACCGCCGTTGGCGCGATCAAGGTCCCACGGCTTGCCGTTGCCGATGTGAGCATTCAGCGAATGCGGACGGTACTGCGTCAGCACGGCGACATCGAAGATGCCGGAGTTGACGCAGTTCGAGAGGGTAAAATCAATAATGCGGAACTTCCCGGCAAACGGCACCGAGGGCTTGGCGCGTTTCTCCGAAAGGACACTCAGCCGCGTTCCCTCGCCGCCAGCCATGATCATGGCAACGACTCGCACAGTCGGCCTCCAGCCACTGACGACAGGCGCAAAAGAGCGCTGCCGAAGGCGTATTGCAGAACGTACAGATGGGCGACCTGATGAGTTGCTTTCCATTTCAAACTATACCATACTCCTGCGTATGCTGTAAAGCGTTTCCGGCGCATTTTTGGGTCTTTCCACCTTCAAACGTCAACCCTGCCGGATCGCCTGCAACACCTGTTCCAACAGGATGCTATTGGTTCCGATTGCTTCGCCAGCGTGGATCGTGGGAATACCATTCCAGTCGGTGAATGTGCCACCCGCCTCGGTCACGATCGGAAAGAGCGCCGCGCAATCCCAGACGCTCATCACCGGATCGAGCATGATCTCGGCACGACCGGTTGCTACCAGGCTGTAGCCGTAGGCATCGCCCCAGGTGCGCACCAGACGCACTGCTCCTGCCAGGCGGCGGTAGGCGGACTCACGTCCGCGCTGCGCCATGCTCTCGGCATCGCTGGAGAGAAGCGTGGCCTGACGTAATTCGCCGACCGACGAGACGCGCGCACGTCTGCCGTTCCACTGGCATCCCTGCCCTTTCGCTGCGGTCAGAAAATCACCGAGCGCAGGGAAAGATACCGCACCGACCACCGATTCGCCGTCGCGCTCCAGCCCGACCAGGACACCATACAGCGGCACGCCCTGAACGAACGATTTCGTGCCGTCAATCGGGTCGAGGATCCAGCGGTGCGACGCGCCAGGGCGCGTTTCGCCCTCCTCCTCGCCGAGAATACTGTGGTGTGGATAGCGATCCTCGATCATGCGACGCATCAGCCGCTCCGCCTCACGGTCAGCAACAGTCACCGGCGTCTGATCGTCCTTGATATCCGGCGTGAGACCGGTTTGAAAATAGCGCAGCGTCAACCGACCGGCATGCCAGGCCAGGTCGGCGGCGAATTCGCGCAGCGCGTCAAGCGTCTCGGAAGCCATGCGGTCTCCTCTGCGAACTATAGAGTTTTCTGCTCACCAGCCCCCCGCATTATAGGATATCTTACTGATCCGGTTGCAAGCCTCGAATGTGTGGTATAATGTCAGGGTTGCTATCACTAGAAATTGAGCTGAGTGGACGACTTGGCTCAAACGTAGCCAGGGAGGACACTCAGTGTCGTTCGATACTTTTCGCTTTCATTCGCAGATCACCGCCGGTATTCGCGACCTCGGATACCATACGCCGACCCCTATCCAGGAACAGGTCATTCCCCACGCTTTGAGCGGGCGTGATGTCATTGGCATCGCGCAAACCGGCACCGGCAAGACGGCAGCGTTCGTACTGCCCATCCTGCAACGCCTCATGCAGGGACCGCGCGGTCGTGTGCGTGCCATGATCGTCACGCCGACCCGTGAACTGGCGGAGCAGATTCAGGGGGTGATCGAGGCGCTCGGCAAATATACCGGTCTCCGCAGCGTCACCCTGTACGGCGGCGTCGGGTATCAGGGGCAGATCCAGCGTCTGCGGCGCGGCGTCGAGATTGCCGTCGTCTGTCCCGGACGTTTGCTCGACCATCTGGAACGCGGGACGCTGACCCTCGATCATCTGGAGGTGCTGACGCTCGACGAAGCCGACCAGATGTTCGACATGGGATTTTTGCCCGATGTCCGTCGGATTCTGCACCTTGCGCCAGCGCAGCGTCAGACGATGCTGTTCTCGGCGACAATGCCCGACGCGATTCGCGCACTGGCGCGCGAGGCGTTGCGTGAACCGCAGACTATTCAGATCGGGCGCAGTGCGCCGGTTTCCACCGTTACCCACGCGATCTATCCGGTCGCCGAGCACCTGAAGACGGCGCTGTTGATCGAACTGCTGCGCCACACCGACACCGGATCGGTGCTGATTTTCACCCGCACGAAGCACCGCGCGCAACATCTCAGCGATACGCTGGCGCGCATGGGGTACCGCGCGACAGCATTGCAGGGCAACATGTCGCAGAACCGTCGCCAGGCCGCGCTCGACGGGTTCCGCAGCGGCAGGTATCAGATCCTGGTCGCAACCGATATTGCCGCGCGCGGCATCGACGTGGCGCATATTTCGCACGTCATCAACTACGATATGCCGCAAACCGCCGAGGCGTACACCCATCGCATCGGGCGCACCGGGCGCGCGGCGCGCACCGGGGACGCATTCACGCTGGTAACCCGTAACGATACAGGAATGGTGCGCGCTATCGAGCGCCTGATCGGCGAGCCGTTGAAACGCGAAACCGTGCCCGGCTTCGATTATCACGCGGCAGCACCGGCACACGATGCCCGGTCTGATCACGCACCCCGTCACCACGCAATGCCGCGCCACTATGAGCCACATTCCCAGGACGAGCGAGACAATCGGGCGCCGCGCCGCCACGATGCGCGAGAGCGACAATCTGATGCCGCGCCGCGCCGCCACGATGCGCGAGAGCGGCAATCTGATGCCGCGCCGCGCCGCCACAAACCCAACTCCCGCGATACGTCTGCGCGTTCAGCCCGTGCTGATCGCTATGACCGAACGGTTTCGGGGCGGCGACGACCATAACATTATTCCAATGCACCGTTGCCCCTTATGCTCCGCCCTACCGGGGTAGGTTTTTTGGAAGCCCTCGCGTTCCTTCTCTCGTTTTGGGCTTCAGGACGCCCAAACTCCCCCTTCTCCCCGTGTGGGAGAAGGGTGGAAGGGGGATGAGGGGCAAACGCGCACCGGAATACAGAAAATCAATCGCCGATCATCTTCCGCAGCGCATCCGCGATCTGTGTCGCAATCGGCAACACTGTCGGCAACACCGCTGCGAGGTTCTGCGCCGCCTGCTTCAGCCCTTCGGCGCTGATCCGCACCAGGGTTTTGTTCGGCTGGGCCCTTGTTGCCTGCTCGACAGCGGTCTTCACCGTCTCGGCGACTGCTTCAGCCTCGCTGGCCTTCTCTGCCGGCGCCTTTTGCAACTCCGCGCTCAGTTGCTCGATAAGCTGCTGAAGCTGCGCCTTCGTCGCCGCGTCGCCATGCGGCGCAGCCCCGATGCTCTGCGAGACATTGGTCAGCGTCGATTTGATGTTCAGGATCGCGCCGCTGAAATTGCCCGACATAGTGAACTGGTCGCCGCTCACAAACGTTCCCTTTCGCTTATCGATATTCCCCCCGGCATAGTCGCCGCCGCCGGTGTCAACATTGCGCACACTGCTCCGTGCCCCGCGCCCAATCGCAATGCCCGTGCCGCTGATATCGCTGGTGGTGATCCGGTCGCCCTGGGTGATCTCGGTCTTGCTCATGTCGCGGCCAGCCACGTCACCGATGCTGCCGAACTGACCGCCGCTGCCGAAGTGGACCCCACCGCGCTGGCCGCTCTGATCCACAGTGACATTCCCATGGACATTGCCTGCAATCGCCGCACCGACCTGCGCATTGCCGCCGATGCGCTGCTGGCGCTGGCGCAGCATCGCCTGGCTGTAAGCCGGGTTGACCTCGCGCACTGCCGTGCCCTCGGGTGGCACACCAGAAGCGTCGAAATCGCCGGGGGGCGTCGCGCCACGATACAGCGCCACGGCGAATGGCCCAACGCCCTTGAGAATAGTCAACTCCGGCTCCTGCTTCTCACCATAGCGTTGACGCACAACTGCCGGAACCCGGCGCGGCACAGCCTCATCGAGCGCGAAGTAGAGGTGGGTGTAGAGGTCGAAGACGCTGATGTAGCCGCGGTTGCTGCTGACCCCCCTGCCCTGCAGGCCATCGACCAGCGCCTGGGTGAAGAGCGTGAGCGGGCCAGGACCGATAAACGAGTATTGGTTCTCACGACAGGCGCTGATGATCACCCGCCCCTCGCCGGTACCGAGCAGCGCCGCCGAAACCTGTGGCGGCAGCGGGGCGCCGGTCATCGGCTCTTCGCCCGGGTCCAGGATGGGTGAGATTTCGCCTGCGTGGCAGGCATTGACGACCAGGAGGAGCCGTCTGGCTTTGATGGCGCGTATCTTTGCGATCAGTTCGGTCTCACCGATGCCCGTGCCCGCCACAACCTTACGCCCGTCCAGCCGGGTATCGTGGGTGGTAAGATAGTAGCCGTCATCGCCGTACTCCCCGTGACCGGCATAGAAGACAAAGACCGTATCCCCCTCATCGGCCCGCGCCGCCAGTTCATCGAGCGCTGCCAGAAACCCCGCGCGGCTCGCGGCGGCAGCGGAGAGCAGCGTGACCTGTTCAGGCGGGTAACCGCAGAACTGTGGATCACGCAGCACGGCGGCCACGGCATGTGCATCGGCAGCGGTGATCGGCACATCGAGATGTGGCGCATGGGCGTAGCGGCCGATGCCGATGAGCAGGGCGTAGGCGGTGGTGAAGGGCACAGGCTATCTCCTCGAGCGGGCGTTTGAATGACGAACCCGGGCTAAATCCCTACAATACGCACATCTGTAACCCGATGAATCGGTTTCCCTGGTCTTTCAGTTGTTATCAGTTCGTCGGCCTTGAGCGCAACAGCTGCCGCAACATGCAACGCATCAAGCGCCGCAAGCCCATACTGCTGTGCCAGTTGTAACGCAGCAGAAGCAATATCTGGTTCAGCCCAGGCCACAGCCGCTGCAAAGTAAGTCTCGTAAAAGCGCACTTCAGCCAGGTACTTGTTATAGACGGGTTTGGGGAGCACCTCTAACTTCACAAAGACACTCGTCACAAACACGCGGTTTATGTCACTTAGCAGTGCCAGCGCTACTGCTGCCAGATCATCAACCCCACGCGCTGCAGCGATCAGGACACCCGAGTCGAGATAGGTGCGGATCATCGTTCGCCCCGGCGTTCTGCCACCTCAGCAGCCAGGCTTGTCCGATCAAGCAACGGCACACCACTCGCCACAATTTCGGC
>Ga0209227_1002155_pt1 | contig 14436 bp, 12 predicted proteins | sample YNPBryantNP2012_FD_185815 | JGI IMG/M metagenome (GOLD analysis project Ga0209227, IMG submission 185815) | Anoxygenic and chlorotrophic microbial mat microbial communities from Yellowstone National Park, USA - YNP Bryant NP 2012 (SPAdes)... ...
ACGACGCAAAAGCTGATGGTGTTTAGCGATCCGCTGTAGGGTCTTAGGCCGTTCCAGATGTCCCGATAGCCCCCGAGAAGAAGCAGTTGCTTGGCGATATGGCCCACCCCTCGAGAAACGGCAAAAACCGCCAGGGCGTGGGAAACCATCAGTAAATAGACCCAGAGCACGTTCTCCCGGTCCTGAACATAGAGCCCATAGGACAGCCGCACACACGCCCCAGCAAAAAAGATCATGAGGGCGGAACCCAGGAGGTCGATCACGAAGATGGGCAAAATCGGCAAGGTCATGGTTCATCCTCACCCTGAGGCGAAAAGCGATGGGGAGACCGAATCATTTGCCGAAGCGCCAGATAAAGAAAAAAGATGGCCGGAACACAGAGCAGATGATCCATTTTACCCACGTAAAACAACACGGTTATCCATTCCCGGCCGGGGTAGGGTTGAAGAAAGGCATGGACCGTCCGTTCGGAAAACTCCATGAAAAGATCGTCCCGGTTTTCCAGATAATGCACCAGGACGGCATCCACATTCCACAGCACGAAAAGAATGGCCGAATACTGAAGGTAACGCCACCCTTGGTGCCGAATCAAACGACGGCCTCGAAGCCAGTAAACCAAAACCCCCATGGAGACGACGAAGAACCCATGCCCCAGTTGATGGCTGTAGAGGCCCTCGGGTTCGGCATGGATCTGGGTCGCCGACGCCCCTCCGGGAAGGCTTATCACCGTGAAAAGACACATGAGGACGATCGTCAACTTCCTGATATCCAAATGGATCCTCCGTCGTGACCGTTTTCCGCCTGCCCTCTGCCTTTACCGCAGGCGCAACAAAAGGTCAATCACAGCCCGTGGCCGCGTGTGACACTTTGACAGGGCACCAGAGAAAGGGGGGATCCCCAAATTCGAAGGGCATGAACTCAAGGTTTTGGGGGCAAAGGGAGAAGCAGGAAAACGACCATGTGGAAAGGGAAAAACGACACGGCACACGGGCAGTCAGGAAGCGTGCCTGGGGACGACCTTCTTCGAGAGGATCAAGAACCGCCGCCCTGGACCTGAAGGGTTTTGTTTCGAGGACGGCCCCGCCCGCGTTTCCACGTGATGCCGTATTCCTGCACCTTCTTGTGGAGCGTGGATCGGTGGACACCTAGCACACGGGCAGCCCGGGAGACGTTTCCTTCCAAATGCGCGAGGACGTTTTCGATGTGCCGACGTTCCACGTCCGCAAGGGGCAGATCCACACGGGCCCAAATTCCCAAAGGCGCCGTCAGAAAAGAAAAATCTTCGGCTCTGATATGCCGTTTTGCGGCACGCATCACGGCCCGTTCCACGGCGTTACGCAGTTCCCGGACGTTGCCCGGCCAGGGATAACTCATGAGGAATTCCACGGCTTCGGGGCTCAGATCCCCCACCGCCTTGTTCATCTCTTGAGCGAACTGATGCAGAAAATGCCGGGCCAAAGCCGGGATGTCCTCACGTCTTTCCCGCAACGGCGGAATATGGATGGAAATAACGTTCAGGCGATAGAACAGCTCGGGCCGAAACCGGCCGCGACGCACCAACTTTTCCAGATCCCGGTTGGTGGCCGCTATGACCCGTAAATCCAAGGAAACGGGTTTTTGGCCTCCCAAATGGTAAACCCCCTTCTCTTCCAGAATTCTGAGCACATCCGCTTGCATGGTCGGCGAAAGATCTTCCACCCCGTTCAAGAAGAGCGTACCGCCGTCGCACCGTTCCAGTCGGCCTTTGTGGGATGCCGTGCCCCCCAAACGATCCGTCTCTTGCCCAAAGCGATCGCTTTCCGGAAAACCCTCCCAAAGAGCCCCGCACCGAACGGCCACAAACGGCCCGTGGGCTCGAAGGCTTTGCCCGTGGATGATCCTGGCGAGCCTCTCCTTTCCCGTGCCCGGCTCTCCGGTGATGAGCACCGGGGAATCCGATCGGGCCGCATTCGGGATCATGGCGATGAGGCGTTGCATCGCCGGAGAACATCCCCCCAGGTTCTCAAAGCCCATGGCTCCAGGCATCTCCTCTCGATGGAGCGCATTCTCATCGGCCAGAGCCTTAAGGTGCCCAAGGCGCGCCAGGAGCGGCTCCAGAAGGTCCAGGGTCACGGGTTTAAGCAGGAATTCGACGGCCCCGGCCTTCGCGGCCTCCAAGGCGGATTCCTCGGACGCCCGATCGGCCGTTATGACCACAAGGGGTGAGAGGCCTTTTTCCTTGACGAGTCGAAGCATGACCAACCCGTTCATGCCGGGCAGGGTCATATCCCAAAAGACGACATCAAAAGCTCCATGGTAGAGCTTTTCCAAGGCTTCCGTGGCAGAACCCGCCTCTTCCACGACCCAGCCCCCCTTTTCGAACCCTTCGCGCACAATTTGTCGGAAATTCCCTTCGTCGTCCACAATGAGTAGGCTCGGGCGTCGCTTCATGCAGCCCCCTTAAAACGTCCGCCAATGAGAGATGTTACCGAAATGCGGTCGGGAAAGGCCCCACGGAATCCGCAAGGGCGCGGATCCGGAATCGTCGCAGCCCGTCCCCCGTTTTGGCTCTTAAGTTTTTCAGCGCTGTTTCTGCCGCAAAGCCAGTTTGACTCGATCGGCGAGCAGCTTAGCGCATGTAGGACAATACCGATGGTGCTCTTTCACATCCGGATGAGGCTGGGCGTGCTTTTCCGCGTATTCCACAAACTTTCGGGTGGCAAAGGGCCGACCGCAGGCTTGGCAGCGTTCCATGGCGTGAATGCCGATGATTTCATCGCGAATGGAAATCGTTCGAACTCCTTCGCTGTCGCACACGGTGATGGCTCCGGTGGGACAAATGTTGGCACAGGTCCCGCATCCGATGCAGGCCCCTTCCACGGGCACCACATAGTCCACGCCGTCACGCTTTTCCGTGCGTAACGCCCCCGCCCCGATGATTTCCTTGCACACTCGAATGCAGAGCCGGCAGCGCACGCACCCATCCGGCGGCGGGCCCAGATCCACGTTGTACCGCCCGGCCAAATCCCGGATTCTCTTGCTCTGCGGGGCCATCTGCAAAAGCCTTCGAAACGCTGTGGTCCGAGCGGCCTGGACGATTTCTCCCGAGGTTTTGATTTGCAAGCCGTCCTTGACCGGCATGATGCATGAGAGCATGGCCACAGGGCGACCCGATTTGCCCGTCACTTCCACGGCGCACAGCCGGCAGCTCCCCGATGGTTTCAGGGCCGGGTGGTAACAGAGCGTGGGAACGGAGACGCCGTGAGCGCGCAGGACCTGCAAAACGGTCTGCCCCTCTTCGGCTGGGTAATCCCGTCCGTCAACGGTAATGGTGACCATCTGGAGACACCTTTCTTTTAGTCGTGTTGCGCATCTTCCAAGCGGCTGATGTAGTCCTGAAGGTAGGTGAGTTCCGCTTTCAGAGAACCCACGTACTGGTGAATGATGTCTCGGATGGAGAGAACGCCGATAATTCGGCCTTCGAAAACCACGGGCATGTGCCGGATATCCGCCTGGACCATGGCGGACATGACGGCGTTGAGGTCATCGTCGGGGCGAGCCACAATGAGTTTTTCCGTCATGGCGTCCCGCACGGCAATGGCCCCGAAGGGCTTGTCCCGGAACTTCACATGAATCTTTAAGACATCCCTTTCCGTAAAAATTCCCGCCGGACGCCCTTTCTCCATGACGATTAGAGCGCTGACGTGTTTGGCGGCCATTTCGTCGATGGCGTCATCCACCGTTTTATCCACGTCGATGGTGTAAACATCAGACCCCTTATGGGTCAGCACATCCTGAACTTTCATGGCCGCTCCTCTGTGGACTCTTAGAGAATCCGTATCGTGCCCACACGCGCCCACCCTAATCTCCCACCACCCGAAGGCAGTCCTGGGGAAAACGGTGTGTGCCCTTCTCATCCAGCGTCACTTCAATCAGGTCGTTGGGATCGTTCTTGCTCGTATCCGGATCCGTAATCACACCCCGGGTTCCGATATACTCGTCCATGTACGGTTCCCAGCTTTCGTCGCTGGATCGGCGATAAATTTCCACTCTTTGACCACGGCGAAAAGTCATAAGGCACCTCCGTTTCCAGCGGTTCCTGTCGTCCCCTGCCGCCCCGCCGGCTTGGGGAAGAAAACCGGGGCTCGGTTCCTTACGTCCCCGCTCCGGCGGGAAGGACCAGGTCCGCATGGCTGTTGGCCGCCTTTTTGCGCGCACATTCCAAACACAGCCGATGGCCCCGGACAACCGACGCCAGATCCTTCATGCGTTTCATCAGGAAATCATGATACCGTTCCGGGCCTAAAGCCTTCCCGCACTCTTCACAGTATTCCAGCTTGAGCCGGTTGAGCACTGTTCCGCACAGGGAGATGACTCTCGTGCCGTCCCGATCCTCCATTTGCATGGCGTTGGTGGGACAATTGACGGCGCAGGCTCCGCAGGCAATACACTTTTCCGAGCTCACTCGAAAATCGGTTTCCGTTCGGTGTTCCCGATCCAGGTAGCCAAGTTTCAGGGCATCGACCTTCATCCTGTCTCGACAGATTTCCACACAGCGCCCGCAGCGTACGCACACATCGCAGCGCAGACACCGCAGGGCCTCCTCCCTGGCCTGGCTCTCCGAAAGGCCCAATTCCACCTGCTGGAACGTAATCCTTCGACGGTCCGTGTTGAGCTCGGCCATTCTGGGTCTTTCCAGCCGCATCTTCTTGGATGCGGAAACCTCGAGGAACGCCAGGCGACGGCGCCGCACGGGAACCGGAGGCATCTGGGGCTGGGGAAGCCCCTGCAAATAGCGGTCAATGGCGTCGGCAGCCACTTTGCCCATGCCGATGGCCTCGATGACCGTGGCCGGGCCCGTGACCACATCTCCAGCGGCAAAAACCCCTTCCTGCGTCGTTTCCATGGTCGCCGTTTTGGTCTTGATGGTGCCGCGTTTGGACCATGCCAGGCGATCCAGTTGCTCCAACCCCTCGGCATCGATGGCCTGGCCGATGGCCGCGATGACACAGTCCACTTCCAGGTAGTGGTCGCTTCCTTCCACCGGAATCGGCCGTCTTCGCCCGCTGGCGTCGGGTTGGCCCAATTCGGCCCGCAGGCAGTGCAGCGCCGTCACTCGGCCGTCTTCTCCCTTGATTTCCACGGGAATGGTCAGAAACTGCAGCTGCACCCCTTCCTCTTCGGCCTGCCGCACTTCTTCCTCATGGGCCGGCATTTCGGAGCGCGTCCGCCGATAGAGGAGCGTGACGGATTCGCATCCCAGACGAATGCAGGTCCGGGCAGCGTCAATGGCCACGTTTCCGCCCCCGATGACGGCCACCCGCTTGCCTGGAGCGTGATGCTCTCCTAACGCCACCCGGCGCAAAAAATCCACGGCGCTGATCACTTGAGGAAAATCGTCTTCGCCCGGAATCATGAGCTTGTACGAACTGTGGGCGCCAATGGCGATGAGGAAGGCCTCATAGCCTTGCTCCCGAAGCTGCTCGAGGGTCACATCCTTGCCGAAGCGAGTGTTGAGCCGGATCTCCACGCCCATGGCCTCGATCATGGCCACTTCCCGATCGATGACTTCCCGAGGGAGCCGATAGCGGGGAATGCCCACCATCATCATGCCGCCCGCCACCGGCAGAGCCTCCAGGACGGTCACCTCGTATCCTTTGAGGCGCAGGTAATAAGCCGCGGTCAAACCGGCAGGCCCAGCCCCGACGATACACACCTTGCGCCCGTTGGACGGGGGCACCGGCGGATTGACGTATTCCATGCGGGACATGGCCCGTTCCGCCGCATAGCCTTTGAGGTCCTTGATGGCGATGGGCTTGTCGATACGGCCCCGCACGCACACAAACTCGCACGGATGCGTGCACACCAAGCCGCATACCCACGGAAACGGATTGTCTTCCCGAATGATGCGGATCGCTTCCGCTTCGCGCCCCATTCCGATCAGGGTCACATAGCTGGGAATATCCAGCCCGGCGGGGCACGCCATCTGGCATGGGGACGGCGCCAATTTGACGCAGTCCCCCGTGGCGCAGTTGTGGGTTTCAATATGACTGACAAAGACTTCGCGATGGTCGTGCAAAGCGTTCGTAAGAAACCTTCCCGCCTCCATCGTCGCAGCGTCAGGCCCCTGGAAAGCCAGGGTTTCCCCAAGAGATTGAAGCGCGGAAAGATGGTCCGGACCGCCCCGTCCCCAGGCGATATCTTCCAGCAGAAGAAAAATCTCTTCCGTCAGATGTCGAAACCGGGGGGTGGTGATGGCATCCGCGGCCAAAAGCTTTTCAAAATGCCGACGGCACTCGCTGACCGGACATGTGACTCCCGTCATCCGTGGTTCCCTCAAAAGTAGAATGAAACATTGACCGCCTCGCTTTCTGCGGCCACCTCATGGGCCCTTCGAATGAAAAATCAGTCCAAAGGGGAGAGGGCCTTGGCGTGGCGTTCCCGCCGAATCTCACGCAATTCTTCCGGTTTTCCAAAATGAAGGCAATGGGTCGTGCACACGGTCACGCAGGCAGGCTTTAACCCCTGATCCACTCGATCCTTGCAATAGTCGCACTTAACCACCTTGCCCGTTTGGGCGTTCCACTGGGGAGCCCCCCACGGGCACGCCGAAATGCAGGTCTTGCAGCCTACGCATAGATCCTCATCGACAAAGACGATCCCATCTTTGGCGCGTTTCTGCATGGCGCCTGTGGGACAGGCCGCCACACACCAGGGGTTTTCGCAATGAAAACAGGGCATAAAGATGTACGAGGCCCTGGGCAGCGCCCCCACGAATTTGGGGCCCACCTCCACCACCTGGCACACCTTGGGCCCCACGGGCAGCCCCTTGTTGGCCTTGCACTGGACTTCGCACGTGTGACATCCGATGCACTTCTTCACATCCTGAAAAAGGTAGTATTGACTCATGGGTATGCCCTCCGCATTCTTTGCGTCGTCATCAGCGTACGCGTTTGACCGTCACCACCGTGTGGTCCAGGGCGGGACTGCCGCCGATCATGTCGGAGATGTTTTCCTGCAGGAGCGTGTCGGCCAAACCGCGGTTGAAGCTCCGCGCCGCCAATCGGGCTTCATGGCCGAAGCCATGGAGCATGAAGACCGCTTCGGGATGGATCAGGTCCGTCACATAGGCCTTGATCTGGCCGGAACCCACCCGTGACGTCACTTCGACCCAATCCCCGTCCTTGATGCCGAGACGTTCCGCTTCCCTCGTGTGGATCCACAGCCGGTTTTCCGGAACCAGTTCGTTCAGATAGGGGTTGTTTTGGGTGGAAACATGGGTGTGTTGGGCACATCGGCCGACCATGAGTCGATAATGCCCTTCGGGGGGCGGCGTGACGGGCTCATAGGCGGGAAAAGAAGCATACCCCGCCTGCTCAAGCAGCGACGAAACAAATTCGATTTTGCCGGAGGGCGTCTTGAACTTGAGGCCCTTTTCCCGATCCCAAAAGATCTGTTTATCCGTGTAGGCCACAAAGCCTTTCTTTTCGAAATCTTCCAGGCTGAAACCCGTTCCTTCCAGCTGCCAGCCCACCAGATCTTCCATGGTTTCGTAAGGGAAATATTGACCCAGACCGAGCCGCTCCGCCAGCTGCTTCAAAATGATGGCGCCAGGACGCGTGTCGTAGCGCGGGCTCACCGCCTGCTGGCGAAGGAACATCTGGGGTTTGAGGCCGTTGGCCTGTTGGATGCAATCGAGCCGCTCCAAGTAGGTAGACTCGGGCAGGATCACGTCGGAATACCAGGCAATATCACTGTAGTTGATGTCGATGGTCACCACCAGGTCGAGTTTTTCCAGGGCCCGCTTGTTTTGGTTCAGGTCCGGGATGGAAAGCAGCGGATCGAAACGATACGCGATCAGGGCTTTCAGAGGATAGGGGTCTTCGTTCAACACGGCCAACGGGAACCTCTGCCCCACGCCGTGGTCTTTGTCCGGAAGCGGAAAATCGGGCGTTCCCACCTTATCGAACCGGACCTTGTCCACCTTGGGCAGGCCCTCCTGTTCCGTCAATTTCCGGGCGGGCTTGCCTCCCACTTCACCCGGCCCCTTCTTGAAGAAAAGGCCTCCCTTGGCTTCCACGCTTCCCATGAGCGCGTTGAGCATCATGATGGATCGGCGGAGATAGATTTCGTTCGGATGGCCGGCCCCACGATAGCCGAAATGGAAGATGACCGAAGGCTTCTTCTTGCTCATTTCCCTGGCCAAATTGACGATCCGATGGGCTTCGATTCCCGTTTCCCGCTCCGCCCATTCCGGCGTGTAAGGCTGCACAAAGTCCTGCAATTCCGCAAACCCGCTCACCCAGCGTTCCACATATTGCACGTCGTAGAGCTTTTCCTTCAGGATCACGTGCATGAGGGCGTAATTCAGGGCCAGGTCCGTTCCCGGGCGGATCATGAAATAATCATGAGCCTTCGTCGCCGTCACCGTCACCCGGGGATCGATGCAGGTGATCTTCGCCCCGTTTTCCAGGGCATCCATTAAGCTGTTGACGGCCTTGACTTCCACCGCCTCAAAGAAGTTGCGACCGTAAAAGACAATGTGCTTCGTGTTCTTGTAATCGAAGCTCATCTGAGCATCCGTGTAGCCGAACAAAGACCGCCCTGCCGTGTTGACGGATCCCTTGCAGATGGTGTCATGGGTGAAATGGTTGGGCGATCCGAGGGCCCTCAAAAAGGTCTTGCTCACGTGGGTGGCAAGTTGGGTCCTTTCGCCCAAAACCAGGCTTTCAGGCCCATATTTCGCCGTGATTTCTTTGATCTTTTCAGCGACGTAATTCAAAGCCTCATCCCATGAGACCTTTTTCCACTGGCCGCTTCCTCGAGGACCGGAACGGATGAGAGGCGACTGGACTCTTTGGGTATCGTTCAAAAGGGCGATCCCGGCCGCCCCCCGCGGGCACAAACTGCCTTCCATGCCCGGCACGTGGGGATTGCCTTCGATCCACTTGACCTGGCCATTTTCCACGATGACCTTGATGGGGCACCGCACCGAACACATGAAACATAAACTGTACACTTCTCTTTTCATGGGCTTTCCTTTCCTTTGGCTGACAAACACCCCTGTACGGAACACTTTCCCAAAACCTTGTCCACACGGGATTCCAAATCCGCGATTTCCACGGGCTTGATGAGATAATCGTCGACGCCCAGCCGAAGGGCCTCCTGACTCGTTTCCGCAGAAGGATCCCCCGTGACCATGATCACCTTGACGACCGGCCGATGGGCACGCAAAAATTTAAGAACGGACAATCCATTTTCTTCTTTGAGCTTGATATCGAACAAGGCCAAATCGGGCTGGGTCGTCTCAAGCCACCGCCGCGCTTCATCGGCACGGCAAAACGCCTGGACCCGGTGCCCGAGCCGCGAGAGGATCCGACGCATGAGCCGGCACGCATCCCGTTCATCATCCAAAACCATGATGAGCGCCATAACTCGGCACCCTCCCTTCCATCAAGCCCCAAGACCGCAGCCCGTCCGGCTTTTTCGCAAAAACGCGCCGCTCACGCCGAACCGGCACAGCCCTTCGAGGGGCAAAGCCCCTGGAAGACCCCGATTCGGGCCCAGGCAAATCCTATGCCAGGGGAAAATCTCTCGAGTGCCGACGCGGCATCGCTCTTGCCTTCGGCTCGAACTGTGAGGAAGATTTGAAAAGGACACAAGCCGCCTTCGGGCCGGAACAAGGGCTCAAGGGCCCTGACGTGTGCCATATTTTTCTTGCTTTGCAATGTTTTTTATGCCCCATGGATTGGGCCCTCGGCATTTTTTAAAAAGTGATTTCCTTTCAGCCTATTATTCTCGGCGTGCTTTCGAAAAGGCGCTTCACAAGCGGGTGCGCCTGAAAGAAAACGATGACAGGGGGCGGGGTGAAGGGGCCGTGTCTGGGCGGTGCCGCGGCGAGGGGAGGAAGCGGCCGAAGGCTTGGCATAAAAGGTGCTCTATCGGCGCGCGATGGGGAATGCTGGATTGGCGGTTCCCATGGCTTGGTGGTGTTTTCTCTCGGCGTTTTCATGGAACACATTTTTCGTGGAGGAGGATCGGACAATGAGGAAACGGTTTCGATGGCAGACGGCTTTCATGGTTTTGGTCGCGGCGCTGTTTTTGGGAGGGATGGCGGCCGGACCGGCCCTGAGCCAACAGCAGCAGGAAAGTCAGACTCAGGGGACGGGTCCCCAGCCGGCCCAACCGGCGGCGCCCTCGCCTCAGGTTCAGCCGACCGCCCCGGCCACGCCGGCGCAACCCGCTCCAGCCGCAGAAAAACCGGCCGCCGCCGAACCGAAAAAAGTGGGCAATACCCTTGGCCTTCCCGGTAAAATCGGCCAAGAAGTGGCCAAGGCCCCGGTGGGCAAGGAAAAGGGATACATCGATCCGGAAGCGCCTCGAGGCGCCTTCGGCATTCCCGGAGCCCCTCGCATCAACTACGTGGTGGCCATCCTGTGGGCCGTGTGGGTGGGTTGGATCTTTTCTACCGTCGGTGCTTTCGGCGGCATTATGGCCGGTGTGGGCCACATGACGGTGTTAGGCCTTGGGCCCTACGCCAAGACATTTACCAAGACAGTTCCCGGGCTCAACAAGGCTTTGACCGACAGCGTGCGGACATCCAACCAGTTCCTCGTGGGCCTTTCCGCCCTCATCAGCACTATCAATTATCTTAAGGCGCGCACCCTGGCCTGGCCTGTCGGCGTGGTTCTCGCCCTGGGATCCATCGCCGGCGCCATCTTCATTCCGATGCTCACCGGCGGCAAGATCACCTTCAAGCAGTACCAAGGATGGTTCGGCTTGTTCGTCTTTGTGGTGGGCGCTTTCCTCTTTTACGAAACCACGCCGGCAGGGCAGCAAAAGAAAAAGGCGGCCAAGGAAGCCGCGCAGGCTTTCAGGAAGGCCATGACAGAAAAGAAAGGCACGGCGGAGCAAGGCATTCAGTTCAAGTCCTTTTCTTTAGGCAAGGCCAGCTTCACATTTTTCGGCGCTGAATTTCATTTTAATCCCATGGTGATTTTCTTGGGCGGTGTGCTCATTGCGGCCATCTCGTCTTTTCTCGGCGTTGGCGGCGGTTTTCTTTACGTGCCATTTCTTACCACCTTTACCGGAGCGCCCATGTATGTGGTGGCCGGAACGTCCGCCATGGCCGTGCTCCTCAGCATGATCACCAGCATCGCCAGCTACATCACAGTGGCCAAAGCCGGTATGGACTGGACCCTCATCGGGTTGGAACTCATCGGCATTTTCGTTGGCTCCATGATCGGCCCACGAACGCAAAAATACATTCCAGACATCTGGCTCAAGAGGCTCTTTGTTTTGCTTGCCATTTACGTGGGTCTTCGTTACTTCAGCTTGGGCTTTTTCGGCAAGTCCTGGGTGCCGTAAAAAGGTCGTTGCCGGCTTTCCCGGGGCACACGTGGAGTGCCCCGGTTCACCCCTGACCCGTCGACGCCCTTTAAGGGCGTCGACGGCATTTTTATCTTCTCAGAGGACAAGCCATGGCGTCTTTTCCCTGGGCGGACCTTCGCTTTTTCGATCCCTACGGCACCTACCTTTTCGAACAGATCGCCCTGGCAGCCGTGGCCACCGTGGTGGGTGAGATCACCCTGGCCTTGGGCTATCGCATCAACCGCGGACACCTCAAGAAACTGTCCGAGGAAGTCACCCACTATCAAAACTTATCCGACCAGGCTGAAAAGATGGGGGACGAAGCCGCCTTTCAGGCCGTGAATAAGGCGGGAAACGACGTCTGGGGAAAGCTCTTCTTTTTCAAGATCGCTCTGTCGGCCGCGGCCTTGTGGCCCATTTTCTTTGCCTTGTCATGGCTGCAAGCACGCTATGCTCACCTGGACATTCCCGTTCCGGGCACCTCCATGGGGCTCAATTACGTGGTGGTTTTCCTCCTGGCTTACGTGGCCGCCCGAATCGCCTTCGCCAAGATATCCCGAAAGCTTCCCTTTTTCCGAAACGTCCTTCGCATGGTGGATGCCGACGCCGCCTATTCGGAAACGGATCCCCGCACCCAGCGGTAGATTTCGGCGCCGATCCGTTCCTTTTTGGTATTCCACAGTTTCAGGCAACGCCTTCGGCATTCCTTCATTTCTTCCACCATGTAGGCGAGAAGCAACCGGCTTTCGTCTGTTAAAAGCCCCCGGTCCAGGTCCTTTTGCATGCGGGCGACCATGGCCAAAATGGCGAAAGTGTAGAGGCTCAGGGTGGTGAAGCGCCGCAGGACGTATTCCTTGGATCCCACCTTCCTGCCATAGAGTGCCGGAAGGATTAACAGAGCGTAACGCAGAAACCGGCCGTTCCGGGCCGCCTGCCGCACGGCCCTTTTGAGATCCCTGTCGGTCAAGGGGACGGCCCATTGCATGGGGGCTGTCAACCGGCGCCACAGAGCCATGATGGTTTTCCACGGCCCGTGGGGGGCCTCCGCCGTTTCCTTGGCCATGCGCCGCATGGCGAAAAGAGGCGGGTAGATGGAATGGATTTCCGTCGTCCCTTCAAAAATGGTCGTCACACGAAAATCCCTGAGGCGCTTTTCGTAGGGCTGGGTCGTGAGATAGCCCGAGCCGCCGGCGGTCTGAAGGGCGTCGTAGAGCACGTCCCAGGCGCGGGTGGTGCCGAAGAGTTTTACGTGGCTCGTTTCCATGGCCGTGTTTCGGTACGGGTCCGCTTCCAAAAACGAGGCGGTCATGGTGGTCATGGCGTCACAGGCAAAGGCGTAGGCACGCCCTTTGACGATTTTTTCCTGTATGAGTTCAAACTGCTCAATGGGCACACCGAACTGCACACGCGTGCGCGCCCGGCGGACCATATCTTCCACGGACTGTTCCATGAGGCCCGTGGCGGCGGCGCCGAGACCCAGGCGGCCGTAGTTCAAGATGGTCATGGCGATCTTGAAACCGTCGCCGGGCTTTCCCAGCAGGTTTTCCCGGGGCACGCGCACGTCCTTGAAATGAATGGCCGCCGTGGAACTGGCCTTGAGTCCCATCTTGGGCATATCCGCGCCAATTTTCACCCCGTCCCAGTGAGTTTCCACAATGAAGGCGCCCATGTGCCCAGGGCGGTCCGGGTCCAGTTGGGCGAAAACGGTGAGGCCCCCGGCGTAGTTGGCGTTGGTGATGTAAGTCTTATGGCCGTTTAAGATGTAGGAGCCGTCGGCTTCGGAAAAGACGGCCGTGGTCTGAATGTGCTTGGCGTCGGAACCAATGTGGGGTTCACTCAGCGCATAGGAAAAGATCATGTCCCCGGAAGCCGCCGGCGGAAGATACTTTTGCTTCTGCTCTTCCGTGCCGAAAAGCTGAATGCCTTTCACCCCGATGGAAAGATGGGCGATGGAAACCAAGGCGATGGAAAGATCCCGGCGTGCCATTTCCCGAATGACTTCCAAGTATTCCCACAAGGTCAGCCCCAGACCGCCGTATTCCGGGGCGATGGAAAAGCCGAACAAGCCGGCTTCGCCCATCCGCCGAAGCATGGCGTCGGGGACTTTTCCTTGGGCTTCGATCTCCTGCGGTGAAAAATCCCGAAGCAGCGCCTCGTAGGCCGAAACCAACGCGTCCACCTTGGTTCGATCCACGTGGATGGGAAACTTTTCAAAAATGGACGAATCCAGGACGCCTCGGTACGCCGTTTCCAAAAACCCCGCTTGTTCCATCATCGCACTCCCTCATCTGAGGTTCGCCGGGACTTCTTGCGACAGAGCCTCTTTGGGGACAAACCGCAACCGTCCGGCGGGATCGTTCACCCACCCGACCCGGCCGTCCCGAAAAAGCACATCGGAAAAATCGTAGAACCACATGTTGCCGCGAACACTGGTGGGCGTCCCCTGCACCGCCAGGACCTCGTCGGCCGAAGAGCCGATGGTAAAAAAGGACGGGACCTTCCCCGCCGCCTTTTCCAGATACTCTCGGGACGGCTCAAGTCGGACTTTCAGGTTGCCGAAAGAATTGTCGAAGGACGCCACGCGGTCTTCGGAAAACCGCACGGAACTGAACCCGTAGTGCCACACAGAACCCCGAACGCCCGTCGGGGTTCCCTGGACGCGCAAGACCTCGTCCTTGGTGGAACCCAGAGTGAAAAAATCGGCGGCCGATCCCGAGCGGGCCGCCTCGAGGGATGGCATGAGCGAGACCCGAAGCCGCCCGTCGAAATTGTCGTAGCCAGAAACCCGGCCGTCTTTGAAGCGCACTTCGGAAAGGCCGTAGGTCCATCGGCCGCCACCGGCCTTATCCGGAGGCCCCTGAATCCGAAGGACGTCCTTTTCCGAACTGCCCAAGGTAAAGGTCCCGACCTTTTGGGCAGGACCGGCGGTAGCCCCCACAGGGCCTTCCGCGCCATGCCGCTCCTGACCGGGAAGGGCCCTGGATGAAGACAGGGCTTCTTCCACCCGGGCGGAAAGATCCGATCCCAAAGAGGCCGGGCTTCCGGTGGGAGCCGAAACCGCCGGGACCGGCGGACCCGTTCGGAAGG
>Ga0209227_1002159_pt1 | contig 14424 bp, 16 predicted proteins | sample YNPBryantNP2012_FD_185815 | JGI IMG/M metagenome (GOLD analysis project Ga0209227, IMG submission 185815) | Anoxygenic and chlorotrophic microbial mat microbial communities from Yellowstone National Park, USA - YNP Bryant NP 2012 (SPAdes)... ...
CTTTGCCTGGCGAATATGGAAAGGCGATGATCCGAAGCAAGCGATCAGAGGTGCGATCCGCAGTGGCATCGATGCGGGGAACCAGGCGCTGATCATCGGTGTATTGTCTGCGCAGGCGCTGCGCACTCCTGCGGCTGCGGTCGGCGCAGTCGTATTGCGCGACGGGGTGAGAAGCGTCGCTTCAACGGATCTCGGCAGGAATCTTGTTCAACATATCGCCGCAGGATCGCTTGGAAAAGCCGTCTATGGCGCGGCGGCGGTCAATCACGTCGCAAAATTGCTGCGGAGCAATGCCATTACTTCCGCAGTGAGCCTTGCGGTTGTGACAGCGCCGGATGTGTACCATGCCGCCATTGCTGGCGATATTTCGTGGTCTCAGGTCGCAAAAAACATGGCAATCAATGGAGCGGGCATCGCTGCCGGCGCCGGTGGATGGTTCGCCGGAGTAGCGGCAGGAGCGACGATCGGGAGCGCAGTTCCGATCATCGGCACTGCCATCGGCGGGGTGATTGGAGGCATATGCGGCATAATAATAGGCGGCACCGCTGGCGATCGCGGTGCCAGAATGGTGCTGAATCCGTTTATTCAGGATGACTCCGACCGAATGATCGCTCTGCTCCAGGACGCTATCGGAGCGCTGGCGAGCGACTATCTCTTATCGGAGCATGAATTTGCAGAACTGATGACAGAAGTCCAGCGCACCGTCTCCGACAGCTGGCTCAGGGATATGTACCGGAAGGGATCATCGGGTGGTTCGGATGTTGATCGCAGGCAATTTGCGTATGATTCCTTCGAAGAGGCATGCCAGCGGATTGTCAGGAGGCGATCAAAAGTCCGCCTTCCCGATCCCGATCAGGTGCTGAGCGCCGTCAGTGACGCTCTGACCCCAGATTCCCTATTGCTTCCAAACAGGGAGTCGTGCTAAGATGGAAGCCGTGCCTGATGTGTCATCTGAGATCTGCGGTCGACGCATGCCACAGGTGGGCGAAGTGTTATGGCGGATGTGAGTCACAACGCCGGGCCGGTCGAGCGTGTCGTTGAGTTGCATTTGCCCAGCCGACTTGGCTATGAAAAAGTTGCAATGGACGCAGCGGCGTCGCTTGCCCGGCGCATGGGATTCAGCGCCGATCGGGTCGATGCATTACGCACTGCGCTGGCTGAGGCGATTACGAATGCAATTGAGCACGGGAATGCTCACGATTCGCAGATGCGCGTGCTGGTGATGCTGACGGTTCGTCCGTCTGAACTGGTTGTCAGCGTCGCCGATCAGGGGTGCAAGCCGCTTGAACCGGCACACCTTTCACCGCCCCCCACGATTGAAGAATCGTTTAAACGGGGAGACAAGGGCGGTTGGGGCATCTGGCTGATCCGTGAGTTGATGGACGAGGTGGAGTTTACCACTGCCCCATCTGGCGGTAATCAGGTGCGTATGGTCATTCATCTGGAGAAACGGTCATAAGTATGTACGATCCATCCATCTCGTCCTCGATTGATCTTTCGATTCCGAGTGAACTGGGCTATGAGCGGGTTGTGCGTGAAGCAGTTGCTTCATTTGCGCATCGCCTTGGTTTCGCAACCGAGCGTGTTGAGGATTTGAAGACTGCGGTCAGCGAGGCATGCCTCAATGCCATCGAGCATGGCAATGCACAGACGCCAGGGCTGCGCGTCGATGTGACGTGTGTCTGGGATGGTTCCGGGTTGACGGTCTGCGTGCAGGATCAGGGGTTGAAGCCGTATTCCGGTCACGTGACGCCGGGTATCGAACAGCGGTTGCGCGGTGATGCGCCGCCGCGCGGTCTCGGTCTGTACCTGATCACGCAACTGGTCGATGCGTGTGGCTTTGAGCCTTCGCCCGGCGGCGGCAATGTGTTGTATATGTGCATGCGCCGTTGTCCAAGGGCGTGATTCGTTATGCGGAATTCCCCGTCCTGCTTTGATCTGGTTCGACAACGCAGCGATAGCAGGCGCAGGTGGCAGGAGTGATCAGTATGCTGGACGATGATCTGGATGTGTACATTCGAGAGCGCGAAGGTGTGGCGATTATCGATCTGATTGGCGATGTGACAACCTTCGCTGAGGAAAAGATCACGAACGCCTACAATGAAGTTTCACGCAAAGGCGCGCGCAATATCCTGCTGAACTTTCGCCAGAACGACTATATCAATAGCGCTGGCATTGCGATCCTGATCGGGATTGTGACCGAGGTCAACCGCAATAATCAGCGCCTGGCGATGAGTGGTCTCTCGCAGCACTTCCAGAAGATTTTTCGCATGGTCGGTCTGGCGCAGTATGTCGATATCTATCAGGACGAAGACGAGGCGATCCAGGGCTTTACCGCCGCAATGGCGTGATGCGCCGCGTGGGTGGCGATGGGTGATTTCTTCTTATTGTTTGTTCTCTTCGCGGCTCTCCTGCTTCTTGCTGCATACCTGTTGTGGCGCTATTGGGCGACGCTCACGTCGCTCTCTCCTGATGAGGAACGTTTCGAGGAGCGTATCGCTGCGCTGAATGAACGTCAGGCGCACCGGTACAGCGATGAAGAACTGGCGATGCCGGTCACCGAAGAGGATGCCTGGCGCGTAATGGTGGAGCGCGGGCGTCGTGCGGTACGCCGGGAACGTTCCACCGGCGATTTGATGCGTCGCCGCGCCCGACGCCTGACCGGCGGTTCGAGCCGCTCCCTGCCTGACCGCCGCCCGCCGCGCAACCCGGATCATGAGTAACGCCTATCGTTTCCTGCGCGCGTCGCCGATAACCTTCCCCAACGGCGAGATCCGCAGCGTTGACCGCGGTCGCGGTGGGTTCAATAGTGGCAATGGTTGTCCAACCACGCAAACATACGAGAGCGCGCCGAGGGCCGCCAGCCGCTCTTCGAGAGCAGATGCACGCAATGGCGCCGGGACAATCAGCATCGCCAGCGCTGCGCCGGGTCGTCCACGCTGCCATTCGGCGAGTGCAGGCAGCCACGCCCCGTCGAGCGCAGGTGTGATCACCGCCAGCGCTGCGCCCGAGCCGCGTTCGCGCCGCACGACGTCGCCAATGGGCAGCGTCCCTGTGGCACGGACGTCTGCCAGTTCTTCCAGAATGCGCCATAGCTGGCGAGGTCCGCGTCCCGCCTGCACCAGTCGCGGACGTCCATCATCCGCCAGGAAACCGACAAGCCGTTCTTCGCCCAGCGCCTTTGCCGCAAGCGAAGCCGCAATGACGACTGCCAGTTCGAGCGGCGTTTCCCAGAAGTGTGGCGCTTCGGGCAGCGCCGATGATTGGAGCGTAACCGGTGCAGCGACCGTGCCGCTTGCAATCGCAGGTTCCCGGTATGCGTCCGCACAGAGATCGAGCGCGATCCAGAGTGTACCGGCGCGCTCCTGGTCGAACTCTTTGACCATCAACCGGTTGGTGCGCGCAACGGTGGGCCAGTGAATGTGGTTGAGCCTATCACCTGGTGCGTATTCGCGCACGCTACTGGCGTCTGGCGTCGTGTAGCGGCGAAGGATGTCGGCGCGGGCAACACTGCCGGATCGTCCCAGTGGCAACGTCAACCCTCTCACGTGCGCCAGCGGCGGATAGATGACGATCTGCCGCGTGCGTTCCTCACGCCATTCGTACTCGAAGATACCAAAGGGATCGGCGGTGCGCGCCTGTAACGGACCGAGCGTGTAGATGCCGCGCTGTACACACACCGCTCCGGTTGTCCAGGTGCGATGATCGTTGCGATCAACCGAAACGACACGCCGGGCGCTATAGCCGGGAATGGTTGAGACGTCATCGATCTCCAGCCAGAGCACCGGCAGATATGCGCGATTGTGCAGGTTCCACGTTTCTTCCAGCGTATCGCCCACCTGCGCCCACTCCTGGCTCAGGCGACGATCGAGGCGGAGCCGGGGTCCGGTGTATCGTACCCAGCAGTACGATGCCAGCGTGAGGATCAGGCAACTATACGCCAGGAAAAACAACCAGCGGTAAGGGGCGGCAAGCGCGAGCAGCAGCAGCAACGGACCGAAAAAAAGCGCTGGCGGTCGCCGTACCCGAATTTTTCCGTCGGATGTCAACCAGCGCCATACCCGACGCCCACCGTCAAGCATGATTCGCGTCACATATCACCGTCCGGAATTCGAGCCAGGGACCATATGTTCCAGATAGGTCAGCGCCGCCTCACTATCGGCTTTTACAGTGTACAACCGGCGATAGCGCTCGTGCGCGAAATTCTGGGAAAAGATGTACTCGAATTGGGTCAGCAATGGATCGAAATACCCGCCAATATTGACAATGACAATCGGCTTGTTGTGATAGCCAAGCATGCGCAGGGTCATGATTTCCAGCAACTCTTCGAGGGTGCCAAAGCCGCCCGGCAGGGCGACGAACGCATTGGCGCGGTCGTCCATGATCTGCTTGCGTTCGCGCAGGGTAGCGGTAACGATCAACTCGTCCGCCTCACGGTATCCAACTTCGCGTTCGAGCAGCGTCTGCGGAATCACCCCGATCACCCGACCGCCTGCGCCATGCACGGCGCGCGCAACCGCTCCCATCAATCCGATGCCGCCGCCGCCGTAGACCAGCGTCCATCCACGCCGCGCCATCCCCTCGCCAAAGGTGTGAGCTGCGTCCAGGTAGAGTGCCGGTACATGGTCGCTTGAGGCGCAATAGACGCATACGTGCATTGTTTTGTCTCCTTTACTACGTTATGATGCCAGGTATCCGCCATCAATCCCCAGCACCTGACCAGTCACGAATGATGCAGCCGGTGACGCCAGCCAGAGGACTGCTTCGGCGACTTCCTCCGGCGTGCCGAGACGTCGCATTGGAATCACCGCAGCGAAACGTTCCGGGTTGCCGCCGCCAGCCTTCGCCAGCATCCCGGTTGCAATCCGTCCCGGCGCCACAGCATTGATGCGCACGCCCTGAGCGGCGTATTCCATGGCAGCAGAACGGGTCAGGGAGATAACCGCCGCTTTTGCTGCGGCATACAGCGCCACGCCGACCGTCGAGTTGCGCGCGCCCGTCGTCGATGCATTGTTGATGATGATACCCTGACCCTGCTTCAGCATCTGCGCCAGTTCATACTTCATGCACAAAAAGGTTCCGCGTACATTTGTGTCGAAAACAGGATCAAACTCGCGCTCGTCCTGATCCGCCAGCGGGGCGACCGGTCCGAACCATCCGGCATTATTGAACGCAATGTCGAGACGGCCAAACGTCGCAACGGTTGTGTCGATCAGGGCGCGCACTGCGGTGGTTTGGGTTACATCGGTGGGAACGAACAGCGCCGTTCCCCCCGTCGCCCGGATTGCAGCGACCGTCTCTTCGCCAGTGCTGGCGTTGCGATTGCCGATCACCACCCGCGCGCCATGACGTCCGAACGCTAACGCTGTCGCGCGTCCAATTCCTGAACCTCCACCAGTGATGACCACGACGCTTTCATTGAACATGATCGATGTCCTGAGACGTTGCAACACGATGTTCAAGATCAGCCTGGCACAGGCGACAGTGCATGATACCACGGTGGTATGAAGATCAATTCGGTCGTCACAAACCCAGCAGTCTCGCCAGCAGCGGCGCCAGCAACGTGGTCAATGCGCCATTCAACCCCATTGCCAGCCCTGCAAACGCACCAGCCTCGGCGTGCATCTGCAATGCGCGCGCCGTGCCGATCCCGTGCGACGCAACCCCGATCGCCAGACCACGCGCCGCCTGATCGTCTACTCGCAGGCGGTCGAACAACTCTTGTGCGATGACCGCGCCAATGATGCCGGTGACGATCACCAGCACCGCCGTCAGCGATGGCAGCCCGCCGATCTGTTCGGAGATGCCCATTGCAATCGGTGTTGTGACCGACTTGGGCGCCAGGGAGCGCAGCGTGACTTCCGATACACCCATGAGACGACCGATGGCGACCACCGATAGGATAGATGTGAGCGAACCGATCAGAAGCGCCCCGCTGAGCGGCAGCAGCATGCGTCGCAATCGACCGGCGTAGCGCCAGAGCGGCAACGCCAGCGCTACGGTCGTCGGACCGAGCAGGAAATGGACGAATTGGGCGCCGTCAAAGTAGCGCTGATAGGGTGTGCCGGTCACGGTCAGGAAGACAACCAGGAGAACAACCGAGAGAAGAACCGGATTTGCCAGTGGCCATTGCCCAACCCGCTGATACGCCAGATCTGTCAGATAATAGACCAGGAGTGTGGCGGTCAGCCAGAGAAGCGGGGTCTGTGCCAGGTAGACCCAGATGTCAGTCATGGTTGGTTGCATTTCTGGAAGCCTCTCTTCCGGCGGTCAGACGGAGGAGGAGCAGCAGCGCCCCTGCGGTGACGATCATCGTGATGACCGTGCTGACGAGCAGGGTGACGGCGATTGCCAGCCATTCGGCGCGCATCAGTTGTACATGGTTCATGATACCGACGCCAGCTGGCACGAAAAAGAGCGGTAAAAAGCGCAGCAGTCCCTGCCCGACCTGATCGAGCCAGTCCGGCGCGCCGCGCCACAGCAGCATACCGAACAGAAGCAGCATTCCGAGCACCGGTCCAGGCGCTGGCAGGTTGAGCGCCCGCGCGGTAACCTCGCCTGCGAGTTGACAGACGAGAAGAACGGTTATTCCTCGTACCATGGTCGTTTGCTCCCAAGTGTGTGCAGATAACGGTTCATCGTTGCGGTTCGGCGGACCGATCCGCGAGTTGCGACGTATGAGCAAGATCCGGTCTCGCCCGCGCAGGCGGGCTTTATAGCAGTTCTCACAAAGATTGGTCTTGTTGGACAGGGTTGAACACACCATCGAAAGCAGCCATTTCGTGCGCCATCGCTCCGCGTGCTCCGCGTCTCCGCGTGCACCGAACCGGCTCAGGCTCACGCGGAGGCGCGGAGGCGCGGAGATCAGGAGCGCAGTTCTCACGATTCCTGTTAGACGGGGCTGCACCCGTCGCCGGAAGCGAGCGTCTCGCGCGACACGGCACTCCCAAACAGCCCTGGGCGCGTGGAAGCCCCTACAGGGCTGGCGTGACCGTCACCCTTCCCTATGCCGGGGGCGCCGGGTTGATCCAGCCCGCAGGGCTTGCCCGACCTTTACGTTGACCCCTGTCTGGGGCTGCCGTGTCGCACGAGATACCCGCGTCCAGCGGAGTGTAGACCGAAATTTATTTCGGTCATCGCGTAGGGCGCGCGACTCCGGGAATGTTCAACCCCGTCCATTGGGTTCAACCTTTGCGAGAAATGCTATAATCCGCTATGCCGAATGAGCCGTGGGGCTGAAGCCCTCGGCTAAGCAAGGCGAAGCCCGCCTGCGCGGGCTAGAGTAGAATAATTACTCAAAGATCATCAGCCCGCTGCGGGCGCCCGACGATGGACGCTCCAGAAATCCAGACCAGGGTCAACATCTCTGAGAACTGCTATAGTTCTCACGCACCAGCAGATCGAGCAATTGTTCGGGCTGCAGGTCTGCCAGTGAACGCAGGCGCAGGGTATGGGGAGGTAATGGCAGCGCGTCGAGCAGCGCGACCGGAACTGCGATACAGCGCATACCTGCCGCTGCCGCAGCGCGCATGCCGTTTGGCGAGTCCTCCAGGACAACGCAGTGTTCCGGTGCGACGGCGAGACATACGGCGGCGCTCAGAAACAGGTCGGGCGCCGGTTTGACCCGCAATCCATCGCTTCGGGTGCGCACGCAATCGAAACTGTCTCGTATGCTGTGATGTTCGAGCCATCCCTCGACCCACTCGCGCGACGCGCTTGATGCGACTGCCAGGCGGATACCGCGTTTACGGGCTGCGACGATCAACTCGCGCACGCCGGGTTGAAGCGGTTGCTGTGCGCATAATGTGATATAACGTTCACGATGTTCGCGTCGCAATGCCTCGTAATCAAGGATGGCGCCTGTCAATGCCTCAAGTTCACCGTAGGGATCGTAGCCATCGGTTGTGCCAAGCCCATGCACCCATCGCTCGGGGAGAAGTTTCGCGCCAAAACGATGATACTGCTCACTCAACACAATGAAATCGGGCGTCTCGGTGTCGAGGATCAACCCATCGAAGTCGAAAATCAACGCTTTGAGTGTCACAGACGCTCCTGTGCAAGCAGGGTCAACACTTCGTTCCGTTCCGGCATCGACGGTTGTGCGCCGTGTCTGGTGACCGACAGTGCTCCGGCTGCCAGCCCCCAGCGTATGGCTTCATCGAAAGAACGTCCCTCGCTCAACGCCACTGCCAGCCCGCCGTTGAACGCATCACCGGCGGCGACCGTGTCGACCGGTGTAACGGTGAAAGGCGACCAGAACTGTTCACCTTCAGCATTGGCAGTCAGTGCGCCGCGTGCGCCGAGTTTGAGCGCCACGCTGCGGGCGCCGCGTGCAATCAACGCGCGCGCTGCTGCGATTGCCCCCCGATCATCATGAACGGCGATACCGGTGAGGGTCGCCGCCTCGTGTTCGTTGGGAGTTATGATGTCCGCCAGTGCATACAGTTCGTCAGGCAGCGGCAATGCTGGCGCCGGATCGAGAATGACCGTCACTCCCCGTGCGTGCGCGGCGCGTGCCGCTGCAACGACCGTTTCAATCGGCACTTCGAGTTGCACGAGCAGGATGCGCGCCTCATCAAGCGCTGCTTCCAGGCGTGGAATGTCCGCGATGCTCACCGATCCGTTCGCCCCCGGCACGATCACAATCGTGTTTTCAGCCAGATCATCGACGGCTATCAGCGCCACTCCTGACGGTCCAGGCGTCGTCAGGACGCTGTCGGTCTGGACGCCGCATGCGCGCAGGTTCGCGCGCAACTGCTCGCCGAACAGGTCATCGCCAACACGCCCAACCATTCTGGTCGGCGCGCCTAGCCGGGCGCATGCCACTGCCTGATTGGCGCCTTTGCCGCCAGGCGCGGTGAAGAACGTATGACCGGTCAGCGTTTCACCGGGCGCCGGCAGGCGCGGTGTGCGCACGACCAGGTCGATATTGATGCTGCCGAAGACAACAATCGCCACACACGATCTCCTCATACAAACGGCAAAGGGTCTCCGGCGCATATTATACGCGGTATGGGTGAAGACGAACGCACGCGATGGTCAGGGAGAGCTGCGCTGTCAGAGGTCGCGTTGTCCAAACGAGCGCATTGCCAGCAGCAGCGCAATGGCAGCGTACACCACAGCGTAGATGACCATTGCCTCACTGGGGACGGAAGCGGTTGAAAACGGTCCGGGGAGATTATTCGCCAGCGGCGGTTGCATCAGATAGGCAACGCGTCGCCACAGCGCCTCAACCGGCAACAGCAGACTGGTAATAATGCCGATCCGCACCGCATCGCTCGATTGCAGCAGCGCGCCGATCTGTTCGACCCACGAGCCAATGAACGCCAGCCCATAGAGCAAAAAGAGCGCCACGCCATTCGTCAGCGTCGAGAGGCGCGTGCCGCCGAGGAGCGAGAGTGAGAGGAGCGTGAGCGCCTCCAGTGCCAGAAGTGGCGTCCCAACGGTGATATTGGGCGGCCAGTACCCGACGATCAATCCCATCGTGACGATCACGCCAAGGCTCAACAACCCCAGGTATCCGGTCAGCATAAGGGCGAAGCCGGTCCACTTGCCGAGCAGCACATGCCAGCGGCGGATCGGGCGTGTCACCAGCGCCTGGATGGTATGCGTCGAGATTTCGCCGGCAATCGTATCGACTGAGGCAAAAATCGCCAGCATAATCGTCAGGAAGTGAACAACATAGAGACCGGCGATCAGCAGAAAACTCTGCGCCTGACGCTGGATCGCCAGTGGCGCGTCGCGCTCCAATTCGCGGGCAATCAGCCACACGCCGATGCCGAACAACGCCACAAACAGGGCGCCGATAATCAGCGCCGCCAGCACCATACGTCGCCGCCGCGCTTCGTGAAAGGTTAGCCAGGTGATGGTCAGAACTGCATTCATCTTTGTAACGTTGAACGTTGAACGTTGAACGTTCAACGCCCAACCTTCAACCTTCACCGCTCCCCGCCTTCGCGGTAGTACACCTGCGCCGCCTCGGTGCGATTGGTAACCCCCAGTTTCTGGAAGATATTCTGCAAATGATATTTTACCGTACTCTCCTGCACCACCAGTCGTTCGGCGATCTGGGCGTTTGGCATGCCTTCTGCAAGCAGGCGCAACACATCGCGCTCACGCTGAGTGAGACGCGCAAGCAGACTGGTATGTTGCGCCTGCGACGGATCGACAGCCTGGCGCACCACGCGGGGAAACACAATCTGCCCATGCGCTACATTACGGATCGTTGCAATCGTCTGGCGGGGCGGATCGGTCTTCAGCGCAAATCCATCCGCCTGCAACTCCCACGCCGACTGCAATGCCCCTCCATCGCCAAAGGCGGTCAGAATCACAATCTTGACCGGCATGCCGCGCCGACGGATCTCGCGCAGGCACGACAGTCCATCACGGGTGGGCATCGCCAGATCCATCACCACCACATCCGGTCGTTCGCTCTCGATGAGTGCGAGGAGCGACTCCCCATCGGTTGCGGTGGCGACCACCGTCATATCATTTTCACGTTCCAGCAGACCGCGCAATCCTTCGAGCACCAGTTCGTGGTCGTCAGCAAGGACGACTCGAATCGGACGATTGAGATCGGTCATACTGCCTCCTTCGCCGGCACCCGCACAATCACGCGCGTCCCGTGCCCTGGCCGACTCAGGACCTGCAATTGCCCGCCAACCAGATGGACGCGCTCGCGCATACCTCGCAGTCCAATGTGTTCCTGCCGTTCGGTTGCGCCGGGTCCTTCGAGCGGCGGCGGATCGAATCCGCGCCCTTCATCAACAACGATCAGTTCGATCCATCCCTCCTGCGCCCGAACACGTACCTCGTGGCGATCAACGCCAGCGTGCCGGTAACTGTTCGACAGCGCCTCCTGTAGTACACGGTACAGTGCAATCTTGACCGGCAGTTCCACCGGCGGCAGGTCATAGTCGATATCCAGCGCCACCTGATTACCGGTCAGCGCCTCGTGTTGCATCGCAAGCCCGCGCAGCACGGACGGCAGCGGTCGCATCTCGAACTCAGCCAGGCGAAAACCGCTCAGCGTCGCCCGGATCTCCTGAAGTGCGCTCTCCATCAACCCATTCATGCGCTCGATGATCGGTTCGATCTCCCGGCGCAGCGCCGTGTCGCCGTGCTCGTCCAGGCGTGCCTGAACGAGCGCCAGATGGGATGAGACAGCGAAGAGTTTCTGAACCGGACCGTCATGGATGTCGAGAATAATACGCTGAAGTTCTTCCTCGGTCACTGCAAGCATTCGTCGCCCGGCTTGCAGTTGTGGACCCCACGTGTGCTGATGGCGATCCTCGACCAGCAGGGCAGCCAGTTCGACCAGCGCCTGCGCCATACTCAGTTCTGATGGTTGCGGCAACGGCGACTCGGGAGCAAACTCGATCCGCAGACGACCGACTTCGATGGCGCCTTCACTGATCGGTATTTCCAGCGTTTGGGCTGCACCAGCGGGGATGTCAGCATTCTCGCACCGCGCAACAATCTGAGCCGGCAGGCGCGGATCGATCCGCAGCAAAAGTTCCGCCCGGGCAGCGCCCAGACGACGGCTTAGTTCACCAAGCAGGCGCTGATAGGCATCTGCCAGCGCAAGCGTCGTGTTCATGCCGCTGTTCCACGCCTTTCGAACTTGATGGGGCGAATCCGGCGCGCGCCACCGAAGGGCGGCAAACCGTTTATACCGGTTGGATCTGCTGTTCCTAACAGTATAGCACGCTGCGTGAAATATGGAACAACATGCAGGTTGACAGGGCTTGACGAAATGTGCACAAAGACGTACTATATACCTGCTCAACTCTGGCATGTCTTAACCGGCAGTGTGGCCCCTCGCATGTTCCTTGCAGGGCGCCTTTTGTTTATATTGCACAAAATGTTTGCCTCATACGCTCTTGACATTGCCTGGGACGAAATGTTCACTGCCGATGGGCAACCACGCCCGCATTACCTCCCCCTGTACGAGCGCCTGACAAACCTCTCCGCCGAGGAGTTATATCGACGGCAGCAGGCGGCTGATGCCACATTTCTCAACCAGGGTATCACATTTGCGGTATACGGTCATGACGATGGCACAGAGAAAATTTTTCCCTACGATCTGATCCCGCGCATCATTCCTGCTGCGGAATGGTCGGTGATCGAGCGTGGTCTGACACAGCGTATCATGGCGCTGAACATGTTCCTGCGTGATGTGTACCACGAAGGGCGCATCCTCGCCGATAACGTCGTTCCGCGTGATCTGGTCTACAGTTGCGCCTACTATCGACGTGAGATGCGGGGCGTGCGGGTTCCGCGCGATGTCTACATTGCGGTTGTCGGAACCGATCTCGTGCGCGATGCCGATGGGCGTTTTCTGGTGCTCGAAGACAATCTGCGCGTGCCCAGCGGCGTGTCGTATATGCTGGTCAATCGCCAGGTGATGAAGCGCACCTTTCCGGGGTTGTTCGAGCGCTACAATGTTCGTCCAACCGACCATTACGGTCAGGCGTTGCTGGAAACGCTGCGCGCACTCGATCCGCTGCAACGACCGGATCCCACGATTGTGCTGCTCACGCCCGGCGTCTACAATTCAGCGTATTTCGAGCACACGTTCCTGGCGCGTCAGATGGGGGTGCAACTGGTCGAAGGGCGCGACCTGCTCGTCCACGATAACCGGGTGTATATGCGCACCACGGCAGGGTTGCAACGTGTCGATGTGATTTACCGCCGTCTTGATGATGATTTTCTCGATCCGCTGGCATTTCGCCCTGACTCGGCGCTCGGCGTGGCCGGGTTGTTCAATGCCTGTCGCGCGGGGAATGTCGGTCTGGCGAACGCCATCGGCACCGGCATCGCCGACGACAAGGCGATCTATGCGTATGTGCCGCGCATCATTCGTTATTACCTCGGTGAAGATCCAATCCTGCCGAATGTCGAAACGTATCTGGCGTGCGATGAAACTGATCGGCGCTATATCCTCGACAACATGGACAAACTCGTTATCAAGGCGGTCGGTGAGTCGGGCGGCTATGGGATGCTGATCGGTCCGCACAGCACCCGCGAACAGCGTGAGGAGTTTCAGCGTCGCATCCTGGCGGCGCCGCGCAACTATATTGCGCAACCGACCATCATGCTTTCGCGGGCCGCCTGTTTTGTTGATGGGCGGGTGGAGCCGCGCCACGTTGATCTGCGCCCCTACATCCTGTATGGCGAGAAGATCGTCATTGTGCCGGGGGGTCTGACGCGGGTGGCATTGCGGCGCGGGTCGCTGGTCGTCAATTCATCGCAGGGTGGCGGAAGTAAAGATACCTGGGTGCTCAATGACGAAAACGCCAATGCTCAGCCGGGTCGCCGATAGTCTCTTCTGGATGGCGCGCTATCTGGAGCGCGCTGAACATACGGCGCGCCTGCTTGATGTGCATCTGCACAGTGCGCTCGATCTGACGCCAGCCGCCGCCGAACGGCGCTGGCGGCGCCTGTTGCTGGCGTTGCACAGCCAGCCGCCCGCTGCTGGCGTCACTCCCTATGCGATCACCCAGGCATTGACCTTCGATATGTCCAACAGCGACTCGATCGCCGCGTGTATTACAACAGCGCGTGACAATGCCCGTCAGGTGCGTGAGCGCATCAGTTCCGAAATGTGGGAGCAGGTCAATCGTCTCTATCTCCAGGTTCGTCATACCTCAATGGAAGAGATGTGGTCGGGTGAACCGCACCTCTTTTTTCGATCCGTCAAAGAAGGCGTTCACCTGTTTCAGGGCATCACCGATGCGACCCTGAGCCATGACGAGGGATGGTGGTTCATTCAGATCGGGCGGTATCTTGAGCGCGCAATGGCAACCGCAGCCTTGCTCGATGTTCATTTCTGTTCGCTCGAAGGATCGGACGCTGAGATGCTTGATTACTTCGAGTGGGTCGCTCTGTTGAAGAGTTGCACGGCGTTCGAGGCGTACTGTAAAGTGTATACTGCCAGTATTCGTCCTGAGGATGTTGCCGAGTTCCTGTTGTTGAATGCCGAATTTCCGCGTTCGATCCGCTTTGCCGCCGATATGATCCAGGACGCGGCGCAGGCAATCGGTCGCTCCAGCGCCCACCGTGCTACTGCGCGCGTCGAACGCCTTGCCGGTCGTCTGCGTGCGGTGCTCGATTATGGTCAGGTGGATGAGATTATGGCCGATATGCACACCTTTCTGATGTCCATTCGTCGTATGTGCGTTCAGGTGCACGATGAGATCTATCGGGCGTGCATCAGTTATCCGGCAGACGAGGCGTTGAAGGGTGAAGGTGCGCTCTGAGCGCATTTTTTTCCTGGAGCGAGGCGTCTGCTGCGGTAGAAGTGCGCATCCGGCAGATGAATTTCAGTCCAGGTGGCGACCGAAATGAATTTCGGTCTACGAGAGGCGACCGGGATGAATTTCAGTCCAGGTGGCGACCGAAATGAATTTCGGTCTACGAGAG
>Ga0209227_1002160_pt1 | contig 14417 bp, 13 predicted proteins | sample YNPBryantNP2012_FD_185815 | JGI IMG/M metagenome (GOLD analysis project Ga0209227, IMG submission 185815) | Anoxygenic and chlorotrophic microbial mat microbial communities from Yellowstone National Park, USA - YNP Bryant NP 2012 (SPAdes)... ...
CAGCAGCCCAAGGCTACCAGCGCTTCGGTACCGCGCATACCATTGTCGCCCTCCCGGCAAAGCAGTCGCCCTCCCTTACCCGAATCGCTGCAGGCGCCACCACTCCCAGGCGCTCCAGACCGTCAATCCCAGCGCCACCAGGGTTGGGACGCGCACCCCCAGACGCCCGCCCAGCGCAAATTCCCCCACCAGGCAGGCCAGCGGAGCCAGCAAAGCCAGGGTTACCCATCCCCGCCGTGGACGGTGGGCACGCAGCAGAGCTTCATCCAGCCACAGCGCTGGCAGCACCATCAGCCATCCATCCTGCGGATTGAGATGCGGGCTGAAAAACAAAGTCAGCCCCAGCGTCAAAGCCCACTGCGCCTCCCAGACCGGCGACGCGGGCCGCGGCGCGCGCAGCCACAGCCAGGCCACCCCGAAAGCCGCGGCGCCAAATCCCAGCCAGGTGAGCGTGCCGATCCATGCCGCCCGCTCGTATCCCAACCAGAGCGTCAGAGTCCCGCGCAGATTGTACATCGTTTCGGGATAAATACCCAAATGGCCATAAGCGGCGCTATCCGCGCGCAACAGATGCCAGTAATCGCCCCAGACCGCGGTGCCCAGGCGCCAGGTCGCCATCCCCAGCCACAGCCCCAGGCTGACCAAGCCAATCCCCAGCGCACGCCAGCGCCGTCCCGCGGCCATGCCCAGTGCAGGCAGCACCCCCGTCTGCGGACGTGCACTCAGAGCCGCCAGCGCCAGCCCCAGGCCGGTCGGCGCCTCCTCACGCGCGGCGCGATAGGCCCACCACAAAACCGCCGTCATCAAAACCCCGAAGGTCCCCAGCATAAGGGTAGAAAGCAGGGGGTGAAAAGCCAACACCGCCGTGAGCATCAGCCAGCGCGCGCGGCGCGGACGATCCGCCCAGGCCTGCCACCAGGAGCGCAGAAGCAGTCCCAGCACCGCCAGATTGAGCGCTATCCACACCAGATAGGCCGTGCGCAGCGGCAAAGCACCCAAAGGCGTCAGCAACCAGGCCACATGCGGCAGGGTATTGTGCGGCAGGAGGTCATCCTTAAACCGATACGGCCCCAGAATCTGCGCCTGTACCTCCCTTTGCGCTGCCAGATCGTACAACTCGGCCGCCCGTCCACTGCGGATGAGCGTCCAGCCCGTGTAATAAGCCGTAAAATCGGCGCGCCAGAAATCCCCACGGGCCAGGCTCAGGCCCCACAGGCCGACGTAACTTAAAGCCAGGCCCAGATTGAGCGCCAACACCATCGCCCAACCGTAGCGTTTAAGGAACCCACGCCTGAAGCGCATAAGCCATCACCATAACGATCAGACTCAACACCCCCAGCCCGGCCCACAGCAGACGCGACCAGCGCCGGCGCGTGACCCCCTCAACGCCCCGCAGCAGCGGAAAGGCCAGAAACACGTGTCGGGGCAGTCCCATATACGGATGCACCGGCCCGGTCGTGTAGGCCAGGCTCAAGCCCACGATCGCCAGACTGTAGAGCTTTTCCTCTGTCGTCAATCGCTTCCAGGCCAGGGCCAACAGCCACAACAATAGCCCAGTCAAGGCGAAGTTAATCCCCATATCCAGATCCGGCTGCTGGACAAAATGCAGGCAGGCGCGGCGCAGCGCCTCCCACGGCCACCCAAACCCCTGTTCCGGCACCACCTGATGGGCCGCCGGCGAAATCAAAATCGAATAAATCGCCCCCTGCAACGACGTGACCTGCGGTTGCCAATCCCCCAAAGCCCAGGCGCGATAGACGATCCAGCCCAGCCAGGCCATCGGCGCCCCCAACAGGCTGCTCCAGGCCCACCAGCGCAACGCACGACGGCGCTGCCACAAGTCCCAGGCTAGAGGGAGAAGCAAGACAATGCCCTGCTGACGGGTGAGGGTCGCCAGAGCAGCGCAAAGTCCGGCCCAGCCCCAACGCCCACGCCGTAAAGCCAGAAAGGTGAGGATGGCCCACACTAAAAAGAGCGACTCAGTGTAAGGCAAAAGCCAGAAGAGCGCGAAAGGGGCCATCAGTAAAGCCGGCGCCATCCGGGAGAGAGGAAAAGGCTCCCACCAGAGCGCCAGCAAAACCAGCGCCAGCCAGGCGGCCCCAGTCGCAACCAGAAGCAAAGCCAGCAGCGGATCCAGGCCCAACTGTACCAGCGGCCAGGCCAGCAAGGGGTAAAGCGGATGAAACTGCGCCGTCCCATCGTAGAGACGGTAGCCCTGCGTGAGGATGCGCAGATAATACCCCACGTCCCAGCGTTGCCAGGGAATCAGCCAGACCCTGGCCAACCACAGGTCCCACGGCGCCCGCGGCGGCCAGAGGGGAATCAGGGCCTCAGCCAGGGTAAAGGGCCGCCGGGCGCCAACCCAGGCCACCAGCAGGCCTGTCACCAGGCGCAAGGCCGCCAGACCCAATCCCCAGGCTTTAAGAGCGGATTTCATTGAGGTCATACTACAAAATCAAGACCCCACCGGAGCGGTGGGGTCTTGAGGTCCAAAAGGCCAAACGGCTTAGCTGCCGGCGAGGCTGCTGCTGATGGTGGAGAAGATGCCGCTAACGCGGGTGCCCAGCAGGCTCAGGATGACGATCACGACGATCGCGATCAGCACCAGAATCAGCGCGTACTCGACCAGGCCCTGACCTTCCTCACGAGGGAGATACAACATAGTAACACCTCCTTAAAGAATGAATTTTGTTTTCCGGTTTACAACCTGACTCTATTTTAACTTCGATCAAGATTTATTAAAATAGGAAGATGGTACTAAAAACTTGATTAGCCAATCTAAGCATCACCGGCTACCACTCCCCCAGCACCCAGCGATTGATCCAGGGCAAGGGGGACTTCAAGCCGCGCAGGTAATCCAACACCCGAAAGTTCAGGCGCACGTCTTCCAGCCGCTCGCCGAGCTGCTGAATCTGTCCCGGAGCCAGCGTGCCCCCGTGCGCCAGCATCATCACCAGGTAATTGATGTGCTCCGGATAAAATCCCATCACGCGCGTAGCCGTCGCATCCACCGCCGAAAGGCTTTCCCCCATAATCACCACGCCGGCATGCACAGTATCCCCGTAAAGCGGGCCGTCGCCCTCCATCCCCTCGATGCCGTCCACAATCGCGAAGGCCGGACGCACGGCCAGGGTGATGTCCACCACGCTGTTGGCGATGCCGCGCCAATGCAACAGATTTTTGGGCCAACCATAACGCGCGCCCGGTACCACACCAAATAAATTCTTCATGGATAGAGTCACGCCGGCCCAATGATGCGTTTTCAATTTGGGCAGAGAAATCACCATATCCGCCTGGAGCACGGTGCGCGGCAAATGGAGCTGGCCCAGGCCCGTGTGATTGGCGACCAACGGCACAGGCGCTGTCGCATCCAGGTTCAAATCCACAAAGGGCACACGCATCTGTTCCAGCACGTCCTGCAGCCCGGAAAGCTCCAGCAGGGCCTCGGTATCCCGCCGATGCCCCGGCCCTTCACCTACGATAATCTCCCCCGCCCCCAGGCTGCGCAGCGCTGCAATCACGCCAGCTACAAACAGGGGATGAGTATTGACGCGATGCGCATCGTAGTACTCGATCAGGTTGGGCTTGAGCAGCACCCGCGCGCCGCGCAGGCGTTGCACGAAGCCGGGGTAGAGCAGCAAGCCGCGCCGCAGAATCTCTTCGAGATGCATCGTATACTGCGGCGCTTTGAGGATGGCAACCTGCGCCCGCGGCTGTTTGAACTGTCCCCACAGGCGTACCCCCGAAGCCCCCAAGACGGTGCCCACCAGGGCACTTCCGCCCAGCTTGAGGAAAGCACGGCGCGTCAATTTATAACCGGAAGGCATGCTCACCTCCAGAAGCCGCCAACAACGCCAGCTCAGCCAGAGCCGTTACGGCCACCTGCTGTCGCCAGCTCCCATCAACCGACTGACGCGCGCGCAACGCCGACACCAGCCCGTCTACAGACCGTCCCCAGGCGCTCAGGGCCAGACTGCCCAAAGCCAGGGCCAGCACTGAGGGATAGGACGGCACCTCCCGCGCCAGAAAATCCAGGCCGCCCTGAATCACGCTCAAAGGCACAAAACTGCCCTGCAGCGCCAACAAGGCCCAGGCCGTAGGATCGGGAAAAGCCGGCAGCGCGCGTCCCATCACCTCTGGATTGCCGTAATTCCAGCCACCCGTAGCGCAGACCCGGTCCAGGAGCAGCGTGGTGCCTGCCAACACGCGCGGGTGCGTGCCCCACCCGACGCGCTTGAGCGCCAACAGCGCATAAGCGGTAGGCTCAACCCAACTGAAAGTCCCTTCATTCCAGGACCAGCCGGAGAGGTGCGCATTCAAACGCACCATAGCATCGGTATCCGCAAGCTGCACCTGCCAGGCCAGCAGACGCCTGACGACACGGGCCTGGATATCCGGGGCTTCCCGCAAGGTACTCAGCACATACAAAACCAGCGAGGTCGTCCAATGCGGCGTCGGCTCTTCAGGCAGGTGTAGCGCGCCATCGTCGCCCAGCGCCCGCGTGAGCCAGGTCAGCCCGGCCCGCGCCGCGCGTTCGCCCCCGCCCAGGGCGCAGGCCAGCACCGCGTGACAGGTGGCCTCCGGCGCCGAAGGACCGCCCATACGATAAGGCCAACCGCCGTCCTGATTCTGCACGGCGGTCAAAAAGTCCAGGGCACCCATCACCTGCTCCATGCTCATGGCCTTATTTTAACGCGATTCTAAAAATTGCGGTAACCACTCAGTCGCTACGGCGGTGCTGTCTGGAGCGGCGGCATAGGAATGCCGCCGCTACGGGGGATGATGCGGGATTTATGATAGTAGGGCAGGCATCCCTATGCCTGCCCATCCCATGCCTGCCCATCACCATGCTTGTTCGTTCTATGCCTGCTCTGTCCGAACTCATGTCCGAACCTCAGCAAAATTCTATGGAGCCTTCTGCCCAAAAATCGAGTATAATCCGTGAGGTACGTGTAAACCCTGAAGCTAAACGAGGTTAAACATGGATTTGCTCCTGGCATCGCAATCTCCCCGCCGAAGGGAGATGATGAGCTGGTTACACCTGCCTTTTGCCACCGCAGCGGCTGACGTAGACGAAACCCCGCACGCGGGAGAGGACCCGGCTGCGCTGGTGCTCCGTCTGGCGCAGGCTAAAGCGCGCGCGCTCCCGGTAGCCCCTGAGACCTGGGTCCTGGCCGCAGATACCCTCGTCGTGCTGGATGGCCATATCCTGGGCAAGCCGCGCGACGCAGCGGAGGCCCGGCATATGCTGCTGGCCCTGCGCGGACGTGAGCACCTGGTGCTGAGCGCCCTGGCTCTGCGTCATAGGGAGACCCTGTCCACCCGCTTGGTAAGCGTCCGGGTCTGGATGCGAGCCTACCCGCCCGACGAAATCGAAGCCTACATTGCCAGCGGCGACCCACTCGACAAGGCCGGCGCTTACGCCATCCAGCATCCCCGGTTCCAGCCGGTTGCGCGGATAGACGTCTGCTACGCCGCCGTGGTCGGGTTTCCCCTCTGCGCCCTGCGTGCCCTGTTTGTCGCCCAGGGCCTGCCGTTCCCGGTGGCTGACATCCCGGCTGTGTGTCTGGCACGTTTTGGCTATACCTGTCCGCGTCAGGATGCAGGGAGGCTGCTATGAAACACCTCTGGCTTTGGCTCCTGGGACTGGTCCTGACCGGGGGATTGGTGGCCTGCACGCCGCTCCTCACCTCCCCCCCCACCCCGGCTTCCGGCGGTACCCCCTCCCCAACAGCCACCCTCGACACGCTGGAGCCAGAAGTCATCGGACGGGCCTTCCTGAACGCCTGGCAGGCGGGAAACTACCCGGCCATGTACGAACTCGTCGCCCCGGAACGCCGGGCCGTGCTCGATCAGAGCGGCTTTGAAGGCGCCTACCGCAACGCGCTGATGACCACCGGCACGGTCAGCGTGACCCTGACGCCCCATCGGCTGACCGTGCTGAGCGACACCGGCTCGGTCGAATTCACCGAAACCTGGTACACCGCCTTGTTCGGTACCCTGGAGGCGGAAAACACCCTTCCCCTGGTAAAAAGCAACGGGCGCTGGTGGGTAGACTGGCAACGCGAAACTATCTGGCCCGATCTCAAGGACGGTGCTGCCTTTGCGGTTGAGTATCAAACCCCGCCGCGCGCCAACATCTACGACCGCAACGGCGCGGGTCTGGCCGTGCCAAGCACTATCGTCACAGTAGGCGTGGTTCCCGGCGCCATCAAAGACGAAGCAGCGGTGCTCGAAGCCCTGAGTTACGTTCTCAATCTGCCGGCGGATACGATCCGCGCCCGCTATGCCGGCCAGCCCGCCTCATGGTTCATCCCTATTGGTGAAATTGATGGGGAGACCAGCCTGACTTACGACACCTTACTCAGCCGTCCCGGCATCGAGCGCCGGGAGAGGACGGGGCGCGGCTATCCACTGGGCGGCGTGGCCGAACATGTCGTGGGCTGGATCGCCCCCATCCCGCAAAGCGAAAGCGAAACTTACCGCAGCCGGGGCTATCTCGACGATGCGCTGGTCGGCGTGGCCGGGCTGGAGGCCTGGGGCGAGTCCATCCTGGCCGGGCGCAACGGCGGACGGCTTTACCTGGTAGATGCGAACGGTAATTACCTGCGCCGGCTGGCGGAACGGCGGCCCCAGCGCGGACAGGCGCTGTACACTACCCTGGATCGCGAGTGGCAGGCACAGGCCGAAACGCTGCTGGCTCAGGCCGGACGCGGGGCCGTCGTCGCCCTGGAGGTCAAAACCGGCGCCATTCTGCTCATGGCCAGCAGCCCCGGCTTTGACAACAACGCCTTTCTCAACCCGCTCCAGCCGGAACTGCGCCAACTGATCCTCAACGATCCCAACCGGCCCCTGGTCAACCGCGGCACCCAGGGCACCTATCCCGCCGGTTCGACCTTCAAAATCGTCACCATGGCCGCGGGATTGGAAGCTGGCGGCTTCACCCCCGAAAGCTCGTTTTACTGCAGCGGGGTCTGGGACCGTCTGGGCAGCGCCAATCGCAAGGCCTGCTGGACAGCTCACGGAGCGCTCACCCTGCAGGATGCCCTGACCCAATCCTGCAACAGCACGTTTTACGATGTCGGGTTGCGGCTGGATAGCCTGGATCCAGCTCTGCTGCCGGACTATGCCCGCGCCTTTGGGCTGGGCCAGCCTACCGGTTTGCAGGAAATTCCCGAAGCCGCTGGCCTGGTCCCCGACCCGGATTGGAAGTTCCAGACCCTCTTTGAACCCTGGATCAGCGGGGATACAGTCAACCTGGCCATCGGTCAGGGGCATCTGTTGGTCACGCCCCTGCAAATGGCCCGGCTGATAGCAGCCATCGCCAACGGGGGGACGCTCTACCGCCCTTACCTGGTTGAGCGGATTGTGGCCGCAGATGGACAGGAAATCACCCGTACCCAGCCCCAACCGCAAGCGCAGATTCCCCTCACCGCCGCGCACCTGGAAAGCATCCAGGCGGCGTTGCTGGCCGTTACGCAAAGCCCATTGGGCACAGCCACGCATCGCTTCCAGGGACTGCCGATGCTGGTAGCTGGAAAAACCGGGACGGCGGAAGCACCGGGCGAAGGCGCTCAGCCGCACTCCTGGTTTGTCGGTTACTTCCCGGCGGACGATCCGCAGATCGCCATGGCGGTCCTGGTAGAAAACGCCGGGGAAGGCTCGACCATCGCCGCGCCCCTGTTCCGGCAACTGGTTGAGGCGCACTACGGCCTGCCCATCACCCCCTTGCCCACTCCGCCAGAGCACCCCTGAGGGGCAGGAGACTCTCCAGGCCGCGCCCGCCGGGGCAGAGCGTTGCGTCCCCGCATGGCGCTTTTCTTCCGCCGGCGCCAGCGCAGTGTTACCTTTTGTTATATTATGTTCGATTTTGTTCAATTCCATCACCGTTTATTGACCTGGCCGATGAAATGCCTATAATCAAAGTCGTGGCAGGAATAGCGATGATGCTGAAGAGTGAACGTAGCGCCCTGATTCTCAAACACATCGAACAGCACGGAGTCGCCCGCATCCGTGACCTGGCGGTGGCGTTTCAGGTCAGCGAGATGAGCATCCGTCGCGATTTGATGGAGCTGGAAGAGGCCGGGCAGGTGCGGCGGGTCCGCGGCGGGGCCGTACTGAACAAGGCAGCGTCTCCGGAGATTCAGCATCCCCCTTACGTGCGGCGCATGGCAGAGGCGGCAGCGCGGCTTTTACCCGGCGCGGGCGTCTTTTTCCTGGGGCCGGGAGCCGTCACCCTGGAGCTGGTTCCTCTGCTGATGGCCGCGCCTCATCTCACCCTGATCACCAACGCGCTTGATATCGCCTGGCGCGTGAGCCAATATCCGCAGCACAGCCTGTACGTCCTGGGGGGAGAAGTGCAGCAACGTTTCACAACGGATGCGCGCCACCTGCCGGGCCTAGCCATTGATTGGGCGATCGTCGAAGCCAACGGATTGGATGCGGCGCGCGGGCTGATGGTGGAGCACAAAGGCATCGCCAGCGTAAACCGCGCTATCTTCAAACAAGCGACCCAGAAAATGGTCCTGGTCCCCCCCGAACGCCTTGGCTTCACTGCCGGGGAGTTTGTCGCTCCCATTGAGCTGCTTGATGTGTTGGTCACCGGACGCGAGGCTTCCACAGCCGCCTTGTGGGATCTGAGCGAAGCGGGTTTGCGTTTTGTTCTGGCCTAACATTGATTCACTATCAAGAAAGGAGTATTTTAGATGGCTAGTGTAAGTTATCGTCATGTTTACAAACGCTATGGAGATGTAACTGCCGTCAACGACCTGAACCTGGAAATCGCCGACAAGGAATTCATGGTATTCGTCGGTCCTTCCGGTTGCGGCAAGAGCACGAGCCTGCGCATGTTAGCGGGCCTGGAAGAGGTCACGGAAGGCGAAATCTACATCGGCGACCGCAAGGTTAACGATGTGCCGCCCAAGGACCGCGACATCGCCATGGTCTTCCAATCCTACGCGCTCTACCCGCACATGACGGTGTATGACAACATGGCCTTTGGCCTGAAGCTGCGCAAAGTCCCCAAGCAGGAAATTGATCGCCGGGTCCGCGAAGCGGCCAAAATCCTGGGGATCGAAAACCTGCTCGACCGCAAGCCCCGGCAGCTTTCGGGTGGTCAACGCCAGCGTGTGGCGGTAGGGCGCGCCATCGTGCGCGAGCCGAACGTCTTCCTCATGGACGAGCCGCTTTCCAACCTGGATGCGAAGCTGCGCGTGCAGGCCCGCGCGGAAATCTCCAAACTGCATCAGCGCCTGGGCACCACCTTCATCTACGTCACGCACGACCAGACCGAGGCCATGACCATGGGCACGCGCATTGCCGTGATGAAGGACGGCATCCTGCAGCAGGTAGACACGCCGCAGGTTCTGTACGATGCTCCCGGTAACATTTTTGTCGCCGGCTTCATCGGCAGCCCGGCCATGAACTTCTTCGATGCCACCCTGGTTGAAGAAAACGGCGTGATTTACGCAGACTGCAAGGACTTCCGCGTGCCGACGCCCGCCGAGCGCAAGGCTATCTACAAGCCTTACCTGGGCAAGGAAGTGGTCATGGGCGTGCGTCCTGAACACATTCACGATCCGGAATTCGCGCCGCCCGGCATCACCCCGGCCCTGGTCACCGCCGATGTGGAAGTGACCGAACTGATGGGTAACGAAGTTATCGTTTACTTCAGCACCGCGCGCACGCAATTCCTGGGCCGTTTCGATCCGCGCACCCGCGTGCATATCGGCATGCGCACGGCTGCCTCGTTCGACATCAGCCGCATGCACCTGTTCGACAAAGAGACTACGCGCGCCATCCGCTAAAGCCGTGCCCTGCTGCCCAAGCCGCCTCCCCAAAGGGAGGCGGCTTTTGGGTTGTCCTTCTGCCTGCCCTCAGCGCGGATGGGACGTCCGCGTTATCGGTATTGCGCCTACTTTTTTACGCTGAATGTGGTATTATCGGAGCGACATGAATCTGCCCAAGGGAGGAAAAAACAAACCATGAAAAACATAACCGTCATCGGCGTAGGATACGTGGGTCTGGTCAGCGGCGCCTGTTTTGCCGATTTGGGCAACCGCGTGATCTGCCTGGACGTGAACGAGGAACGCATCGAAAACCTCAAACGCGGCATCATGCCCATTTATGAGCCGGGCCTGGAGGAACTGGTGGCGCGCAACGTCAATGCCGGGCGCTTGAGCTTCACCACCTCTTACGCTGAGGCCCTCAAAGACGCGGAGTTCATCTTCATTGCCGTAGGCACTCCCTCCGCAGTAGACGGGCAGGCCGATCTGCGTTATGTGCGCATGGCCGCCGAATCCATCGCCGATGTGCTGGATCATCCAGTGATTATCGTCAACAAATCCACGGTGCCGGTAGGCACGGGGGACTGGGTGGCGGAAGTGATCCGCGCCCATCGTCCCGATGTGCCGCCTTTCTCTGTGGTCTCCTGCCCGGAGTTCCTGCGCGAAGGGTCGGCCATCGCCGACTTCATGAATCCCGACCGTATCGTCCTGGGGTCAACGGACCGCAACGCCGCCGAGCGGGTGGCGCAACTGCACCTCCCCCTGCGCACCACCATCATGGTTACGGACCTGCGTACGGCTGAGATGGTCAAATACGCCTCCAACGCTTTCCTAGCAACTAAAATTTCCTTCATCAACGAAATCGCCAACATCTGCGAGGCTCTGGGCGCGGATGTGAAGGAAGTGGCCTTCGGCATGGGACTGGATAAGCGCATCGGGCGGCACTTCCTGGATGCGGGCCTGGGCTGGGGTGGTTCGTGCTTCCCCAAGGACGTGAAGGCGCTGGCCTACATGGCTGAAACGCACGGACGCCATCCCCACCTCCTGCACGCTGTGATGGATATCAACGCCGATCAGCGGTTAAGCGTGGTCCGCAAGCTTAAGGAAATCCTGGGGCCTGAGCTGCAGGGCAAGATCGTGGGCATTCTGGGCCTGGCCTTTAAGCCGAATACAGACGATATGCGCGATGCGCCCTCCATTGACGTGATCCGTGCCCTGCAGCGCGAAGGCGTGACGGTCCGCGCCTACGATCCGGTGGCGATGGAGAACGCCCGACGCCTCCTGCCTGAGGTGATCATGGTCGAAAATTCCTATCTCCTGGCCGAAGGCGCCGATGCCCTGGTGTTGGTGACCGAATGGAACGAGTTCAAGAACCTGGACCTGGAACGCATCCGCGATGTGATGCGCCAGGCCGTGCTGATTGATGGCCGCAACATCTACGACCCGACCTACATTCGCTCCCTGGGCTTCAAGTACCGCGCTATCGGACGCGGCTACGATGGCCAGGGTGTTATTCAGGAGGTCCTGTGAATCTGCTCAAGACAACGCTGGATAACGGTTTAACGGTGCTCATTCGAGAAACGCACACGGCCCCCGTAGCCAGCGTCTGGCTCTGGTATCGGGTGGGCAGCGGGGATGAAATGCCGGGGAAGACCGGCATCGCTCACTGGGTGGAGCACATCCTGTTTAAGGGCACGGAGCGCTGGCCCGAAGGCGCGGCGGATGCGGCGATCGCCCGCGAGGGAGGCATGTTTAACGGCATGACCTGGCTGGATTTCACCACCTTCTACGAAACCCTCCCCGCGGATAAAATTGCGCTGGCGCTGGACATCGAAGCGGATCGCATGGTCAACGCCCGCTTCGATCCAGAGGAGGTGGAATCCGAACGCACGGTCATCCTCAGCGAGCGCCAGGGGGCGGAGAACAATCCCCTGTTCCTGCTGGAAGAAAAGCTCATGGCCGCAGCTTTTACCGTCCACCCTTACGGCCATGACACCTTGGGTTCGGTGGAGGACCTGCGCAGCATGACGCGCGATGACCTCTACGCCCACTATCGGACTTACTACCGGCCCAATAATGCTGTGTTAGCCATCGCCGGAGACTTCAATGCCGGGGAGATCGAACGCCTGACCGAGCGCTATTTCGCGCCGTTAGAACGAGGGCCAGAGCCGGAACGCCCGCAGGTGAAGGAGCCGCCCCAGTCCGAAGAACGGCGCGTGACGCATCATGGGGAAGCCGGCGTGGATTACCTGCTCAGCCTTTATCATGTTCCGCCAGCCACACATCCGGATTTCTTCCCCCTGACCGTGCTTAACGCCATTCTGGCGGGAGGCGGCGGCCTGGTCATCAGCGGGGGCGGGCTTTCTAACCACACCAGCCGCCTTTACCGGGCCTTGGTCGAAGGCGATCTGGCGATTGACGTGAGCGGTAGCCTCTACCCCACCCGCGCGCCGGGGATGTACACCTTCGCGGCCACGGTCCATCCCGCCAGCACGCTGGAAGCCGTGGAAAAGGCGCTGGATGAGGAGCTGACGCGCGTCCAGAACGAGCCGGTGAGCAGCGCCGAGCTGGAAAAAGCCAAACGTCAGGCCCGCGCCCTGTTTGCTTTTTCCAGCGAAAGTATCACCCATCAGGCTTTCTGGCTGGGCTACAGCGAAATGTTCGCCAGCTACACCTGGTTCATCAATTACCTCCGCCGCCTGGAAGCCGTGAGCGCGGAAGATGTGCTGCGGGTTGCGCAGACTTACCTGCGCCCTACCAACCGCACCGTGGGGTGGTACATCGGTCGGCAGCACGCTTGAGATGGTATGGCAGAGGGCTGACGTCTGGTCAGCCCTCTGCGTTTCCAACGCCGGGACTACCCCCAACAGATTTGGAGGAAAATGCCTATGCAAGCGTTAAACCCTTTGCGCAGAAGCGCATGGATCTGGGGTTGGATCAGTCTCTGGCTGCTTCTTGCCGCCTGTTCGACACCGGGCAGGTCCACGGACACCCCGAGGCCCCCCATCAGCAGAGGCAATCAGCCCAGCTACGTAGCCATTACCGCCTGCCCAGCTCAGGCCCGCTTCGCCATCCAACATAAGCGCCTGCCCGTTGAGTTCATCCACACCTGCGAAGAGACCCCCTTAACGCTCGATACCGGGGAACAGGTTACCCTGATCACGATCCGCTATGGGGAAGCCATGGATTGTCCAGCCGGGTGCGTCTACCAGACGTATTTTGGCGTCATCACCGACGAGCAGACCCTGATAGATCTGCCGGTGCGGGACATAGCTACAGGCATGTGGGGCCGTCCCCCCTTCAATGAATGGCGCACCTGGTGGACGGAAGGCCACGCCAGCCAGAGCCATCAAGAAGTCGCTGTGCGGAACGGCCATTACGGATGGGTCCTGAAACTTGATTATTACCGCTTCACCCTGTTGTACTGGAAGTCCTACGGCGAGCAAGCCGAGTTGGGCAAGACGCAGTACACGGCTTCTGGGGAGATTTTTGTCTATCTCGACGCCGACGGGGAAGAAGTCTGGGACTATTCCCAGTTCCAGGTCTCGACTCAGGAACTCCAATAGAAGCCGAAGCCGGCCTGACCCTCCCGGGAACCAAGCGCGCCTTCAGCACAACGGCAGGGCAGGAGCACCGCACCGGACCTCGTCACGCCGACGGCCCAGCCCGGCGACACAGTCCGACAAAAAAAGGAGCGCGGACAAAGCCTGATTTTGGGTAGAAGCCGAGATCTGGTCAAGCGTAGCAAGGTGGAGTAGGAAAGCCTCAATTTCAGGAACGCCCATGGTAGCAGGGTGGCGAAGGTGATGGAAACGGACGAAACGCTCTTCGGTGCGGGGGGCATAGCCCCGCAGGCGGATGGCGGGTTGGTTGGCGCTCTTGTTTGACACGGATTTTTCCTTATGCTATAGTGATTTTGAATAGGTCTGGCATTGACCATCCGGATATGAGGGGTATAGCATAAGAGCGGGACGGGCAAAAAGCCATGTTCAACGATCGGGAGGGAGTCACCGGCTTGTCAAATCAAATGAAAATGTTACCGAGAGGCGATAGTTCCGTTAAATGAAAATGTTACGATATTGTTCCTCATATAGCAAAGAGAGATTTTTCGTGGGGTTTCTGGCAATACCAGCCTGATTATTATGTTTATCTCCCAGATTTTGATTGGGCCTTGGCAAGCATTAAAGCAGGTCCTCGATTTGACCTGCAATATCACCCTGTAACAACTTTACCTGGTCCATGGAATGCCGATTTTGTTATTTATAGACGTCGTAGTCAGTGAGCTTCAAAACAAACGGTGTGCTAACCCGCGCTTCAAGCCGACTGCGCTCCACGCAGCGGCTCAGCCGCCTACCGTTAGCCTCCCGAACCAGCGCATGACAAAATCAACAGGAAGGACTTGATGGCACAGAAGAAGACCAACACCAAACGCCCGATCGAATCCTACGAGCACCGCGACAAAGCGCGGCTCAACAACCCGCCGGTTGGCCTGGTGACGCCCGAAACCGACCCCGACGCCGGCCAGCAGAAGCAGACCTACGCCTACGACCCGCACCTCGACCCGCAACTGGTCTGGGCGGGCAAGGCCGAGCATACGTCCTTCGAAGTGCCCACCGTCTCCCTGCACGTCCA
>Ga0209227_1002166_pt1 | contig 14401 bp, 10 predicted proteins | sample YNPBryantNP2012_FD_185815 | JGI IMG/M metagenome (GOLD analysis project Ga0209227, IMG submission 185815) | Anoxygenic and chlorotrophic microbial mat microbial communities from Yellowstone National Park, USA - YNP Bryant NP 2012 (SPAdes)... ...
CGGCTTTGCCGCCCGCCACTACCCCCGCCTCCCATCTCCCCCTGCTCTCCCCGCAAAGCGGGGAGAGCAGGGGGCAGGGGGATGAGTGGGGTCAAACCCCGGTGTGTAAACCCACTTGTTTCAGAACGTCTTTCTGCTATCGAGTCGGTTGGACAGAAAACGACGTAACCCCACTGGAAAATGAAAATTTGTGACCGTTGAAGGTATCTACTCAGCCACGGTGTCATTGCGAGCGTTTTTTGCGAAGCAATCCCCAAATTGGCACTGTGGAGATTGCTTCGTCGCAAAAACCGCTCCTCGCAATGACAGGGTGAGTAGTCACCGTTGAAGGTATAAACTCGCAAAATGGAAGAACACACAACAAGACGTACAAGTATCGTGAGCGATCTGGGGTGGCTGATAGGACCCGTTGTGCTGACACTGGTCTTGACCACGCTCGCGCTCATCGTGATGGGTGCAGACCCGCTCAAAGCGTACGTGACGATGTGGCAGGGCGCGTTCGGCAGCGCGGAAAAGTTCAGCAGCGTTGTGGATGCCTGGGTGCCGCTCGTCCTCTGTTCCGTCGGTTTGCTCATCACGTTTCGCGCCGGCTTGTGGAACATTGGCATCGAAGGGCAAATGGTGATGGGCGCGATTTTCGCCGCGTGGGTTGCGCGCACGTTGGATTTGCCGGCGGAGGTGTTGATTCCGTTGATTCTGCTGGCGGGCGCGCTCGGCGGCGCGCTGTGGGCACTGCTCGCCGGTGTGCTCAAAGTGTATGGTCGCGTCCACGAAATTTTTGGCGGCTTGGGTTTGAATTTCGTCGCGATGGGGCTGGCGCTCTATCTCATCATCGGTCCCTGGAAACGCGCCGGCATCGCGTCCACCAGTGGCACAGAGCCGTTTCGTCCTGCCGCGTGGTTGCCGAATTTTCCGGGCTTGAGCGTGGGTCCCATCGAAATCGTTCTGGCACTCGTCGCGCTGGTCGTTGTGTATTTTGCCCTGCGCGGGACATTGTGGGGCTTGCAGTTGAAAGCGATGGGCAAAAACATTCGCTCCGCCTTCTGGCTGGGCATTCCAACGCAACGTTATGCGTTGAGCGCGTTTGGCTTGTGTGGAGTGTGCGCGGGACTTGCTGGCGCAGAGCAAGCGATTGGCGTGTGGGCGCGCCTCATCCCCGCGATTTCCGGCGGCTATGGCTACCTCTCGATTCTGGTCGTGTTGCTGGCAAGTTTCACCGTGCCGCCCGTACCGTTCATCGCGTTTTTCTTTGCCGCTGTGACCAAGGGGAGCATCGCGTTGCCGCTCGATTTGCAAATTGATTCCGCACTTGGCGGCGTGTTGCAAGGGATGCTCGTGTTGTTGTTCGTGCTGAGTCAAGGCGTGCGGTCGCGAATGAGGTGATATGGACACAACTCTCATCGTTCTGACACTGGCTTCGATTCTCGCCGACAGTGCGCCGCTGGTGTTTGCGGTCATCGGTGAGACGTTGAGCGAAAAAGCCGGCGTGACGAATCTCTCGCTCGACGGAACGATTTTGCTCAGCGCGATGGTCGGCTTTGCCGTCGCGTTCACCACTGAGAGTCTCGTGCTGGCATTTCTCGCGGCGATGCTGGTCGGCGCGGTCGTTGCGGCGATTGTCGCACTGTCGAGCATTGTGTTAAAACTCGATCAAATCGCGGTGGGCTTTGTGTTGACGCTCCTCTGCGGTGATCTTTCGACGTTCTTCGGCAATCCGTACGTGCGTCAGCCGGGTCCGGCGGTGCCGCACTGGGCGATTCCCTTCCTCGCTGATGTGCCCGTGCTCGGCAAGATTCTGTTCGACCAGAACGTGGTCGTTTATTTGAGTATCGTCTTGATTTTTGCGGCGTGGTGGTGGATTTACAAAACGCAACCCGGTTTGCAATTGCAAAGCATCGGCGAGCGACCGGCGGCGGCATTTGCACGCGGCGTCAACGTGAATCGGCAACGGTTCATCTACGCGGTGATCGGCGGCGCGCTCGTCGGTTTTGGCGGTGCGGCGTACTCGTTGCTGGTGAAACTGGGCTGGAGTTACCATCACACGTATGGCATCGGCTGGATTGCGCTGGCGATTGTGATTTTTGGTGGCTGGCATCCGATTCGCGCGGCGGTCGGCGCTTACATTTTCGGTGGCTTGCAATCGGTCAGCAGTTTTGCGCAGAGCGCGTTCGCCACGTTGCCGACCCAGGTGTTTCAGACCGCGCCGTTCGCGTTGATGATTGTGGCGTTGTTGCTGGTCAGTAACGAGTCGCTGGATCGGTTCTTCAGCGGTTCGCCGCTAGCGCGACGCGTGTGGAATTCGTTGCACGGTGCGCCCCCTGGCGCGCTCGGCACGGTGTTTGAGCAGGAATAATCGCTTGCGTTCACGTCTCGTATTGCTCTGCGCCGCGATCATCTGGGGCCTGGCGTTCGTCGCGCAGCGCCGGGGAATGGAGTTCGTTCAGCCTTTTACCTTCAACGCCGTCCGCTTTGCGTTAGGAAGCGTTTCGTTGCTCCCCTTTGTGTTCCTCAATCGTCACGCGCCGCGCGCGGTTTCACGTCGGACGATGTGGTGGGGTGGACTCGCGTGCGGCACGTTCCTCTTCATCGCCGGCTCGTTGCAACAAATCGGCATCGTCTATACGACGGCGGGTAAAGCCGGGTTCATCACCGGCTTGTATGTGATTCTCGTGCCGATTCTCGGGCTCGCGTTGGGACAACGCACCGGCGCGTGGACCTGGCTCGGCGCGACGAGTGGCGTGGTCGGCTTGTATCTCCTCTCGGTCACTGAAGCGTACACCATCGAGTACGGCGATTTGCTCGTGCTCGTTGGTGCGTTCTTCTGGGCGATTCACGTGCACCTCATCGCGCGCTTGGCTGCACCGATCGGCGCGCTGCGTCTGGCATTGCTTCAGTTCATCGTTTGCGCGCTGCTCAGTTTTCTCGCCGCGCTCGCCTTTGAGACGATTCGCGCGCAAGACGTGCTGGATGCCGCGCTGCCGATTGCGTACACAGGAATTCTGTCGGTCGGTGTGGCGTACACGTTCCAGGCACTGGGTCAGCGCGAGACGCCGCCCGCGCAAGCGGCAATCATCTTGAGTTTGGAGACGGTGTTTGCCGCGCTGGGTGGCTGGTTGATTTTGAGCGAAACGTTGCCATTGCGTGGTGTCATCGGTTGCGCGTTGATGTTTGTGGGGATGATCGTTTCACAGTTGGACGATTCCCGACTGTGGCGAAAGGTACAGGTCAACAATGCCCGCTGAAAGACTATCGTTGAAAGCATTCTGGGACGCAGTGGAAGAACGCCTTGCCGCGTTCTCCGCAGACGAGTTGCGCGCCATCGTGCGCGCAATGGCACAACAAGTTCCGCCCGATGAACGACACGCCTTCCTTGCCCAATTGCAACCGCCCGCGCAGAAAACCGCTACCACATTCAAGCAGGTAATCCGACCCGAAACGCTGCTGCAAGACATCGAAGCGCTGGCAGAGCAACTCCAAGCGGAGATGAAAGACGCCACCTACTATGACGAGTACGATTACGACGATTATTACGACCACGCGGACGAAACATCGCCGTATGCCGATTTCATCGCTCCGTTGAGCGCGCTCGTTGAACGAACCAACGCGGCTTTTGATTTGGGCGATTTTTCCCTCGCGCGCGCCGCCTATCAAAAATTGTTTGAGGTGTTCCATCTGGAAGACGAGTACGGGCGCGGTCTCGATGTGAACGATTTCACCACCGTAGATGTGCGAGAGACGTGGGCGCGCTATTTGCGCGCCGTCTATGAAACCGAACCTCTCGCTCGGCGTCCGCGCGTGTTGTACGAGCAGATGCAGGCAACGCGTCTGCTCTTTCCTCCGCCACCACCAATGCTCAACGATGTCATCTCCATCACGCGCGCGGAACCTGCGGATCGCGCGCGCTTTATGGACGCGTGGATTGCATTTTTACGTAAGCAAGACGATTCCTTCGCCGACCTGTGGCTGCGTGAGGCGATTCGCCTGGCGCGTGGCGTGGAAGGTCTGGCAGAACTCGCGCGCAGCGAGGGTCACAAACGCCCGCACGCCTATCTCGATTGGTTCACCGCGCTCGAAGAACAAGGGGACTATGATCGGGTGATGCAGGAGGCGCAACAAGCCCTGCACGTTTTTCCGGAAAAACGTCCCATCCGCGCCGCCATCGCCGATCATCTGGCATACGCGGCGCGTCAGCTGAACGCGAGTGAGATGGTGCGCACGGCGCGATGGGAGGCGTTTCGCTCTGCTCCCTCGCTCGCGCGTTTGCTCGATGTGTGGGAAACGACGCCAGAGACAGAACAATCGAACGTGATGGCGCGCGCCGTGCAACACCTGCAAGCGTATCGCGCGCATCCACCGCGTTCCGAGTTCACTCTCGATCTTCAGGATCGATCTGTCACGATCAACGCCGCCACCCTCGCCCACGCGCATCTGCTGGCAGGCGAGTGGGAGGCCGCGTATGAACTCGCGGCGCGCGAGCGCGTCCTCGGCTGGAGTAGCCCTGAGAGTACGCAAACAATCGTGGTGCCGTTTTTTCTGGTGCTCCTTTCAGGCAAGCGCCCGAATGCCTTGCCGCGCAACCTCAAACAATTGTGGCAAGCAAGCCTGGAATACAGCAGTGGTTGGTCGCCCTGGGGTGATCAAGAGGTCAAACCCGAAGGACGTTTGCAAGATCGTCTGGAACGCGTCTATGCTGACTACATCCCTAAAATCTCCCTCAACGCCGCGCAACAGACGCGCTTTCTGGAATGGTGTCTGCACATCGCCAACAAGCGCGTGGATGCCATTGTCGGGGAACAACATCGGGGCAGTTACAACAAAGCCGCGATGCTCATCTGCGCCTGCGCCGAGGTGTTGCGCGCGCGCGGCGACATTACCCAGAGCAATGCACTCATCGCGCAGGTGCGCGCGCGTTACCCGCGTCATCGTGCCTTCCTCGCGGAACTGAATGCGCGGTGGGAGTAGCAGAGCTTGCCTGTGCCCACGTTGCCCCTGAACTGAAATACCCACCGCTTGCCGCAGGTTTGACATTTCGCCGCAGATATGGTATATAGGATGCCGAAATAAGTGAACGACGATGAACCGGACGAGTACCCGTTGTCTGAGGTGCAGAGAGTCGCGCCGTACGTGGTGTGAGCGCGATACGGAGGATGACGGCGAATGGACCGGGGAGTTGCGGGCTGAACGGTAACCAGGCACTCGGTTACCCAGTATGCCTTGCCGGAAATCGCCCCCGTTATCGTGGCTGAGAGCATCAAGTCAGTTTCGGGTTTCAGGTTGACCGCCACGTGCCTGAAACGCGAAACCCAGACCGCGTGCTTGCGAATGAGTGAGACTGGCTCAATCCCTATCGTGTTTCACGATAGGGATTTTTGTTACGAGCCGTCTAAGGAGGGTGGCACCACGGGCAATCGCTCGTCCCTGTGTGCGACGTTTCTCGTCGCGCAGGGGCGAGCGAATTTTTATAGACGCAGGACGTAACGACTCACCCCGTGTCATTGCGAGGAGCGTTTTTCGCGACGAAGCAATCTCCACACTGCGAATTTGGAGATTGCTTCGCAAAAAACGCTCGCAATGACAGAGGGCTGAGTAGATACCGCAGGACGAAAGCAATTACCCAATCACCCGCAACCAAGGAGGTTAGCCATGAAAAAACGCATCCTCACCGGCGACCGACCGACCGGACCGCTACATCTCGGTCACTATGTTGGCACATTAGCCAATCGTGTACGTTTGCAAGACGAGTACGAGGTCTTTCTCGTCGTAGCGGATTACCACGCGCTCACGCGCGAACAGGACAAATCCCACGTCATTGCCACGCGCCAGTTCTCGCGCGAACTCGTGCTCGACTATCTGGCGGTGGGAATTGACCCGGAAAAAACGACCATCTACGTGCAATCCGATGTGCCGAGCGTGTGCGAATTGCATCTGCTCTTTTCGATGCTCATCACCACCTCGCGCCTCGACCGCGTGCCCACGCTCAAAGAGGTGATGGAAGCAGAGCACATCGAAAATCCGACCTACGGGTTGCTGGGTTACCCCGTGTTACAAGCCGCCGATATTTTGCACGTCAAAGCACATCTTGTCCCAGTGGGCAAGGATCAGGAATCGCACATCGAAGTTACGCGCGAACTGGCGCGCCGATTTAACTTTTTGTACGGCAACGTCTTCCCTGAACCGGCGGCGCTGATCGGCGATGTGCCCACGTTGCCCGGCACCGATGGCAAAGCCAAGATGTCGAAATCGCTTGGCAACGCGATTTTCCTGTGCGACGACGCGAAAACGGTGGAGCAAAAAGTACGCGGGATGTACACCGACCCCAAACGTATTCGTGCCGACATCCCCGCCGAACCTGAAGGCAACCCCGTCTTTGCCTATCACGATGCATTTAATCCTAACAAAGCCGAAGTCGAAGACTTGAAAGCGCGCTATCGTCAGGGCAAAGTGGGCGATGTGGAAGTGAAACAGAAACTCGCGGCGGCACTCAACACGTTTCTCGACCCGATTCGCGAGCGACGCGCGTACTATGCCGCGCGTCCCCACCTGGTGGACGAAATCCTTGCCGCCGGCGCTGCCAGAGTTCGTCCCATCTCGCAGGCGACCGTGGATGAGGCGCGCGAGGCAATGGGCTTGGGAAAAATGAGGTGAGATTTGCGATTGCCGATTTTTGATTTGCGCTGCGCGTATGGACACGATCCAGAGTGGCTTATGGACGCACACGCTCGCCACAACGGATGAAAAATGCTCTACCCCTTTCGCGTTCAAGAACGGCGGTCGGCGGTCATCCGTCAGCGGTCGAATTTTCGCAAAGGAGTTGTTCATGGGCGTCACCGCCCGTCACGACGGATGAAAATTTGCCGATTGAAATCGGCGCTGGCGAGCGTTGCCGCTGAGCGTCCGCCTGCGCGGACGCGCACTCGCCTGCGCAGGCAGGCGACCTTCAGCAGGGGCGCAATTGATTGCGCCCCTGCTGCACGGGCGCGCACGCAGCGATTTCAATCGCGAGGATTTTCAAAGGAGGGAACAATGACCTGAGGAGAACAAATCACGCGACTCAAAAATTCGTTCACGACAGTCGGCGGTTGGCAGTTGTCCGTCGGTAATCAACTTTTGAGGAGGATTCAAAATGGAACGCACAAAATTTTTACTCGACGAAACTGAAATGCCTAAGGCGTGGTACAACATCCAGGCAGACCTGGGGCAACCCTTGCCGCCAGTGATTCATCCCGTCACTGGCAAGCCCGTCGGACCGCAAGACCTGGCGGTATTGTTCCCGATGGAACTCATCAAGCAAGAGGTGAGTCAGGAACGTTACATCGAAATTCCTGAACCGGTGCGCGAGGTGTACAAACTGTATCGTCCTTCGCCGCTCATTCGCGCGCGGCGCCTGGAAAAAATCCTTGATACACCGGCGCAAATCTACTTTAAGTACGAAGGAGTCTCGCCGGTCGGTTCGCACAAACTCAACACCGCCATCGCGCAGGTGTACTACAACAAACTCGAAGGCACACGACGCATCACCACCGAAACCGGGGCAGGACAATGGGGCACCGCGCTCTCGTTTGCCTGCAACCTGTTCGATATCGAGTGCAAGGTGTATATGGTCAAGGTCTCGTACGAACAAAAACCGTATCGCCGTATCTTGATGGAAACGTACGGCGCGCGCGTCGTTCCTTCCCCTTCGCCCGATACACAGACCGGCGCGGCAACGCTGGCAGCTGATCCCCAGTGCACCGGTTCACTCGGCATTGCCATCAGCGAAGCAGTGGAAGACGCGGCGACGCATCAACCGTACACCAAGTACTCGCTCGGCTCGGTGCTCAATCACGTCCTGATGCACCAGACGATTATCGGCCTGGAAGCGCAAAAGCAATTCGAAAAAGCCGGCGTCGAACCGGACATTCTAATCGGCTGTGTGGGTGGTGGCTCGAACTTTGGTGGCTTTGTGCTACCGTTCGTGCGCGACAAAATCGTGCACAAAAAAGCCACGCGCATCATCGCAGTCGAACCCACAGCGGCTCCCTCCATCACGCGTGGGGTGTATGCGTACGACTATGGCGACACGGCGAAACTCGCGCCCATCGTCAAAATGTATACGCTCGGCGCGACGTTCATCCCACCTTCGATTCATGCCGGCGGCTTGCGCTATCACGGGATGGCGCCGATTATCTCAATGCTGCACAATCAAGGGCTGATCGAAGCTGTCGCGGTGCAACAGAACGCGGTCTTTCAAGCCGGCGTGCAATTCGCTCGCGCCGAGGGCATCCTGCCCGCGCCGGAATCCGCGCATGCCGTTCGCGTGGCGATTGACGAAGCCCTCCGCTGCAAAGCGAGTGGCGAGAAACGCGTCATCGCGTTCAATCTCAGTGGACATGGACATTTTGATCTCGGGGGTTACGATGCCTATCTTCAAGGTAAACTACCAGATTACGAATATCCTCAAGAAGCGATCACTCAGGCGATGGCACAACTCCCCAGAGTCGAACTCTGACGTTCGATTGAATGAGGCAATGACGCCTCAGTTCTCTGCGAACAGTACCCTGCGAGGGATTGACGTTCCTGCGGGTTTCGTCTATAATACGCGTGCGCCCAGTCCCCAACACCTCGAGGTGAAACTGCGCATCGTTTCATTGCGCGATGTGCTGTTGCATGAACATATCGAAACGCGGCGCGTCGAACGATTGATGGTGCGCTTGCAAAACGATCAACTCCTCAAGAATCCGCCCATCGTCGTGGAAGCCGACGCGCGCTACATTCTGCTGGATGGAGCGACGCGCATCACGGCTTTGCAGCGCATCGGTTGCCGCGACGTGGTCGTGCAAATCGTCGAGTACGATGCACCGGGTTTGAAACTCGAAACATGGAATCATCTGTTGATTGATGTACCGCTCGATGAATTTTTCGCGGCGCTCCGTCAGTTACCCGAGGTGCATATCGAACCGACGTTGTGGGAAGAGGCGCAAGCCGCGCTCGCCCAGCGCGCCAGTATCGGTACGCTGGTGCTGAACGATGGCACGGTATTCGCGTTGCGGACAACGTGCCACGCGCTGGCAGATCAAGCGCGCGTGCTGAATCGCGTCGTGGCGGCGTACGAAGGGCGCGGTGAAATGTATCGTGTGGCGCACACCGATCTGGAATGTTTGCTTGCCGAGCACGCGCGCGTGAGTGCGCTGATGATCTTTCCGCGCTATCGTCCCGACGAAATCCGTCATCTCGCGCTCAACGGAAGCAAACTGCCAATGGGGGTCACGCGCCACATCATTCCGGGGCGCGCTATGCGCATCAACATCCCTCTGGCTCTCCTCCGCGCGGACGAGCCGCTCGCGCAAAAGAACGCGTGGCTGGAGACGTGGATGAAAACCAAAATGCGCGAACGCCAGGTGCGTTTTTATCAGGAACCGGTTTTCCTGTTCGATGAATGAGTTGAGCATTCATTGACGCTGCGCACCCACAGGGGACGAAAACCGAGCGACGGTCAACAGTCGGCAGTCATCCGTCAGCGGTCATATTTCTGGAGGAAAACCATGCCGCGTTCCAGTCCTGCCAGAACGAAAAGCACGCCACGTCAAAAAACAGTTGAACGACGCAAAGCCCGACGGCGCACGGTGAAATTGCTCACCGCCTTTCGTTATCTCGACCCCAATCAAGAACTGCACACCGGCTTTGTGCGTACCCTCAATCTCAGCACCGTCGGCGCGCTCCTCGAATCGCCTGATGAATTCAAGGTGGGCGAACCTCTTTCCGTCGAATTCCTGCTGGACAACAACCGCATTGCCCAGGCGGATGTGCGGGTCACGCGCGTCACCCAGCAGGACAAATTCTATCACATCGCCGTCGAGTTTACGCACGTCTCCACGCGCGCGCGCCGACTGATCGAACAACAACTCTCGGCGTGAATCGAGCCACCATGTTGCCTGACGATTTCGTCGCGCAGTTGATTCCCTCCAGCGAAGTGCTTTCGCCCGACGAAGCGCGACGTGTAGAGCCTTTTTTCACCAACACCACGCGCTCGGTTGTGGCGCTCAGAAACCTCCCTGAAGCGATCAAAGGCGCGCTCTTTTCGCGATACAGTCGTTCGACGAAAGGAGTGCGTCGTTTGTTCCTCGATGAATTTTTATCCCATCGTGATCTAGGTATCGCCGAGCCTCCCCCGCCCGCACCCGCGCTTGATCTCGCGCGCGCCGACGATTTCTTTCGTCGTCTCCTCTCCGATTACGGTGACGATTCGGTTAGCGAGCTGGGCGGCGCGCATCTCGCGTGTCAGGACATTTCGCAAATCGCTGCCAAAGCGATTGAACACGGACGCGTGGGCATTTCGTATCTCGAAAAATCCTCGCGCTATGTTTCCTTCGGCGATAAGGTGAACGGACAATATCGCTACTATCGCCCGCGCAAAATTTTGGACTCGCCCTGGGGCAACGCCTACCTCACCACGCTCGACACGCTCTTTGATGCGTACGCACACCATTTGCCGCGAATGATCGAACACCTTGCCGCGTGTTATCCCATCACCTCACTCGAATTCGAGGACGCGGCAACAGGCGAAGTGGTGCGCTATGCGGACATTCGCGACGATGATTTTCTGAAGAGCGCGCAAACCGCCTATCGTAACGCCCTGCGCGCGCGCGCCTGCGATATGCTACGCTACTTTTTGCCGATGGCAACCCTGACGAATGTGGGCGTGTGGGGCAATGGGCGCGCGCTGGAATATCTCCTCATTCGCCTCTATGCCGATCCGCTGGAGGAGATTCAGACCATCGCGCGCGCCGCGCACTATGAACTGGCTCAGGTGCTTGGTCCGTTTGTGCGACGTGCCAGCGATGACAAAGGCAAAATGTTTCAGGCATTTTTGCGCGAGATGCGCGCGAGCACGCACACGCTGGCAAACGAATTTCTCACGCGCTCAGAGACGCGAGCACGACAGACCGACGAAAAAGTGACGCTGGTTCACTACGACGTGGACGCGCTCGATCGGGTGGTCGCGGCAATTTTGTACCCCGCCTCCGATGCGCCCAAGACGCACATCCTCGCGCGCGTGCGCGAACTGAGCGAAGAGGACAAGGCGCGCATCGTGCAGACGTACGTCGGCGAACGCAAGAATCGGCGGCACAAACCGGGGCGCGCCTTTGAACATGCCACCTACGAATTCGATTTGTTGTTGAACATCGGCGAGTATCGCGATCTCCAACGCCATCGCGTTGTCACCGCCGATCGCCAGCGATTCACTACTGCGCATGGCTACACCATCAATGCCGACATTGCGCGCGTGCCCGAGATTCGCGCCGCGTACGAACAGGCGATGGAACGCGCGGCAAAGTTGTACGAACAACTGGCACGCGAGATGCCGGAAGAAGCACAGTATGTCGTCCCGTTCGGTTTTCGGGTGCGCTACAACCTGTGTTTGAATTTGCGCGAGGCGTATCATCTTATCGAACTGCGTTCGGCACCGCAGGGGCATCCCGATTATCGTCACACGGCGCAAGCAATGTTTCGCGCCATTCAAGCCGTGCATCCGATTCTGGTCGCACCGATGAAATTCGTTGACCTCACGCCCGATGTGCCACTGGGACGCCTGCGTGCCGAGATGCGCAAGACCAGCCGTAACTGACCGATAACCTATGCGCTATCCCAACTTGCGATCTTTGCGCTTCGCTTTCCTATTTCTCCTCTCATCTCTCCTCTTTTCCACCTCCGCGCGCGCAGACCCGCCGATTTTTCAGACGTACACCCAGCGCGATGGACTCGCAGCGGATTACGTCACCAGCATCGCCTTTGCCCCCGATGGCACAGCGTGGCTGGGCACAGAGCGCGGTGTGACTCGCGTGCGCGAGCACTCCTGGGTTACCTACACCGCCGCGCACGGTCTGGGGAGTTCCGCCATCAGCGGCATCGCTATCAGCGCCATTGGCAAAACTTACATCGCGACCAGCGGCGGCGGACTCACCTTGTTTGACGGCGCCGAACGCAAAACGTATACCACCGCCAATTCAGCGATTCCCAGCAACTATCTCACCTCGGTCGCAGTGGACAAACAGGGTCGCGTGTGGATCGGCACGCTGGGGTACGGCGTGGCGCGTCTCGAAAACGAACAGTGGAGCAAGTACTCGTTCACCAGCAACTATATCTCGACTCTCGCGCTCGACGCGAATGGCAACCCCTGGGTCGCTAACAACGATGGCGTCTTTTTCTTCGATGGACGCGCGTGGGCGCGTCTCACGCAGGCAATGGGTCTTGCGAGTCATCGTGTCAACGCCATCGCTTTTGCGCGCGATGGACGCGTGTGGCTTGGTACCGATGCGGGCGTCACAGTCTTTGACGGCAAAACGCTCCGCACGTACACACAAGCCGATGGTCTTGCCGATAACGTCGTGCGCGCGATCGCAGTGGACGCGCAGAATCGCGTGTGGTTCGGCACTGCGCGCGGCTTGACACTGTTCGATGGGACGACGTGGAAGACCTACACGCGCGCCGATGGGCTCGCGGCGAATCACATCACCGCGCTCGCGTTCGACGCGCAAAATCATCTCTGGGTCGGTACGACGCACGGGTTGAGTGTGATGGGCACGACGCTCTCTCGCGCGCTGACCTTGCCTGTCGTTCTGGTGCATGGCTGGCATTCGGCAGAATCGGATCATCTGGACGATAGCGAGTTTCATTATTTTCGTCAGTATCTTGAACGAGATGGTTTCCGTGTCTTTTACGCGACCGGCATTTCGCCGTACAAGACCCTGCATCAAAACGCCGAAGCGTTGCGCGATGTGATTGCCGAGGTCAAAACTCAGACCGGCGCGTCGCAGGTGGATGTGATTGCGTTTTCGATGGGCGGCTTGAACGCGCGCGCGTATCTGGAATCCACGCTGTATCAAAACGACGTGCGTCGCGTCATCATTCTGGGAACACCGCAGGCGGGCGTGCAAATGTGGTATCCTTTGCTCACGCGCGAACTTGAAGAGCGTCCTGATGAACCCTCCGCCATCGAATTGACACCCGAGTACGCCGCACTCTTCAATCGCACGCACGCGCCGCGCGTCACCGTGCCTTACGATCTCCTCATCGGCGATGCGCGCACCCAGAGCGGACTCGATTTCTTAAAGCAGTTGCCGGCGAGCGATGGTTTGATCGAAGTGTGGAGCGCACACGCCCTCAGTGGTTCGAATGTGCGTCGCCTGACAAACGCGGACGTGCATGCGTGGGAGCCACTTCCGCTGTGGCTCAATCCAACGTCGTATCTCTACCCCGAACAAACGTACGCGCGCTGGATTCGCAACGCGCTGCGCGATCCCGACGCGCGACCACTCGGTTTTGCGACTTTTTCGGCAGAGCCGATCGCGCCGCGCAACATTACACCGATGAACGTGGATACGTTGCGCGCCGGGGAAACGATCACACGCGCGGTGACTCTGGATGCTAACCGCGCCGCACGATTCTTTGCGCGCTGGAACAAGGGCGATGTAGAACTGCATCTGCGCGCGCCTGATGGTACGCGCTACACTCCCGACAATCCGCGCGACGCGTCGTACATCAAAGCTGACATTGCTCAGTTCATCGGCTATGCGATGACGCGCGCGCCAGCAGGAACATGGTCGCTCGTTGCGCGACGAGTGGACAAGGGCACACAGCCGCTCGTCCTCACCACCTACGCCGATCTCGATGCCGATGTGCGTCTGGACATAGAGACCGATCGCGCGACGTACGCGTCGGGTGCGCCGGTCACAGTGCGCGCCGCACTCTCGAACAAAATGCCAGCGGAGATGCGCGCCCGAGTGCTCTGGCTGGGCGATGGCGTTTCGCCGCGCGCAAGTCCAATCGAGGTGCCCTTGCACGCGACTAACACGCCGGGCACCTACACCGCCACACTCACCGATTTGTCGCGCGGCGGCTATTACCTGCTGCGAGTCACCGCGCGCGCGGCAAATATCGCGCGCGAACGACAAACGATTTTTGCCATCTCGCCGGCGACGGCGCGATTCAGCGGTGAGACGCGCGCCCGCATCGAGCAAGGCGCGCTGGTGATTGAAACCGATGTGGAGGTGGCGCGCGCAGGTTCGTTCGCGCTCAGCGCGACGGTGCGCGGTGCGCGGGGACAACACATCGTATCGCTTACCGCGCCGCTCACGCTCAAGAGTGGCAGGCAGATCGCCTCCATCACCATCCCCGGGCGCGATCTGCGCGCGCGCGGCATTGACGGACCTTACGACATCGAACTGGTGTTGATGGATACAACGTGGGCGGCGGTGCTGGTGGATGAACGCGTCAGAGCACTCACCACCGCCGCGTACACTGTCTCCGACTTTGCCGACTAACTTATCGCAATCCGTGCTCTAGAGAAATCCCACTCATCCCCTGCCTTCCCCGCTTGACGAGGAGAGCAGGGGCGCGGTGGTGGCGGGCGGCGAAGCCGCCC
>Ga0209227_1002172_pt1 | contig 14366 bp, 12 predicted proteins | sample YNPBryantNP2012_FD_185815 | JGI IMG/M metagenome (GOLD analysis project Ga0209227, IMG submission 185815) | Anoxygenic and chlorotrophic microbial mat microbial communities from Yellowstone National Park, USA - YNP Bryant NP 2012 (SPAdes)... ...
CCCAACTGACGTAATCCGGTCAGGACCTGCGGGTGTCTTCGCCGGAGGTCGTCAAAACTGGAGGCGAAGAAGGCCGCCAGTTCCTGCACGTGCTCCAGAAATGCCGGGTCGGAGGAGATTTCCAGCACCTTCAGCGCCACCGGGCAGCCGACCTCTGCCCCACCGAAGGTGGAAATATGGATGAAGGGGTCGGGGTGGAAAACGACTTCCAGTTTCTCCCGGAAGCAGGTGGCCGTGATGGGATAGAGCCCGCCGGAAAGCCCTTTGCCGATGACCATAATGTCCGGAATGACTCCGAAATGTTCCACCCCCCACAGGAGGCCGGTTCGGCCCAGGCCGGTCTGGACTTCGTCTATGATGAGCAGGGCGCTGGCCCGGTCGCAAATTTCCCGCACGCCCGGGAGGTAGTCCGGCTCAGGGACCAGGATGCCGGCGGTAGCGGGGACGGTTTCCAGGATGACGGCGGCGGTTTCGCTGTCCACTGCCGCTTGGAGGGCGGTTAAATCCCCGAAGGGGACCTGGACGAATCCGGGGGGCATCGGTCCGAAGGGGGCACGGAACTTCTCGTCCCCGGCGGCCAGGGCAAACCCGGTATGGCCGTGGTAGCCGCGCCGGGCCGATATGATTTTGGGGCGTTGGGTATACGCGCGGGCGATCTTGATGGCCAGGTCTATCGCTTCCCCTCCGCTCACTCCGAAAACGGTGTAGGTGAGATCGCCGGGGGTGTGTTCGGCCAGGCGCTGGGCCAGGAGAGCCCGCTGTTCACTGAGCAGATGGTGGTTGCCGATGTCCAGTTCCTGGAGGCTCTGGATGAGCGTTTCCACCAGCACAGGGTTCCGATGGCCCAGGTTAAAGACGCCGCCGTTGCAGTGGCAATCTATCACGCGCTTCTCGCCGCTGATGTCCCACAGATAGGGCCCTTCGCGGCGACCCATCACGAAATCTATGCCTGCTTGCTGGAAGAAGCGCACTTTGCCCGAGGAGACGTGGCGGGAAAAGAGGGCCATAATTTCTTCCTTTGGACGGGACCCGATGTGAGGGAAGGTTCCTGCTGCCATTTTATCCTCCGAAACGGAGTTGTCCATCTGGCTCCTCCCACAGACAGGGTAGGGCTTGATGAAAAGGTGCGGACTGCCTTTATTATACCCTGAAAACCTGTTTGTCAAGGGGAAGGCGTGGTGGTTGTCATGATTCTTTCTGATATGAATGCTTACTCTTTCCCCAGAACTATCTGATTGATTTTGATTGTAACTTGACTTTTCGCGCAGATTGGATTATAATAAGAGCGGGTGAGGACCATGCAGGCGGCCCGTCAAGAGCAAATTTTGCAGATTTTGAGCGAGCGGTCCTTCGTTACCGCCGAGGAACTGGCCCGGCTGACCGGTGCCTCGCTGCCCACGGTCCGCCGGGACCTGCGGATTCTGGCGGAGGAAGGGTTGATCCTCCGCACCCGTGGAGGGGCTTCCCTGGGGACTCCCGGGATCGGGCACGAAATTCCATATTTGACCCGGGCTCGGGCCCAGTTGCTGGAGAAACGAGCCATCGCCCGAGCGGCCGTAGAGTTTGTTCGCGAAGGGGATGTGTTGGCTCTGGATGTGGGGACTTCCACCCTGGAACTGGCCCGCCTTCTGCGGTCCCACCGAAACCTTACCGTGTTCACCGCCTCTGTTCCCATTGCCCAGATTCTGGCCAACAGCGAGGTGGCCGTCTTTTTGCTGGGCGGGCAACTCCGTAAGAAGGAACTCTCCATTGTGGGCCCTCTGGCCCTGCGGATGGCTTCACAATTTTATTATGACCGGTTCTTTATGGGAGTGGCGGGTCTCCATCCGGAGGCCGGATGCACGGATTTCAGTCTGGATGATGTGGAGGTCAAGAAAATCTTTCTGGAACGATCCCGTGAGGTCATTGTCCTGGCGGATCACACCAAGATTGGGCGGATCTCGTTCACCGCAATTTGCCCGGTTCAGCGCGTCCACCGGATCATCACGGACGCAAGAGCAGACCCGGACCATATTGCCCGGTTCCAGGACCTGGGTGTGACAGTTCAGGTGGTGACGGTGGAGGAGAAGACCTGAAACTCTTTATCCACTATAAAGGAGCGTCTCCGATGTCCTGGCTATCCGATCTCTTCGGAGTTTCCAAACCGGTTATCGGGATGATCCACCTTCCGGCCCTTCCGGGCTGTCCGCTCTACGACGTGACAACCGGGATGAAGGGCATCCTGGAGCGGGCGCGGCGGGATCTGGATGCTCTCCAGGAAGGAGGCGTTGATGGGGTCATGTTCTGTAACGAGAACGATCGCCCCTACACGCTGCGGGCGGACCCGGCGACGATTGCGGCGATGGCGGCCGTCGTAGGAGAACTGCGCCCCGCGATCCGGCGGCCGTTTGGGATTGATATTCTCTGGGATCCCATCGCCGCTCTGGCCGTGGCCCATGCCACCGGAGCCTCTTTCGTCCGGGAAGTGTTTACTGGAGTCTACGCCAGCGATATGGGGCTCTGGAACCCGTCGGCTGGCGAGGCCCTGCGCTACCGGCGGGCTATCGGTGCGGAGGGGGTGCGGGTACTCTTCAACATCAACGCGGAGTTCGCCGCTCCGGTAGGGAATCGTCCGCTCTCGGAAGTGGCTCGCTCGGTGGCTTTCTCCAGCCTGCCAGACGGAATTTGCGTCTCCGGCCCAATGACGGGTGTCCCCGTTCGCGCCGAGGACCTGCGGGCGGTGAAAGAGGCCGTAGGGTCCCTTCCGGTTTTCATCAACACGGGGGCGCGCCACGACAATCTGGCGGACCTGCTGCCGCTTGCTGATGGGGTGATTGTCGGCTCCAGCCTGAAAGTGGACGGCATCACCTGGAATCCGGTGGATCCAGAGCGGGTCCGATCGTTTATGGCGATCGTGCGTCAGATTCGGGGAGCGTAGGAAGATGGCACGGGTCGTGGTGGAGGGCCTCACCAAGCGGTTTGGGCGAGTAGTGGCCGTGCAGGATTTCTCCCTGGAAGTGGGGGATGGGGAACTGGTCTCTTTGTTGGGCCCTTCCGGGTGTGGGAAGACAACGGTCCTGCGCTCCATTGCGGGCTTTGAACGTCCTGATGCCGGCCGGATCCTGGTAGACGGAGAGGTATTGAATGAGGTACCCCCGGAACGCCGGGGGATCGGGATGGTCTTTCAGACATATGCCCTGTTTCCCCATATGACCGTTGCCGAGAACATTGCCTTCCCGCTGATGATCCGGGGCCGCCCGAAGACGGAGCAGGAGCAAACCGTCCGGGAGATGGTGGCCCTGGTCCACCTGGAGGGTACGGAGAACCGCTATCCCCATCAACTATCGGGCGGGCAACGACAGCGAGTCGCATTGGCCCGGGCGCTGGCGATGCGCCCTCGGGTCCTCCTGTTGGATGAGCCCCTCTCCGCGCTGGATGCCAAAATCCGGGAGGAACTGCGGGGAGAGATTCGCCGCATTCAGAAAACCCTCGGCACCACAACCCTGTATGTGACGCACGATCAGGAAGAAGCGCTGGTTCTCTCCGACCGGGTGGTGGTAATGAATATGGGGCGCATTGAGCAGGTCGGCACCCCTCTGGAAATCTACAATGCGCCCCGAACCCCTTTTGTCGCTTCCTTCGTGGGAATGATGAACCTTCTCTCCGGGCAGATGGCAGAGGAGAACGTATTCCGCTGGAGAGAACACCGTTTCTCTCTTCACCCGGAGATTCGCCTCCGGCCTGGAGAGGAGACTTACCTGGCGATCCGGCCAGAGCGTTTGAAGGTCATCACCTCGCCAGAATTCATTCCCCCTGGCTGGAATGCTTTTTCGGGCCAGATCGAATGGGTTACCTTCCTGGGGCCCATTGGGCGCCTTTCGGTGCGCAGCGAGGGCGAGGTCTTCCTGGCGGATATGCCGTCGGATGAAGCGATGCGGTTCCCCGGGGGGGCTTCCGTATGGCTTTCTTTCGCTCCGGAATCGGCACAGGTGATACCCAAAGGAGAAAACGGATGAGCCTTTTCGGCTTTAAGGGAACGGATCCGGGTACTCCGCTGGAGAAGTGGCTGCCGGCTCTTCGGGAAGCAGGATTTTCCTGGGTAGAAATCCGGGCCCCCGAAGCACCGAATGCCGAATGGGAGGAGCAGTTGCGGGGCTGGCGTCGGGGTGGATGGGACTTCGCCGTGCATGCCCGATTCTTCGGCATTAATCTCTCCAGCCCGAACCCCCGGGTGCGGAGGGCAGCGGTGGAGGTCGCGCTAGAAGACCTGGCCTTTGCTGGACGGATTGGAGCCCGGCGGCTGAATCTTCACGCTGGAGATGTGAACTGGTACGATGTTCCACCGCCGGACCACCCGGCCCACGGCTGGATGATGGAAGCGCTGAATCGTCTGCGGGAGCGTCATCTGGCGGCAGCGGCCCTGTCGGTGGCTGAGATTGCTCAGGCGGCCCGGCGACGGGGGATAGATGTTGTCGTGGAGAATCTATATAAACCGTGGGACCTACTGTGCACTCCGCAGGAAGTCCGGGAATTCCTGGCAGGCATGAATGGGCTGGTGGGATTCACACTGGACACCGGTCATGCCCGGGTGGCCGGATGGTCCCCGATAACCTTTCTGCGGGAACTCAACGGCCGGATCCACCACCTCCATCTCCACTGGAACGATGGCGTTTTTGACACCCACGATTTCCCGGATGCCTCTATCCCCGATGTGGCGGAGTTCCTGCGAGCGGCGATGGAGTGCTGTCCCTCTGCGACGTTCCTGGTGGAAATCACTCCGGATTCGGCGGAGAAAGTGGAGCGCTTCCTGGGGTGGCCCGCTCAGGTCCGCTCCGTATTAGAGAATGTTGGGTGAGGAAAGGAGGTGGATATGGTTCAATCCGCAAGAAGGTTCGTTTGAAGCCTATTCTTATAAGCCCCGAAGGAGGCTATACGAAGCAGGAACTCAAACACAAAATCTTTCAGGAGGTGTATCATGCGGAAACTGTGGTTGCCTTTCCTGGTCGTCCTGCTGGTCAGCGCCTGCGCGCCGAAGGTGACGCCGACTCCCGCCCCACCCACCTCTCCGCCCACTCCGGTGCCCCCTACAGCCACGCCGGTGCCGCCCACGCCCACTCCGACGCTGGAGGAGATGTCCTTTGAGGAGCGGATCGCGTTTCTGGCGGAAAAGGCGAAGGCCGAAGGAGGGGTGATCAACTCCTATGGGATGCCAGAGATTTGGGCGAACTATGGAGGCATCTTCGGAGAATTCCAGAAGCGCTTTGGGATTACCCAGCAGGATATTGATATGGGCAGTTCGGTGGTCCTCTCCCGGATGACCGAGGAGAACGCCAGCAAGAATGACGTGGCGGACCTCAAGCCCTCCTTTGCGGCGGAACTGGCTAAGCGGGGCCTCACCGCGGACTACAAGGTCTCTTGCTGGGATCAACTTCCCGAAGGCCAGAAAGGTCAGGACCCCAATACCGGGTCCGTCTGGTATGCCGCTTACAAGGGGACGCTGGGCTGGATCGTGAACACCAACCTTGTCAAAACGATCCCGCGGACATGGAAGGACCTGGAGAACCCCGAATATGCCAACATGATTGCCTATCTGGACCCCCGGGCCACCGGCACTGGCGTCAACACGGTGGAGGCCGCGTCCTATGCGGTGAGCGGGGACCCATATAACTACCAGGCCGGTGCGGAGTTTCTGGGCCGCCTGCACAAAATGGGTCTCATCGCCACGGTGGACCCCAAAGTGACCGTGGACAAATTCCAGCGGGGCGAGGTCGGAATCCTGATCAACTTTGACTATAACCTGCTGAAGTGGAAGGAGGAACTGGGGGTGCCCAGCGAGGTGGTGATTCCGTCGGATGGGACCATTGCCAGCGGCGGCGGCGTGGTCATCGCCAAGAACGCACCGCATCCCTACACGGCCCGCCTGTTTATGGAGTTCCTCCTCTGCGGTGACGGTCAGAGCCTCTATGCCCAGGCTTTCGTGACCCCTATGCGGATGGGCGTGGAACTCCCGCCGGAAGTGGCGGCCAAGTTCCCGCCGAAAGAGGCCTACGCGAACGTGGCGCTGATTGACTACACCAAGGATGCCGCGATCTCGGAGGACCTGAAGAAGGCGTGGGCAGAGGCGACGGGGGCCCAGTAACCCCGATCACGGGTGAGGGAAGGGGAGATTTTCTCCCCTTCCCTCATCAGCCATTATGGGGGACCGACATGCCCGACGGGAAACCAACGATGGCCGCATCCCGGCAGATCCGGGGACCAGTTCGCTCTTTTGCCCGTTTCATCTCCCTGGAGTTTCTGCTGCTGATTCCCTTTCTGGTCTTCCTGGGCCTGTTTGAGGTTTATCCGATTCTGAATATGGCTTTCCGGAGCCTGTTTGACCTGGAGGGGAATTTCACCCTCCAGAACTACATCAATGCCTTTACGAAACCTCAATTTCAGATAGCGATCCGGAACAGTTTGCTGTTCGCTACGGCGGCCAGCCTGGTAGGGGGAATCGGGGGGACATTCGTGGCCGCCGTGGCGGTTCGGCTGCCCGCGCGGTGGCGCAACCTGTTACTTTCCCTGTACGCGCTGCCGATGACCCTCTCGGGGTTGGTGGTGGCCTTCGCTTTCATTGTTTTGCTGGGCCGCAACGGTGTCCTGAACCTTCTGGTCCGACGCGCCTTTGGCCTCCCGCCGACGGTCTACTTCAACCTTTATGATTGGCCGGGCATCGTGATGGTGTATGCCTTCTTCCAGATTCCTCTGATGACCCTGAGTATGGCGGCGGTCTTTGAGAACCTGGACCCGAACCTGATTGAGGCGGCCCGCAATCTGGGCGCTCGCCCCTGGCAGGTCTGGCGCCACGTGGTGATCCCCGTCCTTCTTCCCGGGTTTCTGGCCGGAATGAGCATCCAGTTTGCTGGAATGATGGGGGCCTTCGGCACAGTGCTGGCTCTGGTGGGGATGGCCAAAAACTTGCTTTCCCTGCAGATTTATTCCCACAGTTCCGAATCTACATACAATCTGCCCCAGGCTGGCGCGCTGGCCGTTGTGCTCATTACCATAACGGCTACCGGGCTGGCTCTGCTGGGCTGGAGCGCCCGGCGTCTTGCCCGGAGGGGGACATGATCCGCCGAATCCTCTTCGTTTTCCTGGTGCTGTATATTGTGGTCCCCCTGCTGATGCCGGTTATCTTCTCCTTCAGCATCTTCTGGCAGGACATCCTGCCGCAGGGGTTCACCCTGGATTGGTATCGGGCGATTCTCAACCGTCCAGCCAACTACAGGGCTCTGCTGGTCTCGCTGATGGTCGCCAGCGGAGCGGTTTTGCTCAACGTGTTGATCACGGTCCCGGCGGCGTATGTCCTGAACCGGGCGGGGTCAGGCTGGGGACAGCGGTTACGGGAGGGGGCGACGATTCTTCCCCTCTTGTTTCCGCCGTTGATCGTGGGTACAGCTCTCCTGCAGGCCTTCGCACGTCCACCCCTGGCCCTGACCGGAACCATCTGGATGGTCGTCATTGCCCATGCCATCCTGGGCTTTCCCTTCATGCTCCGGATCGTCCTGGCCGCCTTCCAGACCATTGATGAGCGGACTCTCAGCGAGGCGGCGGCCAGCCTGGGGGCCACCTTCTGGCAGCGAATGCGCTATGTCCTGATCCCCAACGTGATGCCCGGCATCCTTTCCGGCGCCCTGCTGGTATTTGCCATCAGCATGGGGGAATTTGAGGTCACCTCTATGGTGGCCGGATTCACCGCTCAGACCCTTCCCCTGCGGCTCTTCCAGCAGATCCGGAACGATATGCGAATCGCGTCGGCGATCACCGCCTTCCTGATCTACGTCTCCTTTCTCTCTTTCCTGCTGATGACCTATCTGGGTGCGCGAGCGCGCCGCCTGCGCGCATAATCTATCCCAACTTTTTCAACTCAGGAGGTGCAAAATGTTTCGCTTCATTGGACGTCTGCTAATGGCGCTGGCGCTGATCGGCCTGGGGTTGGCAGGGTGCCGCCCGGCCACCCCGGCGCCGGTCACCCTCACTATCATCATGGAACAGGTGCCGGACACCGATGTCATCCAAAAACTCCTCCCCGACTTTGAGAAAGAGAACCCTGGCATCCGGGTAACCATTGACGCCATGCCCTACGATGCCATGCGGGATAAAATCCTGGCTTCGTTTATGGCCCCCAAGGCGACCTACGATGTCATCATCGTAGATAACCCCTGGATGGACGAGTTCGTGGCCGGGAACTTCCTGGAGCCCCTGGATAGCCGCATTCAGACCACCCCGGATTACGACTTTGAGGACTTCGTCCGTCCGGTGCGGGAGATCGGCGTGGTGGGCGGCAAGGTCTACGGTGTTCCCTTCTACAACTACGCGCTGGGTCTGATCGTCCGTCAGGATCTCTTTGACGACCCCGCTTATCGGGAGGCCTACCAGAAAGCATATGGCCAGCCCCTGGCTCCCCCGACCACCCTGGAGGAGTACGTCCGTATCGCTCAGTTTTTCAAAGAGCAGAGCGGAGGGAAAATCTACGGAGCAGCAATGCAGCCCCAGCGGGGCTATAAAGTCTTTGAGGAGTGGAAGAACTGGTTATATGCTGCTGGTGGCAACCTGATGGACGAAAAGGGCAACGTGATCCTGGATCGGCCGGAGGCGGTCCAGGCCCTGAACCTCTACATTGAGATGTACCAGACGGCAGCGCCTCCCAATTCCCTGAACTGGGGCTTTGATGAGGCCCTGCGAAGTATGGCAGCGGGCGAATCGGCCACCATGATGAGTTATAACTGGATGCTGCCGACCCTGAATAATCCCCAGGGGCCCGCTGGTGCGCTGGCAGGCAAGTTCGCCCTGTACGAGGTTCCCGGTGGAAAGGCGGTGCTCGGCACCTGGCACTGGGCCATCCCCCACAACGCGCCTAACAAGGATGCCTCCTGGCGCTTCATCTCTTGGGTCACCTCCAAGGCGGTGGAAAAGCAACGGGTGATTCTGGGCGGCGCGCCAGTGCGGGTCAGCGCCATGAAAGACCCCGAGGTCTGGCAGAAGGGCTTCGGTCAGGCCTACTATGAGACCGTGCTGAAGATTTTAGAGGACGCCGAGCCCCTGGCCCGCGGCCCCAAGGCGGAGGAGATCATCCAGATCGTGGGCACGGAATTGAACGCGGCCGTGGCCGGCGAGAAAAGTGCGGAGCAGGCCCTCAAAGACGCGGCCGATCAGGTCCGGAAGATTCAGGGGCAGTGAGGATCCATGAGCCAGCGGGACCGTGCCCTGGGACGCCGGCTGCTCTTCCCCCTTCTGGTGCTGCTGGCCCTGGTCCAGGGTTATCCCATTGCCTTCGCCGCTTACATTTCCTTCCACAACTATCAGTTAACAGCCCTGGACCAGGTCCGCTGGGCGGGGCTGGCGCAGTATCGGGGGTTACTGGATAACCCTTCGTACTGGACCGCCACCAGGAACACGCTGGTTTTCGTCGGCGGGGCGGTGATCCTGGAACTCCTCCTGGGTTTGGCCCTGGCCCTCCTGCTGCACCGGCCGGTCCCTGGGCAGAACGCCTTCCGGGCCATCATCCTGATGCCGATGTTTATCACCCCCATCGCCGTGGGGTTGATGTTCCGGTTCCTGCTCAATTCCCAACTTGGGATCATCCCTGCTCTCCTGCGGCCTCTGGGCCTGGATGTGGACTGGTTCGGCCCTCGTCTGGCTCTGGTTTCGCTCATCCTGATTGACGTCTGGCAGTGGACGCCCTTGATGGTGCTTTTCTTGCTGGCCGGGCTGGAGGCGTTGCCCACGGAGCCCTTTGAGGCGGCCCGGGTGGACGGCGCCTCCAGCCTCCAGATTCTCCGTCACCTCACCCTGCCCCTGTTGCGGCCCGTCATCCTGGCGGCGGTGCTGATCCGGATGCTGGATGCGTTCCGGGTGTTTGAGTACGTCTACGCCATCACCCGCGGCGGGCCTGGGGAGCGGACGGAGACCATTCTCTTCCACATTTACCGGGTCGGATTTCTCTACTTTCGGCTGGGCGAGGCAGCGGCGATGTCCTTTACCCTGGCGGCCGTGATCCTGATCCTGGTGGTCATCCTCTTCTACATTCTCCGCCGTCAGGAGGCCTGGGCATGACCCCCCTTCTTCGCTTCCGGGTAGCTGCATTCCCCGCCTGGCGGGTCTGGACCCGCCGGCATTGGGGAACAGGGGGCCGTCTGCTGCTTCTGGGGATCAGCGTTTTCGTCGTCCTCTTCCCCTTTCTCTGGGTGCTGGCCGCTTCCCTGAAGCCTCCCACCGAGATCAACCGTCCCACCCTTTGGGGGTTCACGCCCACCGGGGCCATCTGGGCGGAGGTCTGGTTAGGCTCTCCCTTTGCCCGGTATTTCCTGAACAGCCTCCTGGTTGGCGGGATCACGGTGGGGATTTCTCTGGCGGTGGGAACGCCAGCGGCCTACGCGTTCTCGCGCTTCCGTACGGGGGGCACAGGGCTACGTTTTCTCATACTGGCTGCCCAGATGTTGCCCCCGGCCCTGTTCATCATTCCCTTCTTCCTGATGGCGTACCATACCGGCCTGCTGGATACGGTGTGGGCGGTGGCGGCAGCGCATCTCACGTTCATTGCTCCTCTGGTCACCTGGTTCCTCATCGGCTTTTTTGAGGACGTCCCCTGGGACCTGGAGGAGCAGGCGATGGTAGATGGCTGCACTCGCTGGCGGGCATTCCTGCAGGTAGTGCTGCCAGCGGCCCGCCCGGGGCTGGGAGCGGCCGGGCTCTTCGCCCTCATTATGTCCTGGAACGAGATGTTTTACGCTCTGATGCTGGCGGGAGGGCACTCCAAGACACTTCCCGTAGCCATCGCGGGCTACTGGACGTTCCGGGGGGTAGACCTGGGGAAAATGTCCGTTGCGATTCTTTCGGCTGTCCTGCCCGTCCTGGTGGTCTCTTTCTTCGTCCAGCGTTTTCTGATCCGGGGCCTGGGAGGCGGCGCTCTGAAGGGATAGGAGGCAGAATGTCTCGCTGGGTGCTGGGATTGGACGTGGGCACCACTGGAGTGAAAGGGGCCCTGATCGGCCCGGGAGGAGAGCGGATTGCGGAGGCCACGGCCTTTCACGACCTCCGCTCGCCGTATCCAGGATGGGCGGAAGAGGACCCGGCCGAATGGTGGCAGGGGGTACGGGCTGTCTGCCGCCAGTTGCTTCAGGGACGAAGTCCCCGCGAAATCGCCGCAGTGGGGTGTAGCGGGATGGTCCCGGCGCTGGTGCTTCTGGACCTGGAGGGCCGGGTTCTGCGCCCGTCCATCCAGCAGAACGACGCCCGGGCGGTGGAGGAGATTGACATCCTGCGCCGGACACTGGACCAGGAGCATCTATTCGCCGTTACCGGGGGCTACACCAACCAGCAGCACGTCGGGCCTCGCCTGATGTGGATCCAGCGCCATGAGCCGGAGGTGTGGCGTCAGACTCGCTGGGTGATGGGCTCGTATGATTACATCGTCTACCGGCTGACCGGTCGGCGCTCGCTGGAAATCAACTGGGCAGTGGAGAGTGGCCTCTTCAACATTTATCGGAGGGAGTGGGACACGGACCTCCTCAACGCCAGTGGCCTGCATGCCGACCTCTTTCCGCCGGTCCATTTCCCCACGGAGGTGGTGGGGGAGGTCACTCCTGCGGCAGCGGAGGAGACCTGGCTGGCCCCGAGGACACCGGTGATCGTGGGAAGCGCCGACCATGTGGCCTCCGCTCTGGCGGCTGGCCTTCGGGAGAACGGGGACCTCTTGATTAAGTTCGGTGGGGCGGGGGACATCCTGTACTGTCTGGATCGCCTGGAAACGCATCCCCAACTTTACATTGATTTTCACGACATCCCCGGGCACTATCTCCTCAATGGGTGTATGGCGGCCTCCGGCTCTCTGGTGAAATGGTTTGTGGTAGACGTGTTGGGCTGGGAGGCCGTCGGGGAAAGTTACCGATGGCTGGATGAGGCGGCTGCCCGGGTGCCGCCGGCCTCGGAAGGGCTGATCGTGCTGCCGTATTTCCTGGGGGAGAAGACTCCCATCTTTGATGCCCAGGCGCGCGGCATCTTTTTCGGTCTCACGCTCAGCCATAGCCGGGCACATCTGTTCAGAGCCATCCTGGAGGCGGTTATCTACGGTTTCCAGCACCATGTGGAGGTCCTGACGGCTCGCGGCTATCCTATCCGTCGGGTGGTCGCTACCGATGGCGGGGTGCGCAGCGGCCTCTGGCGTCAGATCGCCGCCGACGTTTTGGGTCTCCCGGTTGCCTCTTTCCCTGATCATCCTGGCTCCGCGCTGGGGGTTGCCTTTGTCGCCGGGATGGCGGCCGGCCTCTTTCATGACTGGGCGGAGATAGAGGCCTTTGTCGGTCCGGCTCTCTGGAATCAGCCGGACCCGGAGGCCCATCGGCGCTACCAGGAGGCTTATCGTCTCTATCGTCGTCTTTACGAGACGCTGAAACCGCTCTTCCCGCAGGCGGCTGTGCTGGCGCCGTCTTCTGGCTCGCCTGCATAAGGAAAGAGGGTTGGTAACTATTCAGTGTTGACTGAAGGGCCACGCCGAGCCCTCGGGGCGAGGCCGGCACGAAGTGCCCAGGGAGGACGATTTTCAATCGGCGTGAATGGTTACGAGGGTTGATTCTAATCCAATCTCTGGAGGTGGATCATGGGACGTCTGGATGGACAGGTTGCCGTTGTCACCGGAGCGGGGACAGGGATCGGCGAGGCGATTGCCCGAACCCTGGCCCGAGAAGGGGCCTTTGTGGCGGTCACGGACATCCGTGAGGAGGAGGCCCGCCGGGTTGCCGGGGAGATTTGTCAGGCCGGAGGCACTGCGCAGGCATGGCAACTGGATGTCACCCGCAAGGCCGACAATGAGGCCGTGATGAATGCCGTGGTGGCCCGGTGGGGGCGTCTGGACATTGTCTGTCCGAACGCCGGGGTCTCCACGATGAACTGGGCCAAAGACCTCACCGAGGAAGAGTGGGATTACAATTTCAACGTGAATACGAAAGGTGTCTTCTTCACCTGTCAGGCGGCCATTCCCCATATGATCCGCCAGGGTGGCGGCCGGATTATCATCACCGCCTCTATGGCGGGCCATCGCGCGGTGCCCTTGCTGGCCCATTATGCGGCATCCAAGTGGGCTGTGATCGGTTTCGGTCTCAGCCTGGCCGTTGAGGTTGGCAGGTATAACATCAAAGTGAACCTGGTTTGCCCGGGCTTTGTGCGCACCTCTATGCAGGAACGGGAGGTCCGTTGGGAAGGGCAGTTGCGTGGGATGGAGCCGGAGGCCGTGCTGGCGGAGTATGTGAGCAAGACGCCTTTGGGTCGCATCCAGGAGCCTCAGGATGTGGCCAATGCGGTTCTGCTTCTCTGTCTGCCGGAGGCTGACTTCATCACCGGTGCCGTACTGGATGTAACGGGAGGCTCTCATCTCACCTGATCGGACGGCCTGGCCAGGTAGGGGGTCAAGGCTGGGTGGAATGAAGGTCCACCCAGTCTGTTTTTTAGCGGCCATGAACCAGGGAGACGGTTATGGAAGGGTACACGGTGTGGCTGGAGCCGGTAGGAATCGCACTGGGTATCGGATTGCTGATTGGGCTGGAACGGGAATGGGCCCACAAGGATGTGGGATTGCGCACGTTCGCTTTGATGTCTCTGGCGGGCTGTTTGGGGTGGTTGATCCACCCAGTCGTGGCGTTCCTGGTTTTGGGAGGGGCCATCGTGATGATCGGCCTGTTGAATCTGCGTGGGCTGCTGGTGGACCGCACCCTGGAAATGACGACGTCGGTAGCACTGGTGGTGACCCTGCTGCTGGGGATGATCGTGGCCCAGGGACACGGGTTGGTGGCCGCGGCTGTTGCTGTGCTGGTGACGATGTTGCTGGCCTGGAAGACAGAACTGGTGCGGTTTACCGTGGGGTTATTGCTGGAAGAGTTGAGGTCCATCGTGCTCTTCGGGGTGCTGACACTGGTTATCTATCCCCTGTTGCCTCAGGAGTTGCCAGCCCGCCTGGACCCGTTGGGCCTGTTGAACCTGCGGGCTGCATGGATGGTCGTGGTGATCCTTTCCGCGATTGGACTGGTCAATTACGCGCTGCTTCGGCTGTACGGGGCTCGGGGAATTCACTTTACAGGTATTCTGGGGGGACTGGTCAACAGTACGGCGACGGTAGGAGAGTTGGCGCGACGGTGTCAGGAGGGAACCAGTGAAACCGTTCTGGAGGGAATGCTGCTGGCGAACATCGCGATGGTAGCCCGAAATGGATTCATCGCGGCGATTTTCGTTCCCGGGATACTGACGCATGGCTGGATAGCGGTCCTCCTGATGGGAAGCGCCCTCGGTTTACAGGCATTGAAGATGATGCTTCGGAACCATCCGAAGAAAGCGGTCGTGATCCAACTGGCGTTCCC
>Ga0209227_1002177_pt1 | contig 14346 bp, 9 predicted proteins | sample YNPBryantNP2012_FD_185815 | JGI IMG/M metagenome (GOLD analysis project Ga0209227, IMG submission 185815) | Anoxygenic and chlorotrophic microbial mat microbial communities from Yellowstone National Park, USA - YNP Bryant NP 2012 (SPAdes)... ...
TACCCCAAGCCTGCCTCCGCAGGCTGCATTCTAGCCGCCGAAGGGCGGCTTCGGGTATGTGTTGCTGCGGTTTCAACCGCCCATGCCCTAAGCGCCCTAGCATCCCCTGCTTAAGTTGACGCATATGCCCCCTAGCCCCCTCCCCACGCCGCTCTGCGGCGTGGGGAGGGGGAATCAAGGGAACAGGGGGTGTGGGCGGGCGGCTTCGCCGCCCGCCCACACCTCTCCTCCCATCTTCCCCTGCTCTCCCCGCTTTGCGGGGAGAGCAGAGGGCAAGGGGATGAGAGGACTGTTCCCGGGGAACAACGTCACACTTCGCCATCGGCTTGCGTGAGCCGTCAGTTTCCAACCGCTGGCGAACGGATGCTCAGAGGCGGAGTAGTTAAAAGTTAAAAAGTAACTACTCAGGCAGTCATTGCGAGCGCAGTTCGCGAAGCAATCCCCGATAAACGCATTGGAGATTGCTTCGCCGCTGCGCGGCTTGCAATGACAGGTGGGCTGAGTAGTTACGTTAAAAACCCAGCCCGTTTGGAGTATAACTACGCACTATGTCATTTCGAGGTGCACTGTTTGCCCCGAGAAATCTCGTTCAAACATGGCGAGATTTTCCGCTTCACTCGAAATGACACGGTTGGGTAGTTACCAAACGAAGAAAGACCAAAAGGCATCGTTCATCCACCGCGTCCGCTGCCAACGAAAGCGTGAATGAACGAGGAGCAGTTGCCGCGACCCGTGCGCGCGTTGCGCGCGGCACGGGTGTTTCCCTTTTGGTCTTTCAATAAGATTTTATCATCGGTTGGCGCGACTGTCAAAGCAATGCTAAGCCGAACGCGCCGGCTGGAGCGTCAAGCCCGCTTCGCGTGCGATCTCATCGGTCGTCGCGCGCAGAACCGCGCCCAGTTCCAACATCCGCTCGGGCGTCATTCGATACGTGGGTCCAACGATTGCCATCACCGCGACGGGATAGCGGTTCACATCCAGAATCGGCGCGGCAACAGCATTGATACCAATTTCATATTCCTGTTCGGAGACTGCAAAGCCGCGTTCGCGCGTCACGCGGAGTTGCTCAAGGATTGTAGGAATGTCGGTGGTCGTGTATTCGGTGTACTTGCGCCGCCCTGTCCTGAGAATCTCTTTCACTTGCGCGTCGGGCAGAAATGCAAGGAAGGCTTTGCCGGTCGCGGTGCAAAAAAGTGGCAAGCGCTGACCGGGCGCGGAGGAAATTTTTACTCGTTGTGGACTCTCGATGACCTGAAGATACAGCACGGTGTTACCGTCCAGAATGCCAAAGTCCACTGTCTCGCGATACTCGGACACGAGGCGTTGCATATACGGTACGACTTGACGCGGCAGGTCGGTTTGCTCAAGTACCGAAAAGCCCAATTCGAGTAGTTTCCAGCCCAGACGATAAGAACCATCTTCTTCGATGCGACGTAGAAAACCTTTGCGCTCCAGCGTCGCGAGCAAACGATGGACGGTACTCTTGGGTAGCCGAACGCGTTGAGCAATCTGAGAGAGGGTCAACGTCGGTTCATTTCGGTTGAAGCACAACAGAATATCGAGCGCGCGATCTACCGTACGAGTGGATGTTTGTTGCACCTTCATTCTCCGTTGGGAATTCGTTCGTTTGGATTTTAGCACGCGGCATCGGTATTGTCAACCATTTTCACGTTATCCTCAGGGCATGTGCAAAGTCGCTTGACAAGCCGCCGGGCGACTCAAGTCGCAGCAACAAATACCCCAAGCCTGCCTCCGCAGGCTGCATTCTAGCCGCCGAAGGGCGGCTTCGGGTATGTGTTGCTGCGGTTTCAACCGCCTGTGCCCGACTTTGCACAAGCCCTGCGTTATCCTGTACCGATTGCCGTCGCGGCGACCACAGCAAGATCATTCAGACAGAAAGGAGGGAGTGACAACTGACTTAAACCTAAATCAAATCCAAATGGTGCACCAAAAATCCAAATGTTCAGAACGAGGAGGTTCAAGATGAAACGCCTGGTAGTGCTCTTTCTCTTCGCCGCAGGTTTGCTGTTTGTTGCTTCGGTCGCCCTGACCGCCACGCCCGCTCAGTCGGCTCCACTCGTTCAGGCGACCAGCGATCCCAAAGCCGCCTGCGAAAAACTCAAAGACCTCAAATTGCCGAACACGACCATCACAACCGCCGAGTACATCAATCCGATTCAGGAATTGCCCGGCGTCACCATTCGCGGCGTATGGGCGACTCCTGCCTCGGCGCACGGCGCGACGACAGTAGATCTCCCCTTCTGTCGCGTCGTTGGAGTGACTGCGCCGGCAATGGGCTTTGAAGTGTGGTTACCCCCTGCCGACAAGTGGAACGGCAAGTTCAACGGCGTCGGCAATGGCGCGCTGGCAGGTGGGTTCAACTATCGCGCGATGACCAAGCCGCTCGCGCTGGGGTACGCGGTGGGCAGCACGGATGGTGGGCACAAAAGTCCATCGGCGACCGATGGCGCGTGGATGATGGGCCACCCCGAATTGTGGGCAGACTTTGGTTATCGCGCCGTTCACGCGATGACTCGAAACGCCAAAGCCGTCATCGAAGCGTACTATGGCAAACCTGCCAAGTACTCGTACTTTACCGGCTGCTCGGGCGGTGGTCAACAAGGACTGGCAGAAGCGCAAAAGTATCCGGCGGATTACAACGGCATCGTCTCTGGCGCGCCCGCGAATTTCCCAACCCGAATGTGGCCCGGCGAAATCTGGCCCGGCTGGGTCGCGTTCAAAGAAGGAACTCAGGTGAGTCTTGGTGGTCCTCCCGGTCCCCCAACGGTGACACCGAAACTCAAGATGATCAACGAAGCAGCGATCGCCGCGTGTGATGGACTGGATGGTGCAAAGGACGGGTTAATCACCGATCCGCGCAAATGCAAATTCGATCCAGCAACGCTTCAATGTCCTGCCAACGCAACCGACACTTCCAAGTGCCTCACTGCCGCCGAAGTCAGCACGGTCAAGAAAGTGTATGAGGGGCTGAAGAATCCGACGACCGGTGAGTTGTTCTGGCCCGGCTATGAAATCGGCAGCGAGGATCAGTGGGCGGGACACATCTATCCGTTCGTTATTCCCATTGGCTACTTTAAGGCGATGGTCACCAACAATCCCGATTGGGACTATAAGACGTTCGACTTTACCAGCCCCAAAGATTTCGCCCTGCTCGTTGACGCGGATGCTCGGTATGGACCACACCTCAACGCGACCGACCCTGACCTGACGGCGTTCAAAGCGCTGGGCGGCAAACTGATTCTGTGGCATGGCTGGGCGGATCAGAACATCGCGCCGCGCAACACAATCAACTACTACAACAGTGTGGTCGCCGATCAGGGCAGTGAAGCCGAAACGCAAAAATTCTTGCGCTTGTTTATGGTCCCCGGCGTAGGACACTGCTCAGGTGGTGCAGGACCCGACACCGTTGATTGGCTGGCAGCATTGGAGCAATGGGTTGAGAAGGGCACTGCCCCCACGCAGATTCCTGCGGCCAAGGTCGTAGGTGGCAAAACGACATTCACGCGTCCGCTGTGTGTGTATCCACAGGTCGAAGTGTACAAAGGTAGCGGCGATATCAACGACGCGGCGAACTTTGCGTGCAGCGCTCCCAAGTAGTTGATTGTCCGCCTTTTGTTCTGCGATGCAAGGGCAGGAAGCACGTGTTCTTGCCCTTGACATAGATTGATCTAACAAGGAGGTGATGTGAAAAATTGCAATCGAGATGTATCAAAAGTATTCGCGGTTGACTGCTTTTCCAAAAATTGAACAAGGAGATTCTAGAAAAATGAAACGCACAATGTTGTTTGTTCTCGTGGGCATTACGCTTGTGCTCATCGTTGCCTGTACGACCCCAACCGCAGCGCCCACCCCAACTACTGCACCGGCATCGTCTGCCGCGCCCGCGACGAGCATCAAGGGCAAGAAAGTTTGCTATCTGATTCCGGATGCGGCAAATGCGTTCTTGTCCGCGCTCACCCAGAACGTCAAGAACAAATTTGCGGCGGATGGCGTTGAGGTTCTCATCGCCAGCGCGGAAGGCGATGCTACCAAGCAAGCCAATCAAATCGAGAATTGCATCTCGCAAAAAGTTGCGGCGATGATTGTGATGGCGGCGGTTGATCCCAAAGCCGTCGAGACCCAAGTCAAAGCCGCCAAAGCGGCTGGGATCAAGGTGATGGGTGTGCCTGTTCCTGAACAAGGACCTTATGATGCGATTATGCACACGGATCAAACCGATATTGGCAGGAAGATGGCGCAGATGGGTTGCGATTTCATCAACAAGACCTATCCCAACGCTCCTGATCGCAGCGTTGAAGTGGCGATTCTGAGTACCGAAGGTACGCAAGAAATGAAGAATCGCACGAACGGCATGCGTATGATCGAATCGCTCTGCTCCAAAGCCAAGATCGTCAAATTCGTTGATGTGCCGAATGCCACCATCACCAGTGCTGTGTCCGCTACGGAAAATGTTCTCACAGCGAATCCCAATGTCAAAGTGTTCCTCGTCATCGGCGATTCGGCGGCACAAGGCGCGGCGCAAGCGATTGCCGCGTATGCCAAAGACAAATTGGCGCAATATGCTGTGTTCTCGGGCGATGTGAGCCCTGAAAATCAACAAGTCATCAAAGAGTGCAAGACCGCGTATCGCGGCGCAGTCGCCATCGGCGGTGGTCCCGAAGAACTCGCGACCTCCACCTACAACATCGTCAAGGCGATGATCTCGGGCGAAAAATTCCCCGCCGAGACGTTGGACCCGCTAGTCACAATTACCTGCGGCAGTAAATAACTTGCGCGTTGTATAACCTGGGGAGCGGTAAATCCGCTCCCCAACAAGGATAAGGAATGGACTCACAAGTCGTTTTATCGCTCAAGAAAATTACGAAACGATACCCGGGTGTTCTCGCGCTCGATCACGTCTCGCTCGATTTTCTTCAGGGCGAGGTGCACGCGCTTGTTGGCGAGAACGGTGCGGGCAAATCCACGCTGATCAAAGCCGTGGCAGGTGCCATTGAGTTTGATAGCGGAACGATTAGCATTGGCGGACACACGTACACCAAAATGACGCCGCATCTCTCGCGCAGTCTCGGTATCGAAGTGATTTATCAGGAATTTAATCTTATCCCAACGATGTCAGTCGCTGAAAATATTTTTCTGGGCGACAAGATTGGTCGGGGCGCGTTCGTTGATATTCCCGAAATGGAAAGGCGCGCGGCTGAAATTCTAAAGCAATTCGATATTGACATCAATCCCAAGAAACTTGTGCGAGAGTTGTCACCCGCGCAACAGCAAATTGTCGAAATTGCCAAAGCAGTTTCTAGAAACGTCAAGATACTTTTTATGGATGAACCCTCCGCGCCGTTGTCCGTCTCCGAAGTTGAGGTGATGTTCGGCATTATTCGTCACCTCAAGCAACGCGGCGTAACGATCATTTATATTTCGCATCGCCTTGAAGAAGTGTTTCGCATTTCCGACCGTGTGAGCGTGATGCGCGATGGTTGCTACGTAGCGACCAAATTGACCCAGGATACGAATCGCAAAGAGTTGATCGGTTTGATGGTAGGACGCGAACTCAAAGAAATCTATCCCTCGCGTTCAATCAAGCCCACCCAGGTGGCGTTAGAGGTAAAGCATCTGACGGGCAATGGCGATCGAGATATTTCGTTCACAGTGAAAAAAGGCGAGGTGTTGGGTGTGTCGGGTTTGGTGGGCGCAGGTCGCACTGAATTGGCAATGATGATTTTCGGCGCCGTCCCTGCCAAGAGTGGCGAGATTCTGATCAATGGCAAGCCCGCGCAAATCAAATCGCCAGCAGATGCCAAGCGCCACAAAATCGGATTGCTGACAGAAGATCGCAAGGGACAAGGTCTCTTTTTGGAAATGTCGGTCAAGTGGAATATCTGCTTTCCGATTGTGCGCCAACTTGCCCGATTTGGTTTTGTCAACACTCAGCGCGAAGATGAAATTGCCGAGAGTTATCGCCAACGGCTCAACATTCGTACCCCGAGTATGAATCAATTGGTCAAGAATTTGTCCGGCGGCAATCAGCTCCTGGCGATTCCCTTTTGTCTGGTGATGGGAACACTGCTGGGCATCACAAACGGATTGCTGGGAATCAAACTCAATATTCATCCGCTCATCATCACACTGGGTACAGCCACAATCTACAAGGGATTGGGGTACATCGCGGCGGATGGAAAGAACATTACAGGTATCCCTGACAGTTTTGCGGTATACGGTCAAGGATACATCGGTCCTGTGCCGATTCCGGTCATGGTCATGATCGTGGTTGCGATGATCGGCTCAATCATTCTGACTCGAACATTTTTTGGGCGCTATGTGTTTGCGTTGGGCGGCAACGAAGAAGCCGCGCGTTTAGCAGGTGTGAATATCAATGCGGTGAAAATCGCCGTCTTTGCGATTTGTGGATTCACGTCAGGCATCACATCGGTTTTACTTCTGTCGCGCGTGATGTCGGGTCAAGTCTCGACGGGTCAGGGTATTGAGTTCGATTGTTTGACGGCTGCGTTATTGGGCGGCGTGAGTTTCAAAGGCGGCGAAGGAACTATCTTCGGTTTGATCGTCGGCGTGTTGATTATCGGCGTTCTCAACAATGCGATGCAACTGGTGGGACTGCCTGACTTTTATCAGAATGTGGTCAAGGGCGTGGTGTTGCTCGTAGCCGTTGGCTTTGATACCTATCAGAAATCGGCGAAAGCCAAAGTGAAGGCAGAGAACGCAGATTGATGAGGCGTGAAATAGCGAACAATCAGAAAAATCCGCGATACGGTTTGCCGGAATGAGATGTTCCGTACGCCAATGTATCGCCCGCGCAAAAGCTGGACATTTATTTACCAGAGCAAGGCGACGGTCCCTTTCCCGTCATCGTTGCCATTCACGGCGGCGCGTTCATGATGTGCGACAAGGGCGATATGCAAGTGATGCCGATGCTGGAAGGATTGAAACGCGGCTATGCAGTCATTTCAATCAATTATCGAATGAGCGGCGAAGCAAAATTTCCCGCGCTCGTGCACGATGTCAAAGCGGCGGTGCGCTGGATGCGCGCGAATGCAAAGCAGTATCATTTCGATCCAAATAGAATTGCGGCGTGGGGCGGCTCGGCGGGTGCTTATCTGGCAACGATGCTGGGAGTGTCTGCTGGCGTGCAAGAATTAGAAGACCTGAGTTTGGGTAATGCGAATCAGCCGAGCAATGTGCAAGCCGTGGTCGCATGGTTCGGTCCGACCGATTTTCTCAAGATGGATGAGCAATTGACCGAGTGCGGGATGCCGCCTCCACCGGGAATGGAACACAACGCGCCTGATTCGCCGGAATCTCTGTTACTGGGAGAACAAATTACAAAAATTCCCGAGCGAGTGAAAGCGGCGAATCCAGAAACGTACGTCTCTCCGAATGCGCCCCCATTTTTCATTCAGCACGGAACCAGGGATGCGCTTGTTCCCGTTCAGCAATCCATCAATCTGGCGAAAAAGTTGGAGCAAGCCATTGGCGCAACGAATGTTACACTCGAATTGCTGGAAGGCGCAGGTCACGCTGATCCGCGCTTTGAGAGTCCGGAGAATGTGACGAAGATATTGGACTGGCTTGATCAGCGCTTGAAAGGCGTATGACCGGCGATGGATGATTCAATCGCCGATAAACTTGCCATTCGCGAAATCATCGAAAACTGGGTCTTGTGGCGCGATGCCGGCGATTGGGAACGCCTGGCAACGCTTTGGCATTCGGATGGATGGATGACGGCGACCTGGTTTCAAGGTCCCGCACAGCAATTCATCGAGGCGAGTCGCGAGGGCTTTAACAAAGGGGTCAACATCTTGCATACGCTCGGTGGCTGGACGTGCGAGATTGTTGGCAATCGTGCTATCTCACAAGTGAAGATGACGATCAACCAGCGCGCGCTGGTGGACGGTATTCTGGTGGATGTGACGTGCTGGGGACGCTTTTACGATTTTCTCGAAAAGCGCGCGGGGCGCTGGGGCATCGTTCGGCGCCAGCCGATCTATGAGAAGGATCGCCTCGACCCTGTGGATCCATCAGCGGTGCTTAAACTCGATGCGGAATTGCTCGCGCAATTTCCGGAGGGTTATCGCCATCTTGCGTATGTGCAGGTGAAAAATGGTTTCAAGGTCAAAGCCGATTTGCCGGGCTTGCGCGGTGCTGCTGTGGAACAGGTTTATGCGGAGGGCAAAGCATGGCTAGCAAGCGCACCCGACTCTCGCCGTGAGTAACATAGAAACCAGGTTTCTGCAAGAAACCTGGTTTCTAGTGAGTAGCCCACGTGCTAGTGATCAATCTGGATTACTCCTCTCAGTCGAATATCCCGCGAGGAACTCCCCACCAAGATTTCAAATTCTCCCGGCTCAACTTTCCACTGTCGGGCGTACGGATCGTAGAACGCAAAGGCGCGCGCGTCCAGGGTCAACACTAACGTTTGGGCTTCGCCCGGCGCGAGTTCGATCTTGGCAAACTGTTTCAATTCTTTGGGCGGTCGCGCGAGTGAAGCGTGCACATCGCGCACGTACACCTGGACGATTTCTTTACCAGTCATTGCGCCGGTGTTTTTCACCGTCAACGTTATTTCGACTGATTCGCCCGCGCGCGCGTGAGACGGCACGCGCAGCGTACTGTACTCAAACGTGGTGTACGATAAGCCGTGACCAAACGGAAAGAGTGGCGCAATGTCGCGCGCATCGTACCAACGATAGCCCACAAAAATTCCCTCGCCGTAAAACACCTCGCGCGTGCCGGGATAGTTGGTGAACGCCGGCGTGTCCTGCAAGCGTTTTGGTAGTGTCATTGGCAATTTGCCAGACGGATTCACATCACCGCACAGCACATCGGCAAGCGCGTTCCCGGCTTCTTGCCCGGTGTAATACCCCCACACGACTGCGTGCACATCGTCGAGCCACGGCATTGTGACCGGAGCGCCAGCATTGATGATCACGACCGTCTGGCGATTCACTTGCGCGATGGCGCGCACCAGATCGTTTTGTGCATTTGTCAACTCCATATCCGGTCGGTCAGCCCCTTCAGTTTCGTAATTTTCCGGCAACCCCACAAACACGAGCGCGACGTCGGAACGTTGAGCCAGTTCAACCGCACGCGCCAGGCGCGTGTCTTCACCCGGGCGATACGCGCGCGCCAGTCCCAGCCGCACGAACGCATAATTCTCATCAGTGCGTTTGACAAATTCGACGCGCAACGTGTGCGCCTGCCCACCCACCAATTCGATTTGGGCGGAATCGCGCGGATGTGCCGGCGAATGATCAGACTCAATCACCCGTTGATCGTCAACAAACACGCGCGCGTACGACGAGTGATTGATCTTGAGGGTGTACCGCCCGGTTTCTGGCACGGTCAACGTTCCGCGCCAGCGCGCCGAAAAGCGCGCGAACGAAATGCGCGGATGCGCGCCATCGTCCCACACAAAATAATCCAACGTCGGCATCACGGTGGTATCCACCGGCGTGCCAGCACAATCGGTGTTGGCAAACAGTTCCAGCGTCAAACCCTGTCCCGATCCTTGCGCCGGCGTGAGCCAATCGGATTGGATTCTGGGCGGCTCGGCATAGTGATCACACCCCGGCGCGTACTCCACATGCAGACGCGCGCCGATTTTATTTTTCAACGCCTCAAGCGGCGCAACGCGATACGGCGGCTCGACGCGCGAACTGCCGCCGCCGGTAATTTGCCAATCGGTCGCGCTGGGTCCGATCACCGCAATGGATTTTAGCGCATCGAGTTTCAACGGCAACAGCGCGCCCTCGTTTTTCAAAAGGGTGATTGCTTCAGCGGCGGTGGCGCGCGCGAGTTGTTGATGGGCCGGCGTGTTGACCTTGCCGCTCGGGCGCGGCGCATCGAGTCTGCCGGAACGCACCAGCATTCGCAAGATGCGGCGCGCCGCGTCATCAATCGCCGCCATTTCGATCTGCCACAACTCTGCCGCTTCGACAAGCAAACGACCATAGTACCGCGCCGGTCCCGGCATTTCCAAATCTAAACCATTCTTCACCGATTCGGTGGTTGTGTGATTCGCGCTCCAATCGGAAATAACGACGCCATCGTACTGCCATTCACCTTTGAGAATCTCGGTGAGCAAATGACGATGCTCGCTCGCATACACACCATTCAGCCGATTGTACGAACACATCACCGTCCAGGGACGGGCTTCTCGCACGATCATTTCAAATTGCGCGAGGTAGATTTCGCGCAAGGTGCGCTCGTCCACATTGGAACTGCCGCGCATCCGTTCGATTTCTTGATTGTTGCACGCAAAATGTTTGAGCGATGCGCCCACCTTCTTGCTTTGCAAGCCATTGATCCACGCCACACCGATGCGCCCAGCCAGATACGGGTCTTCGGAGTACGTTTCAAAGTTGCGCCCCCCTAGCGGATGTCGAATGATGTTGACGCACGGACCCAGCAACACATCGCAATTCATCGCGAGGGTTTCTTCCGCCAACGCCACGCCCACGCGCTCGATCAGTTGCGGATTCCACGTTGCCGCGAGGGCGGTGCCGGTCGGGAAGGCGGTGGTTGGGGTGGGGCGTCGTGCGCCGTGTGGTCCATCGGTAACGGTGAGCGAGGGAATTCCCAATCGTTCGATGGGCATTGTATTCCATGCATCTTTGCCGGACAAGAGCGCAACTTTTTCAGTGAGCGTGAGTTGTTGCAAGAGTTGTTCTACGCGTTGTTCAATGTCTGACATTTCAACCTCGATTCACCCATTCATCTAAATCGGCCAACGTGATGTTGGAATAAAATTCCCAGGTTTCATTATGCGTTACGCGCGCGCCCGGCACAAGCCGCACCATCGGCGCGAGCGTCTCCAGTTCAATGAACTCATCGTTGCAGTACACCTCGGCGTTGCAATTCAAATCCGGATGCGACACGTCCGGTTGGGGTGCAAATCGTTTGACAAACACGGAGTTGTCATGCCAGTACGCCAGCCAGCCCCGCTGATTCAAGCACCCCACCTTGCACGGCGGCAGTTGCGCGCGCGCGTGAACGCGAATGACCTGATCGCGTAATTCAAGGCGCGGATCGTTCAAGCGCGTATACGACCACAGCACCACATTTCGATTGGGCAAGAAACCGTGCGTATCCACCGCACCAATCGTTTGTGGCAAAATCGCCATGCCACCTAACTTGAGTTGCGTGATTGCCCACGGTGCCAGTTCAATACTCTGCGTGCCGGCATTTTCGATGTGATGGGATAACGTGAGCGCGGCGTGTCCGGCGTGCAAATGAATTTCGATGTGCTTGCGAATCCCGGTGAGGGGTTCGGGAGGTTGATGCAGGGATACGCCATCTGTCAAGGGTTCGATGTGGACAGGCGTGTTATCAGGCTGATACGTTTGCGGCATTTTCTCCGGCGCGTACCACAAGCGATGCCCGCCATAGAAGAAGTAATCGCCGAGCGCGGTCGTTACTTTTTTGTCTGGCACCTCGGCGAGCCAATTCTCCGCGCGATCGCGCAAGAACAAGCGTACGATGCGTGGTCCCGCATCGGTGAGAAAATCCAAACGCAGAAAACCATTTTCGATGCTGTGCGTTTGCCAGCCGTAATCATCGTGGCTCATTGCAGAGTGACCTCGACCATGATGTGAGTGCGCCCGTCGGTGGGTAGTGGCACCACAGTGCCTTGAATCGGCTTGCCATCCACCACAAGTGACGCGTGATTGCCTTCACCCGCGCGCTTGACATGAATCTCGTACGTAACACCGCGAAAGAGGCGTGTGGCGCGGAATCCTTTCCACGCGTGCGGAATTACAGGTGTAATCTGCAAGCCATCGAACGTGGGGCGAATGCCGAGAATGTATTGCGTGATGGCGACATAATTCCACGCCGCCGTGCCGGTGAGCCAGGAATTTTTCGCTTCACCAAAGGTAGGCGCATCGCGCCCGGCGATCATTTGCGCGTACACGTACGGCTCACACCGATGCACCTCGCTGAGCGCTTCGCGCGCGGAGGGATTGATGCGCGTGTAATAATCGTGTGCGCGGTCGCCGTTGCCCACCAACGTTTCGGCGATCATAATCCAGGGATTGGTGTGGCAGAAAATGCCGGCATTCTCTTTATAACCCGGCGGATATGAAGAGATTTCGCCCAAATGCAGATAATAGCGCGAGTACGCGGGCTGTTGCAAAATGATGCCGTGTGGCGTCGCCAGATATTTTTCCACCGAATCGAGCGCGCGTTGAGCGCGCCCATCGTCCAGACCAATGCCTGCCATAATGCACCAGCCCTGCGTCTCGACAAAAATTTTTCCCTCTACATTCTCGTGTGAGCCGACCTTACGCCCCAAATCATCGTACGCGCGCAAGAACCATTCACCATCCCAGCCGTGTTGCAAAATGGTCGCGCGCATTTTTTCTGCCGCGTCGCAATAGAACGCGCCGTTGCCGGTGTATCGCTTGGCAATTTCTGCCATTTCGCTTGCCGCCACCACAAACAAGCCGGCAATCATCACCGATTCCGCAATCTTGCCATCCTTGTGCGTCGTCGTTTGAAACGATTCCCCCGGCGTGTCGGAGAAACAATTGAGGTTGAGACAATCGTTCCAATCCGCGCGACCGATCAGCGGCAAGCCATGGGGACCCAAACGCTCCAGCGTGTACCGAATACTGCGTTGCAAATGATCGAACAGCGGTTGTTCTGTGCCGGGGCGTTGTTCGTAGGGTACTGGTTCGGCGAGGATGCTCCAATCCCCGGTCTCTTTGAGGTACGCCGCAACTCCCAGCACGAGCCACAATGGGTCATCGTTAAAGTTTGAACCAATGTCATTATTGCCTTGTTTGGTGAGCGGTTGATATTGATGGTAAGCGCCGCCGTTTTCCAGTTGCGTCGCCGCCAGATCGAGCAGGCGTTCGCGGACGCGCGCGGGAATCATATGCACACAGCCGAGCAAATCCTGATTGGAATCACGGAAACCGATACCACGTCCAATCCCGGCTTCGAACAGCGAAGCCGAGCGCGCCAGGTTGAACGTCACTATACATTGATACGCGTTCCAAGTATTCACCATTCGATTGGTGTGCACGTCTGGCGTTTCGACCTGCAAACATGCAAGCCAATCGTTCCATGCCGTCCGTAATCGCTCAAACGCGGCGTCCACATTTTCGCGCCGCAGATATTTTTCGATGATGGGTTTCACGGTGCGCTTGTTGATGATCTGGGAATACGGCGGATCGAATTTTTGATCGGGCGGATTTTCGTGATAGCCCAGCACAAAAATGATTTGGCGCGATTCGTTGGGCGCAAGCGTAACACGAATGTGATGCGAACCCATCGGTTGCCAGCCATGTGCAATCGAATGGCACGATTTGCCGCGCTCTACCACAATGGGTGCATTCCAGCCACGATACGCGCCCAGAAAGTCCTCACGTTGTGTATCCCAGCCAGCGAGCGGCTCTGAGCAGGCAAAGTACGCAAAGTGATTGCGGCGTTCACGGTACTCGGTCTTGTGGTAGATCACGCCTTCGTCCACTTCGATTTCACCGGTGCTGTAATTGCGCTGAAAATTAGTGGCGTCGTCCTGCGCGTCCCACAAACAAAACTCGATGGCGGAGAAAATCGAAAGTGAAACAGGAGTGTTGCGTTGATTGGTCAACGTGAGTTGCCAGATTTCCAGGTTTTCATCGAGCGGGACGAAATAACGGATGGACGCGCGAAGGTATTGAAAAGTGGACGTGATAATCGTGTAACCGAGTCCGTGGCGACACGAATAATCTTCCAGGGCGTGTTGAGTGGGTTGCCACGTTGGTGACCAAAATTGGTTGGTGTCGTTGTCGCGGAGATAGATGTAGCGTCCACCTAAATCAAGCGGGGCGTTATTGTAGCGATAGCGGGTGAGCCGACGCAGGCGCGCATCGCGATAAAACGAATAGCCGCCGGCTGTGTTGGAGATTAAACCAAAATAATTTTGATTGCCCAGATAATTGAGCCACGGTAACGGTGTGTCTGGTCGTGTGATGACGTATTCGCGCTTTTCGTCGTCAAAGAATCCGTAACGCATTTGGCAAAGCCTTTATAGAGGAATTTGGTCAAAACGTCAACTGCCCCAGGCGGGCAAATGTGGAAGGGGACTCGCCGCGTTGTTGCGACGCCGCGCGCGCGGCGAGTCCCATACTCAGGAGGAGAAGCGCGACGAACGCTCGCCGAATGGTTCGCCGTGCCACGCGCCAACGCTTGTCCCGAAAATACATCCGAGTCGTACGACTCGGATGTGCTCTATCATTCCATTGATTGAGCGACGGCAGGGAGAGCAGTGCAATTATTTTTCTACGCCGGTAATCACCACACCTTGCATAAATTGGCGTTGGG